>Ga0310811_10007279_pt1 | contig 14160 bp, 13 predicted proteins | sample YCmetagenome_FD_207642 | JGI IMG/M metagenome (GOLD analysis project Ga0310811, IMG submission 207642) | Soil microbial communities from experimental microcosm in Duke University, North Carolina, United States - YC | ecosystem: Engineered > Artificial ecosystem > Soil microcosm > Unclassified ...
AAAGCACCGCTCACATCAAGCTCCAGCGCAGCATCGACAATCTACGACACACGCACGCAGCCATCCAGCGAAGAGCAGCGCCAGCCAATGCTGCTTATGCGCCAATACTTTCTCCAACAGCTTTCGGAATCGCAAGGTTGCATCGAAGGGTGTGCGCCGAGCGCCGCTAGCCGTAGGATGCGCGATCTTCGGGGGAGAGACCAATTGGACAAAATGAGCCTGCACGATCCCCTGTTCACCACTTACGTCATTGCCGCCAGCCTGATGATACTTAAGGCCGTGGCCATGGCGTGGCTCACCGTGATTCGCATGATGGAGGTCAAGGGTGGTTACCGGTCGCCCGAGGATCTCAAGAGGACCCCCCTAAATCCCGCGCCCAATCCGGCGCAACTGCTGCCCAACGAGCGTGTCGAGCGGATCCGGCGGATCCAAATGAACGACCTCGAGAGCCTGCCGTACTTTCTGGTCGCGGGCCTCCTCTATGTCGTCACCCAACCGTCACTGGCGCTCGCGCAGTGGCTCCTCTACGGCTACGTGGCCTCGCGCCTGCTGCACTTCGTTGCCTACCTCACCGGGCAGATCCACGAGGTCCGCGCGGCCCTGTGGAGTGTGGGCTCGTCCATCCTGATCTTCATGACCGTCCGCACGTTGCTCGCCGCGCTCGGTGTTTGACGGTCACTCGACAAGGCCAGCCATGCGCTGGGCCGCCAGATATCGCTCGAGGACCTCATCCTGCTTGAAGAAGCGCATGGCGCGAAGCTCTTGGATTGTCGTTGTTTGCACGGCGTCGCGTTGGCGGGTGACGTCGCGGGCTTCCTCCAGGCGTCCGGTAGCCGCCAGGTTTGCCGCCAGCATTCGATGGCCCGTCCCATTGCCCGGATTGTGCTGAACGGACCTGCGGGCCCAGGTGATGCCCTCCTGGTGGCGCCCGAGCGCGAAGCACGCCGAGGTCAAACCCGTCATCCACAAATGGAGCATGTTGTCGTAGGGACTGAGGACGAGCGACCGGTCGAGGCACTCGATGGCGTACTCGTAATCGCCCGCCATGCTGCCGACCATCCCCAGCACGCCCCAGGCAAAGGCCGAGCTGGGATTGAGGCGCACCGCTTCCTTGGCGTGGATGCGCCCCTGATCGTTCTCGCCGACCGGCCCGAATAACGTGAAGCCGTAGACGGCTTGGGCGAAAGCGTCGGTGCCGTCCTGCTCGACGGCGCGGCGCGCCAGGCCGAGCGCCTCGACTTTCGTCTCCGGCGGCGCATCCGCTCCGAGAGGTGAGGCCATGACCAGCCCCCAGGCCAGCGCCGCGAGCGTCGGTGACCGGGTCGGATCGAGGCGGAGAGACTGTCGAAGCAACTCGGTAGCCTTCCTGTTGTCGCCGCCGGTCCCGGCCCAAAGATGGGGAAGCGCCCTCAGGTAGAGGTCGTAAGCCGAAAGATTTGCCGGTGGTTTGCGGCGCGCGCGTTCGATCTCCGCGTCGCGGACCGCCGGCTCGACCACCGCGGCGACGGTCCGGCTGAGGTCCTCCTGCAAGTCGAAGACGTCGACGAGGGCGCGATCGTAGCGATCCGACCAGACCTGCACGTCGCTCCCGGCGTGCGTCAGTTCGGCCGAAACGCGGATGCGATTGCCCGCCTTGCGCATGCTGCCGCTCAGGACATATTGAACGCCGAGCTGCCCTGCGATCTGCTGGAGAGTCAAACCCATGCCCTTGAAGGCGAAGCTCGACCCGCGCGCGATGACCAGGAGCGCGTGAAAGCGCGACAAGGCCGTGATGATGTCCTCGGTGACGCCCTCGGCGAAGTATTCCTGCTCCGGATCGCCGCTCATGTTCTTGAAGGCCAGGACCGCGATCGAGGGTTTTTCGGCGAACATCATGTGCGCCGACGCGGGCGGCGTCGAGTTCGCGATCGCACGGATGGCTGGCGATCCATCCAGCTGGCCCTTGGGCACCGCAACGAGGTCCTGGCAGGGCTCGGGCGCTTCGGCCTCTGCCGTGCCCGGCGGCAACGTCTGTTCGATGCATCTCGTCGCGTACGGCTTGCGCAGCGCCGAGTCGGCCTGCTCTTGCCAGAACCGCATGCCCATCTCTCGGTACATCGTCGTCGCCATTGTGAGATGCTCGTTGGCCCGCTTATGCCCGCCCTTGTGCCGGTGGAGCTTGCCGAGCCCAAAGTGGCAGTGGGCGGCGACTGGGCGCATGCTGCGTGGCTCTGCGAGCGCCAGCGCCTGGCGATAGTGGGCCTCACTGCGCTTGGCATCGAACTGATCGGGATGGGCCGCGACGTCGCCGAGGAGCTGCAGCGCATGAGCCGCGAATCCGGGTTGGCGCGGCGAGAACTCGAGCGCACGGGCTGCCAGGCGCCGCGCATGCTCGAGCCGGCCGAGCAGCAGTGCGGCCCGGCCCAGCCCGGCATAGAACCATCCGAGAGTGCCGGTTTGTCCGCTTAAGGCGTGACGCTCGAGAAGCTGCTCGCCTTCTCGCAGCCGGCTCAGGGCCTCGCTCGCGTCACCGCGGTGCGCCAGGCCCCAGGCGGAGAGGCCGACCGCGAAGGGAAGCAGGGGAACGACATCCCCTGTCCTGAGGACGGCAGTCGCATGCTCGACTCCCGTGCTCGCCCGCGCCCAGTCGCCCTTCAGCAGGTGGACCCAGCTCGCAGTCAAGTGAGCCCAGCCGACAGTGTAGGCGTGCTGCGTCTGCGCCGCGAGCTGCAGCGCCTGCGCTTCGAACTCGGTTGCTTCGGCGAAGCGGCCAAGCTCGGCCAAGCTGATGATCAGTCGGCCACGATCGTAGACCGATGGCGTAGTAGCCAGCCCGAAATCCTCGGTGGTGGAACCGGCAGGCAGCAAGGCCAGGTTCCCGGTGGCAAGGACCGTCACGCGGTCGTGCTCGCCGCGGTAGAAATGCACCTGCTGGAGGATGGTCGTAGCGGGAATGAGGAGTTTCAAGTCACCGAGGCGCCGGGCGATGTCCAGCGCCTGCGTACCGGCGGCGAGCGCTTCGTCCAGCTCGCCGAACAGCGCGTGGACGATCGTCGTGAAGCTAAGCACCCGGCAGCGCCGGCCGTCGTCGTCAAGGCGCTCGGCGAGGATTTTCGCTTCCTGTAGGCGCTCGAGTGCCCGCCGGACGTCACCGAGCTGGATCAGCACCTGCGGCAGCTCGAGCCGGATGTCGAAGGCCTGTTCCAGCGTGTACGGGCTCTCCGGCAACGTCGCCAGGGTTCCCAGTGCCTGATCGAAGAATTCGACGGCATCGCGGTTGGCGCATCGCGCGTAGGCCAGCCTGCCCGCCTTGACCGAATAGTCGATGGCTTCGCTGGCAAGGCCGGCGTCGGTGCGAAGCCCGGCCACGAGCGACCGGGTCACCGTGTCGGGCGCCGCGTTCAGCTCACGCTTGAGGAGCGCGACGAGGTCTTGATAGTGCTTGAGCGCTTCGGCCTTGCGTCCCGTGGCGGCCAGCGCCTGCACGATCACCCGATGCGCGTCCTCACGCAGGGCATTCAGCGCGATGGCGCGATGGGCGACCTTGAGCGCAGACTCTGCGTCTCCCGAGTGCAATGCCCGCGCGGCGTGCCTGGTCATGGCGTCGAGCGCCAGGCCTTCCAGCCACCGTCGCTCTGTAGCGAGCCAATCCGTCCAGGCCTCCTCTGCGATATTCACGTCGGCCAGCAGAGGCCCCTTGTAGAGGTCGGCGGCCGCGGCGAGCGAAGCACGGCTTCCTTCGCCGCTCAGCGCCTCGAGCCGGGCCACATCGCAATCGATCACACCGGGTGCGAGCCACACTTCCTCGCCATCGCTCATGAGGGCATCGTGGCCCAGTACCCGGCGCAACCGGAACAGTGCCTGGCGCAGGTTCTGTTGAGCCTGGGTCTCGAAATGAGAGCCCCAAAGCAAGGTCGCCAGCTTTTGTCGCGGCTGTGGAACGGGGGCAGTGCAGGCCAGATATGCCAGCAGGCCGGCAAGCTTCTTGTTGGGCAGCTCGACGGGTCCTTCCGGCCCGGTCAGCTCGAAGCGCACCAGGAGCGAAAGGCTGAATTTCGGGAGCAGCACGTCTTTCATCCCTGCTCCTGCGCTTTACGCGCATCGGCGCGCGGGGCGGCGATCCTGCATTTTTCACCGCACAGCCGCAAGATTTAACGCGGCAGTAACGCCTCACTGACGCTGCAGCCTACGGCGACAGGCTTCAGTGCCGGCGAACGTCGCGAAGATCAAGAACTGCACCGAAAACCGGCCAACACACGAACGGAGAAAGAGCCAATGTCCCGTACCGCACTCGCGGACGTTGCCGGAGTCGAGCCGGCACTCGCAGGCCGCACAGGTTTCTTCTCGCGTCTCTATGCCGCGATCACGAAATCCCGGCAGCGTAGCACCGACAGATATATCACCCGCCATCAGCATCTGCTCGACCGTTTGGCAGACAGGATCGAGCCGGCAGGTACCGGTCGGAGACCCGGCGTAGTCGCGACGCCGCGCACCCGGGCGAAGGGCGACGTTGCCGCGCGATATGTCGGCGATCGCTGGTGCGACACGACCGAGCGCAAGCTGAACGATGACCTGATGGCGGAATACCGCGGGTCGTTCGTGCCTTGGACGCCGCGGCTCCCATGGTCGCGGCCAGGGAGACCAACCGGCACCGGTTCACCACCTCGGCCGTCAGCTGACGGCATGGCGTCTCTAGGAGTCTTGCAGATGTTAAAGCAGCCATCTCTTTCGACGACGCCTTGCCGTGACGGAGCGACCATTGAACTGACTGGCCGGCACGCAGAGCACTGGACCGTGCAGTGGGGCCGTCTGTCCGCCTTGCTGGCTGTCTGGGCGATGCGACGTGGCACGCGCCGGACCCTGGGCGAGCTCGATGATAGACAACTCGCCGACGTAGGGCTTACGAGGAAGCAGGCACTACTCGAAACTGCAAAACCTTTTTGGCGGCCCTGATCAACAGCACGCTTGCTGAGCCTCGCCCTGTGACATACTCCGGCGGCAATGCCGCTTCCGGTTGGTCCGCTTCCGCGGAAGCACCACGGCAGCAACGAGGCGGAAATTCGGGGTCATCACAGGTCACTGGGTTCGGTGCGCCCATCCAGAAAAGATAAATTTCTACAGTGCCTTAGCGTGTGTTAGCGTATAAAAAGAAACTGTGGCGGAAACCGTCTTTTTGGGCTCCGAAGGCAGAGGTCGTGAGTTCGAATCTCGCCGGGTCCGCCATATAATTCATATAGTTCCTAGCTGCGGACGTATGTTGTGTCTGGGAATACATCTGCGCGACTTTCGACCTGCTCGTCGCCTCCTCAGCCAAGGTTATCGTGATGGCACCTCGGGGGGCGCACCCATGAAGCGTGAGCAGTTCCGTGAAGGTGACCCGGTCGAGGTCGTGACAGTCGATCGCGCTAACGGCGAAGCTTCTACGAACCGTGCAAAGTTGGGCCGCCGCGAACGCTGGCGCGCCGTTGTAATCGGCCCCAGCGTCATGGGACCCGGCTGGTGGGTCGTGAAGAAGCTGCACGGCAGCGGTCGGCGCTGGGCGACCTATACCGTCCCCGACATCGAGATGGTCCGCGTAAGGCGATAGACGACGGCCAAGGCAGCGACCCGCTTTGGGTGCGCCGATAACACAGGAAAACCACCGGCTGGTCACTGGTCCGCCCCGGGCGCGACATTGTAGGCAGGCAGCGTGGGAAAAACTGCTACTGTCTCCTCTCCCGGCTTCGACGCCGTCCCCGTCTCCTCGCCCGGGCCGCTGAGCGAAGCGCAGATCCGCTTCTTCCATGACGAGGGCTATCTCTCCCTACCGCCGATCGCGACCGAGGCCGACGTCGCGGCGCTGCGTGACGTCTACCAGCAGATGTTCGCTCGCCGCGCCGGATGGGAGGACGGCAACTACCTCGATTTCGCCGGCCCCGACGATGCCGAGCCGCGCCTGCCGCAGATCCTCATGCCGTCGCAGTACGAGCCCGCCCTGATGACGAGCCGCGTGCATGCGCAGTGCCTCGCCATGGCACGCCAGCTCCTCGGGCCAGGGGCCGAGTTCCATTTCGACCACGCCATGACCAAGCCGGCGCAAGGCGGCGCGCCCACCCCTTGGCACCAGGACAAGGCCTTCTACACCCGCAAGACGACGCACCGGACGGTCACCTTCTGGATTCCGCTGCAGCCGGTGGCGGCCGAAGGCGGCTGCCTGCGCTTCATTCCCCGCAGCCACCTCGGGCCGCTGCTGCAGCATCGCCATCTCGGCGGCGACGGCCGCATCCACGGGCTCGAGGCGATGGGCCTCGACGACTCGCAGGCCGTCTCCTGCCCGCTCGAGGCGGGCGGCGTCACGGTCCATCACCACCTGACCCTGCACGGCGCTGGGACCAATGTGAGTCGCGGCGAGCGCTGGGCCTATGCCATGGGCTTCGGCATCCGCAGTGCGACGCCGATCGTGGGCCGGGAGTACACCTGGAACCGCGTCACCCGTACCGCGCGCGAGGCGCGCTTCCAGAACTCGCTCGGCGGCCGCAACCGCGTGAGCTACAGGCTGCGCGCACTGCTGGTGCAATGGGGCCTGCTCTAGCATTTCAGTCGCAATTCGGGAGAGGGCTTCGACCTCCAGAAAGGCAAGTGGCCGAAGGCCGGGAAAAGGCCAAACGGCTGTCGCTCCGATGAAAGGACCTGCACCCCCGAAGAAGAGGCTGTCTGGTGGTGCGGCGGGCGGACGACGTCCCCCTGCGACATATTTATTTAAGGAACGGCGACACCGCTTGAAGGCCTTGCCACATCCAACTAGCATCCAGCTCGACTCAACCTTCGCCATGAAGGTAGGAGGCTTCCAATGGAAGCACTGCTCATCATTGTCGGAATTGGCGTTCTGGCGTTGAGTATTCCTTTGATGCGGGTCCTCGTGAACTTCGTCCTTCGCACTCACCCGCCAATGACAAACTATGAGAGGCACGATTCGTAGTCGTTCCGACTACTGTTGCTTCGGGGCTCGGGACGGCGCTTCGCCCTTTCCTGTCGGGTCGACTGGCGAGGCTGCATGCCATCGCCGGGTTGATCGACTACATGCGCGGTCGCGAGGGTGTGTGGTTCGCCCGACTGGACGAGATCTGCGACCATGTTCGTCGATTGACGACCGCAGGAAAGTGGAACCCTGCGATAGAATAGCCGGCAACCTACGCCGCCTGATCGCTCATGAGCGCTTACCTCCTCTATGACCAGACCCCGAACCCCACGCCAATTCCCGTTCCAGCTGGCGTTCGGAACAGCGGTTGATATTCAAGCCAGCGGTTCTTCATGCTCTCGATAGCGCCCGCCAGGACGATCCAGTTTCGGATTTCGGATGATCCCGCATTCAAGGCACGTGATGGAAGACGCCGCAGGACCTCGCTATCGCCCTTGACCAGGGCATCGACCACTTGGCGATCGAGCTGCTCGTCAACGACGAAATGGCTTAATCCACCTGACGCCACGATAGCGACGCGAAGATCTGCAAAACTGCCCTCGATCGCCGACCGCAGGTTTCGGCCGATGTCGTAGCAGCGAGCCGGCGTCGGAACGTTGGGCGGAAAATAGGTATTGAGCAATACGGGCACGATCGGGATTGCCTTCCCGGCAAACAATCGACGCACCACGAAGCCATAGGCATGGCCAAAACCCGCATCGCGCGGGTCATCGACCTTTGCGGCCGCCCCTACGTCAATATTGCGCTCAATCAGCCCTTTGATGAGATCGAGAGAAAACTCTGGAGCACCGGCAAAGACATGAGCGTCATCCATGGCGTAGCCCTTCGCCACAGTGGGCAGCCAGGACGGCGATGCGCCGTTGATCTTGCGCGGGTGCATTGCGACTTCGTTGCCGTAGAAAATCGATACCGCTGGCATGTTCGACGAGCTGAAGAGTTCGTTTTGGTCGTCGCCAATGATGACAACGACATCCGGCGCAGCCTCCGCGAGATCCGCGGCCATCCTGTCCAGAGCACTTTGACAGAGCTTTGCCTTGGCAACGAACTGCTCACTTGTGCTGACAGAGGCGTACCGATTCTCGACCTCTGCCGCCAATTGGTCATAGGACACCCAGCGACCGTCCGACAGGTTGAGGCGCTGATTTCGATAATCGTCGGCAGCGCGTTCGCCCCAGCGCGATCCTTCAAGCGTCAGAAGAGGGCTGTGCGAAGTTCCGATTCCCATAACGATGCGGGCCATGCTGTCCTTCCCAGTAGCCTGGCTTCGGCATTCCGCTCCTCGCCAAGCATCCAAGCCGAGCACAAAAGGTCACCGTTGGTCCAGCCATCTCGGTCTCAGGCCTGGGCGCTCGAATTTGGAATAAATCGTCGTCACGAACGGTAGTTCTTTGGCGCTGATCGAAGCGCAAGCGTAGGTTCTTCCAATAGGGAGCCAGATCATGACTACCGTTGCCAAACTCGCTGTCGCCTGCTCGCTCGCCATACTGCCATTCACGGCGAGCGCCCAAACGGATGATGCTGCCTATTGCGCGGCGCTGACCAAGGCCTATCGAAACACGGCATCGCTCCATCAGACTTCTAGCGTCGCGATACCTGTAGCCGTGGCCAAATGCGCGGCCGGTGATACAGCGGCCGGCATTCCGGTCCTGGAGCAAGCCTTGAGGAATCTGGGTGCGAAGCTGCCGTCGCGCGCGTAAGCGCCTCGCCGCAGCGACTGTATAGGAAACAGTCTTTTCCAATCGAAACCCGGCGCTCCGGCCTCCTGTCGAGGCCGGAGACACCGAAAGATGGGCGTCGGCGCTAGGCCGCCGGCGGGAAGAAGACCAGGCTGCGGACCTCGATGCTCTCCCGTGGCGGCGCGTCCGGCGCCAGCGGGTTGTCGAAGGACGTATGGAACGAGAGCCGGGCGCGACCGTCATTGGCGCTGTCGTGGACGCGGATCAACACGGCTTCATCCGGCTGCATCTCGGAGAAGTAGTACCAGCGGTGGCCGGGCTTGTACTCGACCGACGACGTTTCACCGCGGACGTGCGGGTAGACGAGATCGCTGGCGATCAGGTCGTCGTCGGTGAAGGTCCGGGCGTCGCACAGCGCCAGCGGTGAATCGAGCACGGGGCCGCGGATCGGACGCCAGACATTAACGATGCCGAACCGATGCTTCAGCAGCTCGGGTGCATCGGCGCCAAGATGATCGTACACGCGCCGAGGTGCGGAGTTGACGGTATGGTCGTTGTGGACGCGCCGCGACGGCTCGCGCGCCTCCTTGCGGCCTGCGTTGCGAACGGTGTGATCGAAGATGAAAACACGGTTGGCGCCCAGCTTCTCGCGCAGCAACCGCTCGACTTCGGGATAGTAGGTTTGCTTGACCTCTTCGTCCGAATAGAAGTCGCGCACCTGCGAGGGCGCCTTGGCGAGCTGGAAGCCGTTGCGGTCCAGGGTGAATTCCTGCTCGCGGCCGCGGGCATCCTCGACCTGGATCCGGTGCGGATCGTCGATGCCGTTCCATTGCGCAATGCCGGGCGGCGGATCAAAGACGTACCGTGTCGGCTTTTCGCTTCCGCGCTTCAGGTAATGAAGCGTGGTGGTGAGGGATTTCGTTTGAGCAGCAACATCGAGAGGCATGGCAACACTCCACTTGTTGGTTGACGAGACTCATCTTGTGATAGCCGCCGGCAGCACCAGCGAGATTGCTTCACTCCTCGGATAAGACTTCTTTCGCCTTTATCATTCGCCGGCCACGATCTGCCGCTCGGCCGCGATGTCGGCAAAGGTTTTAACCGTGTCGTCGAACAGCCGGCCGAAATCTGCGCCATCGAGACCGACGGCGCTGAAGCCGAGATCCTGCAGCCGCGTGGTCACGGCGGGATCCTTGAGAGCCGCCGTTGCCGCCGTGTGCACGCGACGCAGCGCCTCCTCCGGTGTTCCCCTGGGCGCAAAAAAGCCCATCCAGGTCGGCTGGACGAAGCCCGGCGCGATGGTCTGCGCGATCGTGGGAACGTTGGGGAAAGAGGCCTGTCGCTCGGCAGTGGTCACCGCAAGCCCGACGAGCTGCCCGGCGCTCACCTGCTGCGCGCCGGCCGCGAACGTGACCGTCGCCGCATCGACGTTGCCGGCCAAAAGATCCTGGATCAGCGGGCCGCCACCGCGGTAGGGCACGTGCGTCACCTTGAGATCGCCAGCCGCCTTCAGCAGCAGCTCGCTGGTGAGATGCTGCGAGCTTCCGATGCCAGGCACGCCGACGTTGAGCTGACCCGGCCGCGCACGCGCCGCGGCGGCAAATTCCTCGACCGACTTGAATCCCGATTTCGGATGAGTGAACACACCTTGTGGCCCTGAGATCGCCAACGTGACGGGCACAAAGGCCGACCTCAGCGGCGCTGTGCCGGCAATGGGCAGCGCCTCTGTGGCGGCAAACGTATCGTTGGCGAGCAACAACGTGTAACCGTCCGCCGCGGCGCGGGAGGCAGTCTGCGTGCCGATGCGGCCCGATCCGCCGCCGATATTGTCGATGATGACAGTCTGGCCCAGCCGCGCGCCCAACGCCGCCTGGATGACGCGGCCGAAAGTGTCGACACCGCCGCCGGCGGGCCACGGCACGATCAGCCGGATTGGTCGCGCCGGGTAGTCCTCCGCGGCACGAACGCCCAACGGAGTTGCCACCACGGCGGCTGACAAGAGTCTGGTGAAGCTTCGACGCGCAAACATACTCATACCCAGGAACGCAGGAGGAAAAGACAGGACAGGCGCATGTGCGCCCAGCGGCCTCAGCCGCGACAGCAACAGACGCGATTCGGACCGGAAGGGTTGCTCGTCATGCTGAAAGCATCGGCCGGCCGGCGGCCGAGGTAAATAATCGGGAAAACCAAAGATGGGGCCGGCCGGGAAAGCGCCTTCTGCCACGCCGCCACTCCGGAGCGAAGAGTCGTTCCGGGCAAAACTCACGCGACTTTGATCGCGGCATCTCTGATCTCAAGCCGGCAACATCGAGGTTGTGCCGGTGTCGCCCAAACCGCCGCCTCATCCGCGCTGCAAACGAAACCCGCGACAGTTCTCCCGCTCAGGTACCCGCTCGTGCTAGGTAGCGGAAATGACCGCTTACGCTGACTACAAGCCGCTCACGTTCCACGATGCCGCTCGACGCTTCACCGACGGTAACGACAATCCGCGCGCTTACCTCGAGCGTTGCCTCGAAACCATCACGCAACGCGAGCCGGTGGTGAAGGCTCTCACCGCGGTCAACGAGACAGGTGCACGTGCCGCCGCCGATGCGAGCGCCGCACGCTGGAAGGCCGGCAAGCCCCTGTCGCCGATCGACGGCATGCCGGTCGCCATCAAGGACCTGCTCGAGACCAGGGACATGCCGACGGAGATGGGCTGCGCGGCGATGAAGGGGAACTTCCCCAAGCGCGACAATGCCGCCGTCTGGGCATTGCGCCAAGCAGGCGCGGTGATCCTCGCCAAGACAGTGACGGCGGAACTCGGCGGGTCGCATCCCGGGCCGACCACCAATCCGTTCGATCCCAAGCGCACGCCAGGCGGCTCGTCGTCGGGCTCCGCCGCTGCTGTGGGCGCCAACATGGTGCCCGTAGCGATCGGCACCCAGGTCGGCGGCTCGATTATCCGGCCGGCTGCCTATTGCGGCAACGTCGCGCTCAAGCCCACGCAAGGCGGTATCAACCGCGGCGAGCGGCTGGCCACCAGCCAGAGCACGCACGGCCCGCACGCCGGTTGTCTCGAAGACATGTGGCAAGTCGCGATCGAGATCGCCAAGCGCTGCGGCGGCGACCGCGGCGCGATCGGCCTGATGGGGCCCGATTCCTTGCCTGCAGCGATCAAACTAAATCGACTGATCGTGCTCGAGACCGAAGGATGGCCCGACGTCGACCAAGCGACCAAGGTAGCCTTCGCCCAGGTGCTGAGCCAGCTCGAGGCGGCCGGAGTCACGCTGGTCCGCCGCGCCGACCATCCGTTCGTCGAGGCGCTGGAGAAGGCGGTCGCCAACGGCCGCGCCGTCTGCAACAGCATCACGAGCTGGGAGAACCGCTGGTACCAGCGCGGCATGCTCGACGCCGCGCCCGATGGCCTCAGCGCCCGCGCCAAGGCAACGCTCCTCAAGGCCGAGGCCATGACGCCGAACGACTATCGCGTCGGGCTGCTCGCCCGCCAGCAGGCGCAGCTTGCGCACGCGGCCGTTGCGTCGCTGGCCGATGCCGCGATCACCCTCTCCTGCCCCGGCCCCGCGCCGATCTGGTCCGGCGACGTGCCGGGCCAACCCCTTGCGCCACGGCCGACCGGCGACTTCGTGTTCAATGCGCCCTCCTCGATGCTGTTCGCGCCGGTCGTGACCGTCCCGCTGATGAGCGTCGGCGGCCTGCCCGTGGGCGTCCAGCTCATGGGCCAGCAGCACGAGGATGCGCGCATGGCCGGCCTCGCACGCTGGTTCATGGAAAATTTGCGGCGGGTCGCTACACCGGCCTGACGTCGAGCAATGTGACTTAACACTCGTGGAGGAAGATCGATGTCATTCTACCGAGGCATGACCTGCGAGAACGTGACTCTCAAAGGCGACAAGGGAACCGCGATTACCGCTTACGTGGCCAAGCCAGCCGGTGCAGGCCCCTTTCCGGGCGTCGTGCTGATCCATCATCTTCCGGGCTGGAGCGAGCTTTACATAGAAACGACGCGTCGGTTCGCGCACCACGGCTATCTCGCGATCTGCGCCAACCTCTATGAACGCGAAGGCGGCGGCAGCGACGGCAACCCGGACGACGTTGCCGCCAAGGTGCGCGCCGAGGGCGGCATTGCCGACGCGCAGATGGTCGGCGACACGGAAGCGGCGGTGAAGTGGATGCGCGCGCAGCCCAACCACAACGGCAAGGTTGGCCTTTTCGGCTCCTGTTCCGGCGGACGGCACGCCTTCATCTATGCCTGCCAGAAGAAGGACGTCGATGCTTGCGTGGAGCTCTGGGGCGGCCGCGTGGTGATGGGCAAGGAGGAGCTCAATGCCAAGACACCGGTCGCGCCGATCGATATGACGAAGGACCTCTCCTGTCCGCTGCTCGGCCTGTTCGGCAACGACGACCGCGCGCCGAGCCCCGAGCAGGTAAACCAGCACGAGGCCGAGCTGAAGAAGCACGGCAAGGCGCACGAGTTCCATCGCTACGACGGCGCCGGCCACGGCTTCTTCTACTGGCACCGGCCGCTCTACCGGGTCGAGCAGGCGATGGACGGCTGGAGCAAGGTGTTCGCCTTCTTCGGCAAGCATCTGGCGAAGAAATAGGGAGCCGAACATGTGCACGTCCATCATCGAGATCGCGCGCGCAGAAGGCATGGCCAAGCGTGGCGACGAATGGTTCCCGCTCTCGCAGACCGTGGTGGCCTATGACCACGCGCGCCACGCGCACCTGGGCGACGTCATCACGCTCGACTTCGTCAATACCGGCCTCGACCCGGGTGCGCGGGCGGCGGTCGAGCTGACGCTGGAGACCGCCAAGGAGCTCCGCGCCGCCCTCGACCGCGCGATCGCGTCAGCCGAATTCGAGGAGGCGGAAGTAAGAGGCAAGGACGGAGGCAACGGCGCCGTGCTTCGCCTCGTTCGGACGGGGTGATCGTCCCTTATTACCGCGGCACGTAAGCCACCGATGCTGCGTAAAGCTCGGCGAGCCGGTCGAGGCGCGCCTGCTCGACAACCGTAACCGCGGGCGGGCCGAGCCGTCCGGACGGATCGATGACGGTCATGCCGCGGGTGACGCCCGGCGCCAAAGCAACCTTGACCGAGGCGCGCAGCGACCGGGTCACGATGGCAGGCTCTATAGCGACAGCCGCGGCAAGGGGATCGATGAGATAGAAGCCGTCGCCCTTGCCGCTCTGCACGTGCCTGTTGCGATCGTGCTGCACCAGGGCTTGCGCAAAGGCCTTGTACTCGCTGTTGGCGACCGACGCGAACATCCGGTCGATCTCGGCCCCACTCAGGCCATGCGCCAAACACGTTTCCCAAGGCACGACGGTGATGTCGACCGCAAGGCCGAAAACAATGTCGGCAGCCTCGGGATCGCAGAAGATGTTGAACTCGGCGGCCGGCGTGACATTGCCACGGCCATGCACGGTGCCGCCCATGATGGTGAGCTGGCCGATGCCGCGAGCGATGTCAGGCGCCCGCTGCAGCGCCAGCGCAAGATTGGTAAGCGGGCCGATCGTCAGCAGATCGATGCGCTCATCCGTCG
>Ga0310811_10007280_pt1 | contig 14159 bp, 10 predicted proteins | sample YCmetagenome_FD_207642 | JGI IMG/M metagenome (GOLD analysis project Ga0310811, IMG submission 207642) | Soil microbial communities from experimental microcosm in Duke University, North Carolina, United States - YC | ecosystem: Engineered > Artificial ecosystem > Soil microcosm > Unclassified ...
CGGTACTACCGGGCGGTCGCGGGGTCGTCGTGAGATAATCCCCCGATCGGGGCGTGGCGCAGCCTGGTAGCGCGCACCGTTCGGGTCGGTGAGGTCCGCGGTTCAAATCCGCGCGCCCCGATTTGTAGAGCAACAGAGAAGCCGTAGGAAAACCCGAGAAGCAGCAGGCGAAGTGCCTGCGAAGGACTGCGAAACGCCGAGAACCCGTTTGCAGGGGTTTCTCGGCGTTTCCCAGGCCTATCGTGAGACAACGAGGGTCGGAAATCTCACGAGCCGTACCGGTCGTGACACCGACCTTGCCAGAACCCCAAACCGGGTTCTACGGTGCCCGGCCGTATGGCACGCACACCCCGTTTCCTCCGGCGATCGCGCGACGACGACGACCGCGCACTCGCAGTCAGCTCGCTCGTCGAGACCCTCGTCGGCAAGGCGACGCCGCGCCTCGTGCGCCCGCTGCCACGATGGGAGGACATCGTGAGCGCCGTCGCCCGGCCCGGCACCGGCGGACGACGCAAGCGCGTCGACGTCGGCTTCGAGATCGAAGCGACCCGCGAGCTGCGCGAACGCTACGGCGCCCCGCAGGAGCTCCCCTACCGCGGCTCCCTGCTGCTCATCTGGGAGATGGACGACGACGGCGACGGCATCATCGCCGCACGCCTCTCAAGCCAAGACGTCCAGAAGGGCGAGACCGCGATGGGACAGATCCACAACGGCATCGCGCTCGCCGCCACCCACCGCCTCAAGCCCGCGTGCGCCGTCGTCGCGATGCGCACCAGCGGCGGCGCCGACTACGACGACCGCCTCGACTTCACGTTCATCCGCGACCGCATCGCCACACAAAGCCTGAGCTGGGTCGCCTACCGCGAGCCAGACCGCATCGCACGCGAACTGCACTCCGCGCACTCCTTCTACAAGTTCCTGCGCGACACCCGCACCGACCTGTACCTCTGCAGCCTCGGCCGCAAAGTCGACTGGAACAGCCAAAGCGACCGACTCATGGTCAGCACCCTCGGCGTCATCGGCGAATTCGAACGCGGCGCCATCAAAGCCCGCACCCACAACGCGATCAAAGCCCGCTGGCTCGAAGAAGGACGCGGCTACCCCGGCTTCAAGCCGATCGGCTTCCGCCGAACCGCCCAGATGTTCCTCGAACAAGACCCCGAGCAATGGCCCTACATCCGCCAAGCCGCCGCGATGTACTCCCGGCTGCGACCCGACGGCGGCACGAGCATCCGCGGACTCGCCGAATTTCTCACCGACACGCTCGGTTTCACCATCAGCCGCGAACGCGTCCGCACCATGCTCAAGCACCCCATCTACGTCACCGGCATGGCGCACGTCACCTACGAAGGCACCGTCTATCCGCTCCGACCGATCGAGCTCGTCGACCCCGTACCCGCCGACACGTTCAACCTCAACCAGGACCTCATGAGCACCGTCAAAGGCCGCCAGCGCACCAACCCGCTCGGCCACTTCCTGCTCAACCGGGTCGACTTCCGACACGACGCCTGCCAGCACGTCGGCGACGACGACGGCTGGCCCGTACGACTGCGCTGCGAACGCAACTCCTACACCCACGACCGGCGCTGTCCGCTCCCCGAATGCCGGCGCTTCGCCCTCCCGCACAAGCAGCTGGACGCCGCCGTCGTCGCCGAGCTCCTCCGACTCTGCGAAGACGAACACCTCCAACGTGAATACCAGACCCGCGCCCGCACCACCGCCAGCGCGACCCCGACCGGCGTCCTCACCCCAGCACAACAACGCAGCTTCCAAACACGCGTCACAGACCTCCAGCGCCAACGCGAGGAAATCGCCCGCCGGTGGCTGCAAGTCGGACCCCAGAACCTCGACCCGCGCTACCTGCAGGAATCACTCGAGCAGATCGACGCCGAAATCACGAGACTGCAACGCCAGATCGAACTCTCCCAACGCCTCCTCGCCACCCAAGGCAAGCACTCCAGCGACCGCGACGAACTGCTACAACGCGCCCGTGAGATCCTCACCCCCGAGCCCCCCGACGACCCCGAACTGCGCCAACGGCGCATGATCTTCGTTCAGCAAGCCCTCAGCAAAGTCATCGCACGCAGAACGAAGACCGGCTTCGAACTCGAACTACACGGACCCCTGATCCCCGCCGACGCCGCACCACTGCACTTCGACCCGCTCGAGCACGCCCGACCCGTCCTCCAGAACGGAACTGACCCGGAAGGGTTGCCTTGGCGGTCAGTTCCCCGGTGGCGCGGTTCGTGTGGTCCGATTTGGCAGTCGCGGCCGATTCGCGTCCCGTGTCCGTTCGTTCGTGAGCGGCTGGGTCCGGCGTCGCGCGAGCAGGCCCGTGAGGCGATCAGGGTCATGTCTGGCGAAGGCCGGCCATCGCCGATCCGCGAGCTGTTGGACCGCGGCCTCGTCGGTCGTGACGAGCTCGTCTCGCTGCCTCGGATCCTCCGCTACGCGCAGCTGGCCGGGACGACGTTGGATGAGGAGACGCGGGTCGTGCTGGGCGCGGAGGAGGCGCTACGCCTGCGCCGGGTTGCGCCGGCGTCGCGCGCGGATTGGCAGTTGATCGTGGGCTGGGCGCTGGATGAGGGCATGTCGTTTGAGCGCGGGTGGGTGCGCCGCTGGGATGTGCTGAACACGCGCGTCGGCTGGATGGGTTCTCACCGTCGGCTTGTGAAGGCGCAGCAGCAGCTGGACTTCAAGGTGGGTGACCTGATCGAGACGGAGCTGGCGGCGCGCGGCCTGCCCGCGCCGGTGTTTGACCATCGGCCTGGGCGGGGTCGCGACACGCGATTTGAGGCGTGCTTGGAGGCATTGCGCGAGGCGGCGCGCGCTGCGCCGCCGGGCCGGCTGAGCTGGGCGACGCTGCGGGTCGCGCTGAACGACCGCGACGACCTGCCGACGGCGAAGCAGATCAACAACATGCTGCATCAACGCGGTGTGTCCAAGGACGCGGCACTGCGGTTGGCGTTGGGGCGCACCGAGGCGCTCGTGAGCGGCCGGGTGGTGGCTCGAACGCGTGCGGAATGGGTGACGGTGATGGGCGCCGCGATCGACGCCGGCTATCGCGCGGGGCGCGGCTGGAGCCCCCGGTGGGACGCGTTGCATCGTTGCGATCCGCGGTTCGTGTCAGCGTCGACGATCAGGCCCGCGGCGCTGCGCCACGGCGGGTTCGCCGGCCTGTACGCGCACGCGATGGCCGACCGGACCCGCATGTCAAGCCGGCGCGAGGCCACGACGAACGGGACACGTTCGTGATCGTCGCCGTGTCCGCGAGCGATGCTTCGTCGCAGCCGGCATGACGGCCGATCGCTCCGATACCGCTGGCTGGTTGGCGCGGGTCGCCGCGGGCGGGATCGACACGGATCTGCTGGCCACCCAGGGAGGCGATCATGGGTGGTATCTGCTGCAGGACAGCGCGCTCGCGGCGGCCCGGCACGCGACGCTGACAGACGACGATCTGTATCTGCTGCTGGCGAGGCTCTGGGCCGGCGAGATGCCGTCGATCCAGTGGCCCGCACGGGCTGCGAGCGTGATGCGGCGATCGGCGACCCGCCTGGCGGCCCGGTACAGGTACGAGACGCGCGACGGGTTCGCGACAGACGGGGCGCTGCAGCTCTCACGCATCGCCGTCATCACCGACTTGGACCTCACGCCCGCCGCGCTGCTTGCCGTGCTGGTCGATCACTGGCATGAACTCGCCGCCGAGGAGATGCCCTACGGGCACGGATCGTCGCTGCTGGCGTTCGCCGTCGACACATTGCTTGAGCCACTGACCGGTGCGTGCGCGTACCTCTGGTCGGTCCTCGACGCGCCGCGATCACCCGCCGCGATCCCGGAGGTGGCCGACCCAGAGGACTGGCGAGACTGGTCGATCCTCAGCGGCGATGACTGGAACGAGCTCGTCGGCGCGGAGCTCACCCGCTTGGGCCGGCCACAGCCAGTGCCTGATGACGGCGACGAGGCGGCAGCGCTGCTGGCTTCGGCGCGCGCCGGTGACCTTGCGACATACCGCGACGTCGTGCGGGTCGCCGCGAGCATCGTCCGCACGTCCGGGTGGCCAGGCGAACCCGCGCTCACCACCCAGCTCGCCGAGCGCGCCGTGAGTCTTGCGCTCCCACGGATCAGCGACATCGATCCCGGCAGCGAGAACGAGCAGATCGTCGACGCCGTCCAACGCGAACTGCTGCCGTCAGACGATGTGCTGATCTCCTGGGCGCGCGACCCGTCCTTCGGGCGCCTGAACGACGGCGATTCCCGAACCGGTGACGAACGGCTGCGCGACAGCGCCGGCTGGCTGACATGGAGCGTCAGCACCGCCGCCGTAGAGGCCGTCGCCGCGATCGGCGCGCAACAGCGCTGATCGCCGATCGTCGGGTGGGAGCTTGCCGCTGCTGCCGGGACCGCGACGCTGATCCCTGCCGATCAGAACGTGGCGTACCGTCGAAACGCTAGATGCATAGCGCCGTGTCGGCGTGCTTGTCGATGAACGCGCGATGCCCCGCGATGGTCGGGTGGTCGACGGGGTCGCCGGCGTCCAGCGAGAACCGCAGCGTGCCGGCGCAACAGCACCGCGGTCCTCGGCCCGCCGCGGGGAGATCTACGAGGTGGGTCGGGTCGGCGAGCGGGACGGTCGGAGCGCAGTTACGTGACAGCTGCGTACACGCGATTCGCACGTCGCGGATCTCGCCGCGGACTGCGGCGACGACCGCCGGCTGCGGGTTGCGGTACTTCGTCCTGCTGTGGGAGAACACGACCGCTTCGGGTGAGACCTCCCGGCAGAGCTTGGTCGCGAAGGCGGCATCGTCGGCGTCGCTCACGTGGCCGCCGTGGTGGGGGAACACCAGCCAATCGGCTTTCAGTGAGATGTTGCGGGCGATCAGATCGTCAAGACCGGCGTTGTCGAGGTCGCCTGCCAGCAGCACCGTCCTGCCGGTGTCTGCTCCGACGCGCACGACACCCGACAGTGCGTGAGGTGTGAGCGAGGCGCCGCTGTCGTCCGTGCCGCCGGCTGCCGTCCACGACGTCACCTCCCAGGGTGGTGCGAGGACGTCGATCCGCAGGGCGCCGAAGACGAGCGTGGCGTGTTTCGTTGACAGCGCGTCGGGCGGTTTGGCGCGGCCTTCCTGCACGGCGCGTGTCGCCGCTGCCTGCACCCGTCGGCGCTCGGTCGCCGTCCCCTTCTTCGACGTGTCGGGATTGACGTAGATCTCGCCGATGGAGAACTCCTTGTCGAGCAACAACGGCACCGTCCCGGAGAGATGGTCGCGGTCCTGGTGTGAGACGAGCACGCCGTCGAGTCTCGTGATGTCGAGATGGCGCAGCGTCCGTTTGATCGTCGCCCATTTCGGCGGTGCGTCGATCAGGACGCTGTGCTGACCGTCGCGCGCGAGGGCGCAGTTGCCGTGCCCGACATCGAGGATGATCAGCTCAGGGCAGCTCAACGAGATCCTCGGGGGCGGGAGCGTCCTCGAAATGCTCGAAGAACAGTTCGTCGGGTTCGGCGATCTCGAGGTTCGCCCAGCAGAAGAAGATCTTGCCTTCGGCGGACTCGGGATCGGCGGTGCGGTAGGGCTCGGGCAGCTGCTGCATGGGGAACCGCACGGCGTCCTCGCGTTCCCAGCCGCCGACGGTGGCGTCGGCGACCCAGATGTTGCTGTCCTTGGCGACTCGCTCGATCGTGATCGCGGTCCGCACGGTGTCACGGCTTGGCGGACGTCCGTCGCGCAACTCGCCGAGCGTCGTGTGGATCCCGCTGAGGAGACATTCGACGTCCTCGGCGCTCTCGCGGTCAAGCACTACCGGGACATTTGGCCGGTACAGCCGGATCGTCGTGTTGTTGTCCATCGGAAATCCGGTGATGAGAACGGTCGGCTTCCCGAGCAGCCTGTTGCAGTGGTCGCTGATCATCGCGCCGGTGTAGGCAACCTGTGCCTTGCGCAGAACGTGGTCGCAGACCCCCGAGCGCATAGTCTGGAAGTCTGCGATCACCGCCTCAAACGAGCGGCGCTTGACCGCGATGATGTGCGACTCCACGCCCGCATCGGTCAGCTCGAGCTGCAGCGCCTGCGCCTGCTCGTCCTCGTCATCGACGATGCCGACCGGTGCGATCTCTGCGACGGCGACGGCGCTCATACGCGCGGAGGCTGGGTTGTCAGCGGCAGCTGGATGTGAAACTCGGCTCCGCCGAGCAGTCCCCGGGAGACCGCGCTGACCTCGCCGCCGAGGTCGTCGACGGCGTCACGGACGATCGTCAGACCGAGCCCGGTCCCGCCATCAGTCGAACTGCGACCCGGAAGCCAGATCGCGTCAAGCGGCAGGTCGATCCCCGGACCCGAATCGAGCACGCTGATCACCACCGACTCATCCTCGACCGAGGTCTGCAACGTCAACGCTCGGTTGCCCTCCGGAGCGCGATCGAAAGCCGCGAGCGCGTTGACGAACAGGTTGCCAAGGACCGATTCGAGCGCCGCGACGGTGCCGGTGATTCGTGGCCGGCCGTCATCGAAGGAGAGCGTCAGATCGACATCGCGCTCGACCAGCAGCGGCTCGAAGATCTCGATCGTCTCACGCAACGCCGCGTGCACGTCAAATGTCCGCGGGCGACGCTTGTCGGTCGCCAGCAGACGCCGCGGCAGCAGCGAGATCGTGCGCAGCCGCTCGGCGGAGCGCGTGATGATCGTGACCGGCTGATCGAGCAGCTCGTCGTAGCGGCCGTTGAGGGCCTCGCGGCCGCGTGTCTCGATGGTGCGCGCCATCCGCAAGATCACGTTCGTCGGGTTGAACGCCTCATGGGCGACGAACGCCGTCGTCGTCCCGATCGTCCCCAACGTGCGATACAGCAGCAGATCGTCGCGGGCCGTCTTCAGTTCCCGCGTCACGGCCCGCTCGACCGCCTGGGTGTCCTTTCGCAGCTTGATCCCCTCCGGGCCGGGGATGCGCTGCGCCCGTTCGCGCAGCCTGCTCTGCGCACGCTGAAGATCCTGTGGCGCTCGTTCGCGCTCGCGGCGGCGCCTGCTCTCCGCGTGCTCAAGGCGGGTCGTGGCCGCCCAGTCGAGCACGTCCTGGCCGAAGTACCGCAGCTCCACGAACGCGTCGTCCTCGATGAAGCCGCTGCGGTCGGTCTTCTGGCGCAGCCGGTTGCGTGGATCCTCGACGATGACCTGGCCGATCGAGTTGTTCGTCGATGGACGCTCCTCAGGGCTGCGCACGCGCCGCAGGTTCATGTCCAGCCAGTCGTGACCGGGGTCGCCGTAGGGATGCACACGCAGGCCGCGGTGATAGACGTGCACGCCGCCCAAGACCTCCAGCCAGTCGCGCAGGCCCGTCTTGCTCGCCGCGGTGCTGCCCCCGGCCAACGCGGCGGCGAGGTTGAACACCCACAAGTGAAATGTCGCGGCGGGGGAGCCGTAGCGGGCGCGTTGGGTGTCGTGACGGCTTTGCGCGATGAGCGCCCGATGCCCGACGTCAACCTCAAGGCCGCTGACGTGATCGATGAGGTGGGCGTGTCCGCGACCGTCGCTGTCCACGCGCGCGTCGATCTCGTACTGGGCGTACTCGAAGTAGCCCTGCTGCACGAGCTGCTCGAGGTCGCGAAAGTCCTCCGCTTCCAATACCGGGCGAAACCCCTTGTCGGCCTGGAAAGGGTCGGCAAGCAGCAACAGCGCACGCGCCATCCGCTTGACGTCACGGCGCGTCAACCGCACGTTGAGATCGTCGATCTCGATCTCGGTGCCCGGGGCAGCGGCCGCGTCCGTGCGAGACGTGACCGGCAGCCCGATCTCGTCGATCGTCTCGGCACCCGCGAACCGCGACCAGTCCAGCACGAGCTCGTACTCGCGGCCGGGGACGTCGCGCGGCCGCGTGCGCAGCCGCGCGACCTCGCCGAGGCGCAGTGCGGCGAGCCGGCCCAGGCCCTTCTGGCCAACCTGGAGGCGCTGCAGCCGTGTCCGCCTGGTCGGATCCTTCGAGGAGCGCCCGAGAACCAGCCAGCCTCCCGTGATGTCGGCTTCGTCCATGCCGTCGCCGTCGTCGGTCACGCGGATGCACCCGCCCAGCCGGGTGGTGCCGGTGAGGTTGACCGTGCACGTCCGGGCGTTGGCGTCGTAGGCGTTTCGGACGAGCTCGACGACGCCCTGGTCGGGGTGCGGGTTGAGCTCCTCACCGAGGCGCTGCAGGATCTCGGGCGCGAAACGAAAGTGCTGCTCAGTCATCCTCGGGCACCGTCCACGGGACCTGCTGCAATGCGCCGACGGTCAGGTGCCGGCATCGGATGCGACGATCGAGCCATGCGCTGGTCGCCTCGGAGTCTAGGACCTCCAGCAGCTGCTCACATGCGCGGCGGCTGCCGTCACGTGGACGGACGACGACGAGATGGTTCTCCACCGCTACAGGTTCGTCTCCGAGTACCAGGCTCGCGCGCGCACGCGGCCAATCGCCCGGCCGTCCGGTACGCGCGACGACGACGAACGGGGGCGCCACGACCGTCCCCTCGAACGCGCGCTCCTTCTGCGGGATCGCGATGCCGCCAACCGGCAGGCCGCGCGCCACGAGATATGGCCGCAGCTGCCCCCGCCGCGGCGAACGGAAATCGACGACCGCACCGACCGAGACGGCGAACCGCTCCGCGACCGTGGCGGACGCGACAACGGTCGCCGCGTGCCATTCGGCTGGCGCGGCCGTCTTTGCCAGTCCCGCAAGTACGAGGACGAAGACGTCGACGTCGGTCAACGCGTCAAAGCGGCCGAACACCTCGACGTGTCGGACGACCGCCAGCCGCGCGACCTCCTCACGCCACCGGACATAGCGAGCGCCGCTTCGCAGCACGTCGGGCAGGATCGCGACGAGCTCGCCGCCGGCGGGCATCAGCCGCAGCGCCTCCATCACGAACACCGCCGCCGCCGACACACGTCCGCTGCTCCACGTCACGTCGTCCGGACAGCGGATCGGGCCGTAGGGCGGGTTGAGCAGCAGCGCCGTCCCCGGACGCACCCGATCGCGGACATCGAAGAGGTCGCCGACATCGATCGCCGGCAGGAGCTCCTTCAGGCTGGCGCGGCAGTTGCTCGGCCGTGCACCGCGCGCCGCCGCATGCAACGCAAGGCGCGCACGCGCGGCGCGGACGAACGGCTCATGGCAGTCAGACCCGCCCAGGCGGCGATTCCACGCGCGCAGCGTTGCCGCGACAGTCCGCTCGACAGGCAGGCGCTGCGCCGCCGCGAGCAGCAGGTCGCCGCAGCCGCACGTGGCATCGAAGTACCGCTCAGCGGACGACACCAACGCCGCCGCACGTTCTGAGAGCACCTGCCCGGTGAAGAACGCGCCCTGCTGACGCAGCACGTCGAGCCTGACTGTCTGTCGCAGCACACGCCCGGCCTGACCGTCCAGATGGGGCGCCACGACCATGTCCGTGGGCGCCGCGGTCCGCAGCGCCCGATACGCCAGCTGCTCGAGCTCGGCGACATACGGCGCGAACGCGCCCAACGCCGCGGTCGGCTGGCGCACAACGGGCAGTTCGGGCATGTCAGGCACGTTCGGCGGCTTGGACCGTCCGCCTGCAGCATGACGCCGCGGCGACCGCGAGCGGCACCGCTGGCCGCCTGGCGCGCGTGGGACATGCGGCACTGAAACTCGTCGGCATGTCGTAGCTGGCTCCGCGGGTCGCTGAGGTCGTCGCACGACTTTCGCAGCTTCGTCGGCGTCACGGAACCCGGCCCGGCGGAGCCAGCCCCTCGCGGAGGATGACGCCGACGGGCCCCGTCGGGCACGGAGTGGTCAGGCCGCCAGCGAATCCTCCGACCCCGTCGCGTCGTCGCGGCGTGCGTCCGCGTCGCGCGGCGGCTCGGACTCGAGGCGCCGCTCGATGTCGCGCGTGCGGTCGCGCATGATGTTCTGCAGACGCACGCGCCGGACCTCCTCGTCGGGGTGCGCGTACAGCTTTCGGACGAGCTCGCCTCCGTCGCTGTGGCCAAGCTGCTGCGCGACATCCTCCTCGCGCGCTCCGTTGTCGATCATCAATGTCGCGAAGTAGTGACGCAGCTCGTAGACCGCCATGTGATTGAACCCGGCCTTCTTGCGGATCGGATCCCAGTAGTAGCTCCACTTGCTCTTGCTGTTGAGCTTGCAACCCCTGACCGTGCGAAACAGCAGGTCGTTGCCGTCGACGTGCTCGAGCAGCCGCTTCAGCGCGACCGCCACGATGTCGTCCATGACGATCCTGCGCTTGCGGCTGTTCTTCAGCGGCTGCAGGTCGCCCTTCGTATCCAGCTGCCAGTCGAGGTGGATGCGGTGGTCCTTGAAGTCGAGGTGCTCGGGACGCAACGCGAACGCCTCGGACGGACGCATCCCCGAGTACGCCAGCAACGTCAGCAAGACCGAGAGGCGCAGCCCCATCACACCCTCCCAGCATTCCTCGGCCGCTGCCACAACCCGGCCAAGATCCTTCGTGGAGATCACGAACAGCGCCTTACGACCGTCGCCGCGCCGCGACTCGACGTACGTCATCGGGTTGTGCTTGACCAGCCGCTTCTTGACAGCCCACGCGTACAGCGCGCGGACGCCCTCCACGACCGACCCCGGCTGCGTCTCACACCAAGCGATCACGACGTCCTCGTCGAGACGACTGAAACGCCGCGACCCGAACTCCTTGACGAACGGCCGCATCACGTGCCCGTTGCTGACCAGCGTGCTGCGCTTGATCGGGCGCGGCCGGCGACCCAGCGTCCGCGTGCGCTTCAGGTAGCGGTCGTTGACGACGGTGTCGACCGTCAGCCGCGTGTCATCGCTCACCGACCGGACATGGGACTGCTCGTAGCGCTCCTTGGCCTTCTTGGCGTCGTCCATCGTCTCGTAGCGGCCGACGTAGACGGTGCGCTTGGTCTGCGGATCGTAGGCCTTGACCTGCCATCGCTCCTCCTTCTTGCGCCGGCCGTCACGGCCCTTACGGCCGCGAAGCTCGATCTTCTTGATGCCGGCCGGTGCGGCGGGCATCAGACAGCCCGCCCTTCACGTGCGATCGCGGGCCGGACGCCGAGCCGAATGCTCGTCAGCGCGGTGCCGCAGGGCGAATGTATGTCGTGCATAGTGATGCTCCTCGTGGTGCGCGTGCAGTTCATCAGACCGGAAACTAGACCAATACCTCAAGGAGTGTCAAGCCGCCTCCCTCGCCTGCCGGCGCCCACGCTCGTCGTCGTCAAGCCAGGCCTGCACCGCGGCCAGCGCAAAGCGCTTGGCTCCGCCGCACGGCTGGTACGGCATACCGCGCCGCACGTAGTTGTCGATCGTGCGCGTCGTGACGCGCAAGTAGCGGGCAAGCTCCCGCTTGGTGCGCAGCCGCACCTCAGGCGGCCGCGAAAACTCGGTGGATGACATGCCATAGGTATGACACGACCACCGGGCATATCCATCTCGAGAATCCGCAAAATAGCCTGCAGGCGAGCGGAAAAACGACTCGCGTGTATTAGCCTGGGCACATCCGAAAAGCCCGTTCGGCGGGCTGGCGGCGCGCTTGGAGCAGCGACCAGCTGCTGGCGGGTCCGACGGCCGGCGGCGAAAGCGACCCGTCGGCCGCCGCACGGGGCCTGGCGGCCCGCGACCTTGATCTCGCGTCCGGAGACAACCCCCCCGAGCACGAGTTCAGCCACAACTTTGCGCCTGCGCCCCGTGTCCGAAGAGCGCCAGCAGAACTCGCAATCGCGGCTGGACGCCGCCGATCGGCGCGATCTTGTGGCCCGCATAGCCGCCACGAACACCTTTCGAGGTTCGTTTTGAGCTGTTGGCGGTCCGTCGTCACGGACCGCCCCGGTCCAAACAGGAGCGCAGGGACGGGGCGTGAGACGCGCAAGCCCTCCAGCCGGGTTCGGCACGGCGAGACGTCTCGCGCGAACGCCGAGTCGCACCCAGACGACGCAAGCCGGCGCACCTCAGCCGGGGCCCCGTGTGACTCCCCCGCGGCGTGAGCGTCCTACATGGCGCTTGAACCACCACGAGATCCGTCGCAGTCACGACGACGGATCGAGAGATCTGAGGAGGCACAGCTCAGTCGCCACCGTCTCGCCGGTCGATGCGATGGCTCGAACGCGGACCGGCGCGTCGCACGTGCGACGCCGCCCGAGTGACGTCGGACGGGCCGATCGGACGCGGCTCATTCTTCACGACCGTCAATCGCGGGCAGGAGGATGCCGCAACAATCGCGACGTACGACGGCCCAGAGGGCTCGTCTTCGACATCGCCCGGCAAGGCGCAGGACGTCACCGAGCTTGACTTCGGCTTCGGCGAAGACACACCCATCTCACAGCCGGCGTCGACATGGGACATGAGGCTCATCGCGCATGCCTGCGCGCCGGGCGCGATGTCCTCGCGGGTCGTGGACCCGCCGGGGCCCTGCAACGCGCAATGGTGAAGCGCGTCAAATCCCCTCCTGCGTGTTTACTGGCCTCCGCTGGATCTCCGACGCAGCACCCACGGCGGCTTGAGTCGCGCGGTCGTGCCACGTGCGCGGAAGCAGGGGGCCGGTGGCAATTGTCGTCAGCAGCCCGACGAGCGTCAGCGTCGCGTGCATGCGGGCGTCGATCACCCCCGCGTCGAGCGCGTTGAGGGAAATCGCGATCGTCACGACCCCACCGCATTGCAAGAGCGCCCCGATCGCTCGCGCATCTCGCACCTCGAATCCGGCGATCCGGGCCGCCATGTAGCCGACGGTCAGCCTGATCGTTATCACCGCGCCGAGGATTGCGAGCGCGGGCGCCAGGGCGTCGGAGCCGAGCTCACGCAGATCGGTGCGCAGCGCCGCCAGCCCAAGGAAAACCGGCAACATCAGGCGCCGCACCGCGACGCCGAGCACATGTTCGACGGCAATCGCGGTCCGGCCGCGTGTCTCGACGACAACGCCGACGATGAGGGGACCCAGCAAGAGGCTTGACAGCAGCCAATCGCCGACCAGCGCCGACGCCACCGCAAGCGCGACCACCGCGAGCAACGAGACCTGCGGCGCCGGCGAAAACGAGCGTGCGCGGGCGACCGCTACGACGAACACGAGCAGGGCGAGCACGGCGCCGACTTGCGACACGACGTGATCGACGGCCGCGCCGTCGCCGCCGTCGATCGCGATGGCCGAACCGATCAGCGCCAGGACCGTCACGCAGGTCGCTGCGACGATCACGATCGAGCCTACCGCGGACTGCTGCATCCCTCGGTCTTCGACTATGCGCGCGATGATCGGCACGCCGCTGGCGGCCAGCGCCGCGGCCAGCGCGATCACGAATGCGCCCTGCCCGACGTCCGCGGGTTTCCAGCCGCCGGCGGCGACGAGCGGCGGGGCGGCGACGAGCGCGAGCGCCACCATCGAGGCGATCGAGGTGCCGGCAAGCAGCATTATCGCGCGGGCCCGCTCGCGCATCGGAGCGGGATCGATCGTGATGCCGACGAGCAGCATGTAGAGGATCAGCCCGAGCCCACCGATGACGGTGACGGAAGCGACGGCCGCGTGCGGAAAGAGCCCTCCGGCCGTGCCGCCGGCCTGCTGGCCGGCCGCAACATCGGCGTTCTGGCCGCCGAGTAGCAGCCCGACGGCGAAGACCGCGGTCATTTCGCCGGCGATGCGTGGTTGACGCAGCCATCGCGTGACGGTGCCGCCGACCCACGCTACGCCGGCGATCGCGCCGACGTCGAAGATAGCGAGCAGCCAATCAGGTGGCATCGAACGACATCACGCTGGCGTCCGGGTCACGAACGCTTCGTCTCAGAAAGCCCATGATGTCTCGCGGTGATGCCCCAGGCGCGTGAATATAGCGGCCGAACCGACCGTTCCAGGCTCGGGCCGCGGCACCGCGTGGAGTCGCCTAGACCGGACAGGATCGCCGCACCGCGGATGACGACTGCGCAGAGCGTCGGCTGAGCATCCGTTGGTGTTCTCTGGCTGTGGCCCGCGCCACGGTCACGGTGGCGCCGGTCGTTGCTTACGAGTTGCGGACGGCGCCCACGCAACCGGCGGGCCGCGGCGGTCCAGGCCCTACGCTGTCCCGCGTGCCAGCGATACAGGCCTCGGGGCTCGTGAAGGTCCACGACCGCGGCGCCGGCGGCCGGCGGATCCTCGATGGCGCCGAGCTGTCGGTGCAGGCCGGAGAACTCGTCGCGATCCGCGGCCGGTCAGGCACGGGCAAGTC
>Ga0310811_10007281_pt1 | contig 14158 bp, 10 predicted proteins | sample YCmetagenome_FD_207642 | JGI IMG/M metagenome (GOLD analysis project Ga0310811, IMG submission 207642) | Soil microbial communities from experimental microcosm in Duke University, North Carolina, United States - YC | ecosystem: Engineered > Artificial ecosystem > Soil microcosm > Unclassified ...
CTGCCAGTGTGGTGCCACGGATAATGGGAGCTGTGCAGGCGCTACGTTCAAATTCATCAACTTCGAACAATGTACGACCATTGTCTATATCATTCCAGATTTGTTGTCGCTGTAACACTGCGGTTGCGCCTGCGAGTGTGGTGCTACCCAGAAAAACATTGCAATCTATCGCTCCAGACCAGGGACTGTGACCACGCACCGCGACTTCTCGCAGCGAATGGATACCATCCTGTCGGGGCGGCATCAGTCGGGCGTAAGTGATAGCCAGTCCTTTGTGATCGGGGTCCAGATTCTGCAAGGCATCATCGAAAATAGCCTGTGAGATCTGCCAGAAACGTGCTTCATCATCGTGGCTGAGTGTTGCCAGTTCTAATACATGGCGATAGATATTTTTATCGATTTCGTGGATGAGAAATGGAGAAGTGCCAAGTGTTTCATTAAAGGTGGTATTGATAACTTCAATAAGTTGTTGACGATGCTCTGGAAAAATATCTGGTAAGCGTCGTAAATGGACTGTGCGAGGTTCTGATGCACCATGCAGCCAGCGATACACCGTGTTTTCGGTGACATCCAGTTCTTGGGCCACACGTGCCAGTTCTGAGCGATCACCATGTATGATTGTCTGTAAAAGTGTACCGAAATCATACAGCATGGTGTTCGCGTCGGCTGGGTCTGTGGTGGTATGGGCCTCTCCCTGTTGATTACTTCCCTGTTGCGTCTGCTTTTCCACCTCATCCAGACCTGATGTGGCCTGTTTTTGTACAGATAGGTACGCTTCTTTTCTTCTTCTTGGCCGATTTGACGATTGATTCATGTAAATTTCCTTAACAATGTAGAAAAGTAATAAAATATCTCAATATAAATTATTGTTATTATAACATATATAATAATGAAAATGTAAGGTAATATTTACTGTTTCTGGAATGTATGTTTCTGTTAGTCTGTAATTTGGCGAAAATATTCATCAGGACAAAAATTACCTTCTGTATCTTTCTCCTCCTTATCGTACTGATTATAGGCTCTACTATGCCAGCAAGAACAACAAAAGCAACAAATTTGTAATATATTCATGTATATCCATATAGCGCTTGTATATAGATGAATATTTCTTCATCTATATACAAGCGCTATATGTTATTCAGCTTGTATATTACAATGTTTAAACGTAGGAGCTACAATGTGATACATCTATTGCTTTTTTAGCGTACAACATGTATAGTTATTACCATCACGAATAATAGGAAAAAGTGCTCTATATTCGATGGCTGGAAGGATAATACAGAAGATGGCAGTCGACAATATTGTACACATTAATGAATGTGGGCTTCCTTTAAACGCGAATGATTGGCTTGAACGGCATCATCAGAGTAAATTTGAAGAGCGGCGCAATATGGTCCGCGATTTACTCATTGCGGAGGGGAGTTTTGTGGTGGATGCTGGTTGTGGCCCTGGTTTGTGGACGCATCTCCTGGCGGAGGCTGTGGGGGTGGAAGGGCGTATCCTGGGTATTGATATCAGCTCTGAAGCGCTGATTACAGCGCAACGTCGCACAGGAACCAATGCCTGGAACAGACCCGAAGTTGTGTATCGACGAGCTTCGCTGGAAAAAATACCTGTGAAGCCGGGTGAGGTTGATCTTATTTTTAGTGCGAATGTAAGTCAATATCTTGCTGATCCTGTTGCAATATTCAGATCCATGCGGTCGTATCTTCGTCCCGGTGGACGGCTGGTGATAAAAGATATTGATTTTGGTACGATGCGTTTCTCCAATGTGGACCCGGATCTCCAGCATAGAGTGTTTGAGGCCAGGGCACGCTGGGAACAGGAACGTGTTCAACACGATTATGCCTATGAGGATAGCTGGGTTGGCCCGAAACTGGCACACTATTTACGTGCTGCTGGTTATCTTGATGTTGTTGAACATACGTATACGATTGTACGCCATGCTCCATTGTCCGCAGATTTTCGCTTTTATCTGCAAGGTATTGCGGCCTGGTTTGTGTGTGAGGATGCTCCATATCTCTCTAAAGAGGATATTGCGGCCTGGAATAGCTGTTTTCAATCGGAGCAGCATTCGGTGTTTGATCAAGATGATTTTACCTATGAGGAGACTGAGTATGTGGTGTCCGGTGTCTGAGTTGTCTGACATGATCATTTGTTTATTGTAGCTTACAACCGGACATACACAGGACCTGATCTGATGTCATTGATGTCTGCACTGTGGAGAGAGCAAGTGGGAAAGTTCTCGTAAGGAAGCCTTCCCATTTGCTCTCTTCTTTATTTTTCATGTTTTCCATTTTCTGATCATTCATATCAATACTATGAATGAATTGTGTTTAGCTGATCTGCGATCATTGCTATGGCAACATCTCCAACGATCGATTGTAACTCGGTATGTAACTGACCCATGTTTTCCATGCGTGTGGTGATGAATTCATGTTGCGATGTGCCATAAGACAGACCAGATAAACCTCGGCGGGCGGCTTCGTATTCTGCGCTGATCTCTGATAATAATCGTGCTACTTCACTTCTTTGTTCTTGCGCTCCAAGCATTGCTATTTACCCTTCCTTGAATGTGTCTGTACTTGTGTACTGTTTTGTCTGTGCTACACAAAACCTTATATATCTTGATGTAAGAACAATGTATATCGTTTGTGAATACAAGTACTATCATTCACATCACTAGTATGCATGAAGATGTATCTTCTTGTCCAGTGTTTTGATACTTTTTTCTTTCTGTATTTAAAGTAATTGATAAAATCTTTATGTAAATGTTAGCTTGTTGTTATCACTTTGTATACATGTATATCATAAAAGTATGCATTCAGGATAAAATGTTCTAATGTGAATAAACAGTTTGCTATATTTTATACTACTCTCGTTTGTTTTTAACTTCTATAGTGAAACAAATGTTTTATCTTTGTATGATAAAACTTATACATATGTACAATTTTATTGCACATCAATCCTATAATTAACGTAATTTTAATATCTGTTTGATAGATAAGACTGAGGAAATAGCTGATATTAAAAAGATGCTACGGCTATATACCTGCTTCAGCAGGGTCATGGCTAAAGATGGTTGACAGCATGTAACAATAAACTATGTTCCCTTTGAAGCTCTAATTGCAAAAAATCAGCTTTACGAAGCTCAGAAATGTTGCGTTCTTTTTACAAAAAGAGCTGACTTTCACATTTTTAGCTACATAATTAGGTAATTTGGTTTATATGTTTTATTGTTTTAGCGTGTATCTCTGTAATTCATGATATTATATGCTTGTTCTCAAAAATATCTCGATGGTTGCGCGCGTGGACGCGTGAGCGGCTATGGGGTGAGGACTAACCTTTGCGGGTACATGAAAGTTGGTAGTGTAAAGTGAGGATATGTTGAGACTTTATCTAAACATTTGGAATCGTTTGAAGAAGGATAGTAGAAATAGTAGTAGTAACAGAAATTATGGGAAGAAATTAACCGTCATCGCCAGTACCGTTATCGGTCTGGTCTCTGTTGGGACGGTGGCGAGCATACAATCGCCTGCTGCATACGCGGCTACTGCCACTGCACATGGTTGTTCAAAGACATACACCATCGTTGCTGGTGATACTTTGAGTGGCATTGCGGCCCGTTTTCACAAAAACTGGCATACACTTGCCTCTAATAATCATATTGCGAATCCCAATCTTATCTTTGCCGGCGATAAGTTGTGTCTTTCCGGCACTGGCTCGGTACCAACACATGCCGCTCCTGCTGTAACTCAACAAGCAACACCTGCTCCAGTTCAGCAAGCTCAGCCGACGACCACTCAAGCTCCACAGACTACGGCTGCACCTGTGCAAACGTCAGCTTCTGGTTCAAGTGTGAGCAGCATGATTGATAGTGTGTTTGGCTCCTATGCCGCAGGTGCGCAGCAAGTTGCTACCTGTGAGTCAGGACTGAATCCAAACGCGACGAATCCATATAGTGGCGCTGCTGGCATTTTCCAGATCATGCCTGCTACCTGGAGTGGAACATCAGAGGCGGGAACTTCACCTTATAATGCCTATGCCAATGTGGTGGCTGCCCACGAGATTTTTGTGCGCGATGGCTATAGTTGGAGAGAATGGACCTGTCAACCGTAAGTAGGGCCGACAGGGATTTATAAGGTATAGTTTTTCGCAACTTTCATGCCTCTAATATAAACCGCAAAAAAGAATGATATGGTGCCCGATAGGATCTGTCCTGTCGGGCTTTGCTTTTGGTAAACCTGCTTGATTACTGGCGAATTTTTCGGCTTTTCCCGTCGAAACTGCATAATTGTCCGCTTGCATCCTTCCATTTTACCTCATGTTATGGTATACTCCTGTATAACATTGATGCTAATGACATTGCATGTCCTGGCTTGATCAATGTTAAGAAGCCGCATTGACTCCCTTCTGATATGTGATCAGTTGCAATGTTGGCACTAAGCGAAAGCTTCAAATTTTTATTGAGGAGTAACAGGAATGGCCCTGTTACTGAAGCGAAAGGAGTAGTCCTTTATGGCTCGTGTTGCTTTTGAGCATATTTACAAGCGTTTTAACAAAACCGAAGTTGTTCATGATGTCAGTATTGACATTAAGGACAAAGAATTCCTGGTGCTCGTTGGCCCTTCTGGTTGTGGTAAAAGTACCTGTCTGCGTATGGTGGCAGGTCTGGAAGAACCAACCGAGGGAGAAATATATATCGGTGATCGCATTGTCAATGGTGTCGATCCAAAAGATCGAGATATTGCAATGGTGTTCCAGAACTACGCTCTCTATCCTCATATGACCGTCTTCGATAACATGGCCTTTGGTTTGAAACTTCGTCACTTCCCCAAAAATGAGATTAAGACACGTGTAGAAGAAGCTGCCGGTATCCTTGGTTTGGAGCAGTATCTCAAACGTAAACCAAAAGAACTTTCCGGTGGTCAACGTCAGCGTGTTGCTCTCGGTCGGGCGATTGTTCGTGAGGCGCAAGTCTTCTTGATGGACGAGCCACTTTCGAACCTGGATGCGAAATTGCGTGTGGCTACACGTGCTGAGATCATTAAACTGCATCAGCGCATTCAGACAACGACGATCTATGTGACGCACGATCAGGTTGAAGCCATGACGATGGGTGATCGTATCGCTGTTCTGAATGGTGGCATTATCCAGCAGTTAGGTTCACCACAGGAACTCTATGATCATCCCGCGAATATGTTTGTTGCTGGCTTTATTGGTTCGCCTTCGATGAACTTTATTCCTGATGCGAAGGTTAGCACTGATGGTGGCGATACATTTATCGTGCTTGAGAATATTGGGCGTGTGAAAGTGCCACAGATTTATGCAGAACGTGCTCGTGCTGCGGTAGATCGTTCGTTGACCTTTGGTATCCGCCCTGTTCATCTGGAGGACGCATCGCTCATCAGTGAGTCCAATAAGGAACATTCGGCGATTGATGCTTCGGTCGATGTTGTTGAGAATCTGGGTAATGAACTTCAGGTTTATCTGACAACTGGTGGTAAGAACATTATTGCTACCCTTGATCCTCGCTCACGTCTGACGGCTGGTAATAAGACTCGTCTGTACGTTGATAGCGATCAGATCCATCTGTTCGACTCTGAGACAACGGAAGCAATCTTCTAGCATACATATGCTATCAGTATATGTGTAGGATCTATGCTAGGAGTGGCATGTTTCCTGCGACACTTTTAAGGCCAGTGTGAATATATTTCATACTGGCCTTTTATTATCAGTTCTTTGGTGAATATTTTGTCATACAAGAAAGAGCACGCAGTGCGCGAATATACATTTGCGTGCCCTTTGTGTCTTGTTCGTCGGCTGGTAGGTTAGTTTCTCAGCGGTTTGCCTGTGGTCAGGACAGCTTGCATGCGTTCCTGGGTTTTCTCCATGCCGCACAGGCTTAAGAATGCCTCGCGTTCCAGATCGAGGACGTACTGTTCCGTGACGGGGGTAATTGGCGAGCAGTCGCCACCTGTGAGGACGCGGGCGAGTTGTTTGCCGATCACGGCATCGTGTTCGCTGATCTTGCCTGTAAGGAACAATCCCTCAACCTGTTGTTCCAGTACCAGGCGGCCCCCAGAGCCGGGTAAGAGCAGTTGTTGTGGTTGTGGTGGTTGCCATGCTCCTGTTGCTTTGCTCTCTGCCAGTTGGAGTGCGTCCGCTTTCGCATCGCGTAGCAAGACATCACGATTGAGGGTGATTTTGTCGGTCTTGCGCAAGAAACGCATTTCCTGCGCTTCGATGGCACTGGTTGAGACGGTTGCCATTGCGATGATTTCAAACGCTCGTCTGGAGGCGTTGAATGGTCCACCTGACTTTCCCTTTTGGTTCTGTTCCAGACTGGCTCCGTGTCGCAGTAGAAACTCTTTACAGCCACCACCAGCCGGGACCAGTCCAACGCCTGTTTCAACCAGACCAATATAGCTTTCCGCCAGCGCACGGGTGTGATGACCATGCATGATGACTTCACAGCCACCACCAAGCGCTCGTCCGGTTGGTGCGATGACGATGGGCAAGGGACTGTATTTGAGTAGTTGATGGGCCTGTTGCAGGCCAGTGATGGCGCTTTCGAGCATGGGCCATGCCTGCTGACGTGCGCACATAAGCACAAGAAACAGGTTGGCTCCGGCTGAGAAGTCAGCGGCTTCGTTGCCGATGACGAGGGCACGGAATTGACCTGATCCTTCTTCAACGACGTAGCGCATCATGTCAATAATGCCTTCGTCGATGGTATTCATTTTGGTATGGAATTCCAGACAGGCAATGTCATCACCTAGATCAATCAGTGCGGCGGAGCCGTTATCTTTGATTACGTTTTTTTTGCTACCTGCCCTGTCACTGGCTTTCAGGTTTGCCAGTGAGATGATCCCTGCTGGTTCTGGGATTGGTTGGTACGTATCTGTATTGAAGTCAAAGTAGCTGTGTTCTCCTGCTTTCGTATGATAAAAGGTGCCGTCCCCTTTTTCGCGAACGCGCTGGACCAGTTCTGGCAATTCACGACCCGCGAAGATCTTGTTTAGCACGGTTGGTTGTTGTAACAGAGCATCCCAGAGTTCAAAACTGCCGATTTCAAAGTTGAAGCCCCAGCGCATGGCATTGTCGATATCGACGATATTGTAGGCGATCTCTTGCGCTCTGTTGGAAGTGTAAATCAGCGCGTCGGCGGTGGTTTCACGTGCGAACTGGCTGGCCCTGTCGTTGCCATCAAGGACTTCCAGTATTTGCATGGCTGGTGTCTCACGTGTGCGAGCCGCGCCGATAGAGTCAAAACGATGCTTGACCTGGGGTGCATATTCCAACGTCTGGGTGTTCAGTTCCAGAATGGTTGAAGTTCCCTCGGCGTTCTTGATTCGTTTGTAGAAACCCTGCCCGCTTTTCTCGCCAAGCCAGCCTCGATTGATGATTTCCTGCACGACTGGTGGCAGATGAAAGGTTTCGCGTTGTTCGTCATCCGGAGCATTCTGATACAGGTTGTTGGCTACATGCATCAGTGTATCCAGCCCAGAGAGGTCAGCCGTGCGGAAGACTGCCGATCTGGGGCGTCCCATGCTGGTGCCGAGGATGGTATCTACTTCGCTGATGGTGTAGCTTTCCGCCAGCGCGCGATGCATGGTGGAGAGGAAGCCATAGACACCAAGCCGATTGGCGATAAAGTTTGGCGTATCTTTACAGAGCACAATGCCTTTCCCCAGCACTTCCGACCCAAATTTTTGCATATAGTCTAGCAGCTCTGGATCAGTTTCGGGGGTGGGTACCAGTTCTAGCAGTTTCATGTAACGAACTGGATTGAAGAAGTGCGTAATCAGAAAGTGGAGCCGAAATGTCTCGCTGCGTCCCTCGATAAGCTGATGGGCGGGTAGGCCAGATGTGTTGGATGTGATGATTGTATCAGGAGCAAGCACCTGCTCTATTTTGCTGTAGAGCGATTGTTTGAGGTCGGGGCGCTCGATGATGGCCTCAATGATCCAATCGACATCCGCCAGTTTGTTGATGTCATCCTCGATATTGCCGATGGTGATCAGATGGGCAGCACGCTGGCTATAAAAGGCGGCTGGCCTTGCTTTGAGCGTTTTTGCTAATCCTGCGCGTGCGATGGCGTTGCGATCCTTACTGCCTGTGGGCACAACGTCGAGGAGCAGGGATGGTATACCGACGTTGGCGAGGTGAGCGGCAATGGCCGCCCCCATAACGCCAGCGCCAATGACAGCTACTTTGCGAATTGCGTATGGCATGGCTATGATATCCTCTCAATCAGTGTTGCGACTCCCTGACCTCCACCGACACAGAGCGTAGCAATCCCCAATGTTTTGTTGTATGTTTGCAGATCATTAATGAGCGTGGCGATCAGCCGTGCGCCGCTACAACCAAGTGGGTGACCAAGTGCGATAGCTCCGCCGTGTGGGTTGAGTTTCTCTTCATCAATGCCCAGTTCGTGAATGACGGCGAGATTCTGGACGGCGAAGGCTTCATTCAGTTCGATGATGTCAATATCACTTAACTGCAATCCGGAACGCTGGAGCACCTTACGTACCGCCGGGACAGGACCAATACCCATATAGGCTGGATCAACACCCGCGACAGCCATTGTACGGATACGTGCCAGCGGAGTGATACCCAGTTCTTGCGCTCTTTCAGCGGACATGAGGACAACTGCCGCCGCGCCATCATTCAGCGGACTGGCGTTACCAGCAGTGACGGAACCACCTTTGATAAAGGCTGGTTCTAAACTGGCAAGCTTTTCCAGTGAGGTATCACGACGTGGTCCTTCGTCGTTTGCCATTTGTTCGCCGTCAGGTAGGGGAACAGGTACAATTTCATGCTTGAAAATACCTTTTTCGGTCGCTGCGATTGCTCGCTGGTGGCTGCGTAAGGCAAAGGCATCCTGCGCCGCACGGCTGATCGCATATTTTTTCGCGACATTCTCCGCTGTGATACCCATCGGCATATAACTGGCATAGCCATATTCCAGTTCGCAGGGTGGATACGCGCCTGTGGTCTGCTGACTTTTGATGAGGCGTGGATTGAAACTGGGGTTGAAGCCGCCCATTGGCACGCGTGACATACTTTCTACCCCGCCCGCGACGATGATGTCACCCAGCCCAAGCAGAATGCTTTGCGCGGCCATGTTGACCGCCTGCAAACTGGAGGCGCAGAAACGGTTCACGGTAACGCCGCCTGCTGTTTCTGGGAGTCCCGCCAGCGCACCCACAATACGTGCTATATTCATGCCCTGTTCGCCTTCAGGGAAAGCGCAGCCCAGAATGACATCTTCGATCAATGAGCGATCCAGTTGTGGCACGCGCTCAACCGCTGCTTTTACCACCAGGGCTGCCAGATCATCCGCACGTATATCTTTCAAAACGCCTTTGTTTGCCCGACCAATAGGTGTGCGTAGCGCACTGACAATAACTGCTTCTGGCATGATATATGCTCCTTTGCTTTATCTTTTCTGCTCGTTAGTGTAAGCCGATCTGGCTGTAGTCCAGCGTGTAGATGACACCGGATGTATGCCCACGTAGTACCACTTTTTCCTGCTGATTGCGACAGATAATATCTGCGTATATGAAAGTTTTTTGATACGTGTCCTCAATGTTGGTGATGATGACGATGCATTGGATGGTATCACCAACGTAGACTGGATGCACAAACTCAAATGTGATCTCGCGTGCGACGAAGTTCAGGTCGCCACCAATCTTTGTGGGTAAAGTGGCAGTCAATAGATCATGCACCATCAGGCGTCCCTGCTCATCAATCTGTGTGTGCTGGCTGCCCAGATCTCCTGATACCTGTCCAAAGAGGCGTACGTCAGCTTCTGTAAACGTTCGGGTCCATGTATGTGTCTGGCCGATATGCATGGATAGGCTCTCATTCCTGTGGAACTAAGGATCTGTTGGTCTGGCTGGAACACATCCATGTATTCCAGACCGGGACGACCACCAGAACCTGACAAACAAAACAGCAGGTGTGTGCGAGACAGACCATCTCACCTTATGAATATGCTCGCTTCATTTGTTTGTTGCGCTAAGGTCGTCCCTGACGGGTTGACAGGTCGAGGGAGTTTCACTCCAGAGATTGTTCGTCTCGCTCCAGGCCCCGAATTAGAGTGGATAGCCCTGTTTTTCGACGACGAGGGTTGTGATCTCTCGCTGTAGTTTGACACCATTCAGCAGGTAATCACCAATATAGGCCCGCGTACGATTGAGCACTTTTTCAGCTCGATCAGGAGCAATATAGGTGATGATCAACTGATCCAGGTTGCTGCGCATACGTGAGAACGCCAGCCAACTGGCGAGTTGGGCGAGTTTGCTATGGGTCGCGCTCTGCTCATCTCCGCGCCGGGCTACTTTGATCGCACGTGCCAGAGCACTATCTGTGGCATACAGGTCGATGAGCAGGTTGGCGAGATATTCAATGAACTCTTGCTCCTGTTCAAGTGCCTGTGGATTTGACATAAACTTCATTGCGATCTGTGTGGTGACATAGAGTGTCGCATCTTTGGTGCGTTCCAGAATATCGACCGGGGCTTGTAATTCCGCTGGCACCTCTTCACCTGTGCCTTGAGGCCGCTGGTCGGATTTCATCATGGCCTCGACAGCGGGATATTTGCCCATGATATTGATTTTGCCTGCCATCGCTCGACGGAAGAGGGTGCTGACGGCGACCATGCGGTTAATTTCATTGGTGCCTTCAAAGATGCGCTGGATACGAGCATCGCGATAGGCTTTTTCAATGGGATACTCATGCATAAAGCCATAGCCACCAAAGATCTGCACGCCTTCATCAACGACCAGAGCCAGCACCTCACTCCCATGTACTTTGGCTATCGATGACTCAATGGCGTACTCTTCGATCCCTTTAAAGGCGGCGGTGGCATCATCGCCCGCGCTTTGTTGTGCCAGTGCCATGTTGCTGGCGGTACGGAAAACTTCGCTTTCGGCGGCGTAGGTTTCCGCCGCCATGCGTGCCAGTTTCTTTTTGATCATGCCAAATTCATGTAGCGATTTGCCGAATGCTTTGCGATCAACAGTATAGGCAGCGGCGAGTCCCAGTGCCGAACGTGAACCACCAACGCTACCCGCGCCAAGTTTCAGGCGTCCGATATTCAGAATGTTAAAGGCGATTTTATAGCCTTTATGTAGCTCTCCCAGCACGTTCTCAACCGGAACCTGTGCATCTTCCAGAATGACCTGTCGTGTTGAGGAGCCTTTGATACCCATCTTATTCTCTTCCGCGCCCGTCGAGACACCCGGCGTTCTGGCGTCAACGATGAAGGCGGAAGGACGCTCATTTCCCACACGGGCAAAGACGATGAAGACATCAGCAAAGCCTGAGTTCGTGATCCATTGCTTCGTGCCATTTAATAGATAGTATTTGCCATCAGCGGAAAGCTGAGCATGTGTGCTGATATTCATCGCATCGGAACCAACGCCGGGTTCTGTAAGCGCGTAAGCAGAGATCCATTCACCGGATGCCAGTTTCGGCAAATAGTGCTGCTTCTGTGTTTCGGTTCCATAGTAGACAATAGGGAGCGTGCCGATGGTGGTATGTGCGCCAAACGCGACACTGAACGATGCTTCCCGCATCTGTGATGCGACAAGCGCACTGGTAAGTAGACCCAGTTCCGCGCCACCATATTGTTCTGGAACCTCTACCATCAATAGCCCCTGTTCACCGGCCTGTTTCACCAGTGCCGGCATGACGCCCGGTTCCTGACGATCAATCTCCTCTACTTTTGGTAAGACTTCACGTGTGATAAACGTCGCCGCAGATTCTTCAATCCAACGTTGCTCGTCATCCCGTTCCTCAAGGGTGAATACTTTGGCCGCGTTTTCAGTTACAGGGGTTGTGAGAAACGCTGTTCCTGCTTCTGTGGGCTTGATTGTTGTTGACATGATTTTTCCTACTCCTCTAGCTAGCCAGTTTTCTCGTTACGCAAAATCAGGCCATCTGGCGTAACTCTCTGCGTAAGACTTTTCCCACAAGTGATTTGGGAAGTTGATCGAGAAAGCGGAATTTTTTAGGCACCTTATAGGGTGTGAGACGTTCGCGACAAAAGGTAATTAGCTCTTGTTGGAGCTTTTCTGATGATTTAATCCCGGCTTTTAAGACAATAAATGCCATCACTGTCTCACCGCGATAGTCGTCGGCGACGCCAGTAACTGCGGCTTCAGCCACCGATGGGTGTTGAAAAAGAACCTCTTCTACTTCGCGGGGATAGACGTTAAAGCCACTGGCAAGGATCATATCTTTCGCTCGTTCGACAACATAGAAGTAACCATCATTATCCATGCGTCCAACATCGCCAGTGCGCATCCAGCCATTGATAAACACCGCGTTGGTATCATCCTCTCGTTGCCAGTAGCCCCGCATGATATTCGGGCCTTTGACGACGATTTCGCCGATTTCCCCATTGGGAAGCTGTTCACCTGTCTCGCGGCTGATAATCGTGGCTTCAATACCCGGTAATGGCAGACCAATGCTGCCATTGCGGCACTTATCACTTAATGGATTGCAATGGGTAACAGGTGATGCTTCACTGAGTCCATAGCCTTCCACCAGTTTGCCTCTGGTGATACGCTCAAACTCTTTCTGGATGCTGGCTGGAAGCGGGGCTGCGCCGCTGATACAGTATTTGATGGATTCCAGATACCGTACGTTTGCACCTGCTTCACGCATAATAGCGATATACATAGTTGGAATACCAGGAAACATGGTGGGATGATAGCGGCGAATGGTGTTCAGGACATCACTTATTTTAAAGCGCGGTAACAGAGTCATGGTTGCCCCGGCGTAAATGGATAGATTCATTCCAACCGTCAGGCCATAGGCATGGAAGAAAGGGGAAACACAAAGAGCGATCTCTTTGCCCTCCTGAGCCTGGGTAACCCAACTGCGTGTCTGTACGGCGTTCGCGAGCAGATTGCGATGTGTCAGCATTGCGCCCTTCGAGACGCCAGTGGTGCCTCCGGTATATTGAAGCACTGCCAGATCATCACCTCTGGTCGGTACCGGGAGATTGTACAGTTCAATGCCCCCTTTCGTATTGGTTTTGAGCATGGTATGCATTGTATGGAGCGTCGCATCGTTCTCAAGCTCTTTTGGGCTTAAAGGAGGTTGAGGCATAGTATTTTTTCGTTGACTCCAGGGATACAGTGCATGCAGGAGAGGGGGCAGAAAATCGGCTGGACTTGTGATGATGATCTGTTCTAACGATGTCTGGTCACGGATAGCGCGAACTAATGGGTAATACATATCTAACACAACGATGGCTTTCGCACCAGCATCCGTCAACTGATGTTGCAGTTCAGGCGCTGTGTAGAGTGGATTTGTGGGCACAACGATAGCACCAGCACGCAAAGCTCCGTAGAACGCGATGGGGAACTGAGGGATATTCGGCAGGGCCAGAGCAATACGATCTCCCTTTTGTATGCCCAGACGTTGTAAAGCTATCGCGAAACGGTTAGCCTGGGTGGAAAGTTGAGCATATGTGATCCTGGTCCCATAGTAGAGGATAGCTGTTTGATTGGGAAAACGATGAAAGGCCTGGTCGAGCAACCATGTCAGCGGGCGATCAGGGATGGTGAGATCGGTGGGTACACCGTCTTCATAGTGTTGTAACCAGGGATAGTGAGATGGAACACGCTCAGTAGCTTGCTCGGAAACATGTTGCTCTGTGTGAGTATTCTGCATTCTTGATGGATCAGATGGCATGCGGTAATAGCTCCTCTCCATAGGGGCTTCTGTGAGAAGCCTGGGCGACCACTCTGTCGCTCCTAGTAAGCAACAAACCACTATCTTAATTATATGGTACTGTTCATCAGAAGAAAATGTTGCCAGCTAACATTTTTTGCGTCATAATGAGCAAGTAGCTAACGAAACGTAGTTGAATAGTTCAGGATATTTAATATGGCAGAGTATATTTCTCAGTTTGCACAGATGGTAACGAAGTTCAGGCAACAACATGGTATGTCTCAAGGACAACTTGCGCATGCGACTCGCCTTTCGCGCACATATGTTTATCACCTAGAGTCGGGACAACGTGCTAATCCATCCAGTCAGGTGGTGCAGAATATTGCTCATGCGTTAGAGTTGCAAGGTGAAGAACGGCGTCAACTCTACGACGCCTATTATGAGTTGACGGGACATTTCATCG
>Ga0310811_10007282_pt1 | contig 14156 bp, 14 predicted proteins | sample YCmetagenome_FD_207642 | JGI IMG/M metagenome (GOLD analysis project Ga0310811, IMG submission 207642) | Soil microbial communities from experimental microcosm in Duke University, North Carolina, United States - YC | ecosystem: Engineered > Artificial ecosystem > Soil microcosm > Unclassified ...
CGCGAGCGCGTTCTCCTACCCGCTCATCTTCCTGCCGTTCATCAGCTCGGCATTCGTGCCCACCGACACCATGCCCGGCCCGGTGCGCGCCTTCGCCGAGAACCAGCCGGTGACCTCCATCGTCAACACGATCCGCGGCCTGTTCACACAGCAGCCGGTCGGCACCGACATCTGGATCGCCCTCGCCTGGTGCGTCGGCATCCTCGTCGTCGCCTACTTCTTCTCCGACTTCTCCTACCGTCGCAGGATCTCTTGAGCCGGGGTCGACCAGGTGGGGCAAGTTGAGGGCAAAATCAGAACATGCTGACGATCGGTCAATTGGCGGCGTATGCCGGCGTCACGGTGCGGGCGGTGCGGCACTATCACCAGATCGGACTACTGCCCGAGCCGGAGCGGGATGCCTCGGGTTACCGGCGGTACGGCGCGACGGCAGTCGTGTCCCTCATCAAGATCCGCACCCTCGCCAACGCCGGCGTGCCGCTGTCTCAGATCGGTCAGATGCTCGAAGCCGACGCGTCGACCTTCGCCGAAGTGGTCCAAAGGATCGACAGCCACCTGCGCGACGAGATCGAACGGCTTGAGACCAGCCGCAAGCAGATCGCGCAGCTCGCTGCCGGGGACAGTCTGGCGCTCCCGCCGGAGGTGATCTTCTATCTCGATCGGCTTCGGGAGATCGGGGCGTCAGAGCGGATGGTGGAGGGTGAGCGGGACGGGTGGATCCTGGTCGCGGCTCGCTGGCCCGATCACATCCGCGAGGTCATCCCCGGGAAACTCGCGCAGCTCGAGGACCCGCAAATGGTTCGGCTCTATCGCCTGCTGTCGGAGCTCTTGGAAAGCGACTCATACGACGACCCGCGTGTGGAGGAGGCCGTCGACATCATGGTGGGCCTGTCCGAGCAGGCATACGCCTCCGGCGAGATGGGCCGCGGCGAGGTGGTGCGAGACGATCTGGCGTTCGACCTTCTGGACGCACTCACCATCGAGTCCGACCCGCGGGCGGAGCGGTTCCTGGACCTGGTGCGCGCGCGTGGCTGGACCCGTTGGACCCGGTTGCCGGAACCGCCCGACTGACCGAACCGCCTACGACCACTGAGACCGCAGGTCATGCCCGGCATCACTCGTCGAGGAGGCCGGAGCGCCGAGGCGCAGACCGTCGATGACCAGATCGAGCAGCCGCGCGGCCCGTGCCTCGCCCTCCTCGCCGGGGCCGATGCGCCACAGGAAGCCCAGCATCAGCAGCACGTCGTCCGGGTCGACGCCCGGCCGGATGCCGCCGTCGTCCTCGCAGGCGCGCAGCAGCACGGTGACGGCCCCGATGATCGGGCCGTAGGTCTCGCCCGCCAGGCAGGGGCGGCGTCTACTGCCTGGACAACAACATCGCCGTGGTCGCGGAGCCGGACCCCCGGACGCTGAACCCGTACGAGCACCGTTCCTCGGAGGTCCCTCCGCCCGCCGGCCTCGCCCCGCACGCGGCCGACCCGGAGGCCGCGGTCCGGCTGTGGGACCTGAGGGGGAGATGAGCGGTGCGAAGCTGCCGGCTTGACCACTGTGTCAACGAGTCTTGCGCACGCTGGAACGGTCCGCTTTCCGTAAGGGTCGCAAGTTCTTGCGATCAATTGCCTGTCATATTTCGCGGATATTTCCGAGTATTGCAAGCCGATATCGATGCCTGTCAAGATGCGTGCAAAGCGGTTGCTCTCGCGCCGGGGGTACGGCGAGCGCCGCCGTGTGCCGACCCGCCGACATGAGCCCCCGGAGCGTCCCCGGACGGCCCAGCCGAGGAGGTGAGGCATGGACCGCCGTTCTGGACGAAAGGAAAGCACGTGGCAGTCTCCCGCCGGACGTTCATCACCTCGGTGGTGTCGGGATCCGCTATCGCCGCGGTGTCGGGAACCGAACTGATCTCCGCGATGACCAGTGCGGCGAACGCCGCGAGTCCCGTCGGGGACGTGGTCGGGAAGATCACCGTCGGCTACCAGGGCTGGTTCGCCTGCCCGGGTGACGGCGCCCCCATCAACACCTGGTGGCACTGGAGCCAGAACGGGTCCCAGCCACCCTCGCCGGGCAACACCACGATCGTCGCGTGGCCCGACCTGCGGGAGTTCACCCGGACCTACCCCACCGCCTACGCCAACCTCGGCAACGGGCAGCCCGCCGCGCTGTTCTCGTCGTATGACCAGCAGACCGTCGACACCCACTTCCGGTGGATGCGGGAGCACAACTGCGACACCGCCGCGCTTCAGCGCTTCAACCCGAACGGCGGCGAGGGCGCGACCCGTGACGCGATGGCCGTCAAGGTCCGCAGTGCCGCCGAGGCGAACGGCCGCAAGTTCTACGTCATGTACGACGTGTCCGGCTGGACGAACTTCCAGCCCGAGATCAAGGCCGACTGGACGAACAAGATGTCGGCGATGGCGGCCTCCTCCGCGTACGCCAAACAGAACGGCAAGCCCGTCGTCGGCATCTGGGGCTTCGGGTTCAACGAGGCCAAGCACCCGTCGGACGCGGCCGCCTGTCTCGACGTGGTCAACTGGTTCAAGAGCCAGGGCTGCTACGTGATGGGCGGGGTGCCGACCTACTGGCGCGCCGGCATCAACGACTGCCGGCCCGGCTTCATCGACGTGTTCAACGCCTACAACATGCTCTCGCCGTGGATGGTGGGACGGATCAGCACGGCGGCCGACTCCGACCGCTTCTACAACGACCTCAACGTCCCCGACCAGGCGTACTGCAACGCCCGCGGCATCGACTACCAGCCCTGCGTGATGCCGGGAGAGGTGACGGCGCGGCACCGGGCGCACGGCGACTTCATGTGGCGCCAGTTCTACAACATGGTCCGGGTGGGCGCGCAGGGCATCTACATCTCGATGTTCGACGAGTTCAACGAGGGCAACCAGATCGCCAAGACGGCGGAGAACCAGTCGATGATCCCGGTCAACTCCGGCTTCCTCGGGCTCGACGAGGACGGCACCGTCTGCTCCTCCGACTACTACCTCAGGCTCACCGGCGACGGCGGCCGGATGCTGAAGGGGCAGATCGCGCTGACCCCCGTCCGGCCCACGCCTCCCGTCGTCGGAGGAGGAGGCGGCGACACCAACCTGGCCCGCGGCAAGGCGACCGCGGAGAGCGGCCACAATCAGAACTTCGGCTCGCCGAACACCGTCGACGGCGACGCGAACAGTTACTGGGAAGGCCCCGACAACGCGTTCCCGCAATGGGTTCAGGTCGATCTGGGGTCGGCGGCGTCGATCGGGCGGGTCGTGCTGAAGTTGCCGCCGCAGTCGGCGTGGCAGACGCGGACGCAGACGTTGTCCGTGCAGGGCAGTGCGAACGGTTCGTCGTTCGCCACGATCGCGGGGCCGGCGGGTTACACGTTCAACCCGGCGACGGGCAACGCGGTGACGATCACGTTCGCGCAGACCTCGGCGCGCTACGTCCGCGTCAACATCACCGCCAACACCGGCTGGACCGCCGCGCAACTGTCCGAACTCGAGGTGTACGGCACGGCGGGCGGTGGCGGGGACACCGACACCCAGGCGCCGACAGCGCCCGGCAACCTCACGGTGACGGGGAAGACGGCCACCAGCGTCTCGTTGACATGGTCGGCCTCGACGGACGACAAGGGCGTGACCGGCTACCAGATCCGAAGAGGCGGCGCGGTCGTGGCCTCGTCGACCGGCACATCCGCCACCGTCACGGGACTGACGGCGGGCACGGCGTACAGCTTCACCGTGACCGCGCAGGACGGCGCGGGCAACACCTCGCCCGCCTCCAACACCGTCAACGTCACCACGGACGCCCAGGCGAACACCAACCTGGCCCGGGGCAAGGCCACGTCGGAGAGCAGCCACACGCAGAACTACGGCTCGGGGAACGCGGTCGACGGCGACGCGAACAGTTACTGGGAGAGCGCCAACAACGCGTTCCCGCAATGGGTTCAGGTCGATCTGGGGTCGGCGGCGTCGATCGGGCGGGTCGTGCTGAAGTTGCCGCCGCAGTCGGCGTGGCAGACGCGGACGCAGACGTTGTCCGTGCAGGGCAGCGCGAACGGGTCGTCGTTCGCCACGATCGCCGGTTCGGCGGGTTACACGTTCAATCCGGCGACGGGCAACGCGGTGACGATCACGTTCGCGCAGACCTCGGCGCGCTATGTGCGGCTGAACTTCACGGCCAACACGGGCTGGTCCGCCGCCCAGTTGTCGGAGTTCGAGGTGTATCCGGCGTAATCGCCAGGGGCTCCGGCCGTACCCGCCAGGGACGGCCGGAGCCTGCCCGTCCTTTCGCAGGGCTGCGGGAACGGTGACGATTCGAGCGTTCCCCTCGACGCGTCCCCCACTTACATGATCGAATCTTCTCGGTCCGTCATCTTGGACTCTTCGTACGTGAACCGGCCCCCCCACCCGCGACCGGGAGACCGTCAATGAGCGCAGCGCTCGAGATATCCGGCCTTGCCAAGGCCTTCGGGGAAAAGATCGCGGTCGATCATGTCGACCTGACCGTTCCCCAGGGCTCCTTCTACGGCCTGGTCGGCCAGAACGGGGCAGGAAAGACCACAACGCTCGCGATGGCGGTCGGCCTGCTCCGTCCCGACAGCGGCGGCGCCCGCATCTTCGGCGCGGACGTCTGGGCCGAGCCCGAGCGTGCCAAGACCCTCGTCGGCGTGCTGCCCGACGGCCTGGCGATGCCGGAACGGCTGACCGGTCGCGAGGTGCTGACCTACCTCGGGCTGCTGCGCGGCATGGCGAGGGACGTCGTGGTGGAACGCGCAGGGGAACTGCTGGCCGTCCTGGAGCTCGACACAGCGGAGAACACGCTCGTCATCGAGTACTCCACCGGAATGCGCAAGAAGATCGGGCTGGCCACGGCGCTCCTGCACGGCCCGAGGCTGCTCGTGCTCGACGAGCCCTTCGAGGCCGTCGACCCCGTGTCCGCGACGACGATCAAGAGCATCCTCCGCGGATTCGTCGACGGCGGCGGCTCCGTCGTGCTCTCCAGCCACGTCATGGCCCTCGTCGAACAGCTCTGCGACCACGTCGCGGTCATCGACCAGGGCAGGGTCGCCGCCGCGGGGTCGCTGGACGAGGTCCGCGGCGCCGGCTCCCTCGAGGACGCCTTCGTCGAGCTCGTGGGCGCGTCCGGCGCCGGTGCGAAGGGGTTGTCATGGCTGTCGCGCTGACCATGGCGGCCATGAAGATGGCCGTCCTGCGCAACTCGATGAACAGCCAGAAGGCCGGCCTCGTCGTCGCGGGAGCCGTGCTCGGGCTCATCCTGGCCGGTGGCACCATCGCCGTCGCGTTCGTCGGCGATCCGAACGTGGGCTCGGTCACGGGATGGCACACCGGCGACCTGCTGGCCGCCGCGTACGCGGTCTGGATGCTCGGCTGGATCTTCGGGCCGGTCTTCATCGGAGGCGGCGACGAGACCCTGCGCCCCGAATACTTCACCCTTGTCGGGCTGCGGCCCCGGCGCCTCGCGTTCGGGCTGCTCACCGCGTCCTTCATCGGAGTCGCTCCGGCGGTCAGCCTGGTGGCCCTGGCCGCACTCGTGGTCTTCGGCGTGCGCCTCGGCTCGGCGGCCTCGGTGCTGATCGCGCTCCCGGCGATGCTGCTGTCGCTGGTGGTCTTCGTCCTGCTGTCCCGCGTCGCGACCGCCGTCATGGGGCTGGCGCTGCGGTCGCGGGTCGGCGCGATCGCCGCAGGGCTCAGCAACGGCGTGATCCTCGCCGCGCTCGGTCAGGGCTGGGTCTTCTTCGTCGCCTTCCAGCAGGTGGGCGGGATTCCGCTGACGGCGTCGGCGATACTGCGATACCTCCCGTCCGGCTGGGGCCTGATCGCCGTCGAGGCGGCCGCCGAAGGGGCGTGGCCGCGCGCGGTGGCCGCGCTCGCCGCGATGTGCCTCCTGATCGTGCTGCTGCTCGGCGCATGGGCGGCGCTGCTCACCCGGCGCACCTCAGCGGCCCGGCCGTCCGTCCGCGGCAGGCGGCCGATGACGGCGACCTCGGCGCAGGGGGCCGTGGTGGCCAAGGAGATGCGGACCTGGACCCGCGACCTGGTGCGCAACCACCAGCTCACTTTCGCCCTGGCCTATGCCGTCTTCTTCACCTCGTGCATGCTCTTCATGGGCATGAACGGCCTGCTGCCGTACACGGGCGCGGTCTTCATCCTCATGGCGGGGGCGATGTCGGCCAACCTGTACGGCACGGACGGCACGGTGCTGTGGCTCACCCTGATGACGCCGGGGGCCTCCGAGGTCCGGGGCAGGCAGTGGGCGTGGCTGCTGACCGTCGGCCCGGTGGGCCTGGCGCTGACGGTCGCCGGCGCCGCGATCACGGGCGGCCCGTGGCCGCTGCCGCTCGCCCTGACGGCCGCCCTGCTCGGCGGCGCGGCGGGCATCGTCCCGCTGATCTCGGTCTACGCGCTCGTGCCCGGCATCGATCCGCACCGGCGGGGCGGCAACCCGCTGCGCTCATCCGAGGACGACGGCTCGCTGACCGGCCTCGCCTACGCCGTGATCGGGCTGGGCGGGCTCACCGGCGTGCCCGCCGGATTGGTCGCCTCCTCCTACGGCTGGCCGGGAGTCGCGGTGGGGATCGTGACCGGGGCGCTGTGCGTGTGGGGGTTCGGCGCGCTGGCCGAGAGCAGGCTGCAGTCCCATGGTCCCGAGTTGCTGCAGACGATGCGCACGGGCAAACGTGCGCAATCCGCGTCGGCGAGGTGGAAGAAGTTCGACGACCTGCCGAAGCGCGACCAGATCATCGCGACCGTCGGCTGGTCGTTAGGCGCCATCCCGCTGTTCCCGCAGGGCATCGTGGCCGGCGTCATGAAGGCCAACGGCACGGAGGAGAAGAGCTGGTTCCTCGCCCTCCACGTGCCAGACCCGTGGGGATGGCCGGTGGTCGTCTTCATGGTCCTGCTCGGCATCGCCATGTACGGCGGGGCGCTGTGGGTCTCCTACCGCCCCCGCCCGCGCGAGGAGGCGCTCCCCGCGGCGGCCGCCTGAGCCGGCGAGGCATGTTCACCCGGGTTGCTCGGCGACACGCTCGCCGAGCACCCGCAGCTGCTCGGCCGCGCGGCTGCCTTCGGCGGCGGTGAACACCAGGAGCCGCTGCGCCTCGCTCTCGCACACGAAGTTCTGGCACTCGAGCTCGATGAGACCGAGCTCGGGATGCACGATCCGCTTGGTGTCGAGCCTGCGCACGGCCACCTCGTGCCGATCCCACAGCCCGGCGAACTCCGCGCTCTCCCGGCGGAGCCGCTCGACCAGCTCCGTGGCGTACGGGTCGGGTTCCCGGCGGCCCAGCCCCGCGCGCAGGTCCGCGACCTGGATGCGGCTGTGGTGATCGTGATCCTCCACGGGGTAGATCCGGCGGGCGGCGGGGTCGGTGAACCAGCGCCACACGAAGCTCCGGGCGAAGCCCGTGAAGCCCGTCTGGTCTCCGAGCAGGGCCCGTGCCATCCGGTTCTGCGCGGGGATCTCCCCGAGATCGGTCACGACCTGCGCGGGCGTGTCGTGCAGGCGGTCGAGGACGCGCATCGTGGCGGCGTGCACCGGCACCGAGGACACCTGCCGGAACGGCGCGTGGTAGCCGGCCAGGCGGTAGAGATGATCCCGCTCGTCCGGGTCGAGCCGCAGGGCACGGGCGATCGCGGACACCATCTGCTCCGACGGCTGGGAGCCGCGCTGCTGCTCCAGACGGTTGTAGGAGTCGACGGACATGCCGACCAGGATCGCGACCTCCTCGCGGCGCAGCCCCGGGGTACGGCGGCGCGTCCCCGCGGGCATGCCCACGTCGCCGGGATGGAGCGATTCACGTCGGCGGCGGAGGAAGTCAGCGAGTTGCGGCCGGTCCACCTGTCCAATTTATGCCGACGGGGGGAGTGCCCGGCGTCACGAGAGGGCGCGGGGCGGCGGTCCCCGTTCCTCAGGAGGGGAGAGTCTCTCCCTGGATAAACGGGTCCTGCCGCACCCTTCGCCGGCAACCCCACCATCTGAGTGTCATCCGTACACCGCGGATGGGTCGGACGCGGAGGCGCCCGGCGGACTGACGAAGGATGAGGTTTCCCCCTTGGAGAGTCGCAAGCTCGGCGCGACCGGCCCCGTGGTCTCCGCGATCGGCCTCGGCGCCATGGGCATGTCCGACCTGTACGGCCCGGCCGACGAGGCGGAGAGCATCGCCACGATCCACGCCGCGATCGACGCCGGGATCACCCTGATCGACACGGCCGACTTCTACGGCTCGGGCCACAACGAGCTGCTGATCAGAGAGGCGATCAAGCCCTATCGGCGGGAGGACGTGACGATCAGCGTCAAGTTCGGTAGCAGGCGGGACCCGTTCGGCGGCTTCACGCCGGTGGGATCCGACGTGAGCGCGGCAGCGGTGAAGGACCGGCTCGCGTTCACGCTCCGGCGGCTGAACACCGACTACGTCGACATCTACCGCCCGACCCGGATCAACCCGCAGGTCCCGGTCGAGGAGACCGTCGGTGCGATCAAGGAGATGGTCGAGGCCGGCCTGGTCAGACACATCGGCATGTCGGAGGTCGGCGCGCAGACGCTCCGCCGCGCCGCGGCGGTCCACCCGATCAGCGACCTGCAGATCGAATACTCCCTGCTGTCCCGCGGGATCGAGACGGAGATCCTGCCGGCGGCCCGCGAGCTGGGCATCGGCGTCACCGCGTACGGCGTGCTATCCCGGGGCCTGCTGTCCGGGCACTGGACGCCCGGCCGCCACCTGACCGACCGGGACTTCCGGGGGATGAGCCCCCGTTTCCAGGGCGAGAACCTCGAGGCCAACCTCAGGCTGGTCGAGGCGCTGCGCGAGGTGGCGGTGGATCTGGGCGCGACGGTGGCTCAAGTCGCCATCGCGTGGGTCGCCTCGCGCGGCCGGGACGTCGTCCCCCTGGTCGGGGCCCGACGGCGCGACCGGCTCGGCGAGTCGCTCGCCGCGGCCTCGCTGACGCTGAGCCCCGAAGCGCTGGCGCGCATCGAGGCGGCCGTCCCTGCCGGTGCGGCATCCGGCAGCCGGTACGCCGACGTCATCCTCACCTCGATGGACAGCGAGCGGTGACGGGAATCGGACCCGCGCAGTCCCTGTCCCGGGACAGTGACTGACGTCGGCGATCGGGGCTAGAGGCCGAGCGGCACCGGTCTGGTCGGAACCTCGTTGTCGATCAGCGCTGCCAACGGGGTGGCGAGGTCGCGCGGTGAGAACAACTCGGATCCGCGGTAGTCGGCGATGTCCTGCAGCTCCCACCAGTGGAAGCCGTTGATGTTCTCAGTGGCGAGCTCGTCGTCGGACATGGCTCCACGGGGATCGAACGATGAGGTGCGGACAAGGAAATAGTCGTTGACCACGCCGTCGTACCCCGCCGCGTGTCCGGGTGCGGTGACCTCTTGGTGCCACACATGTGGTGGGTCGGTGGCGACCACCAGGCCTATCTCTTCATGTAGCTCGCGGCGCAGCGCGGCGAGCGGCGTCTCGCCACGCTCGATACCTCCGCCGGGTGCGGCCCATACGACGGTGCCGGCCGGCTCTGGAATGGCGAAGCGGCACAGCAGGATGCGGTCGTCCTCATCGAGGACGATTGCGCGGGCCGAGTGGCGCAGGTTCACCGAGGACACCCGGGCATGCTAGCCGCGACAGGTCAGCTGATCCGCGTGAGATCAGGCTGAGGCCGGCTCGGCCAGAACCTACTGGAGATAGGCGGGGTTCCCGTCCACGACCCGGTGGGGCTGCCCCGTACTGGGGGGGAGAGAAAAGGCCTTGCCACCGATGGTGTGACCCTGTGTATGGTCACGCGGCGAAGGCGCCGTAAGGCGCGGTCGTCCAGCAAGGAGTATGCGTGACCACTTTCGACATTCCCGTTCAGTTGGAGACCGAGCGCCTTGTGGTGCGGCCACACGAACTAGTCGATCATGACCAGGTAGTCGCGCTCGTCATGAACGGGGAGGCGTCTACTGCTCTTCCGCCGGGCCGGCCCTCTGCTGTTGAGGAAGTCGAGGAGTGGCTGATCGAGGGTGTTCACGGATTGCGGCGCTCTGGCGGGGGCGTGCACCTGGCGATCTTCACAAAGGGCGGTGAACTGGTCGGCGGGATCAGCCTGCATGGAACCGACTGGGAAACCGGGATCACTGAAGTGGGCTACGGCGTGGGTCCCAAGTTTCGCGGACAGGGCTTCGCGCCCGAGGCGGTTCGTGCGGTCACACGTTGGGCTTTCTCGCTGGGCATCCATCGGGTGGAGCTACGTACCACTCCCGAGAATGAAGCATCCCAGCGTGTCGCGGCCAAGGCCGGATTCATCCATGAGGGCACGTTGCGACAGGCGAAGCGCGAAGACGACGGCCTGCACGATCTGCTCGTGTTCAGTTTTCTCGCGGACGAAATTCCGGCCTGATCCCGTGCCCGACGCGCCTACTGCGCGCCGATGATCGCTGAATCAGCAGGGTGTTAGGGCCGCAGCCGGCGGCACCCGCTCCGTCTGAGCCGGTGGATCTCGCAGAAGTCGCCGACGGGAAGATTCTTCTTCGGCACATCGATCCCACCGGGGAGCTCGTCGGCTGGGTCGGTGAGTTCAAGGCTCGTGGTGTTTACAAAGTTGTCGCTGACTGCGTCGGGGCCGTTGGTGATGTCACGTTCGAGGTGGATGGGGGCGCCCAGTCGACGGGAACGGTCCGGTGGACGGAGTCGTGTTCGAGCGGGACGAGTGATTACGAGAACGCGACCCTCCGCTTCTCCGCCAGTTCCAGCAGTTTCGCGTCATCGGCCGAGCCCTTGATTGAGGTGCACTGATCACGACCGCGGTCCCAGGCCCAGTCCGGGTTATCGTCCCTGATCTCCGGATCGATTGCAGCCAATGCTTCGTAGTACTTCACATGTCTGGCCGAATCCGGGTCCGACCTGATGCTCGGACCATCGAGAATCACAGGAGCGGGCACCGGGTCTGTCTCATCAGCCCCACACGCGGACAGCATCACGAGCGCAAGCAGGACAGGGGCCACGAGCGTGGGGGGCTTCATGGATCGCGTGCGCATGGTTCGTACCGCTGGGGTGCCCGGCTTGTCAGTCATTGTTGTGGGTCGCCACCGCTCGGACGGGAGGGAGCGCGGGGCGCTGGGTCGGGTCGCCGGTTGGAACCATGCGAATCACTGCCTCCGGCATCGCGCCGACCGTGAACGCGCGGACGGCCGGCCCGACGGACACGGTGACGAACGACGCCACGGGCGGAACCTCGGCGGGGAGTGGAATGAAGTACTCCCCTGAATCGAAGTGGGAGTCGATCACGCGCAGCGAGGTGCTCGTCGGCTCGGGTGGCGTGAACGAGGTGCCCCACCAGGCCTCGACGACCACCTGGGCCGGTCCCCGCAGGGTGAGCTGCACCGTTCTCTTCGTCGTGTCATATGCCACGCCGTTGTCGTCTCCGGCGGTCGACGTGACGCCCTCAACCTGGGCGGCGATGAGGCCTGCGATGCCGGCGAGTCCCTGGACGAAGGTGACGTGGTCGTTGACCTTGGAGATCTCGTCTCTGAGGTGCTGCTTGGTGTTAGGCGGAACCATGCCACCGAAGACGACGACATCGATGCTCGTGGTGTCGTACTCGGTCAGCACCTCATCGAACTGGTTCGTCGCGTCCGCGTGGAAGCCCTTGCTTCGCAGGATGTCGGCGGCGTCAAGGATCACGCTTGGGCTTCTGCCGATGACCAGAATCCGTTTGGGTCCGCTGGTGGTCGGTTCGTCCATGAGTCGGTCTCCTGGATGGAGGAAATGTTGGCACGGCCAACATAGCAAACGTTGGTCACACCAACAATTGGTAGTCTCTGTCCATGCCGATGGACCACCCGCCAAGCCGTACTCCCGCCCGCGTCAAGGATCGTCCGACCTGGCTCATAAGCCGGACCTTCGCGCGCTCGTCGGGTCTCCTCGCCGCCGGGTTCGAGTCGTACGGCCGCGGCCTTCGCAGTTACCACTACCGCCTCTTGGCTGCGCTCGACGAGTGGGGGCCCGCGAGCCAGGCTGACCTGGGCCGTGGGACCGGGATCGATCGCAGCGACGTCACGGCGGCGTTGTCCGAACTCGAGTCACTCCGGCTCGTCGAGCGTTCCGTCGATCCCGAGCACAGGCGTCGCAACATCGTCACGATCACCCCGGCTGGAGTCGAACAACTCCTGGAACTCGACAACGTCATCGACCGTATTCAGGAGCAAGTTCTGAAACCTCTGACACATGCGCAGCGGCGTCAGTTCATCGCCTTGATGGTGAAGCTTCTCGCTGCCGAAGACGAGTCGTCGAAGGGGTGACGCATGGGCTGCGGGCTTGACAGCGAGGGGCTAACCGTTAGAGGTTGTGGCTAACGGTTAGAGGGGGCCCAATGCAGCAGGAAGTGGTGCTGGCGATGCTGGCCAAGGAGCCCTCGCACGGCTACCAGCTGCGCGCCCGGCTGCGCGACGCGCTCGGCCCTCTCGGTGACGCGATGAACGACGGGCAGGTCTACGTCACGCTGACCCGGCTGGAAAAGGCCGGCCTGTTGGCGGTCGAGAAGTCTGCCGGCGGCGCCGACCGGTCGGATCGCAAGGTGTACGCGCTCACCCCCAACGGCCAGCAGCGAGTCGCCGAGTGGATCGCCGAGGTGGGCTGGCCGAGACCCGACCTCGCCGAGTTCCATCTCAAGCTGATCGCGGCCGCGTCGGCCGGGCTGGCCGACCCGCTCACCATCGTCGACACCCAGCGCCGCGAGCTGCTGCGTCGGCTGCGTGACGCCCAACGCGCCGCCATGGCCGAACCGAATCGCTCGGACGCGGCGCTGTTGTTGGAGGGCATCGTGCTCCGGCTTCAGGCGGACCTGCGCTGGCTCGAGGCATGTGAGAAGAACTGGACTCACCGAAGGAGTGGATCGTGAGCAACGCCGCCGACACGTCCGTGCTTCGCGCCCGCGGGTTGCGAAAGGAGTACGGCAAGGGGGAAGGGGTGGTGCGAGCCGTCGACGGGGTCGATCTCGACATCGGCGCGGGAGAGACGGTGGCGGTGATGGGTCCCAGCGGCTGCGGGAAGTCCACACTGCTCCACCTGCTCGGGGGGCTGGACCGGCCCTCGGATGGAGAGGTGTGGCTCAACGGCCGTCGCATCGACGACATCGGCGAGAAGGCCCTGGCCCGGATGCGACGGACCGCCGTCGGCTTCGTCTTCCAGGCTTTTCACCTGATGGAGGAGCTCACCGCCGTGGAGAACGTCGAGCTGTCGGCGCTGCTGGCCGGACGCTCGCCGCGGGCCGCCAGACGGCGTGCGGAGGAGCTGCTGGAGCAGGTCGGGCTCGCCGACCGGGCACGTTTCCTGCCCTCGGCGCTGTCCGGTGGCCAGCGGCAGCGGGTCGCGGTCGCCCGGGCGTTGAGCAACGAACCGTTAGTCGTCCTCGCCGACGAGCCGACCGGAAATCTGGACAGCGCCGCCACCTTGGACGTCCTCCAGCTCTTCGAGAGCCTGCACGAGTCCGGTCAGACGCTGGTCGTCGTCACCCACGACGCGCGGATCGCGGCCACGGCAGACCGGCTGATCTCGATGCGCGACGGCGCGTTCGTGGACGAGACCAGGTTGACCGGTGGCACCACCGGGCGGCTCGGCGCCCTTATCGGGCTGGAGGACTGAGGGCGATGGGCCGCATCCTGCTCGTGGGCCGCCTCGCCGTGCGTGACCTCCGGCGGCGCCGCACCGAGGCCGTATTGCTGCTGATCGCCATCATGGCGGCCACCACGACGTTGACGCTCGGGCTCGTCCTGCGTGACGCGGCAAGCGACCCGTATCAGAGCACCCGGGAGGCGACCAATGGACCCGACGTGGTCGCCAACGTCGGCCGGGCCGCCGAGCTTTCCGCCCTCAAGGGTCTGGCCGGCGCTCCCGGTGTCATCGACCACAGCGGACCGTACCCGGTCACCGCGGCGGCACTTCAGGCATCCGGTCGAACGTCAGATGTACAGGTCGTGGGGCGCGACGCCGCGCCCGCGTCGGTCGACCAGCCCGAACTGATAAAGGGCGGCTGGGTCCGCGATGCCGGCGTGGTGGTCGAGGCCGCCTTCGCCAACGCGCTCGATGTGCGCGTCGGTGATCCGGTCACCCTGGACGGCCGGTCGTTCGAGGTCGTCGGCGTCGCGGTCACCGCCGCCATGCC
>Ga0310811_10007283_pt1 | contig 14156 bp, 10 predicted proteins | sample YCmetagenome_FD_207642 | JGI IMG/M metagenome (GOLD analysis project Ga0310811, IMG submission 207642) | Soil microbial communities from experimental microcosm in Duke University, North Carolina, United States - YC | ecosystem: Engineered > Artificial ecosystem > Soil microcosm > Unclassified ...
CGAGCTGGGTGACGGCTTTGGCCGCCCAGTAATACCGGCGCATCAACTGCTCGCTGGCGCGGCGAGCGGCTGTGGCCTGGTAGCCAAAGCTTTCGGCGGCTGCGGTTTGCAAGTCGAACACCAGCATATCCTGGCGTCGCCCCGCAATGACATGCAACCGGGCGCGCACCGTCTTCAAAAAGGCTTCGTTGCGGCGTAGCTCGCGTGCTTCGCGCGGCGTGATCAATCCGCGTTCGTCGAGCTCGCGCCAACTGCTGCCGAACCCTGCTGCACGTGCAATCCAGAGGATTTGCTGGAGATCGCGCAGCCCACCCGGACTTTCCTTGACGTTGGGCTCGAGGCTGTACGGCGAATCCTGAAATTTGGCGTGTCGCTGGCGCATCTCAAGCAGCTTGGCCTGAAAAAATGCGCGTGCATCGAACGTTTCGTTCAACTGCAGCGTGAAACGCTGGAAGAGCGTCGTGCTGCCGACGATGCGTCGAGCCTCGATCAGCGAGGTGCGTACCGTAACGTCCCGCTCCGCCTCGTCGATGCATTCGTTCACGGTGCGTACGCTGCTGCCGATCTCGAGCCCGAGATCCCAGGCCAGTCCGATGAAACGCTCGATTTGCGCTTCAAGTGCCGGCTCAGGCGGTTCGGGCAGCAACACCAGGATGTCGATGTCCGAGAATGGCGCGAGTTCTCCGCGACCATATCCGCCGACGGCAACGAGCACAAGCGAGGCGGGCATCTCGCAGCCGAGCCAGGCACGGCGTAAGGCATCGTCGGTGACGCGGGCGAGCGAGCGCATCGCTGCGTCGACGTTGCTCGCGGTCTTAAAGCGCGTGAGCAGGGCGGTTTTCGCGTCGCGGTAATCCGCTTTGAGCGACATGGGATCGGGCAGGGCGGCAGGAACGCTCATGATGGCAACTCGGTTGCGTCTGGCTACTAACGAAGCGGACGGAGCCTTTGGGCTTCGGGGCGGCACAGGGCCCGCGAGTGCTCGCGGGGGTGGTGCGTGCTAAAGACGGCTTCGGTCTGAGTCGAGAGCCGCGCACGGATTGCGGCTCCGATCAGACTTGCCGTCGGCGCGCGGCGGGACTTCGATATCGGGGCTTCCAGCGGATTGCATTTCGTCCTCGATGGCATAGGCGGCCCCGCGGGCACTGTCGATCAATCGCGATGCAATTGGCGAGCCGTTGAAACGTTCAGGCGGCGACCGGCAAGCTTGGCCGCTCGGGCGTTCCGGCCGAGACGGTCAGCACGTCGAAGCCTGATTCCGTCACGAGGACCGTATGTTCCCACTGCGCGGACAGACTGCGATCGCGCGTCTTGACCGTCCACTGATCCGGCATGGTGCGGATTTCGCGGCGGCCGGCGTTGATCATCGGCTCAATGGTGAAGATCATGCCCGGCCGCAGTTCCAAACCGGTGCCAGGGCGGCCGTAATGGAGAATTTGCGGATCTTCGTGGAAGACCGTGCCGATTCCGTGGCCGCAGTACTCGCGCACCACACTATAGCCGTGCTCTTCGGCGTGCCGCTGAATCGCGTGGCCGATGTCGCCGAGCCGCGCGCCGGGGCGTACCTGATTGATGCCGAGCCACATGCATTCGTAGGTGGCTTGCACGAGGCGCTTGGCGAGAATCGAGCCTTCGCCTGCGATGAACATGCGGCTCGTGTCGCCGAAGTAGCCGTCCTTGATCACGGTGATGTCGATGTTGAGCGCATCACCGCTCTTGACGACCTTGTCGCCCGGAATACCGTGACAGATCACGTCGTTGACCGAAATGCAGGTGGCTTTGGGGTACGGCGGGTACCCGGGCGGCTGATAGTTGAGCGGCGCCGCGATCGTGCCCTGCACGTCGGTCATGTAGTTGTGACAGAGCCGGTCGAGCTCGCCCGTGGTCACCCCCGGCTGGACGAACGGCGTGATGTAATCGAGCACTTCGCTTGCGAGGCGGCACGCGACGCGCATCTTCGCGATGTCGTCTTCGTTTTTGATCGTGATAGCCATGGATAACGGGCCTGAAAATGGATTTTGCGATTATCGCATCATATGAGGCCGTCGGCAGCGGCGGATGGGGCGCCGGCACTACGTTTGGCCGGTTGCGATTCCGCTCTTGACTCGTCCGATGGATTCGGCCCGACATCGCCGCTTGGCTAGCAAGCGGGTGTCGACTTCATGTTCCAGTTGCGCGCCCAGTACAAACGGCACGTACATCACGCAGTATCACGAAGCGACGTTTGCCTTCATCCAATACCTCTGTGCCGAAGCCGGCAGCTCACGGTTAAGGGAACCGGCAATCCGTTCTGGCTCGAGGTGGGTCCTACAGCGCTCGTTTTTACGCAGGGCGGCCCCGACCGGCCCGTGATCATCCGCGCGATGCGCGACAGTCTGCGTCCGGACCTCGTCAGCAGCGGCAATTACACCCGGAACTTAGGCTAACACGCGGCACAACGCCACGTGGCCGTCTTGAGAGGGTTCACCCGTGCGTGCTATACTCGCTGGCTAGTCGCCTTCGGTGCCGGTCTTTGTGCCGGATGGGGCGGCTGACTCGCAAGCCGGCGCACCCAGGGTGCCGGTTTCGCCCTGCGTGGGCTCCGGGAGCAATGCCGGAGCATACCGGACTAGAGCCGGGTAGGTCCAAAGTGGTAGGTAAGGCTTTGGTCGCGCAGGCGCGATACCGGTGCGGCAGTCGGCTTAAGAACCAACCCTCGTGGAGAATTTTCATGGCAGTTACTATGCGTCAGATGCTGGAAGCCGGCGTCCACTTCGGACACCAGACGCGCTTCTGGAACCCCAAGATGGCCCCTTTCATCTTCGGCCATCGCAACAAGATTCACATCATCAACCTCGAAAAGACGCTGCCGATGTACAACGACGCACTGAAGTACGTGCGTCAGTTGGCAGCGAATCGCGGCACGATTCTTTTCGTCGGCACGAAGCGCCAGTCGCGCGACACGATTGCTGAAGAAGCAGCGCGCGCAGGCATGCCTTTCGTCAACCAGCGTTGGCTGGGCGGTATGTTGACGAACTTCAAGACGCTCAAGGTGTCCATCAAGCGTCTGAAGGACATGGAAGCGGCCGTCGAGGCAGGTGAGCTCGAGCGCATGAGCAAGAAAGAAGCGCTGCTGTTCGAGCGCGAGATCGCCAAGCTGCAGAAGTCGATCGGCGGCGTGAAGGATATGGGCGGCATTCCGGACGCGATTTTCGTCGTCGATGTCGGCTATCACAAGATCGCCGTGACCGAGGCGAAGAAGCTGGGCGTGCCCGTCATCGCCGTGGTCGATACGAACCATTCGCCCGAGGGTGTCGACTACGTGATCCCGGGTAACGACGATGCAAGCAAGGCCGTCGCGCTTTATACGAACGGCGTGGCTGATGCGATCCTCGAAGGCCGGGCAAATGCGGTGAATGAAGTCGTTCAAGCCGCGCGCGGTGAAGGCGATGAATTCGTCGAGGTCAACGGGGAGGCGTAAAGCAACCCGGTGGCCGACGGAAAAGGGGGCTTTTGAGAGCCCCCTTTTTTTAGGTTCGGCAGGGGCGGCTACCGGAATGAGGGCCATCCGGGCGAGAAGGCCAGCCCCCTCGTATTTCAGTGAGCCCGGTTTAGGCCGTCCGGGCGGCATCGTGCGGTTTGCGCTGGATGCCGTGTGAACGAATGCCTGCCGTCACGCATCGAAAGCGGGGCGGCGTATGACAGACAGACCCAAGGAGCGAATGATGGCGGCAATTACCGCAAGCATGGTGGCAGAACTGCGCGCGAAGACCGACGCGCCGATGATGGAATGCAAAAAGGCGCTGACGGAAGCGGACGGCGACATGGCCCGCGCTGAAGAGCTGCTGCGCGTCAAGCTTGGCAACAAGGCGAGCAAGGCTGCGTCGCGCGTCACGGCCGAAGGCGTCATCGTCTCGTTCATCGGCGGCAACGTTGGCGCGCTGGTCGAGCTCAACTGCGAGACGGACTTCGTGGCGAAGAACGACGACTTCATCGCGTTCTCGAAGCAGGTTGCAGAACTCATCGTCACGCAGAACCCCGCCGACGTGGACGCGCTTTCCGCGCTGACCATCAACGGCCAGACGGTTGACGCGGTTCGCTCTGCGCTCGTCGGCAAGATCGGTGAAAACCTGTCGATCCGCCGTTTTGTGCGCTATGAAACGGCCAACAAGCTTGCTACGTACCTCCACGGCGCGCGCATCGGCGTTCTCGTCGAGTTCACGGGCGGCGAAGATCAGGTGGGCAAGGACGTCGCGATGCATATCGCTGCGATGAAGCCGGTGTCAGTGTCGTCCGACGACGTGCCTGCCGAATTGATCGCCAAGGAGCGCAGCATTGCTGAGCAAAAGGCGGCCGAGTCGGGCAAGCCCGCTGAAATTACGGCCAAGATGGTCGAAGGCAGCGTGCAGAAGTACCTGAAGGAAGTGTCGCTGTTGAACCAGACGTTCGTTAAGAACGACAAGCAGACGATCGAGCAGATGTTGAAGGCAGCTGGTGCTTCGGTGCAGAAGTTCACGCTCTATGTGGTGGGCGAAGGCATCGAAAAGCGTCAAGACGACTTCGCGGCTGAAGTGGCTGCGCAAGTTGCGGCTGCACGTCAGCAGTAAGCAGTCAGCGGTTAAGCAGTTAAGCGCGAGCGGTTGCGCTGCATCGAATTTGCACCGGCGTGTGCAGTCAATGCGGGGCGCCGCGCGCGAGCGGCCGCTGTGCGAAAGTGCTGTCTTGGGGGTTAACCCCGATGTGCATCACTGTCGCGCAGTCGAGGGTGAGACGGATGCGCCGCTTGCTCCAAGTCAAGTTTCACCCCTACAGTTCCACATTGTTGTCATCTTTATTCGGCGCGATCGGATACCGCTATGCCCACAGCCTATAAACGCGTTCTTCTCAAACTCTCCGGTGAGGCCTTGATGGGCGAGGATGCCTTCGGCATCAATCGCTCGACGATAGAGGGAATGGTGACGGATATCTCCGAGGTCGTGCGCCTTGGGACGCAGGTGGCGGTCGTCATCGGCGGCGGCAATATCTTTCGCGGCGTTGCCGGCGGCGCGGCCGGGATGGACCGCGCGACGGCCGACTACATGGGCATGCTCGCGACGATGATGAATGCGCTCGCCTTGCAGGATGCAATGCGGCATGCCGGCATCGAGGCGCGCGTCCAGTCGGCGTTGCGCATGGATCAAGTCGTTGAGCCGTACATTCGCCCTCGTGCAATTCGCCAGCTCGAGGAAGGCAAAGTCGTGATTTTCGCGGCGGGAACGGGCAATCCGTTTTTTACGACGGATACGGCCGCTGCGCTACGTGGCTCGGAAATCGGCGCCGAGGTGGTCTTGAAGGCGACGAAAGTCGATGGCGTCTACTCCGCGGACCCGAACAAGGATCCGACGGCGACGCGCTACGCCACGATCACCTTCGATGAGGCCATCGGCCGAAATCTTCAGGTTATGGACGCGACGGCTTTCGCGCTGTGCCGCGACCAAAAACTCCCGATCCGTGTGTTTTCGATCGGTAAGGCGGGTGCGTTGAAGCGCATCGTACAAGGTGAGGACGAGGGTACGCTCGTCCACGTTTAAACTTTCGCAGGAATGCGGGGCGCGCGGCGCCGGCGACGACGAGCGCCGCTTCGCAGCCGACGATCCGCACTGTCACGTAGGTTCGGAGGTTCAAATGAGTGTCGCAGAGATCAAAAAGGGCACCGATCAGAAGATGCAGCGTTCGATCGAGGCGTTCAAGAACGACTTGGCGAAGATTCGCACGGGCCGCGCGCATACGGGTCTGCTCGATCACATCCAGGTCGACTATTACGGTTCGAACGTGCCCATCTCGCAAGTTGCGAATCTGACGCTCATCGACGCGCGGACGATCGGCGTGCAGCCGTGGGAAAAGAAGATGGTCGCGATCGTCGAGAAGGCGATCCGTGAGTCCGATCTCGGTCTGAACCCGGCGACGCAGGGCGATCAGATTCGCGTGCCGATGCCCGCACTCACCGAAGAGCGTCGCCGCGAGTTGACGAAGGTGGTCAAGAGTGAAGGTGAAACGGCCAAAGTCGCCGTGCGAAATCTGCGCCGGGACGCCAACGAGCAGTTGAAGAAACTCGTGAAGGACAAGGAGATCTCGGAGGACGATGAGCGCCGCGCCAGCGATGACGTGCAGAAACTCACGGACAAATTCGTCGCTGAGATCGACAAGCTCGTTCATACGAAGGAAGCCGAGATCATGACCGTCTGAGGGCTGCTGCCCCGACACGGCCTTCGGTTTCATTTTCTTCTGCAGCGACTTTCTTCGGCAGTCATTCGTCCCGGCGCCCATGACCTATACCAGCTCAACTGTTCGTGTGCCTGATGTCGCGGCGGTCCCGCGGCATATCGCGATCATCATGGACGGCAACGGGCGCTGGGCAACACAGCGCCGTTTGCCGCGCGTGGCAGGCCACACGCGCGGCGTCGATGCTGTGCGCGCCTGCGTCGAGGCATGCGCGCGCGCGGGCGTCGAATATTTGACGCTGTTCGCCTTCAGTTCCGAGAACTGGCGGCGGCCTGGCGATGAAGTGTCCTTTCTCATGCGCCTTTTTGTGACGGCGCTCGAGCGTGAGGTCGGCAAGCTGCATGCGAACGGCATACGCCTGCGCGTGGTAGGCGATCTGTCGCAGTTCGATTCGCGCATCCAGGATTTGATCCGGCGTGCCGAGGCGAAGACAGCCCGCAACACGCGTCTCACGCTTACGATTGCCGCAAACTACGGTGGTCGCTGGGACATTCTTCAGGCGACGCGCAAGCTGGCCGAGGAGGCCGCCCGCGAGGGGCGCGTCGGCACGATAGACGAACAGTCGTTCGCGGAACACCTTGCGCTCGCCTATGCGCCCGAGCCCGACCTTTTCATCCGCACGGGCGGCGAAACGCGCATCAGCAATTTCCTGCTGTGGCAACTCGCCTATACCGAACTTTATTTCACCGAAAAGTACTGGCCCGATTTCAACGCCGATACCTTGGTCGACGCGATCGCCTCGTACGGCCGGCGCGAGCGCCGGTTCGGACGGACAAGTGCCCAGGTGGAGCCGCTCTCGCAGGACGTCGATTCGCTCCCATGTTGAAGACTCGTGTCGTCACGGCCGTCGTGCTGCTGGCGGTTTTCGTCCCGGTGACGTTGTATGCGCCGGTGTCTGGATTTGGCGCTTTGATCGGACTTGTCGTCGCCCTTGCCGCGTGGGAATGGGCGCGCCTCCTGAAGTTGCCCGGCCTCGCGGCGATCGGCTACGCGGCACTGGCGGCGCTGGCCGTGCTCGCCAGCACGCGACTCGGCTCTGGCACGCGTGCCGCTCGGCCGCTCTTTGAGGCAGCGGCCGTCTTCTGGGTGCTGGCAGGACCGTTCGTACTGTTGCGCAAGCCGCTGCTGGCCTACGGTGCATGGCGCGTTTTTCTGCTTCTGACCGGTATTGTCCTTTTTGTCGCGTGCTGGCATGCGCTCATCGTGGCTCGCGAGATCGGCGTATCGTTTGTCCTATCTTTACTGATTGTCGTGTGGCTCGCGGACATCGGCGCATACTTTGCGGGCAAGGCATTCGGAAAACACAAGCTTGCACCAGCGATCAGCCCGGGTAAAACATGGGAGGGCGCGGTCGGTGGATGGGTGTCGGTGGTTGTCGTCGGCACGGCGGCGCTCGCGACGCACGCGCTGGCGCCTACACTTTTTACGACGCTCGGCATGCGCGGCGGTTGGGTGCGCGCGATGCTTGCGCTCACTGTGCTCGTCGCGTTCAGCATTGTCGGCGATCTGTTCGAGTCGATGCTCAAACGCCAAGCCGGCGTGAAGGACTCGAGCGGTCTGTTGCCGGGGCATGGTGGCGTGCTGGACCGCATCGACGCTTTGCTGCCGGCGCTGCCGCTTGCCATGCTCCTCGTCAGCTAGCGCGGTGAGAGGAAAATAGGGCTCGATGTGAGGGTGCGGTCAGGCCCTGGGAATGACATATGAAAAAACGGTTAACACTGCTCGGTTCGACGGGCTCGATCGGTGACAGCACGCTCGACGTCGTCGCCCGCCATCCGGAACGCTTTGAAGTCCACGCGTTGAGCGCCCATCGAAACGGGGACAAGCTCGTTGAGCAATGCTTGAAATTCCGGCCGGACGTGGCGGTGGTCGGCGATGCCGATACAGCCGCGCGCGTCGAAGCGCAGTTGCGCTCGGCCGGTTCGGCGACCCAAGTGGCGTATGGCCGAGAGGCGCTCGTCGAAGTGTCGGAAAGCACGGGTTGCGACACGGTTGTCGCCGCGATCGTCGGTGCGGCCGGACTTGCGCCATCGCTTGCGGCCGCCAAGGCGGGCAAGCGCATCCTGCTTGCCAACAAGGAAGCGCTCGTCATGTCGGGCGCCATCTTCATGGATGCGGTGCGGGATCATGGGGCGACGCTGCTGCCCGTCGACAGCGAGCACAACGCAATTTTCCAATGCCTGCCGCGCGAGGTTGCGCTGCACGGCGGCGTTGCGAAGATCATCCTGACCGCCTCGGGCGGCCCGTTCCGCACGCGCGATCCTGCCACGCTCCACGACGTGACGCCCGAGGAGGCCTGCAAGCATCCAAACTGGGTCATGGGGCGCAAGATCTCGGTCGATTCGGCGACGATGATGAACAAGGGGCTCGAGGTGATCGAGGCCCATTGGCTGTTTGGACTCCCGGGCGAGCGCATCGACGTGCTGATTCACCCGCAGAGCGTGATTCATTCGCTGGTTTCCTATGCGGACGGCTCGGTCCTCGCTCAGCTCGGCAATCCCGACATGCGCACGCCGATTGCTCATGCGTTAGCATTTCCTGAACGCGTCGACTCCGGCGTCCCGCAGCTTGATCTGGCGCAGGTTGCGTCGCTGAGCTTCGAGCAGCCTGATTACGAGCGTTTCCCGTGCTTGGCGCTCGCCATGCAGGCGCTGGCGGCGGGTGGCATTGCGAGCACCGCGCTCAACGCCGCCAACGAGATCGCCGTCGAGGCGTTTTTGACGCGGCGCATCGGCTTTACACAAATCGCGCAGACTGTGGACGCAGTGCTCGACGCGCTGCCGAACCGCGTTCCGGGCGGGCTCGACGACGTGCTTGAGGCTGATGCGGCTGCACGTCGCGCGGCCCTTGATTTCATCGCGTCGCGTCCGTTTGCCGGACGCCTAGCGGATCGTACGGGTACGGGGCCGGCCGATCGCGCTGTCCAGTGAGACGGCAATGAACCTGCTGATCGAAATCGCCGCGTTTGCCTTCGCAATCGGCGTGCTCGTTGTGGTGCACGAGTACGGGCATTACGGCGTCGCAAGACTTTGCGGCGTGAAGGTGTTGCGTTTTTCGATCGGCTTCGGCAAACCGATCGTTCAATGGGTCGGCAAAGAAAGCGGCACCGAGTGGACGATTTCGGCGCTGCCGCTCGGCGGCTACGTGAAGATGCTCGACGAGCGCGACCCCGGGCAGCGTATTGCCGAGCGCGATCTGCCTTTCGCGTTCAACCGCCAAAATGTGGCCAAGCGCATCGCGATCGTGGCAGCCGGCCCGATCGCGAACTTCCTGCTCGCGATTGTGCTGTTCGCCGTGGTTTTTGCGACGGGTGTGGTCGAGCCTACGGCAACGCTCGCGACGCCGCCCGCCGGCAGCGTCGCCGCGCGTGCCGGCTTTGAGGGGGGCGAAACGATCCTCGCGATCGGCGACGAGCACGGCAGTGTCATCGAGCCAGTGCGCTCATGGTCGGACTTGCGCTGGAAGCTGCTCGACGCTGCATTCGATCACCGGCGTATCCTCATGCGTGCGCGGGAAAAGGACGGCGTCTACGATTTTCCCGTGGACCTCAGCCAGGTCTCGGAGCGCGACGTCGACGAGGATTTCGCGTCGATGCTCGGGTTCGATGAGGGCGGTGCGTTGTCGGTCGCCGCTGTCGAAGCCGGCAGTGCGGCGCAGCGCGCGGGTCTCGCCGCAGGGGATACGTTGCGCGGTGTGGACGGTCGGCGCATCGACGGTGCGCAGACGTTTATCGATTACGTAAAGTCGCACGCGGGGCGCCCGATCACGCTGCAAGTCGAGAGGGGCGCCAGTGCGGCAGGCCCGCTGCTCGATCTCACGATCACGCCGCAAGCGCAGCGCGATCCGCAAACGGGCGGTGAGATCGGCCGCATCGGCGCGGCACTGGCAACGAAGGTGACGACCGTCGAGGTGCGCTACGGGCCCGTGGAAAGCGTCGTGCGCGGTGTTCGGCGCACCTGGGATATCGCCGTGTACTCGGTGCGGATGTTCGGGCGCATGCTGACGGGCGAGGCGTCGATCAAGAATCTTTCCGGGCCCGTCACGATCGCTGACTATGCAGGCAAGAGCGCGCAGCTCGGCTGGGCCGCGTTTTTATCGTTTCTTTCGCTGGTGAGCATTAGTCTCGGAGTCCTGAACTTATTGCCGATTCCGGTATTGGACGGGGGGCATCTGTTATATTATCTGGTCGAAGCCGCGACCGGCAAAACCGTATCGGAGCGATGGCAGCTCCTACTGCAACGGGCCGGCCTCGTTTGCATCGTCGCCTTGTCGGCGATTGCGCTATTCAACGATCTGGCTCGATTGATCCACTTCTAAAGCGTCCGGCGCATGCTCAGTCTGCATGCCGCTGTGGAAGGATGCAGCTAAAAACACTGGGGAAGTACGTTGTTGAAAACGCATCGCTTTGTTCCTAAGACTGTTGCAGCTGCGGCCATCGCCGCTCATGGACTCGTGGCAAACGCAACGCCGCCATTCGTAGTGAAAGACATTCGGATCTTAGGGCTGCAACGGATCGAGCCCGGTACGGTGTTCGCCTACCTGCCGATCAAACAAGGCGATACGTTCACAGACGAGAAGGCCTCGGAGGCGATTCGGGCGCTTTACAGCACGGGCTTTTTCAACGATGTCCGTATTTCGACTGAAGCGGATGATGTCGTCGTCCATGTCGTCGAGCGGCCGGCGATCGCGACGATCGATTTTTCGGGGCTGCACGAATTTGAAAAGGACGCGCTCTTCAAGGCGCTCAAGGGCGTCGGCCTCGCGCAAGGTCGCTACTACGATAAGTCGCTCGTCGATCGCGCCGAGCAGGAACTGAAGCACCAGTATTTGACGCGCGGATTTTACGCGGCCGAGGTGAAGACCACCGTGACGCCGGTCGATCATAATCGCGTGTCCATTTTGTTTTCGGTAGCCGAAGGGCCGAAAGCGAAAATCCGCCAGGTCAATTTCGTCGGCAATCGTGCGTTCAGCTCGAGCATGCTGCGCGATGAGATGCAGCTTTCGACGCCGAACTGGTTCTCCTGGTACACGAAGAACGATCTGTATTCGAAAGACAAGCTGACGACGGATCTCGAAAATATCCGCCAGCACTATTTGAACCGGGGTTATCTCGAGTTCAACATCGAGTCGACGCAGGTTTCGATCTCGCCGGACAAGAAGGACATGTACCTCACGCTGACGGTGCATGAAGGCGAGCCGTATACCGTGTCGGACGTGAAGCTCGTCGGCAATCTGCTGGACCGGGGCGGCGAGCTGGAAGAGCTCGTCAAAATCAAATCGGGCGATCGGTTTTCGGCTGAGAAGCTGCAAGCGACGACGAGGGCCATCGTCAACAAACTGGGCGAGTACGGCTACGCGTTTGCGACTGTCAATGCGCACCCGATGATCGATCAGCAGCACCACACAGTCGTGCTGACCTTGCAAGTCGACCCGAGCCGTCGCGTGTATGTGCGGCACGTCAACGTCACGGGCAACACGCGCACGCGCGATGCGGTGATTCGCCGCGAGATTCGTCAGCTCGAGAGTTCGTGGTTCGATTCGGGCCGGCTTGCACTCTCGAAGGATCGCATCAACCGTCTCGGCTACTTCACCAATGTTGACGTGACGACGGTGCCCGTGGCTGGCACGCCCGATCAGGTTGACGTCGACGTGAAGGTCGCCGAGAAGCCGACGGGGGCCATCACGCTCGGTGCCGGTTTCTCGTCGACGGACAAGGTCATAATCTCGGCGGGCGTCTCGCAGGACAACGTCTTCGGCTCGGGCACGAGCCTCAACGTGAACGTCAATACGTCGCGTACGTACCGGACGCTGACGGTCACGCAGGTCGATCCGTACTTTACGGTGGACGGGATCAAGCGGATTACCGATGTGTATTACCGCACGACGCAACCGCTTTACTACTCGACCAATTCGAGTTTCCGCATCGTGACGGCCGGTGGCGATCTGAAGTTCGGCATCCCGTTTTCGGAGCTGGACACGGTCTATTTCGGCGCGGGTTTTGAGCAGAATCGGCTCGACCCCGATGCAGAAACGCCTGATGCCTATCAGCAATACGTGGCGTCGTTCGGCCGAATTTCGAACAACCTACCGCTGACGGCGGGTTGGTCGCGCGATGCGCGCGACAGCGCACTGGTGCCGAGCCGCGGCTACTTCACGCAGGCCAGTGCCGAGTTCGGTACGCCGATCGGCGCGACCCGGTACTACAAGGCCGATGTCCAGGCGCAGTACTATTACTCGTTCGCTCGCGGTTTTGTTCTGGGCCTCAACTTCCAGGGCGGCTACGGCAACGGTTTCGGCGGCAAGCCGTTTCCGATCTTCAAGAATTACTTCGCAGGCGGCATCGGTTCTGTGCGTGGTTATCAACCGAGTTCGCTTGGCCCGCGCGATGAGTCGACCAGCGACCCGATCGGCGGCTCGAAGATGGTCGTCGGCAACATCGAGCTCACGTTTCCGCTGCCCGGCAGTGGCTACGATCGCACGTTGCGCGTGTTCACGTTCTTCGACGCCGGCAACGTATGGGGCGACCTCGGTAACAGCATCGACGCGAATGGCTTGCGCTACGGCTACGGCTTAGGCCTGGCGTGGATCTCGCCGATCGGCCCGCTCAAGTTGAGTCTGGGTTTCCCGCTCCAGAAACATTCGGGCGATCAGTACCAAAAATTCCAGTTCCAGATCGGGACCGCATTCTGATGGCGCTCACATCCAGCATCGAGAGGAAGATATTGCTAACCGGTACGTTTTCGAAACGCTTGATGTGTGCGGCCGCGCTGGCCGCGACGCTCGGCGCGGCTAGTGCGCCGGCGCATGCGCAGGAAGCCCGCATCGCGGCGGTTAATTCCGATCGCATCCTGCGCGAATCGGCCATGGCGCAAGCCGCACAAAAGAAACTCGAAGCCGAATTTGCCAAGCGGGACAAGGATCTGCGCGATATGGCGCAGCGCCTCAAGGCGATGTCGGACGCGCTCGACAAGAACGGCCCGTCGATGTCGCCGTCCGAGCGTGCCGACAGGCAGCGTGATCTGTCCAACCTTGACAGTGACTTTCAGCGCAAGCGCCGCGAGTTCAACGAGGATTTGAACCAACGCCGCAACGAAGAGCTCGCCGCCGTGCTGGACAAGGCCAACAAGGTCATCAAACAGTTCGCCGAGCAGCAGCACTACGACCTGATCGTGCAGGAAGCGGTCTATGTCAGCCCGCGCATCGACATTACCGATCAGGTGCTGAAGGCGATAGCCGCATCGGCACCGGCTGTTACTAATTGAACTCGGGAGTCGCAGGCGAATGGCAATAACGCTCGGTGAAATTGCGAAGCGTTTCGGCGGCGAGGTCGTCGGGGATGCAATGGTGCGTGTTGGCGGCCTTGCGCCGCTCGATCAGGCACAGCCGCATCAGCTCGCGTTTTTGGCGAACCCAAAGTACCTGTCCCAGGTGGACGCAACGCGTGCGGGTGCGGTGCTGATTGCGCCTGCCGACTTGGACAAGCTGACCTCGCGTGAGGGACGCAGCTTCATCGTTACACCCAACCCTTATGCCTACTTTGCGCGCGTCGCGCAGATGTTCATCGATTTGGCTGCTCCAGCGGCACTGATGGGGGTGCATCCGAGCGCCGTGGTCGATCCGGCTGCGCAAGTCGCGAAGACGGCCGTCATCGGACCGAACGTCGTCATCGAGGCGGGTGCGGTCGTCGGTGAAGGGGTGCGCCTCGATGCGGGTGTCTTCATCGGACGCGGCACCCATGTGGGCGAGAGCTCACACCTGTATCCGCGCGTGAGCGTCTATCACGGCTGTAAGATCGGACCGCGCGCGATTGTCCACGCCGGCGCCGTCATCGGCTCGGACGGCTTTGGTTTCGCGCCGGACTTCGTGGGCGAGGGCGCGGCGCGTACGGGCAGTTGGGTCAAGATTCCTCAAGTTGG
>Ga0310811_10007284_pt1 | contig 14155 bp, 9 predicted proteins | sample YCmetagenome_FD_207642 | JGI IMG/M metagenome (GOLD analysis project Ga0310811, IMG submission 207642) | Soil microbial communities from experimental microcosm in Duke University, North Carolina, United States - YC | ecosystem: Engineered > Artificial ecosystem > Soil microcosm > Unclassified ...
GCGGGTAGGGCAGGCCGAGGTGATCGCGCAGCATGGCGCCTTCGTAGTCGATGCGGAACAGACCACGCCGCTGCAACACCGGCACCACCTGATCCACGAAAACATCGAGCTCGTCCGGAAAATAAGCCGGCATGACGTTGAAGCCATCGCAGCCACCGGTGTCGAGCCAGGTCTGCATGTGGTCGACAAGGCCCTCGACTGTGCCAACGTAGGTTCCGTGCGAACGTGATTTGGCGACCAGGTTTGCGCAGGCGCGCACCGTCAGGCCTTCTCGATCCGCGCGATCCATCAAGCTGACGACACGCGGCGTAAAAGCCTGACCCGATGCACGGATGTCGGCACTGGGCAGCGGTGCGTCGAGATCATAATCGTAGAGGCGGAACTGCATCTGCTCGCTCAGCATCCATACGCCGACCGCCGGCAGGATGAGTTCGTCCAATTCGGCTTCCTTGCGGAGTGCTTCCTGCTCCGTGGAAGCAACGATGGGTGACAAGCCGGGCAGGATTTTCACCGCGTCCGGTGAGCGGCCGTATAATGGCATCCGCGCCATGACAGCGTTGCGGAAAGCGCGTGCTTCGTCGAGCTTCGATTGTGCGGCGAAGATCGCTTCTCCGACCATCGCGGCGAATTCCGTGCCGGCGGATGATCCGCCTGCCTGGATCAGGACGGGCCAACCCTGTGGAGGTCGCGGCAATTGCAATGCGCCCTGGACCGAGAAGAACCGGCCATGGTGGTTGAGCGGCTGTATCCGCGTAGGATCAACGAACAGGGAGCGCGTTGGGTCGCCGACCAGGGCGTCATCTGCCCAGCTATCCCAGAGTGCCTTACAGATATCGACGAATTCCCTCGCCCGCTCATAGCGAAGAGTCTTTTCCATATGGGTCTTCTGGCCAAAATTGTAGGCCGCATCGTCGTTTGCCGTGGTGATGATGTTCCAACCGGCCCGACCATTGCTGATGTGGTCCAGTGAGGCAAAGCGTTCGGCGATACAATAGGGTTCGTTATAGGTGGTCGACAGGGTCGCGATCAGGCCAAGGCACTCAGTAACGGCGGAGATCGCTGATGTGATAGAGATCGAGTCGATGTTATTCAGGCCGCCTTCGCGCACGACGCGGCCATCTTTTTCGCGCGCCGCCAACATATCACCGACGAAGAACAGATCGAACTTGCCACGTTCCGCCGTCTGCGCCGCACGCGTGTAATAATCGATTCCGGCGATGCTAGCCGCATTGACTGCGGGATGCCGCCAGCCAGCGATGTGGTGGCCGGCGGGATAAATGAACAGCCCGAGATGCAAGCGCTTGCTGCTCATGGGCTGGCACGCTCAGCGTATTGGCTGCGCGGCCTTGGAAGTGCCAGATGCTCGCGCATCGTCGTGCCGCTATAGTCGGTGCGAACCAAGCCGCGCTGCCGTGCGATCGGGGCAACGGAACCGACGAGCAGATCCACGTCGTCAGGCAGCACGGCAGGCAATATGTTGAAGCCGTCGCACGATTTCTGCCGTTGGCAATCGGCTAACAGGCCAACTAGCTGCATAGGTGTGCCGACGAAGCGGGCGCAGCCATAGGTGGGTGCTGCCATCGCGTCGAGTGTCTCTGCGCGCCGCCGCGCAGCGTCCTCTGTGTCCCCGAGAATACAGAGCAAGTCGGCGAGAACCTTGATCTCGCGCCCGTCTGCGAATTGGCGCAGCTCCTCACAATGCGCTCGCGACGGGGCATCTATCAATATGACCTCCGCAACGCTCGCCACGAACGCCCGCGCCGCGGGCGCAGGGGGATTTCGCATCACGAGCACCGGATTGCCTTGTGGTGGACGTGGCACATTCATTGGGCCACGCACGTTGAAATACCTGCCGGCGTGATTGATCGGATGCACGCGATTGGGATCGGCGAACATGCCGCTGGCTTTGTCCAGGGCAAATGCCTCATCCTCCCAGCTATCCCACAGTTTCCTGACAACATCGATGAATTCACCGGCCCGTGCGCAATAGGCGGCCACACCGTCGGTTTCCGGTGGCTTCCCAATCAGAGGCAGCAGAGATTCGGGGTCGAACATGCGCGCGATCCAGGCGGTGCGGCCATACGAGAGATGATCGAGCGTGGCGAACACACGTGCCACGTGGAATGGCTCGGTGAAGTCCACAGTCCAACTGGCGGCAAGGCCGATCCGCCGGGTTCCCGCAATCAGTGAGCCGAGCAACGGCAGCGGATCAAGCTGCATCGTATTGGTCCGGTCGATATCACCTTCCACCGGAATCCCGAGCAATATCGCATCTATGCAGGCATGCTCGGCGGCGCGTACCAGTGATTGAAAGGAAGCGGCGTTCGGCGCGTGCGACAGGGATGATAGGTGCCAGGCAGCCGGATGGTAGCCACTGCCCGCAAGAGAAAGGGTGAGGTGCAGAGTCATGTCTCGCCCCTTCCCATGACGAGGCTGAGAAACTTCTGAGTCCGCTCATTGTGAGGATTGGCGATTAGATCAGCGGGCGTACCCTGCTCCACAATCAGCCCTTCGTCCACGAACAGGATCCGGTCGGCTGCCTTGTTGGCGAACTGAATTTCGTGTGTGACGATGATCATCGTCATGCCTTGCCGCGCGAGCGCCAGCATCACTTGCAGCACTTCGGCGACCATCTCGGGATCCAGCGACGACGTAGGCTCGTCGAACAGCATCACCTTCGGGTGCATCGCCAATGCACGGGCGATGGCAACGCGCTGTTGCTGGCCACCAGAAAGCTGCTCGGGATATGATGCGGCCTTGCCCTCCAGCCCGACTAGAGCAAGCTGCCTCAGTGCTTCGGCTTCGGCGGTTGCTTTGTCGCTGCGCAGCACCTGAAGCGGGCCGCTCATGACGTTCTGCAAGGCCGTCATGTGACTGAACAGATTGAACTGCTGAAAGACCATGCCGATGTGCTGCCGCTGTCGCGACAAAACGACGTCAGACACGGCGATCATGCCTTGGTTGCCCTGACGAAACCCCAGCAGGTCGCCATCGATGCGGATCCAGCCCTGATCGGGAGGATCCAGGTGATTGAGGCTCCGCAGGAAAGTGCTCTTGCCGCTGCCGCTTGGACCGACGATGACCACGACCTCACCTTTCTGGACGGTCAGATCGATGCCACGCAGCACATGGTGATCGCCGAAATGCTTGTGGATTCCGACAGCTTCCACCATCGGGCTGGCACCATCACGTGGCATCGTGTGTCAGCGCCGAGTCGATAGTCAAAATCTGCGGTGTCCGGCGACGCGAAAGATCCGACGCTCTGACTGACCGGGAGAAATGCGCCTCGAGGCGTTGCTGCACGAAGCCCCAGAGCGTGGTAAGCAACAGATAGTACAAGGCAGCGACAATGAAGATCTCCAGCACCTTGAACTGCACCTGGATCAGCAGTTCAGTCCGGCGCAGGAGCTCTTCCATCGAAATCACCGACGCCAGCGACGAGGTCTTCATCAGTCCGTTGAAGGCGTTGCCAAGCGGCGGGATGATGATCCGCAGGGCCTGCGGCATCACGACAACGCGCATTGTCGTGGTACGCGTCATGCCGATGGCACGCGCAGCCTCGAACTGGCCACGTGGCACGGCTGAGATGCCGGCGCGGATGATCTCGGCCAGATAGGCGCCTTCGTTGACGCCAAGCCCGATCAGTGCCGATGAGATGACGCCAAGCTTGATGCCGAGTTGTGGCAGGCCAGTGTAGATGATGATGAGCTGCACCAGCACTGGCGTGCCGCGGAACAGCCAGACATAGAACGACGCGGGCTCGCGCAACAGCCGGTATCGTGAGCGGCGCATCAGCGCGGCGCCGGTGCCGCAGAACAGTCCGATGATCATCGCGCCAACGGACAGAGCGAGTGAAATGCCAGCGCCTTTCAGCAGATAGGCGCTGTGAAGGTAGTGGAAAAATGCACCCCAGTCCCACATCAAAGCGGCGTCTCGTCTCTTGGCCCCATTGTATCGTCAGTATGCTGACGAGTTGGCTTCCGGCGCAAGTACGGGTTCAGCGCGATGGGCCGCTCCAAAGGAGGGCGGCATGTCTACCGACTGTGCCACTGATACGTGCGACAGCGCGTCGCAGCAGCTCCAGCACGTCGGTCTCGGGGCCGTCTGGTCGACCACCGGCGAGCCATAGACCGAGTAGCACCGCGGCGTAGACACACGCACCGAGACCGATCGCAAGGAGCACGTGGCTGATGGTGTAGGCGGTTCCGGTATTGCCTGGCTCCCAGCCATAGCCGGCGGCCACGAGGCAGGTCGCCATCGCGCAGGTCGCAAGCAGGCAACGCCAGGTCCGGTTGAGCAGGGCATTGGGCCGGATCGCAAAACGGCGGAAGGCGACGACGGCATACGTCACCTGCTCGGCCAGCATTCCGAGTGCTGTCGCCACGGCAGCGCCGACAAGGCCCCAATACCAGATGAACGGCACCAGCAGCAGGAACTGTGCGATCGATATCACCACGCCGAACCAGAACAGCGAACGCAGATAGGCGAAAGCGCTGAAGAGGGTCCAACTGACGCGGCCCGGCACACTGAAGATGCATGCGGCAGCCAGGATTTGAACGACAGGGGTGGCGATCAGCCAGTTGGGGCCGAATGCAAGTGCCACGACCGGAGCGGCGATGGCGGAGATACCGATGCTTGCCGGCAGTGCAATGACGAGAGTGGAGGACGTAATGCGCAGGAACGTTTCCGCGACATCCATATTGGCACGACGCACAGCCGAGAAGCTAGAAAAGCAGACGCGGCACAAAGGCGCGATCAGCTCGAGTTCCGGAAGGGCGGCAATCTCTGCCCCGACCATATATACGCCCAGCAAGGTGGTGTTCAGCGTGGCGCCGACGATCATGGTGATTCCCCGTCCCTTGATCATGCGCGACATGCCGATGAGCCAGGTCCAGAAGGAGAACCCGACGATGTCGCTCCAGCCACGGAGGGACAGGCGTGGTCGGTAAGGATGCATCATGTAGCTGGCAGCAGTCGCCAGAACGCGCTGGGTCAGGATGCCTGCCACCAGCGCCCAGTAGTTGCGCCAGAGCAACGCGAGGGTGATCGTTGTCGCAACCTGTGCCAGGCGTGGAATGATCGAGAGTTGAAACTCGCGGCGGAATGCGAAGTGGCGGCGGAAGTCGGCGACACCGACATTTTCCATGGCATCCAGGGCGACGGCGGCCGCAAGCGCCCATACGACATTCCGCAGGCGCGGATCGCCGAAGAACACTGCAAACGGATACGCGGCGGCACCAATCACCGCGGCGGTGAAGACACCGCGAATGATATTGATCGTGAAGGCCGTGTCGTAGGTCACCCGCGCGGGACTGGTTTGACGGATCAGGGCATCCTGTACACCGAGATCAGCGAACACATCGATGGCGCGGGAAAAACTCATTCCGAGTGCAACAATGCCGAAGTCGGCCGGCACCAGAAGGCGCGCCAGGACGAGTGTGCTGAAGAACCCAAGAAACCGCGTGGTGGCGCGCCAGCCGATCGTCCAGCCGGCGCCGCCGGCGGTTTTTTGCAGCAGATTATCGGCTTCGCGAGGCTCGCTCATCAAGTTGCGTGTCCGGCTCGTTGGCTGCGCGCGGAACTGCTTTGCACGGGGACGCCAGTCAGCCGGGTGAAGGCCGCCGCATCCTCGGCGAACCAATCGGCCAGCCACGCACGGTCGCTTGGTGTGAGGTGTGGCACCCCGCGAGACACGACGCGTTTTGCATAGGGATGCAGGCTATCGGGCAAACTGCGCGCAGCGATGCCCGACAGCGTTTCCAGGCCCTTTTGTCCGATGAAGTCGCGCAGGAACTGACCGAAGCGGCTATACAGGAAAGCCTGATTGCGAGGCTCTTCCTGATGGAAGCTGAAATCCGCCGGTTCGGCGCTGAAGAATGCGCTGCAAGCACGCGCAATCGCCAATGGATCGTGCACGAAATCATCAAAGCGAACGAAGTAGAAGCGATCGAGCGGGAAGTACGGCAGGAAGGTGCTGATCTGGCGGTGATAGTAACTGGCCATCACATAGTAGGCTGATCGCTCGACGACAGCTCGCAGTGGCTGCGATTCGCGGCCGGTGCGAACTTCATGCCAGTAGGCTGAATGGCATCGCTCGCCCGGATCACGAACCAGATAGACAAATTTCGCCTGCGGGCTGAGTTCGTGGATGCGTCGTGGGACGGTGTCCGGCAGAAGATCGGATCCGTCGATCCGGGGAACCATGGTGTAATTGACGGATGCATCGATCAGGGTCGCGTCATACCGGCGAAAGCGCGCTCGGTACCAATCCAGCCCATGGTCCCAATTGACTGAGAAGAAGTCGGGTTCCTTGGGGACAGAGAGCACGATGCCCGGATGCTGGTCGAGCAGGCTCGACAGGCTGGTTGTACCTGAGCGTTGGGCGCCGATGATGAATGCTTCGGGCGGGAATGGCATCAGCTACTCTTACTGGCAACGGTTTGATCTTACCCTTGTCGCTGAGCGACTTTGTACAGCGTGAATCCTTCTCCAGCGAAGGTCGGCTTGATCCAATCGGGTGGTTCCCGATGAAAAGACTGTCCCCCGATAACCAGCACATAGTCGTAATAGGACAGAGTAGACCACTGAAACGGTTCGTCGGACGATGATCGGGACGCCCACAGCCTCCGCAACTCTGCCGGACCGTAAACGGATGGAGATCGTTTGGCGATCGTGTCGTAAGGAGGTCTGAAACGAAGGGGTTGTTCGCCCGGCATGGTGAATGTGGTCGCGACGAAAGCCTGCCGGCAAATGATCGCATACTGCGCCACGAATTGCACCGGCGGGTCGTCCAGCGTCTCTGACGAATCGTGGGCATAGAGAACGCCGAGGCGGCCCCCCTGCGGCAAAGTGTCGATCGCCGCCAGATACTGCCGATAGACCGATTGATCCGCATGCCATGTATAGAAAACGATGGCGATCCTGATGGATAGTAGCAGGGCCAGAGCCATGACGATGGCACGTCGCTTCGGCACCGTCGCAGGTGACCAGTCCGTGGCTGCAATCGCGACAAGGGCGATCGCCACGGTCAGCCTGCGATCGGCTCCATGACTACCGAACATGACATAGGGCACGGCGAAATACGCAATGATGAGCGCCACAACGCTGCCGAGAAGCGGAGGGCAGATGCGGATCCAGCCATTCAGCAAGCCGAGCAGGGCAAAGATCAGTAATGCGATGAAGCAAACCGCATCGAAAATCAGGTGGTAGTCGTAGAAGAGATTGAGCGGCGCTGTCAGCTTCTGCAAGAAGTCGTAGCGGAAGCCGCCGGCATTGCCGCTCGTCTTGCTTGCGAGCAGAAAAACGATGGTAGGAACGACAACTTGAGGCAACGTCGCCAGCAGATCGCGGATCGATGGGGCGTACCAGTGACGCGGTCCCGATAAATGGCGCCATGATTCGTAGCCGGCCACGGAGAATGCGTAAACCGCGAATGCTCCCAGATGTCCCAGCATGACGAGCAGCGCGAGCGCCGTGGAGATGGTGGCGCGCAGCAGGACCCTGCGGTCGCGCATCGCGATCCACAGGGCAAGCATCCACATGGTGAGGCCGAGCGTGAACAGATAGGCGATGATGCCGCCGAGGAAGACGCGATTGTACAGCACAAAGAACACAAGAAGTGGCCAGATCGACCATCGCCTGTGGGTCACGCGATGCAGGGCCAGAACCCCGCTCGAGGTGACAAGCAGAATCAGGAACAGGAAGATCCTGCCAACCGACTGGACAGGTAGGAATTTTGCCATCGGCAGCATCACCGCTTCGATCGCGAGATTGGCCTGGAATGCCCAGTCGGGGGCGTAGTACTCCGTCAGGAACTGTGACTGGTCGCGGTTGGCGAGTATGTATACGCGGGCGATATGCTGCGGGTAGTCGTTGAGTGGTGGTAACGGCGTCAGGAGGATGGGCAGACACGTTAGAAACAGCGCGCCGGCGAACATTCCAAACACCCTATGCGTGCTGTCCGGAGCGATTGCTCCCTTCACGCCGGTCAGGCTACAACCGACCACTTGTATTCCATTCGGACATCACCTCTCAGATGTGCCCTTAATTGAGGGTCGATCCAATTGAAACAGGCCCTTGCCTCGGGGAGATCCAGGCGAGCCGCCATGGCAAGTGCGCCACGTGTGTATGAGGGATAGGTGATATCGCGCCCCACATCGAGCCGATCCGCGTCGTTGTACTTCCAGCCGAAGCTACTCGAGTTCAGCGCCCAGGCATCTCCCCATGAGGTCAGCCAGGGCGAATTCGCATGCTGCTTGAGCGCAATACGGTAAGGGGTAGGGCGCACACGGACCCATCCACTCGTTCCATTCGTTCGCGCCACGGTCGAGCCGATCTTCCATCGGGCGACGGGCTCCCAATCCGCATTGCCCATCTGGACGAGCCAGCACAGCACGAACGCCATGAATTCCTCCATCCATGGCGACATCAATGTCCCGGCATCGAATTCACCCTCTGGCCGTGACGAAAATGCCTGTTCCATACTTCGGAACACCGCACGCGGTGGGGCAGCATCGAGCACGAAGGATCGGTTGATCCAATTGAGTTTATCGGCGAGCAGTTCCTGAAAATAGCGGCGGGGCATGAGCCATCGCGGCGCTTTCTCGGGCGTCGCCGCAGCGGCCTGACCGAGCGTGCGTAGGAGCCAGGCCTGTCCTCGCACCTGCCCGGTCGAGTATCGGGCCGTACCCGGCAAGGCCACATAGTCGTACGTTACCTGGAACTGTATCGTCTCCAGGTGATAAGGATCGCCGGTCAACAGGAATGGCAGATAGGCAACCGCCGGTTCGTGATTGGTATCCAATTGGATCGGTGTCTTTGCCGCAGCAATGTACGGATCGCCAAGCTCCGGACTGTACAAGCTCGCCTTCGGATGGCGAAGCACATCGATGGGCGCACCTGTGCTCTCATCCCGGAGATACCATGGCAATGTGCCAGCGCCTTCCGCTTGGGCAAGCACGGTTGCCAAAGCTGCTTCGTTGCCGGTGCAGATGAATTCTGCCTGGATTTCCGTCACAGGACCGATGTCGTCACGTTCGCCCGTGGCGGGCATAACAGGGCTCAACCCCGCAAGCCCCATGATCTGATAGGAGAACCGCGGTGTCGATCTGGCAGTCCCCTTGGTCGCGCGTTTGTCGTAGTGCGGCAGCAGACCACTGGCGATCAATTTCGACGTGTCCGCCGTGACGGGTCGAGGGCTGGACTGCCAACGCCAGCGCGAAAACCAATAGTGGTTCGGGATCCGCGCCGTGAAGACAGCGCGATCTCCCCGCTTGATCGTTACGGTGTAGCTGTCCAGATTGGCTGGTGGAGTCTTCGGTCTGATACGACCGAGTTCGAAAACGACTTCCGCGCGATGAGTGTCACGATCGGGGCGGAAGAAGACCGTAAGCGGTAATTGCTGGTTCGTTGTGCGAATGCAGCGCTGCACGAAGCGGCCAGCCGGATCGATATAGTCACCCAGATCGGTCCCGTCGACGTCCGAGTAGAGGTAGGTATCGCCTTGATATTCTATCGCAACCGACAATGGTCCCTCTCCAGGATCCATCGCAGGCATGATCGCGGGCGGTGCACCCGCCGAAGTGCCAGGAGTGCTGCGCGCTGAAGAGCAGGCAACCAGACCGGCTGTCAGACCGCCGAAAACAATTGCCCTGCGGCGCATGTGCGATTTGCTCCCGCTCACGTCAGGGTTTGGTCATGAATCTGCCGAAGGTGCGACATGGACAGTGTTGCGATGATGGTCGCGCAGATCGGCAAACAGTCGTAGCTGCCCAGACGTCGTGTCGTCCCAGCTGTGAGTCTCTGCATAGGCACGGGTGAGGGCGCGATCAGGCAGGTTTCCGAACAGGCGGCGAACCGCTTCGGCAATCCCATCCGGCGTATTCTGCCTGATCAGTACACCAGCCTGCTGACAGCTTACGATCTCAGGATTGCCCCATATATTGCTCGCGACGACGGGAGTGCCGCAGGCCATCGCCTCCATTAGCACGTTGGGCCAACCTTCCCGACTGGATGCCAGTACTAAAGCATCGGCGGCATTATACAGTCTCGGCAGGTCGCGGTGCGGCCAAGGCCCTAGAAGTCTGACACGATCTGCCAGATCGAGTTCTTCGATCAACCTCGCAAGCTGATGATGTTCCGGACCTTCCCCTGCAATCAACAGTTCGAACCCATCCAATTGTGCCATTGCCTGTATGATCCGATCGTGTCCCTTGCGCTCGATGAGGGAACCCACCGAGACGAGTGTCCTTTGCGTGAGTGCCAATGACTCCCGTGCGGCATCCCGATCCATCGGCCGAAACAACCTGGTATCGACACCGTTTCGTAGTACCGTCACCTTCTCATCCGGCGCACCCAGTTGAACCAGAGCTGCCTTGATCGCGGCGCTGACTGCGATCAGAGCGGAGGAAGTGGCGATGGCGCGACAGATGAGATGGCGCGGCAGGGCATAATTCGGGAGCAGGCTGACGTCTGATCCGCGGGCAGTGATAACAACCGGCAGGTTGAAGCGGCGCCCCAGCCAGGTCGCAGCCACACCATCCGGGTAGACATAGTGAGCGTCAATGGCGTCAAAGCGCTCGCCTTTGGCCAGTAAATCACGGATCGCCGGAAGGGAGCTGTTATATAGCAGGGCGGGCGCCAGGTACATGTTGAGGCCGCGTACAGCCAAATATCGAGGATGGTATACTGGTATACCATGCCGCAACTCGAAGGCATGAGTTGCCGCGTAAAGTCCCCGGCCCCCGAACCGGCGTGGCATGCGGAGACACCAGGGGACAGGGGCAATGACTGTGCTACTGCAGGCTTTGCCGTCAGCCACAACATGACGCAGTCTGTTCTCGACGAAGATCCCGTGATTCGGACGCGCGTTATTGGGATACAACGTCGATAATGTCAGCAGCCGGATTGTGTCCGCCGATCCCTGGCGCCCAGAGGGACTGCATTGCGCCTTTAGCGAGGCGAGCTTTGCCGCCATGGCCTGGTCTCAATTGTGGGCACTCGCCGCGCTCCTACGACATGCGGATTCGCTTCTGGTTCCCTGCCAGCCCCGTCATTTTCACGAATGGCGAATGGCCACCACGTGCGAGACGGCTTGGAGTGATCGGCACAATACCAGATAATCACCCACCCCATTGCGATCATGACCATAAGGAACAAGATCGAGTCCATCGGTCACATCAACTCCGCGCCAGACACGGCCAATTGTCGTGATGACAGCGATCCGGCCAAACCTTGCTGCTGCCTCTTCGGTGCTGCGATCTCAGCTTTCACATAGCTGTAGACGGCGGATATAATCACTACAATAGTAAAGTAATAGTCCCAGTAACAAAGCGACAGAAATGATCCCCCAATGCAATAGGCCGCCGTGGATACCTGTGCCATTTTGGCCAGGTTGACGCACCACTGTAACTCCGGGACATCTTTGGCCAGCCGCACCGTGCGTCGCGCGTGAACTATGCCGCTTATGATGATGCCGATCCACACCGCGAATGTGACAAACCCGTGTTCGCCCATCACCTCGAACCAGATACTGTGCACCGCCCGGGCCTCCACGTTCGATACAAAATGATCGACTACAGACTGGGTGTAGGGACCATAGAACCCTGCACCGAACGGCCGAGATTGCGCCATCACCCAGCTCGCGTGCCAGATGTTCAGCCGCCCCGTGGCCGAGCCATCGTGCTGGTAGTTCCCGATCGATTGCATGCGTTCAACCCAGCCTTCCGGCATGAACGCCACCGCCGCTGCCACTAAGGCAACAATGACAATTCCAGAAACGAGCTTGTTTGGTGTCTTGAGCCAGAGGAAGAAACTCATCGCTCCCATGGCAAGAAAAGCGCCACGCGAATAACTTCCTACGACTGAAAAAAGCGTCAGAATCATGGATGTGGCGAAGCCTACCCGTATGATCCGATGCTTCGATTCCGTGCGGAGGTAGTTCATCAGCGGCAGGCAGACCAGCAGTGCCGTGGCAAGGTGATTGTTGTCGCCGATCATGGAGCTGGACGGTCCGAATACCTTGTTGGCCCCCCCGCCAATGATGGTGAACGCTCCACCTTTGATGCCGAAATACGCCAACGAAACCACCATGACCCAGACGAGTGCGTGGATCCTTTCGCGTGTTGTCAGCAGAGACGCGGTGACCAGCAGGAAGAAGAAGGCCTTGAACGTCAAATTCCACTTCTGGTACACGTCCGCCCAGGGCGCCATCGCAAAGCAGCTTGATAGGCTGATCATCACGAGGAACAGGATGATCGACATCGTCACCGCATTGACCGGGAAACGTTTGGGTTCCTTTGCCACCACGCAGCCAATCATCGTAGCCACAAAGATGCTCATGGCCCACGGAATCGCCAATGCTATGCCGCCATAAACCAGCCGGTGCGGATTCATGAACGAGACCCAGCACCAGAGCAGGACGCCGACAAATGGTTGCACCACCGCGATCGGCAGCAGCATGATCAACTCGCAGAAAAGAGCGAGTGAACGCATGGCTTATCGGACTTTCCAGGCGAATGCGGACATGCTCCTGCCGACTCACCCCTTGTTCAGCTCGTCCAGCAACTTCTGCGCATCGGCCTTTTCGTCAAACTGGAGCTTATTGGCGAGGACTGCGTTGAGCAGTTTGATCGCTTCGTCTTTCTGGTCTGTATCCTTCAGCGCGACCGCGAAATGATAAAGCACGCGTGGATCGGTGCCTGCCTGCGCGACGGCCTCCCGCAACAATGGCGTACCGCGTTGCACCTGGCCGTTGGTGACGAGGATCCAGCCAAGCGTATCGGCTGTCTGCCCTCCCGGCGATAGGATATAGGCCTGCCGTGCGAGGCCCTCCGCTCTCTTATCGCCCTGGATCGAGTAGACCCAGGCGAGATTGTTGAGTGCAACAGGATTGTGCGGCTTCTTCGACAAGATCTGCTGCAAGCGTTTCACCGCATCGTCGTAATTCTTTACCACGATCTCCAGGTCGGCGAGTTGCTCGAGACCGACAAGGTCGTCCGGATGGTTGGCAACCCAATCAGTCGCAGCCTTCAGCGCGGCTCCAGCCTTCCCCATTCGCACGAGGCCTCCGACCAGACGTTGCTGCAGCATCTCGTCGGGCGACGTCTTGAGCGCGTCCTGGTACGCCTGGACAGCATCCGACGGACGGTTCGCCGCCTCATAGACATCACCGATCAATGCGCCTGCAGGCCGGAAATCGTGATCCAGGTCGATGAGTTGCCTCGCAGTTGCCAGAGCCGCATCGACACCGTGCGCCTTCAGATCCACCATGACATAGTCCTGGTAGAGCTGATAATTGCGCGGACTTCCAACCAGCCCTTCCTTGATCAGGTTGCGCGCACGTTCGTAGTCGCCCGCTTGCACCAAAAGGCTCTCGAGTGCCCGGCGGGCCGTGATGACCGTCGGGTCGATTCTTAGGATCTGGCTATAGGTGTCTCGCGCCTTGCCCTTCTGGTCGAGCCCCATGAAGGCCGCGGCCTTCAGACCAAGCAGATCGATGTTGCCGTCGGCGCCCTTTTCGTTGCTGATGAGCGCGAGGGCGTCCGCAGGCCTGCCCGAGCGGATGTAGAACTCGCCCAGACTGACCAACAGATGGGTATTGGCCGGGGCTGCCTTATGCGCGGCTTGCAGCAAGGCGGTCGCCTGCGGCATGCGATTGGTCTGCGCGTATTGTACGGCAAGCATCGTCAACGCGGGTTCGGAGGCGGGAGCCTTGACGAGTATCCCACCTAGAATCTGCTCGGCGTCTGCGGGCTTTCCTTGCATCGCCGCGATACGCGCAAGGTTGATCCGTGCCGGCAGGAAGTCCGGATGTTTGCTGAAAATATCGTTGAACTTTGTCTTGCCACCTTCCAGATCCAGGTTCGCGAGTTTGAGCAGGCCTTCGAGGTTCTCGACGACTGGTGTTTCTCCCTGTGCCGAGCGTACCTGGTCGATGGCGTCGGCCGCCTTGTTGAGATCGCCGGTCGCCAGGGCTGCAAAGAACAGGGCCTCGCCGACTTGCGGCGCGGTCGGCGCCAGTTGCAGCGTGTGTTCCAGGTCGCCCATAGCTGCGTCAGCTTGTCCTGCGCCCATGCGCGCGCTGGCCAGGCGAGTCTGCAGGCCAACATTATTCGGCTCCAACGCTTCTGCCTTCTGGAAGGCCTTGACCGAGTCA
>Ga0310811_10007286_pt1 | contig 14153 bp, 11 predicted proteins | sample YCmetagenome_FD_207642 | JGI IMG/M metagenome (GOLD analysis project Ga0310811, IMG submission 207642) | Soil microbial communities from experimental microcosm in Duke University, North Carolina, United States - YC | ecosystem: Engineered > Artificial ecosystem > Soil microcosm > Unclassified ...
GGCACCGGCTCAGTAGTCCTTCTGCTGGTCGGCGGGCAGGAAGCGCCGATCGACGATCTTGTTCCAGTCGACGGCGCCCTTCAGGGCGCCCACCGCCCTCTGTGCGTCGAGCATGCGGTTCATGCCGACCAGGTCGAAGCGGCCGGCGCCCCAGTAGGGCATCGACCCCGGCTTGCCGGTCTGGGTCAGGTTGCGGATGGCCTGCTTGGCGGTGTTGAGGTCGAGGTTGTAGGCCTTGGCCACGATGGCGGCGGACTCGTCGGGATGGGCGTAGATGTACTCCACCGCCATGCGCCGGGCCTTGAGCACCGCGCGCAGGAAGTCGCCGTGCTGGGCGATGGCCTTGCCGGTGGCAACTCCGACCACATTGGCCAGCGGCGGCAGCACGTCGGCGGCGCGGACCACCGGGCGCAGGGACGCAGCGTTCTTGGAATAGACCGGGTCGGCCAGGGTGACGACGTCGAGCGCCCCGAGGTTCAGCTCGACCACCTGCTCGCCGAAGCCGCCGGCCTTGGTCAGGCGCACGTCGGCCGGGGCCATGCCGGCCTGCTTGAGCAGCAGCACGTTCAGCGCCTGGCTGGTGGAACGGGGGCTGGTGTAGCCGACGCGCTTGCCGCGGAAGTCCTTGACGCTCTTGACCGGCGAACCGGGCTTCACCGCCCACACGAACTCGCCCACGGTCAGCACATTGTCGCTGATGATGTGCAGGTCGGCGCCCTGCTGGATGGCGGCGACCGTGCCGGCCAGGTCGACCTCGCCATAGTCGAGCCCGCCGCCCTGCAGGTTGCGGATGGTGGTGCCGCCGCCCTGGGAGGACAGGATGCCGGAGACGTCGGCGCCGGCCTGTTTGAAGAAGCCCTTGGCCAGGGCCACGGCGTAGGGCATGCCGTTGGCCGCCACCCCGTAGTTCGACACCACGATCTGCTGGGCCGCCTGAGCCGCGCCGCCGAGCGCCGTCCCGGCGGCGCAGACGCCGCACGACAGGGCCAGAAGGGCCTTCCGCCAAGGCTTCATCGGTGATTTCCCACGCCACTGCCCCGGCCGTCGCGCCGGTCTCGTGATCAGCGTTTAGCAAGCCGCCGTCGCGCAATCCATTGTTGTCGCCAAACGGGTTCTGTTGTCGCTGCGACCCTTCGCCCTTCCAGCGGTCCCCGTTCATCGCTAGGTTTGCCGCCTGCGCGCAGTGGGCGCGGACGCGCAGCCCCCTTGGGTCTGTCGCGCCGCGAACCGGGCTGGGCATGAGCAAGAAGCGGCCGCTGAACTTCCAGGCGCCTTCGTTCGCGGAGGCCGGTCCGCCACCGCCGATGGTGGAGGAAGGCCAGAGCCTGGGCCAGCCGCCGGTGGCGGCCGCCGCCGCCGAACCGGCGCCGCCCAGGACCGACCCGCCGCTGCTGCCCCCGCCGAGCCGCGCCGGCGGCGCCTCGCCGAAGCGCACGCCCCCGCGCAAGGCCGATCCGATGGCCGCGCGCATCTACTGGCTGGCCGTGGCCGTGACGGTGCTGTGGGCCGGCGGCCTGGCGGCCTACACCCTGGGCCTGCGCGAGCGCATCGGCCCGTTCGAATCCGAACCCTTCGCCATCGCCATCCTGGCGGTGCTGAGCCTGGCGCCGGTGGCCCTGATCTGGATCGGCGCCTTCGCCCTGACCCAGGGGGTCAGGCTGATGGCCGAGATGCGGCGGCTGCAGGCGCTGTCGAGCGACATGGTCGTGCCGGCCGCCATGGCCGCCGCCGAGGTCGGCTCGGCGGTGCAGGCGATCCGCCAGGAGATCCAGGGCGCGGTGGCCGCCGCCGACCGGGCGCGGACCGAGCTGACCCAGCTCAAGGACCAGCTGGCGCTGGAGGGCGACAAGCTGATCGAGATGGCCGCCGGCTCGGCGCGCACGGCCTCGGACCTGGTGCAGGGCCTGCACCGCGAGCGGGCCGAGTTCAACCTGTTGCAGGGCAAGCTGGAGAACCGCGTCGGCGAGGTCAACGACGCCGTCGGCCGTCACGCCCGCATGGTGGCCGAGGCCTCCGACCTGGCCCAGACCCAGATCCAGGAGGCGGAGGCGGCCCTGGCGGCGCGCGCCGCGGACCTGGCGGCGGCGGCGGGCGAGGCCGTGGAACAGGCCAAGATGGCCGGCGACGACCTCAGCCGCCAGGCCGCCCGCATGGAGCAGGCCGGGACCACGGTGGGCGAGCAGGTGCAGGTGGTGGAGCAGCAGTTGAGCCAGCAGCGCGCCGCCCTGGTATCCCTCGCCCACACCATGCGCGCCGAACAGGAAGACCTGGCGGTGCACTTCGAGAGCCACAAGGCCCAGCTGGAGGAGATCATGCGCCAGAGCGGGCTGGGCTCGGCGCAGATCACCGAGGCGGCCGAGCAGGCCGGCTCGGCCCTGCGCGAGGCCCTGGCCGGGGCCGGCGAGCAGCTCCGCGAGCTGACCGACCAGGCCCAGGTGGAGCGCGACCTTCTGGGCGGCGCGGCCCTGCAGTCGTTCGGCGCCCTGGCCGAGGCCGCCGCTTTCGAGCGCCGGGCCCTGGAGGACGAGACGCGCCGGGCGATCGAACAGCTGGCCGCCGCCTCCGAGGAGGCGCACCGGGCCGCCGAAATGGCCGCCGGCGCGGCGCGGGACAAGGTCGAGGCCCTGGCCGAGGCGGCCCAGTCGGTAGGCGGAGCGGCGGACGCCAGCTTCGAGCAGAGGCTGACCCAGGCCCGGGTGCTGATCGAGCGCTCGGCCGGGCTGGTCGAGGAGGCCGGGCTGCAGTCGGCCCTGCGCCTGGAGCAGACCATCGGCAAGGCCCATGGCGCGGTGGACACCCTGCAAGGCGCCCTGGCGGAGATCGAGGCGCGCGCCCAGGCCCTGCCCGAGGCGGCGGCGGCGCGCGGCCGGGAGGTCGCAAGCGCCCTCGACCAGGCCAACCAGGCCCTGATCGCCAGCGCCCAGACCGCGGCCCATGAGCTGGAGCAGATCGACAGCGCCTTCCAGGACCGCATCAAGCGCAACTACGAGATGCTGAGCGAGGCCGTGCGCCTGATGGGGGTGCTGGGCGGCAACGCCGCCACCCGCGCCGCGCCGGCCGTCCCCGCCCGGCCCCCGCCGGCCGCCGCCCCGCCCCTGCCGCTGAAGCCGCGCGGCGAGACGCCGACCGCGGCGCTGTCCGTGGCGCCCGGCGACGACTTCGTCCTCAGGCCCCGCCTGAAGCTGACCTCCGCCGACGCCCGCGACGAGGGGGAGGACGACGAGGACGACGGCCGCCTCCCGCCCCAGGCCGATCCCGACCTCAGCTGGAACGAACTGGTGGCGGCGCTCGACGAGAACGAGGCCGACGACGCGGAACTGGAGCGCATCCTGATCGCCCAGATCGACGCCCTGGGCATCGACGCCCAGGCCCTGATCCCGCGCCGGCGGCTGGACGAGATCGCGCGCCTGTACGACGCCGGCGACGCGGCCGGCGCGCGCGAGACGATCCACCGCCTGGCCCCCGCCGGGGTGCGCAAGCTCTCGCGCCGGATCCTGATGGACAAGCTGCTGCGGGCCCAAGCCGAGCGGCTGGTCGACCGCTATGTCGAGCTGTTGCGCGGGGTGGCGCGGCGCGGCGGCGACGGCCTGACGGCGGCCGGCCTGCTCGGCTCGGACGCCGGCCGGGCGTTCCTGCTGGTCGATGCGGCCCTGGCCGACCTCGGCTGATGCGCCAGCTGAATGTCGAGATCGAGCGCTGGCCGATCGCCGGCGCCTTCACCATCGCCCGCGGCTCCAAGACCGAGGCCGTGGTGGCGGCCGTGGAGATCACCGAGGACGGCGTGACCGGGCGCGGCGAAGGCACGCCCTACCCCCGCTACGGCGAGACGCCCGATAGCGTGCAGGCCGAGATCGAGGCGATGCGCGACTTCGTCGAGGACGGCGGCGACCTGGCCGGGTTGCAGGCGGCGCTGCGGCCGGGGGCGGCGCGCAACGCCCTCGATTGCGCCCTGTGGGACCTCAAGGCCAAGCGCCAGGGCCGGCGCGTCCACCAGATCCTGGGCATGGCCCGGCTCGATCCGCTGAAGACCGCCTACACCCTGAGCCTGGCGGCGCCGGAGGTGATGGCCGAGCAGGCCCGGGCCAACGCGCGCCGGCCGCTGCTCAAGCTGAAGATCGGCGGGCCGGGCGACCTCGACCGCGTGGAGGCGGTGCGAGGTGCTGCGCCCAGGTGCCGGCTGATCGTCGACGCCAACGAGGGCCTGACGCTGGACGAGCTGAAGCGCCTGGCGCCGGAGTTCGCCCGGCTCGGCGTCAAGCTGATCGAGCAGCCGCTGAAGGCCGGCGAGGACCAGGTGCTGGAAGGCTACGCCTGTCCCGTGCCGCTGTGCGCCGACGAAAGCCTGCACACCCGCGCCGAGCTGGCCGACTGCGCCCGCCTCTACCAGGTGGCGAACATCAAGCTCGACAAGGCCGGCGGCCTGACCGAGGCCCTGGCGCTGAAGGCCGAAGCCGTGGCGGCGGGGATGGAGATCATGGTCGGCTGCATGGTGGCCACGTCCCTGGCCATGGCCCCGGCCCTGATCCTGGCCCAGGGCGCCGAGTTCGTGGACCTCGACGGGCCCTTGCTGCTGGCCAGGGACCGCGAACCGGGCCTGACCTATGTGGGATCGATGATCGAACCGTCGCCGGCGGCGTTGTGGGGGTAAGGAGATGAAGCTGATGGAACCGCGCATCTGGCTGACCCTGGCGGCGGTATGGGGCTTCATCGGCGTCGCCGCCGGCGCGTTCGGGGCGCACGGGGTGAGCGATCCCCAGGCCAAGGGCTGGCTGGAGACCGGCGGCCACTACCAGCTGATCCATGCCCTGGCGGTGTTCGCCTGCTTCGTGGCGTGGCGGCTGCTGCAGGCCCCGGCGGCGGGCGTCGCCGCCTGGCTGTTCCTGATCGGGGCGCTGATCTTCTCGGGCAGCCTCTATCTGATGGCGTTCGGCGGACCGCGGATGCTTGGCGCCGTCACGCCGATCGGCGGCGTCCTGCTGCTGGCCGGGTGGGCGTTCCTCGCCTGGGCCTGCTTCGCCGGCACGAACTCGGGGCCGCAGCCCTAATTCCTGGAACCCGAGGCGGCTTTCTGGATAAATGCTCGGCATGGACCGCCATTCCTCTTCGTCGGCCGCGCCCGCGGTCCGCCGGGGCCTGTACCCCGAGATCGACCCGCACGAGTCCGGCTGGATCAGCACCGGCGGACCGCACGAGGTCTATTACGAGGTCTGCGGCAATCCCCGCGGCCGGCCGGCGGTGGTGCTGCACGGCGGCCCGGGCGGGGCGATCAACCCGACCATGCGGCGCTTCTTCGACCCCAAGAAGTGGAAGGTGGCGCTGTTCGACCAGCGCGGCTGCGGCCGCTCGCGGCCCAACGCCAGCCTGGAGGACAACACCACCTGGGCCCTGATCGAGGACATCGAGCGCCTGCGCCGCGAGCTGGGCGTGGAGCGCTGGACGGTGTTCGGCGGCTCCTGGGGCTCGACCCTGGCCCTGGTCTACGCCATCACCCATCCCGAGCGGGTCGAGGCCCTGGTGCTGCGCGGCATCTTCCTGCTGACCCGGCGCGAGCTGAGCTGGTTCTACCAGGACGGCGCCTCGATGTTGTTCCCCGACGCCTGGGAGCGGTTCCTGGCGCCCATCCCGCCCGAGGAGCGCGGCGACATGATCGGCGCCTACCACCGGCGGCTGACCGGCCCGGACCGGCAGGCGCAGCTGAAGGCCGCCGCCGCCTGGAGCCAGTGGGAGGGCGACACCATCTCGATCCGCGGCCCCGAGGCGCGGCCGCCCAAGTTCAACGAGGCGGAGTTCGCCGTGGCCTTCGCGCGCATCGAGTGCCACTTCTTCCACAACCACGGCTTCTTCGACGAGGACGGCTGGATCCTGAACAACGCCCACCGGCTGACCGGCATCCCCGGATGGATCGCCCAGGGCCGTTTCGACGTGGTGACGCCGCTGGAAGGCGCCTGGCGGCTGAAGAAGGCCTGGCCGGAAGCGCGGCTCGACATCGTGTGGGACGCCGGCCACGCCTCCACCGAACCCGGCATCATCGACGCCTTGGTGCGGGCGACGGACGCCGTGGCGGCGCTGTAATGCTCCACCGCGAAGCGGGGGAGCTGTCCCGAAGGGACCGAGGGGGCGTAGTTCAAGCGCGACAGAAGCCGTACGCTCCCTCCGGCGCATTCGCGCCACCTCCCCCGCTTCGCGCTGGAGGATTTAGAGCAGCGTGCCCTTGCCGCTCGACACCTCGGTGTAGCGGTGGATGCGCACGGACTGCACCAGGCCGAAGCCGATCATCACGGTGATCATGACGGTGCCGCCGAAGCTGAGCAGCGGCATCGGGATGCCGACCACGGGGGCCAGGCCCATGACCATGGCGGCGTTCAGGAACACATAGAGGGCGAAGGTGGCCACCACGCCGGAGGCCGCGAGGCGGCCGAAGTGGCTGTGCGACAGGCTGGCGGTTCTGAGGGCTATCAGGATCACCGCGCAGAACAGGGCCAGGACGAAGAAGCAGCCGAGGAAGCCGAACTCCTCGGCCAGGGTGGCGAAGATGAAGTCGGTGTGCTTCTCCGGCAGGAAGTCGAGCTGGCTCTGGGAGCCGAGGCCGAAGCCCTTGCCGAGCAGGCCGCCGGAGCCCAGGGCGATCTCGCTCTGCAGGATGTGGTAGCCGGCGCCGGACGGGTCCTGCTCGGGGTGCAGGAAGGTGAGGATGCGGTCCCTCTGGTAGCCGTGCATCACGAACATGACGAACGGCGGCAGGGCGACCACGGCCGCCAGGGCCCCGGCGAGCACCACCCGCATCGACAGGCCCGCCAGGATCATCACCGCCGCGCCGGTGAGCGCGAGCAGGATCGCCGTGCCGAGGTCCGGCTGCTTGGCCACCAGTCCCACCGGGATCAGGATCATCAGGCCGGGGATGATCAGCTTCCACGACCACTTGGCCTCGGCGGCGGTGATGCCGTGGTAGTAGCGGGCCAGGGCCAGCACGAGGCCGATCTTCATGATCTCGGACGGCTGGATGCGCACGACATGCAGGTTGAGCCAGCGCCGGGCGCCGAGCGACACCTCGCCGACGACGGGCACGGCCATCAGCAGCAGCAGGGCCACGACATAGACCGGATAGGCGGTGGCGAACCACACCCGGATATCGATCAGGCACAGGCCGAGCATCAGGGCAAGGCAGAAGCCGAAGCGGATCAGGTGCTTGGCCGCCCACGGCTCCCAGTGCGCGTTGGCGATGGAATAGAGCATCATCCCGCCGATGCCGGCGATCAGGCACACCAGGAAGCAGAACACCCAGTCGATCTGGCCGATCTTGACGATCAGCCGGTCGCGTTCGCCGGGGCGCGTGAGGGCCGAAGCGGTCATGGGGTGTCCCCGTCGTCCGCCGGCGCCGGGGGAGTCGGCTGCGGCACGGGGTTGCCCTTCTCGTCCGTCTCCGGCTGCTGCGGGGCGGCGCCCTCGGCGACGCCGGGATAGGTGGCGGCCGGGATCGGCAGCGGCTTTTCGATGCGGGCGCGGATCTCGGGGTCCTTGAGCAGGGCCACGCGCATGATCTCGCGCGCCTTGGGCGCGGCCGCATCGCCGCCGAAGCCGCCATGCTCGACCAGCACGCTGATCGCGTAGCGCGGGTCGTCGGCCGGGGCGAAGGCGACGAACCAGGCGTGGTCGCGCAGGGCCCAGGCGCCGACGGCGCCGTGCGCGCCGTGACCGCTGCCATAGGTGTGCGACTGCGCCGTGCCGGTCTTGCCGGCCATGACGATGGGGTCCAGCCCGAGCTTGGCGGTGGAGGCGGCGGTGCCGCTCAGCACCACGTCGGCCATGGCCTTGCGCACGAAGGCGAGGTGCCCCGGATCGACGGGTAGATCGGGCGCGTCCGAGCCGAGGGGCTTGCCGACGCCGCCGATCGACTTCACCAGCCGCGGCATGATCGCCTTCTTCCCGTTGGCCAGCCGCGAGACCATGGTGCAGCTCTGCAGCGGGTTGATGTTGGTGTAGCCCTGGCCGATGCCCATGGAGGGCGTCTCGCCCGGAAACCACTTCTGGTTGGCGGGATTCTTGGCGAAGGCGCGCTTCTTCCAGGCGGTGTCGGGCACCAGGCCCTTGCGCTGGTGGGGCACGTCGATGTCGTACACCTGGCCGAGGCCGAAGCGGCGGGCCATCTCGGCGATCTTGTCCGGCCCGCAAAACAGGGCGCACTGGTAGAAGTAGACGTCGCACGAGGTGACGATGGCGCCGTGCAGGTCGAGCGCGCCGTGGTGCTTGTCGCAATGGAACACGTGGTTGCCGAACGGGAACACCCCGCCGCACACGTGGACCGTCCGCGGGTCGTAGCCGTTCTCCAGCGCCGTCAGGGCGACCATCGTCTTGAAGGTCGAGCCCGGCGGATAGGTGGCGGTCACCGCCTTGTTGAGCAGCGGCTTGTGGTCGTAGGCCGTCAGGGCCGCGTATTCCTTGCCCGGCACGCCCTTGACGAAGGCGTTGGGATCGAAGCTCGGCATCGAGGCCATGCACAGGATGTCGCCCGTGCGGCAGTCCATCATCACCGCCGCCCCGGACTCCTCGCCGAACACCTCGAGCGCCCGGTTCTGGATGTCGGCGTCCAGAGTCAGCACCACGTCCTTGCCGGGCACCGGCTTGACGTCGCCGGCCGGATCCTTGCGCACCGCCCTGCCCTTGGCGTCGACCTCGACCTTCTGGCCGCCGGCCTTGCCGCGCAGCTGCAGGTCGAGCGCCTTCTCCACCCCCTGCTTGCCGATGCGGAAGCCCGGATGGTGCAGCAGCATCTGGTCCTCGTCGGCGGTGACCTTGGCCAGGTCGGCCTCCGACACCTTGGACACATAGCCGATCACGTGGGCGAAGGCGCCGCCGAAGGTGTAGACCCGCACCTCGCCCATGTCGGGGGTGACGCCCGGCAGCTCCGGCAGGCGGGCGTTGACGCGGGCGAAGTCGTCCCAGCTCATGTCGTCGGCCACCGCCACGGGGATGTAGCGGCCGGCCTGGTTGAACTCGCGCATCAGGGCTTTGCGCTTGGGATCGGGGATCGAGATGATCGACGACACCGCGTCCAGGGTCGGGTCGACGTCGCCGCCGACCTCGTCGCGCGACACCAGCAGGCGGAAGGTCGGGCGGTTGGTGGCGAGCTCCACGCCGTTGCGGTCGAGGATGCGCCCGCGCGGCGGCGGCACCAGGCGGTAGTTGAACTGGTTGGAGGCCGACAGCTGGCTGTAGCGCGTGTTGTCGAGCAGTTGCAGCTTCATCAGCCGCGCCGAGAGGCCCACCACGCCCAAGGTTGCGAAGCCGCCGAACAGCAGCGCCCGGCGGTTGAAGACGCCCTGCCGCTCGTTGACCTCGTTGAAGAAGATGTGCGGCTCGCTGCTCATCGGAAGCGGGGGTCGGCGTCCTCGAACTGGGCGATCAGGCGTTCGGCCAGGGGATAAAGCAAGACGGTCGGCAGCCATTGCCCGCCCACCGCCAGCAGATCAGGCGCATTGCCGGTGAGCAGGCGCACCGTGAGGTAGATCGAGCCCATGCACACCGACAGGGTGGCGGCCCACCAGACCCACATCATCGGCCGGCCCTGGCCGCTCATCATGTTGCGCGTGACGAGCACGAAACCATAGGCGACCAGAAGTCCCAGGCCCCAGAGGCCCACGCGCCCGCCCCACACCAGGTCGTCGAACAGGCCGAGGACCAGCAGCAGAAGCGGCGCGAGGATGGTGGGCCGCAGCACCGCCCAGGCGAACACCACCACCATGGCGAACACCGGCTCGGGCAGCCTCAGGCCGAAGACGCGGATCGGGGCGGCGAACAGCAGGGTCCCGGCCATGCACGCCGCCATCGGCACGCCCATCCAGCGCACCGGGTCCAGACGCTCGGTGAGGCCCGCCATCCTACTGGGTCCTTTCGGACGGCGCGGCGGCGGGCGGAGCGGCGGCGCTGTCCGGCGCGGCCGCACTGGCCCCCGGCAGCGGCGGCGGGGCCGGCGCGGGCCGGGCCGCGCCGATCGAGACGGTGTTGGACGTCGCGGACGGGGGCTTGGCTTTGCTCTGCGTCGGCTTGGCGGAGACCGCCGGAGCGGCCGAGGGCGGCGCGGGCGGCGCGGGCGGCGCGCCCGGCTGGGCCAGCTCCTGCTGGTTCACCAGCTGGCTGAAGTCCTTGAACAGCAGGATGCGCACGAAATCGATGCTGGATTCGTCGGCGTCGAGCCGCACGCGCCAGGAACCGTCCAGGCCCTTGACCGCCGTGCCGATGGGCAGGCCCCGCGGGATCATGCCGCCGTCGCCGGAGGAGAGGATGCGGTCGCCTTCCTTGATGGACTCGGCGCCGCGCAGATATTCAAGCTTGGGCGTCTGGGAGGCGTCGCCGGTGAGGATGGCGCGGGCGTCGGTGCGGTCGACCAGCACCGGGGTGCGGCTGGCCACGTCGGTGAGCAGCAGCACGCGGCTGGCGCCATGGGCCACGCCGATCACCCGGCCGACCAGGCCGCGCTCGTTCATCACCGGATTGCCGACCTCGACCCCCTTCTCCTTGCCGGCGTCGGCCAGGCGGGTGTCGGCGAAGGGCCCGCGGGAATCGAGGATCACATGGGCCGAGGCCATGGGGATCGGCGGATTGGTGCGGAAGCCCAGCAGGGCGCGGTAGCGGGCGTTGGTGTCGTCGAGCGCGATGGCCGCGGCCTTCCACTGGCGCAGCTCGGCGTTCTCGGCCCGCAGGCGGCGGTTCTCCGACACGGCGCCGAAGTAGTCCTTGATGAACTGGGTGGCCTGGCCGGTCCAGCGGCCGGGCGCCGAGATCGCCTCGCCCACCGGCGAGGCCGCGACGTCGGCGGTGGCGCGGCCGACGCCGATCAGGCCCGACTGCAGGCTCTCGCGCCGATCACTGAGCAGCAGAGCGACGGCGGCCAGGATGGCCACGACCACGGCCACGCCGACCGTCCAGGTCAGCGGGACCTTGAGATCCTGAAAATGCCCGTCACGGTACGACACCGAAGTCTCCGGACTTCCGTCCCCTAGAGCCTAACCCTGTAGCCGCGAGTCGTCGCCCGTCAGTTTTCGCCCGTCAGGCGAGCGTGGATTCCAGCACGCCCTTCATCCAGCGCGGGTGCTCGAGCACCTTGCCGCAGCCCAGGGCCACGCAGGACAGCGGATCGTCGGCCACGGTCACCGGCAGGCCGGTGTTGTCGCGGATCTCGGCGTCGAGGCCGCGCAGCAGGGCGCCGCCGCCGGTGAGCATGATGCCCTTGTCGGCGATGTCGGAGGCCAGCTCCGGCGGCGTGGCTTCCAGCGCGACCTTGACCGCTTCGATGATCTGGTTGACCGGCTCGGCCAGGGCGTCGGCGGCCTGCTTCTCGCTGATGCGCACTTCGCGCGGCACGCCCTGCATCAGGTCGCGGCCCTTGACCTCGATGGCCAGGCCGTCGCCGTCGGCCGGCACGCGGGCGGTGCCGATCTCCTTCTTGATGCGCTCGGCGGTGGTCTCGCCGATCAGCAGGTTATGGTTGCGGCGCATGTAGGAGATGATGCTGTCGTCCATCTTGTCGCCGCCCACGCGCACCGAGCGCGAATAGACGATGCCCGAGAGGCTGAGCACGGCCACCTCGGTGGTGCCGCCGCCGATGTCGACCACCATCGAGCCGGTGGGCTCGTGGATCGGCAGGCCAGCCCCTATGGCGGCGGCCATGGGCTCGTCGATCAGGCCGACGCGGCGCGCCGAGGCGTTGAGGCAGCTGTCGTTGATGGCGCGGCGCTCGACGGCGGTGGCGCCCGACGGCACGCACACGATCACCTTGGGGTTCACGAAACCCTTGCGGTTGTGGACCTTGCGGATGAAGTGCTTGATCATCTCCTCGGCCACTTCGAAGTCGGCGATCACCCCGTCGCGCATCGGACGGATCGCCTCCATGTGGCCGGGGGTGCGGCCCAGCATCTGCTTGGCCTCGATGCCCACGGCATGCACCACCTTGCGTCCGCCGACATTGCGCAGGGCCACCACCGACGGCTCGTTCAGCACGATGCCCTTGCCCTTCATGTAGATCAGGGTGTTCGCGGTGCCGAGGTCGATCGCGATGTCGTTCGAGATGACGCCGAAGAGGGACGAGAGCATGCAGGACCTTGGCGATGGAAGCGGAAGACGTCGCTGCGCCCCCTAGGCGCGTCAGACTGGGACCGTGTGCCTTGCGCCATGCCTGATTTCAAGGCTTTTCGCAGAGCGGAAGTGTACGTTGACCGACGTTTTCGTGATCGCCTGAGGCGCGAGCGCTCCCCCCTGCGACACTGAGGCTCAGCCCAGAGCGGTCATGGCCACGCCCAGAGCCACCGCCGCGCCGGCTATCCATTGGATCAAGCTTAGCTTTTCCTGGAACATGCGGCGCCCGGCGATGGCCGCGACCGGGGCCTCCACCACCCCCAGCGCGCGCACCGGCGCGGCCGGCGCCAGGCCCAGCGCCAGGAGCCAGCAGATCGAGGCCATGGCGCCGCAGAAGCCGGCGGTCAGCGACTGCCGCCAGGCGGCGAACACCGACCCCAGGGCCGCCCGGTCCCAGGCCGCCAGCAGCAGGCCCAGGCCGAGGGACTGCAGGCTCTGGCTGACGGTGACTGTGGCGGCCGCGGCGAACAGGGCGTGGCCAGGGTCCATGGCCAGCCCGGCCTGGCGGTAGGCGTTCAGCGAATAGCCGAAGCAGAGGCCGGACAGCAGGCCGAACACCCCGCCCGAGACCGGCTGGGGACCTGCCGCGCCTTGGCGCGGCCAGGTCAGCACCAGGAGGGCGACGCTGGTCAGAGCCACGCCGACCCAGGCGGCGGCCGTCAGCTGGTCCTTGAACACGATCAGCCCGAGGATGGCCGCCAGCGGCAGGGAGCTCTGCTGCATCGAGGTGCCCACGGCGAAGCCGGCCCGGCGCATGGCGACCAGCAGGCAGGCGGTGGCCAGCACCTGGGAGAAGGCGCCGGTCAGGCAGTTGAGCCAGAAGGCGTGGGTCAGGTGCACGGCGGCGCCGGGCGTGACGGCGTAGAGCCCGGCCGCCGCCGCCAGCGAGAACGGCAGGCCGAACAGGAAGCGCACGAGGGTCGCGGCCCACGGCCCGGACTTGGGCAGCAGGCCCCGCTGCAGGGCGTTGCGGCCGACCTGCAGCACCGAGGCCGCCAGGGTCGCAGGGATCCAGAGGAGCATGTGAGTGATGCCTGGTATGGGAGGCGACCTCTCCCGCTCGCGGGAGAGGGGGACCGTTCGCCGAGCGTAGCGAAGAGCGAATGGTGGAGAGGGCGCGCCGGCCCAGGGCCGGACAAGGTTCGCAGCTGGAACGCAGTTCAGCACCGCGCCCTCTCCACCACCCGCTCTTCCGCCGGCTCGCGCCGACGTCGGCGGGCGGTCCCCCTCCCCCGTTCGCTGCCGCTCACAGGGGAGGTCGGACGGCTTCAGAACCCTGAGGCGATCAGCGGTTCGGGCGCCGTTTTCTCTTTGCGCATCAGCAGGTTGTTGAGGGCGTTGACGTAGGCCTTGGCGGCGGCGGTGAGGGTGTCGGTGTCGGCCGCGTGGCCGGTGGCGATGCGGCCGCCCTCCTCCAGGCGCACCGAGACCTGGGCCTGGGCGTCGGTGCCCTCGGTGACGGCATGGACCTGGAACAGGCGCAGGTCGGCCTCGTGCGGGACGATGGCGCGGATGCAGTTGAACACGGCGTCGACCGGCCCGTCGCCGACCAGGTCGGCCGACCGGGCCTCGCCGTCGACCAGCAGGGTCAGCTCGGCGCGCTGGCCCTCGGTGCCGGCCACGACGTACAGGCGCTGGACCTGGATGCGCTGGGCCTCGGCGGCCAGGCTGTCGTCGACCAGGGCGATGATGTCGTCGTCGTAGACGTGCTTCTTGCGGTCGGCCAGGTCCTTGAACTTGCCGAAGGCCGCGTCGAGCGCGTTCTGACCCAGCTCGTAGCCCAGGGCCTTCAGCTTGTCGCGGAAGGCATGGCGGCCCGAGTGCTTGCCCATCACCAGGTTCGTAGCGCCTTGACCTACGGATTCGGGGGTCATGATCTCGTAGGTGGAGGCGTTCTTCAGCATCCCGTCCTGGTGGATGCCGCTCTCGTGGGCGAAGGCGTTCTTGCCGACGATGGCCTTGTTGAACTGCACCGGGAAGCCGGTGATGGCCGAGACGTAGCGGCTGGCGCGGGTGATGTGCTC
>Ga0310811_10007289_pt1 | contig 14152 bp, 21 predicted proteins | sample YCmetagenome_FD_207642 | JGI IMG/M metagenome (GOLD analysis project Ga0310811, IMG submission 207642) | Soil microbial communities from experimental microcosm in Duke University, North Carolina, United States - YC | ecosystem: Engineered > Artificial ecosystem > Soil microcosm > Unclassified ...
TGGGTGAATTCGGTGGAGCGGTTCTCATAGCCGTCGGTCTGGATGACGAAGGTCACGCGGGTGGAGGCCGGCGGCTTTTCGCCGACCAGGGCATCAATGCGGTTGATCGCACCACCGATCGCGTCATAGAGCGGCGTCCAGGCGCGCGGGCTGTAGGTTTCTTCGGTCAAACCTACCGCGTCCGACAGCGGCCCGTCGCAGAAGCTGCGCATGATCGGGTCGGCCTTGCCGTCCGACCGCACGTTGTAATCGAAGGTCCAGCCGAGCGCGTAGGCGACCTTGCCGGCCTGTTCGGCCTGGATCGATTTCAGGAAGGCGTTGTACCCTGAAATCGTTTCGGCACGCACATCGCCTATGGACCCGCTCTCATCGATGAGCGCCGCCACCACAACAAATCCTGACATTTCGAAAACCCCCAGTGTTTGAATAGATCAGGCATATCTCCCATATCGGTAGACGCACACGCCATCCTTCTTTAACCGGCTGGTCAGGCCCGATACCGAGGCCAGATTCAGCACGATGCCTTCCTCGGCGGCACGTGCCACGATCTCGCGCACAGTCAAGCCGCGCGGCTTGGCTTCCATGATCAGGCGCAGCACGGTGGTTTTCATGCTGCCATAGGGCTGGTCCCGCTTTCGGCGGCGCGGTAGCTCGAACGGCGTGTCCGCGCCGTCCGGCTCCGTCCCGCGCCCTTCGAACAGCGCGATCACGTTGTTGTACGCGGTCAATTGCCCAGATAACGCCGTGATCTCCTGGCGAAGTTCATCGCGGCGCGCCTTCAGGCGGGGGAGGGGGTCATCAGTCATGGATGTCCACGTTAACCGACATTCAAACGCACGGCGAGATGCAGTGAAGTAAATTTCCGATTTCTTCGCGCGCGCCGAAGCACAGCACCCCATGCACCGTCAATTACGAAAAATACTTCATTAAATCTTTCGTGCCCCTGCTTGTCAGGCGCCACGGTGCGGCGGTAGCGCTTGGCAGAACGTCCTGCCGACGAAAGGGCCGAGCATGCCTCCCGAACCCGACCCGTTCGAGCGTTTCGACAACCAACCCCGCGTTCGGCCGTGGCCCTATCTGCGACAATCTGAACCCCAACCGAGGAAATTCCCGATGCCCACCATAATCCGGCTGCCCATGATCGGCCTGCTGATTGGCGTCATCGTGTCCCTCGCGGTGGCGTTCGGGACCTATTTCACGGTCGAGCCGTACGAGCGCGGCATCGTCACCCGCGCCGGCAGTTTCAGCTATGTCGCCGATCCGGGCCTGCATTTCAAACTGCCCTTCGTTGACAGCGTCACCCATCGGCGGGTCGACGTGCAGACCATCACCACGCCGCAGCTCAACACCTACACGATCGATAACCAGGAGGTGGATGCGGTCCTGGTCATCCAGTACGTCGTGCCGCCCGAAGAGCTGGCCTATATCTATTCGAACGTGGGCGAGCTGACCCCGCTGTTGCAGACCATGACTGCCGATCGCTGGAAGATCGAAGCCGGCAAGATCAATGTCAGCAACTTCGCCAGCACGCGTGGCACGCTGATCGGCACGGTGAAGGCGATCGTGGCGGCTGAGGCCAAGCGGCTGTACCACGTAACAGTTACTGACGTGCAGCTCTTCAACCTGGACTACCAGAAGACCTACCGCGACGCCCAGGCACAGGCGGCGGTGGTCAAGACCCAGATCGAACAAAGCCAGGGCTTGCAGGAGAAGGCCAAGATCGACGCCGAGACGGCGCGGATCGCGGCTTCGGGTGAGGCCAACCGGGCGATTGAGGCGGCCCGTGGCGCGGCCGAGGCCGTCCGGCTGGCCGCGATCGCCCGTGCCGAGGCCACCCGCGTCCAGGGCGCGGCCGAGGCGGGCGCCAAGCAGCTCATGGCCGATGCGCTGACCAGCAACCCGGTCCTGGTCGACTACCAGAAGGCACTGGCCTGGGATGGCAAGCTGCCGCAGGCGATGTACGCCAACCTGCCGCTGCCGTTCCTGAATTCGCCCGGCGGCTTCGGCGGGCAGGTGCTCCGATGAGCGCCGCTCAAGAAACCGCCGAGCTGGGCCGGCTGACCACATGGATCACGCACGAGCTGCTGGAATACGCCAAGGGCCGTGACGGGCTCGATGACGCCATCATCGCGCTGCAAACCATCTTGACCTGTGTCATCGGCGCGATCTCGCTGGACGGTGTTGAGGATGTGGCGCTGGTCAAGGCCATTAGCGACAACGCGCTGGTCATGCTGCGCCAGTTCCGTAAGGATCACCCCGGCTACAAGCCGCTGCGGAGCTTCCAATGAGCCCCGATGACCCGGCGTTCCATGATACTGCGGCGCTGATCCAGCGCTGCACCAACGAGGCCATCGAGCTGTCGACGAAACACCGTGATGAAGTGCTCGCCTTCATCATGCTGGAGGGTGTTTTCGCAGCGCTGGTCTGGGCTTACTCGAAAGGCTGGGAACATGACGTGGATATCATCAACGACACAGCGGATAATGTGATCGCCATGGTGGGCCGCCTACGTGCGGAAGAGTGGCAGGCCCCGTCATGAGCCCCGCCAAGAAAAGCGGTCTGGGTGATCAAGGCCGCGAGGTGATGATCGCTATCCTGGACATGATCATGGCCGAGGCGGCCGGCCGGAAGGAGCACAGCGCGGCCTTCCTGTTGACCGCCGTGGAGGTGTTCGCGACGGCGGTGTTCTACGTCCTGGATTTCCCGCGCGAGATGCAGGCGGAGGCATTGACGGTGATGACGCAGAAGATCACGGCCGGCGTCGATCGCGCCCGCATCGAGCAATTGAAAAAGCAAAGCCCCGAGGTCTGATCATGAAAGAGCCGGACGAGCGCGAAATGCGCGAAATGACCGCGGCCCTGCGCAAGGTGGTCGGCGTGATCGTGGGCGCGATCCTGGAGGAGGCCGCCGCCACGTCGGAAGCCGGCAGCATGGCCATCACCATGCTCGAATGTGTCGCCGTCGGCGTGATCTATACGGTGGCCAAGGGTGCGTCGCACCATGAACCTATTGTCGAGAAGCTGTCCGCCCGCATACTGGAGGACTTGAAGGCCCTGACCAAATCCGTGGAGGGAGGCGCCGCCCGTGTCCACTGAAAGCCCCGGCTTCATGCACGCCGGTTCGGCCGTCGTGCTCGCCAAGTGGAACAACGGCAACGACATGGAAGACGCCGAGCTGGACGATCTGGAAAAATTCTTCACTGCCATGGTGGCCGGCGCCGAAGCCCTCGGCGCCCGCTACGGCCTATGGGCGATGGGGCTGCGGATGGAGCTGAAGCATGTCCGCCGGCTCAAGGCGCTGCTGGCTTCTGGCCGCTGAAAACGGCACCGCCGCATCCGGGGGGAGAGGATGCGGCGGCGGGCTGGCAGAGCGGGTCGGCTTTCCACGGTACAGGCGGGGCAAACCATATCCGTCCGGCCAGGGCGGCACAACCCAAAACTCCTGCCAGCAACACCAAATCTGTCATCCAGCGCCGGAAACGTAGGCGGCGCAAACGCCGGGTCATTCGACACCTCCCCTTCGGTTGAGCGGCAAGCCTGCCGACGGCCCGGTCAGGATGTCAATAAGAATTGAAATTGGTGAAACAAATTACCGGCCGGAAATTACTTTCACTAAGTGCAGTCTATAATTGCCTGCCGGCGCCGCCCGTGCTGCGATGTCCATAACGGCACCCCTGGAGCCAATCACATGACGCAAATCCACACGCTGGACCCCGATCGCAAGGTAGGCGCCGAAACCGGCAAATCGTGGCGGCAGAAGATCGAAAGCGGGTTCTGGCAGCGCTATCTGGGTGACGGTCCGGTGTGCGAGATCGGGTTCCGCGGCCACGAGCCCGGCCACCTGCCGCTGACCGAGAACACGATCGGAGTGGATTTGGATTATCTGGGCTATAATGGGCTGCGCCTGCCGTTCGGGGACGGCCATTTCAGTGCCCTCTACAGCTCGCACTGCCTGGAGCACATCACGCAAAGCCGGACGGTCATCCAGGACTACCACCGGGTGGTGCGTACCGGTGGCCACATCATCCTGGTGGTGCCCCACGCCTATCTGTACGAGCGCACCCTGCGCATCCCGCCGTCGCGCTGGAACGGCGACCACAAGCGGCCGTACACGCCGGCCATCCTGCTGATGGACATCGAGGACGCGCTGCTGCCGAACACCTACCGGGTGCGGCATTGCTGCGACAACGACGCCGGGTATGATTACAGCCGTGGACCGGACGAGCACGCCCATGGCTGCTATGAGATCGAGCTGGTCATCCAGAAGATCGTCCCCCCGGCGTGGCGCGTAGAGGAGACGGGGTAGTGGCCCGGCCGAGGAAACCCCGCGAGCCGCTGGGCAAGTCGCTGCCGGAGCTGGGCGAGGCCAACTGGCCGCTGTTCTTCATCTCGGCGGCGCTGTCGGTCTTCGTCAAGGAAGGATCGGTGGGCATCCGGGTGGTGCACTCGCACGCCTTCGCCCCGGATGCCATCACCGCCCGGACCACCTTCCTGGAGAACCTGCAAGGAGCGCCCTTCGGCTACCATCTGGTCGACCTGATCATCACCGAGCTGCCGCGCGACAAGCTCCTGTCGGCCCTGGCAGCGCCGTTCGAGCCGGGGGTGTCGGTATGGCATTGATGCCCTCAGACGAGGAGCCGGTGAGCTTCTACACGCCCGAGGAGGTGCCATCCGCTACGGCGCTGGTGCTCGGCGTGCTGGCCGCCATCGTGAGTACCGCGCTGATCATGCTGGGCATGGCGATCGTGCTCGCCCTGGCCGTGGTCATCGCCTGCGGCATGGTGGGCGGCCTGGGCGTGTTCGGCTTGGCGCTGTTGGTGCGGGCGGGCTGGCGCTGGGTAAAAAACACATGGGGGTGATTGATGACGGCAAGGCCCGCCCGGTTGAGGCCCCGATGGATTTGCCGCCCTGCGGGTTATGCGGCGCCCGCCGGGCGATCGATGAGCATGACGCCTGCATCGCCAACCTGCCGGGCGTTGCCTACGCCTGCTGCGGGCACGGGGTCAGGCGGGCTTATGTGGCCTTCGTCACCGGCCATGTGATCCGGGGCCAGTTCGATCACGTCCAACGACAAAAAGCCGTAAGGCGCAAGCTGCGAAAGGCGAAAGCGTTATGCCCGTGATCACAGGCGGCTGGTACACCAAGGAACTGATCCGCGCGCACCCGGAGTGGCTGTTCCTGTTCGGCGACAACAACGAGCGCATCGGCCTGAAGGGGCAGGCTTACGTGTGCCGTGGCGAGCCGAACTGCCTGGGCATCCGCACCAAGTGGCTGCCGAACATGCGCCCCAACGCCTTCTTTGCCGATGTCGACTACGCGCACTGCACCAAGATGATCACCGAAGACCTTCAGCGCGCCTTTGAATACGTCGATGAAGGTGGTGTCGTGGTGCTGCCCATGACCGGCCTGGGTACCGGCTTCGCCGAGCTGGAGGACCACGCGCCGGGGATTTACCGGTACCTGGAGAACGCGATCCAGATCATGGTCGAGCGCGGCGCGGGGCAGGAGATGCCGGAGCCGGTGACGATCAATTCCAGGGGCGCGGACCTGATCCAGCGGGCGGCCAAGCAGTCGCATTTGCTGATGATCTGGACCGTCTATCGCGGCGATCCGAAATTCCCCGAGCTGTTCGTCGCTCGGCCGACCAGCAGCAAGGCCGTGGCGCCGATGCTGGAATGCGTCATTGACCACACCCTGGAGCGTCTGCGGCTGCGGCTGCCGGCTGGCCTGTCGTGCCTGCCGCGCCTGCCGGAGGACATGGACCACATCGTTGAAACCTGGGTGAGCTGAGCATGCGTATCGGCATCATCTCAGACCTGCACATGGAGTTTGGCAAAGGGTTCCGGTTCGAAACCTCGGTTGACGTGCTCATTCTCGCCGGCGACATCGATGCGGGTACCAACGGGATTGACTGGTGCCGGCGCGAGCTGCCGCCGGAGCTTTCGGTGGTCTACGTGCCCGGCAACCATGAATTCTACCACCATGAATACCGGGGCATGATCGCAGCGATGAAGCGCGCGGCCGAAGATTCGAATATCCACGTGCTCAGTAACAATATTGTGCAGATCGGGGATTTCCGCTTCGTCGGCGCCACGCTTTGGACTGACTACCAACTGAATGGCGACGCGCAGGACGCCATGTGGCACGCGCAGCGCAATCTCAGTGACCACATGCTGATCTCGCATCAGGCGGGTGAGAAAGGCGAGCGGTCGCGGTTCATGCCGGAGCTGGCGCGCCGGGAGCACCAGAAGGCGTTGGCCTATCTGGATGCGGCGCTTGACGGGTTCTTTGACGATCGCGCCGTGGTGGTGACGCACCATGCGCCGTCGCCGCAGTCGATCGCCGAGAAGTACCGCGGCCACCCGCTGAACCCGTGCTTCGCCTCCGATCTGACGCCGTTCATCCGCCAGACCCAGCCGGCCTTGTGGGTGCACGGTCACGTGCACGGCTCCTTTGACTACGCGATCGGTCGCACCCGTGTGGTCTGCAACCCGCGCGGCTATCCGGCCGGGGGCACCCATTTTGAAAATCCCGCCTTTGATCCCGGCCTCGTGGTGGAGCTGACCTGACGTCATGCGCGCCAACCAACCCGACAAGATCAAGGCGTGGCGGGCGGGCCTGAAGCATTGCCCGCAATGCGGCCAGGAGATGACGATCCAGCATGTTGACGGCACCTTGGCGCGGCATCGCATGTCCAAGGATCACATTTTGCCGCGGCACTGGGGCGGCGGCGGTGTTGGAAAATATGCGCGAAATACCCGCTGGATTTGTCAGGAATGCAATAATCACCGGGCGGCCTGCGGCCATTGTGTCGGCGCGCTGGCCTGTGTCCAGCAAGTGGCCTCGGAATCCTGCATTTCGGTGAGCGCCGTGCTGCGCCGCTGGAAAATGGGAAAGGTCGCAGCCCTAATTGTGGTGCCGGGATCGGGTGTGCCAAAGCAGACATTCCGCAAGCCGTCACCGATGGAGGTTGAGCATGCCGAGTGAATCCCGCCGCCAGCACAACGCCATGGAAGCAGTCGAGCACGATCCCGCCATGGCGCGTAAGCTCGGCATCCCGCAGTCGGTCGCGCATGATTACATCCAGGCTGACAAGCGCCACCCTGGTTTCGAGCACCGCGATCACGTGGCCCGCAAGGCGGCTGCCGCCGGCATGTCGCCGGAGATTTTCAAACTGTTGAACGGAATGAAATAAATTGCATGGAACCGTATCGGGTTGAGTTCACACCGCTCGCGAGTGCCATAGCCCAGACCAAATACAGCCTGGAATCGGTGGAAGCCAAGGTCCGGCTGGAGATCGCCAAGTTCAACCCCGATGACCCCGAGGCCGAGCGGCCGGCCAGTATCGACGGGCTGATCTGCATGATGGTCACCATGGCTGAGAAGCCGGATTTCGAGGACGCCGACGATCCGACGTCGATCTATTTCTTCTGCGACAGCGTGGAAGATGGCGTGCTGCGCGTCGATCTCGGCGAGTTCGAGGATATCGGGGTGATCAAGACAGGCCCGTTCGCCGGCAAGTCGGTCATGGCCCCACGGCGGATGTCCGATGAGGCGCCCGCCAACTTGGTGTTTGTCGATGATGTAGACGAGGACGAGTGAAATGACAGGACAGGCGACAAAGGCGCTGCACGACAAATGGAACTGGGATGGCGAGGGCGATGTTCGCGCCTCGGCGTTCCTGAAGGCTGCGGGCTACTACCTCCGCAGCGACTTTCACTGGACGATGCCGGACCCGCTGCACGTGCCGAGCGAGGACGAGCTGTCAGCCGTGACCTTCATGATGCAGGAATGGGATTACGGCGGCATCATCAACGCGGCGACGGGTGCCGCAGTCGGCCGGGGCCGGATGGGGTGATCCATGTATGGAGGCCGTCTTGGACTGCCCTTCGTGCAGACCACGAAGAGGATTGCCGACACTGAGAAACCAGTCGTGCTCTACACCTGCGTCGAATGCCGCGTCACTGACTACATCGCCTTGAAGTCCGGTAGCAGCCTTAACCCGCTGGGACATAACCAGCAGATGCGAAACCGGGGCTGGGCAGTACCGAAGGCCAAGATTTCAAAGGTCTACTGTCCAACCTGTGCGAGCGCCAGAATAATCAATGACGTGGATAGTGAGCTGAGAAAATTCCAGGGAACACCACCAACGATCATGGGAGAATTGGTACCTGATATGCCGAGCGATCTGAAGCAGGCTTCCACACCGGGCAGCAATGTTGCCACCCTGGTGCGCGCCCCGACACCGGAACAGCGGGTGGCCATCCGCAATGGCCTGGACCTGCATTTTGACGATGCGCGCGGGCACTACATCGATGGGATGGATGACGACAAGCTGGCGCAGAAGCTGGGGGTGCCGCGCATCCTGGTCGAGCAAATCCGTGAGACGGCCTATGGCCCGATCCGCAGCGATCCGGAGATTGAGAGCATGCGGACTGAAGTGAGCGAGCTGAAACGCATGATCACCGAATACCGTGGCCTTCAGGACAATCTGCGCAAGGCGCTGGACACCATCGAGAGCCGCACGATGGCGCTGGGCTCGCGCATGGAACGCCGCAAAATCTGACGATCAGCCGTTGTCGATGACGGCGATCTGGCCCTGTTCCCAGAAGACGGCATCGGCGCGGCCGGCGTAGAGCGTGCCCGCGAAGATGCCGCTGGGCTGGCTGACTGAAAGACCGCCGTTGCCGCCATTGGTGCCGCAGGTATAGACGTTGCCGGAGGTGTCGACGGTCAAGCCCGACACCGTATAGCCGAGGCCGGTGAGCGTGCTTTGCACGCTCCACGTGCCGGATACCTCGTGCATCCAGACGAGGCCGCCGCCGGTACCGCCCGGCGCATAGGCGCAGACCATCTGGGTGTCGGAGATGTCGGCGATGAAGTTCGGGCTGTTCGAGACGGTGAAGGACTCATCGGCCGACCACACGTTCAGCGTGTTGCGCAGCACCTGGACGGTGTTGGCGGCCGTCAGGCAGGCCAGCACGGTGTGACCGCCGGGGATTGGCGCGAGCGCCGTGGGGCCGCTCAGCGTGATCGTCTGGCCGGGGGTGAGCACGTCGACGCCGAGATCATAGAGGTGGACGCGTGTGGACTCGCTGACCATCACCTGTTGGTCGGCCGAAGTCCAAATGACGTCGATCGGCGTGGACAGGCCGGTGATCACCTGGATGATCTGCCAATCGGGGCCGGGGCCTTCCAGCAGCATCAGGGTGCCGGTGCCCGAGGCAATGGCGGCGATTAGACGGCCCTGGCCGTCCGTGGACATGGCGGTAGCCCCGCTGGCCAGGATAGCCCGGTCCCAGCCGCCCACGGCCACGCCAGAGGCGCTGGCGGCCACCATGGCGGGCACTTCCATCGGCGTGCCCACCTTGGTCACCGTGCCCGAGGCAAGGCCCGTGAAGGTCAGGATGCCGAGCTGCTGACTGTCGGGCAGCGTGGCGTAGAGCTTGGTGCCATCGGTGCTGAGTGCCGCGGCCTCCTCGCCGAAGCTGCCTGACATCTGGATGAGCGAGGAGCCCGACAGGGTGTAGATGTCGCCCGTGGTCTGGAGGAAGTAGGGCTGTGACCCGACATAGGCGACACCCGAAAAGAAGGCGTCGGCGGGGTACTGGTAGTTGGTTCGCACGCTGTTGGCGGCGATCCGGATGGCGCCGCCGAAATACCCGGCGAGGATGGCGTCGCCGCTGCCGTCGTGAGCTGCGGCGCTGAAGCCGAAGGTAAGGTAAGGGGGCGCAGGGGGCACAACCGGGTCGAGCCCGCTGCCGGCGAAGTTCCAGGCGGCCGGTCCCGGCCATGTGGTCAGCAGGAGGCCCTGCGCCCAGGGCGTCAGGGCGACAGAGCGGGCGGTGTTACGGCCTTGGGGGCGGTAGTACTGGGCCATAATCAGCCTGCAAAAGTGATGGTGGTGGTTTCAGCACCAACCGAGAGTGTTGAGTTGGGCGGTCCAGTGTTGCCGCCTTGCGGATCGGAGTGCGTGTGCCCGTTGAAGATCGCAATCGCGCGCTCATCGATCAGACGATACAGGGTTTCGGCGAGGCCGCCGATATTGATTCGGGTCGCCGCAAGCAGGTTGATCGTGCCGCTGGGGTGCATTTCCAGCACCGCATTGCCGCTGCCGACATCGACCAGGACAACGCCTGTAGGATCGATGCTTATGTGCACCCCCGAGGCGACCCGGATGTTGACAGCGAAAGGGGAGGGCGGTGTCGGGACGCGCTCGGCATCGGGGAACGCCTGGAGCTTTGCGAATTGCTTGTCATCGACCACGTGGCGGTAGGTGGTCGGCTTGGCGGTGTCGTTGCCGACGACGATGTTGGTACCGTCCGGAAAGGCGATCACCTTCTGGCCGGTTTTGTCCAGCGTCTCATAGTAGCCTGATTGATGCGAATTGTATTCGAGGAAGGCATCGGTATTGGTGGTCCGGGCATCGTCCATGGCGTTGTAGACTGAGGAAATCCAAACGCCTGCGCGATCATCGCCGCCGGGGAATGCGACAATGCCCCAGGTGCCTCGGCCGGGCATGGCCGGATGATTGACGCGGACACCGTCGGCCGGACCATGGAAGCCAAACTTCACCGGATAAGCGGCCATTTGGCCGGAAGGGAAGGCCACGTTCAAGCCGCCGGTTGCAGGGTCCTGCCCGATCACGACTGCCTGGGTGAGGATCGGAACCATTACGTTTTCCCTGGAGTTCGGAAGGCTTCGATGATCTGGCCGAGCACGCCTTGCATGGAGGACTGATTAACCGGTTGCAGACCTTTCCCGGTGTCTGGCGGCAGAGAAGCGGTATAGACGCCATCCTGCCGCATCGCATTGCCTGTGAAGATCGCCAACAACAGCTTGTTATCCTGGTAGACTTTTGTCGGGAGGCCGCGTGACAGAGTCAAGGTGGTGACTGCCGCGCTGCCGAACCGGTAGGCGTGCTGCACGGAATCAATATAAAATATCCATTCCTCATCGGTCTTGAATGGGTGGAAGACGAACTTGTGGCCGGGCAGGATGTCGGGGCGCAGGTTGATCGTCACGGCGCCGCGGGCCATCAGCGGCGTGGGGTGGAAAAAGGAAACTTGCTTCAACGACAGTGCGGTGACGAGCTTCCCAAAGTCCTCGGTTGATTTGCCCATCTCTGCGTTTTGCTGTGCACCTTGGCCCTTGATATCGGAAAGCCAATGCACTTCGGCAACCTGCGGCCGGTACCCGTAGCGGTTGATTGATGCCGGGTCGGCCCATGCGGCAAAGGTGTAGACGAAGGGTGCCAGACTGGCATTGGATTGGCCGTACTGGAACGGGGACCAGAGCGGGTTGAGGATGTAGAAATTGCGTACGTCGCCCTCATCGAAATCGAAGAGCTGCGCAATCGGACTGCCGATATCGGTTGAATACGTGATCAGCTTATCCCAGTAGGACGTGTTCAACGTCAGCTCCGGCGGCGCGTTCGTTGGCGTCGTGCTGCCGGCGTGTTCGAGATACGGCAGCGGGTTCACGCGCGCCACAAGCTGGGTGGTCACGGGTTTAAACCCCGTCATCGTGATCGGCGTCTTGGCCTGTACGACGGGGACTTCGCCGACCTTGACGGGATACTGATCATCCGGCGCGGTTATGACAAAGAATTCGTACCACGGTGCCGGAAAGAAGCGAGTAAATTTGAACATCCAGCTCCCTTCATTGGCCATGAAGTAATCACCCATGGGCACTGAAAGATCGGCCGGGTAGTGTTCGAATTTGGTCGTGATCATATCAGTGAATTTGATGCGCTGGCCGTTATAGGAGAACGAAGTGTTGGCCAGCAGACCTTTGGTTCCCGCCATGACTTGCAGGAACCATTCGGAACCGAGCTTTTCGGGGGTGCCGAAGAGCAAGCCATTGCTCAATATCGACAGCGCGCCGACCTGACCGAAGGGCACTTGGCCAAGTGCTGCAAGCAGGTTCAGCGCATAAAAGTTACGCTGGGCGAAGTAATATTGGAGATCAAGCCCGCTGACCTTGAAGTTGCGGTTCACGCCAGTCCGTGGCTGGAACTCTTGCGGTTCGCTGACCGCGATGATGATGCCCACCATGACGATCTGCTTGTAGCCGGCACGCTGCATGCCGATGACGCAAAGCGACATCGGGGTCAGCAGTTCCAGCCATTGCGGGCGTACGTTGGGTCCGAAAGGACCGCCGGGCGCGAGATCGAACGAGAACATGCCGGGATCGTTCGCATTGACACCCTTGGTCACTTCAACCGAGCGCAGCCCGGCCTCGTTGCCGGTGAACGTGTACTTGCCACCTTCGAAGGGGTAGATGTCGACAAAGCACCGCGGGGTGCCGACTGCGGTATCACTCATCTCACGGCCGTGCTGGCGCGCCGACGCCCGGCGGCGCTGGCAGAATGACGCGGTTGGGCAACGCGGCGGGGGCACTGATGCGCGGACCGGCCGAGCCGGTGCTGACACCGCCGGAGCCGTGGCCGGCGCCGTTCAGGATGCCAATGAAGCGACTCAGCGCTTCGGTGGCCTGATTGACCTTGCCGCTGAAGCCAAGCATGGCGTCGCCGATTGAGCCGGCCGCAGCAGCACCGAAGGTGTTATAGGCTTGCTCGCTCTGTCCCATGGTAGCGTTGCCCGCATTCGCGTGCATGCCGAAGGCCACGCCGGGGGCGTTGGGGTCGACCCGCCGCTCCAGATTGGCCATGAAGCGGTTGCCGTACTGCTGGACGGTGTCGGGGATGCCGACGCCGCTCATAACCGCTTGCAGATGGTTGACGCCTTTGGACGTGCCTGGACCCCAGTTGTAGAGCATCGCGGCTTTGCGCGGATCGCCGCCGGTCAGTTGCAACATCTGGGCGTAATATTTGGCACCGCCCTTGGCGTTCTCCATGGGATCGAGACGGTTGTTAGCCGGGACGCCCATCATATCGGCGGTGTCCGGCATGAGCTGCATGAAACCGTATTCGCCAGAGGTGCCCCGCAGCGTCTTCCATCCGCCATTGGCCCAGGTGTTGCCGGATTCATTGTGGGCGATGGCGGCTAGGACCTCTACCGGGACACCGTACTGATTGGCTGCGGCTTGCAGTGCTGGGTACATCTCGGCAGGCACGTCGCCCATAGAGCGCAGCACGCTGACTTGGCCGTAAGGCCCGATGCGGCCGTTACCCTGCGTCGTATTGGTTATCCCGGCCTGCACCAGGGTGCCGCCGAAGAGGCGTTTGGTGCTCAGATCAGCCATGAATGGATTGCTGTAATCACCAAGTCCGCTGCCGCGACCGACCCGGTTCCACAATTCCGGATTATCCGTGAAGATCGGAATCAGGGCCTCGTTGACGAAGGCAGCGTTGCCTTTTTGGCCGGCTGCGATGACGCGGGCGATCGCCCGTTTACCGTCGGTTGTAGCTGAAAGCCGATTGAATACGTCTTCGCCGATCAGCTTTTTGACATCGTCCTCGTTCTGGGGCTGTCGACCGCCCAAGGTATTATTGACATAACGCTGAGTTGCCACCGCGCCGAGCGGGTTGCCGCCCTCCAAACCGATTCCAGCTACGGCTTGGTTGGCCGCCGCGATCGTGGAGACGACGCCCTCGCCGGAACGCATGGAAGCGTTCCCGGTCGAGATCATCCGTGCCCACCACTCCATCTGACCTTGACCGCCGCCAAGCGAAATGCCGCCGCTCGCGCTGCCGGCGGTGGCGCGCAGGAGTCCTTCAACGTTGGAGATCGCAGCGGAACGATCCATGCCGGCGGCGACCGCAGTTGCGGTTACCTTCTGCAATTCTGAGAAGTATCCGCGCATGCCAAATCCCGAAGGGTTGGCGATGCTTTGATTGCTGCCGACCTGGGCGAACTGGCCACCTCCGGAATTCAAGCCCAGGGTAGCGGCGAGATTGGCCGATTGCGCATATCGGTTCAGCCCCAGCCCGCCAAGAAATGGCATCATTTCGGCTTGGCCGAGGGATTGGATGAGATCGCGGCCCTGTGACCCGCTCTGCGGCGTCAGGCCGGTTGCGATCAGCGCCGACATCGCCTCTTCGGGTGTCAGGCCAAGCTGCTTCATCCAGGGCGGCACCACACCCGGCATATAGAGCTCGTCTTGCAGGCTGTAGCTGTTGAAATTGCCGGCACGGCCGATCGCCGCTGTTGATCGCCGGAAGGACGCATACTGACCGGCAGCGCCCTCGA
>Ga0310811_10007290_pt1 | contig 14151 bp, 16 predicted proteins | sample YCmetagenome_FD_207642 | JGI IMG/M metagenome (GOLD analysis project Ga0310811, IMG submission 207642) | Soil microbial communities from experimental microcosm in Duke University, North Carolina, United States - YC | ecosystem: Engineered > Artificial ecosystem > Soil microcosm > Unclassified ...
CATGCCGAAGGCGGCAAGCGCCATCGCCCGGGCCGCCGCCTAAAAGCGTCAGCTGTCCCGGGTCACGCGAATGAATGCGCGGAAGGAGGCCCGCGCAGCGCACGGGTGCCTCGCAACAACCACTGGTTGCGCAGCAGGGCGACAGTCGGCCAGTTGCGCCGGGCACGAAGGATCGGCGCGGTACGCACGACGACCACGAAGACGATCGCCGGTGGACGCAGCCGGACGCGCAGCCTGTCCGTGACGCCGCGCAGCACGCCGTGGACGGCCGCCTCTCCGCGCCGCAGCCACCAGGCGCAGATCAGGGCGGCGGACGCGTGCACGACGATCATCCACGAGGTCAGTTCGCTCCCGGTCGCAGGCATGCCCGGCATGTTCGGCATGGCAGGCGTGCCCGGCATGGAAACACCCTGTGGCATCGTCATCCCGGGCATCGAAGCCGCCGCGGCCGCGGTCTGCGCGTAGGCGAACAGCAGGTGCAGGGCGACCTGGAGCGACCCCATCAGCACGGCGATCGCGGCCAGACTCCGCTCCCGCCCGGCGCCGAGCCGGGCGAGAACGAACACGCCCGCGCCGCCCAGCACGAGCGCCCAGCCGGGAATCGGCGCGCCGGACATCGCCTGGTGGGCTCCGGCACTCAGCCCGAGGCACACCGCAGTGAACACTGCGGCGCGCGTTGCGGGCAGCACCGGATCACAGGTCATCGCTGTCATCCTCCCACGGCCCGGTTACGTGCCGTCATCGCAACTCCGAAGATTTCGACTACTCTCAGGCGGCGACTCCGAGTCGCCATTCGAGTGCAGACGGTGATCATACCGTGCCCGCGCTCGCGGTTTCCCCGCCCTCGAGCAGTTCCCGGCCGAGGTAGTCGCCGGGCGCGCATCCGGGCAGGACGGCGAACAGCGCCGAGGCCTCGTGCCGGATGAACGTGCTGAGGGTGTCCGCACCGGACAGGCGCTGCTGGATGACCGTGAAGCCGGTGGCCGGATCCGCCTGGAACGCCAGAAAGATCAGCCCGGCGTCCGGGGCGCCGTCCGGACGCAGCCCGTTGTAGTAGTTGAACGCGCGGCGCAGGATCGTCGCGCCGTTGTTGGACTGGGCGCTGGCTTGGCGGATGTGCGCGCCGGGCGGGATGGCGAACGCACCGGACGCGGTGAACTTCGCATAGTCCGGCGCGCTGAACTCGGCGCCTCCGGACAGCGGTGCGCCGGAGAGCTTGTCGCGGCCGATCACTGCCTCCTGCCCGGCCCGGTCGAGGCCGTCCCAGTTGTCGAGCAGCATCCTGATTCTCCGGTAGACCAGGTAGCTGCCGCCGCGCATCCACGCCGGACCGCCGTCCGCGGGCACGTACACAGTGGCGTCGAACGCGGATGTGCCCTGTTTCGGGTTGCCGGTCCCGTCGAGCTGTCCCATCAGATTGCGCGGGGTCGCGGTCGGGCTGGGCATGCTTCCGGCAGCGTCGGCGAAACCGTCCACCTGCCAGCGGACGGCGCACGATTCGGCGGCGGCGCGTTGCAGGGCACGCAGCGCGTGGGCGGCCACCAACCCGTCGTTCGCGGCCACCAGGACGCAGAGGTCCCCATCACCGGAGGCGGCGTCCAGGGCGTCGTTCAGGAAGGCGGGCAGCGGGGTGAGCGCCGCAGGGATCAGATGACTGAAACCCAGCTTGGTGAGCAGGGATGCGCCGACCCCGACGGTGATGCTCAACGAGGAAGGCCCGCGCCCGTACGCCATCGCGTCGTCCGAGGGCAGCGACCGTCCCGCCATCGTCGTCGCGGCGATCGAGGTCCACTGCTGCAACAGCTTCCTGACTTGACCGGTCGTGGTCCCGGGCTTCAGATCGAAGGCGGTGAGCCAGCCGTTCGCCTGGGCCGGGGCGGCGATGCCGGGCTGGTGTGCGCCGTGGAAGGCGAGTTGCTCGTCGCCCGCGTCTGCCGATGCCGCTGCGGCCCGCGCGCCCTCTGCCGGCGTGGCAACGGACGGGCGTGCAGCATCAGCGGCGGTCACACCCGCGGACGCGCCCACGGCCAGGCCGCCCGCTCCGACGGCGCCGGTGTAGGCGAACAGCTTCCTGCGCGAAAGCACGCTCTCGATCGGGGACGTGCCGGTCTCAGGCATCGCGGCCTGCCAGGATCAGCGGAATGTCGTGGGTGAACTGCCCGACGGTGGCCCCGTCGGTGTAGACGATGGAGCCGTTGCCCTTCGTGTCGAAGGCGATCACCTCGGCCCCGTGCGTGATGGTGTATCCGCCGCCCGCGGTCTTCACCGGCGGCTCGATGTCGATCCCCAGCGAGGAGGCCGCCTTCTGGATGGAGGGGAACGATCCGGTGAGCCCGATGAAGGCCGGATCGTACTGGCCGAGCCAGGAATGCAGGACCGCCGGGGTGTCCCGGGCGGGGTCGGTCGAGACGAACACCACGTCGACCTTCGCCGCCTCCGCTGCCGGAAGCGCACGCAGCGCCGAGGCGAGTGTCGCCATCGTCGTCGGGCACACGTCCGGGCAGTGGGTGTAGCCGAAGTAGACCAGCGTCAGTCTGCCCGCGGTGCCCGCGCGCAGGTTGAACGACGCGCCCGCGGAGTCGGTCAGCGTCAGGTTCGGCTTCGCGAACGGATGCGGGAGCTGCGCCCCGTCGAACAGCGAGCTCGGCGCGGAGTTCACGACGAACCCCGACGAGCCCGAACCGCCCGCGGACGACGACGTGCCGCAGGCCGCCGCGGTCGCGGCCGCGCCGAGGGCGAGCAGGGCGCCGAGCACGCGGGGCGTGGGCCGATGCCGGAACGTTCTCATATCAAGTTCCTTAAATTCTTGAGGGTCGGGCCGCCGCACACCTGCCGCTACATCCCGGTCATACCGGGCATGTCGGGCATGGGCGAAGCCCCTGGGCCGGCCGTGGACCCGGTCACCGCGTCGGAGAGCAGGGAGGTGACCGGCACCTTGATCGTGACGGTCCCGGCGCGGACGAAGTGCAGGGTGAGCGTGACGGTGCCGCCCTGCTCGAGCGGGGAGGCCGGATCGGTGAGCATCAGGTGGTAGCCGTCCGGGGCGAGCGCGACCTGGCCGTGGGCCGGTACGGCCAGACCTCCGGTCAGTGTGGTCATGCTCTCCGCGCCGCCGGTGGTGGACTCGCTCATCAGCGCGGCCTGTGCGGCCGGCACGGAGGTGGCGGAGACCAGCGCGTCGGACTGGTCCCCGGTGTCGGCGACGGTGAAGTAGACCGCGGCGAGATCCGGGCTCGCCGGCTGCGGCAGGTAGGCGCCGGTGATCCGGATCGGCCCGGAGGCGGCCGAGCCGAGCGGCGACGGACTCGCGCTCGCCGGCGGATTCGCTTGGCCGGCAGGGCCGGCGAGGCCGGCGGGCCCAGAACTCGCGGTGGATCCCGCGGAGCAGGCCGCGGCGGTCAACGCCACCGCGGCGCACACGCCGACTGCGGCCGCGGTGGTGGCGACGGCGGTGTGCCGGCCGTGGGAAAGCGGCCCGGCGTTTTCGGGCAGGGGGAAACGCGACATGGACGTACGACTCCCGTGTATCAGGGCATGAAGGAACAGCGCGGGCGCGGCGATGCCGCGGCGCTAATCGCCGGCGGGCACTGCGCGGCCCGGCGGCCTTGTCACATGCAGAAGACGGGAGTAGCGGGCGGCCCGCGACGGATCACGGCGTGCACGAGGAGACGAGAGACCGTGGGCCGGCGGGCACGCCGGTCGTCGCGGCCGGCCGCGGTGAGGTCGGGGACCGTCGGCGCGGCGGCCCAGACGATCGCCAACAGCGGTGCCGCGAACCGGGCGACGGCGCGCAGCAGCCGGAAGAGGGCGGCCTCGCCACGCCGCAGCCACCACGCGCACAGCAATCCGGCCACCACGTGCACCGCGATCATGCCCGCGGGGGCGTGGGCCGAGAACCGCGCGATCGACGCGGACATCGTCGACAAGCCCGCGGCGCCGAGCCCGGTCTTGCCGCCCCCGCACAGCCATGCGGCGGCCGGAATCGGGTGCGGCAAGATCACGCCGGGCAGCGACGTGATCACTTTCCCGGCCGGCATCCCGGACATGGACGTCATCGTGCCGTCGGCGGCGCGCTGCGTCGCGGAGAACAGCAGGTGCAGTCCGAGCTCGCCGGCGAGCATCAGGCCCGCGATCGGCATCAGGCCTCGCTGACGGCCGGCCAGGGCGTACCCGGCCCCGCCCACGGCGAGCACGGCGGTCAGCAGCGCCCACACGGGGATCGCGGCCCCGGACATCCAGACGTGGCCGGACGCCGACAGGCCGACACACACCGCGGCGAACACCGCGGCACGCGCCCCGCGCAACGACCGGTCGATCTCCATGACCCGCCCATCGTCCCAGACCCCTTCGGCGCCGCAATGGCCGGGTCCGATCATCGGGCGCTACGTGCGCATCGGCGCACGGTCCGCCGCTGACCTTACAACCCCGGCTCCGACACCACCGCCCGGGCGGGAACACGCAGGCCGGGCACGGCGTGACAACTAGCGGAAAATTAGCATCTAGGACAGAACGAGCGCGGTACACTGGATAGCGTGACGAAGGTCAAGCCGCTGGCGCATCTCGAGCACGACGCGCCCGCCTGCGAGGCCGCCCTGGGCAGGGCCTTCGGTCTGCTCGGAAAGCGCTGGAACGGTCTGGTCATCGCCGTACTGAGCCAGGGGCCGATGGGCTTCGCCGAAATGCGCCGGAGGATCGGCGCGATCAGCGACTCGATGCTCTCCGACCGTCTCGCCGAGCTGGCCCGGGCCGGGGTCGTGGACCGCTCCGTCACCGACGCGCGCCCGCCCGGCGTGCAGTACGGCCTGACCCCGGCCGGTGCGGCCCTGGTGCCGATCCTCGACCAGATCGCCACCTGGGCGGGCGATCATCTCGGCTGACCGGCCTCCATGACCGCGGTCGCGGCGGCGGCCCCGGCCCCGCTCGCGCCGGCTTCCTCCGCCTGTGCGAGCGGGACGACCTGGTTGAACACGTCCTGCGGGTCGTAGACCGCCTTGACGCGGCGCAGCCCGGCGAGAGTCTCGCCGGGGAAGGCGTCGTGCAGCCGCTGCGGGCGCCGATCGGTCTCGAAGTTGATGTACAGCCCGCTGGTGTGCTCGCGAATCGAAAGCAGCGTCCAGTTCTCCAGGAACGCCGGCTGGTACGGGTGGTCCTGGAAGGTGACCAGGTCAAGCCCGGCGCGCTCGCTCAGCCGGGCGAGCTCCGCCGGGTGCTCGGGCCGCTCGTTCTGCGGGGTGATGAACGACCCGAACCGCAGGTCGTGTCCATAGTCGGTCATGTCGGCTCCTCGTGTCGGCCCATCCTACTCCGGCAAGCAGAGGAACTAGCAAAAGCGAAGCAATATTCCGGGTCCCGGCCGGCCGGGGTCCGCCGTGGCTGCCGGCTCCGGCCGCCACAATGCCGGGCCCTGCTCATCTGTCGGACACCGCGCGCGCTGCGTACACTTTCGATCATGCAGGCCGTCGCGGCGAAGCAGCATTCCGTCCGGTCGTGGTGGCACGATCGCTCGTGGGTGACCGTTTGCGTCTCGATCTGCGCGCTCGGCCTGCTGCTGGGCGCCGACGTGCTCGGCGGCACCGGCGTACGGCTCGGCTCGGTGATCGTGGCTGTACCCCCGCTCACGGCGGTCTTCGCCAGCCCGGCCGCGGTCACGGCGATCGCCGCGGCAGCCCTCCCGGTTTATGCAATCTCGATCACCATCAACGGGCGCCTGACCTGGACGGAAGCACCGGTCTCGCTCATAGCCGCAGCGGTGATCAGCGCGGCCGCGATCAGGGCGAGCCAGCTGCGCGAGCGGCGCGAGCACCAGCTGGAGCAGTCGCGGCAGGTCACGGCGCTCACCCAGCAGATCGTGCTGCGTCCGCTCCCCTCGCGGCTCGGACCGCTGGAGATCGCCTCGAGTTACATCGCCTCGGACGAGGAGTCCACCATCGGCGGCGACCTGTACGCGGGCACGCTCGTCGACGGCCGGCCGCGCGTGATCATCGGGGACGTGCAGGGCAAGGGGCTGCCCGCGGTCGAGATGGTGATGTATCTGCTGATCGCCTTCCGCGAGGCGGCCAAACGCCGGGTCCCCCTCGACGACCTGCCCGTCTACCTCGACGAGGCGCTGCGCGAGAGCCTGCGCACCGCGCTCGAGGCCTTCGGGGACGACGACGGTGAGCAGGACCGCCGATCGCGCGAGGGCTTCGTGACCGCCGCGATCGTGGAGGCCGCCAAGGACGGCGGCGAGATCCGCATGGCCACCTGCGGCCACCCGCCGCCGCTGCTGTTCCGGGACGGTACCGCGACCCAGCTCTACCCCTCCGCGCCCGCTCCCCCGCTCGGGCTGCTCCCGCTCGGCGACGGCTACGTCCACATCGACGAGCACCGGTTCCTGCCCGGCGACACGCTCCTGCTCTACACCGACGGCCTGATCGAGGCCCGCAATCCGAGCGGACAGTTCTACCCGATCGAGCAGCGGGCGGGACAGCTGAGCGACTTCCCTCCCGCCGCGATCCTCGACGCGCTCGAGGAGGATCTGCGCCGGCACACGCGGATGCGCCTGGAGGACGACGTCGCCATGGTGACTCTGCGCCACCCGCTCGATTGACGCGTGCTCACCCGGATAGCCGACCGTTCCCGCCCACCGCCTCGTACTCTGGCCGCGCGCGACTAGCGTGGGTGAACGAGAGACCGGACAGACCGGGCTGATCCGACGGGAAAGGGATGATCGCCATGGCTGAGCACGCGCACGCCGCACTCGTCCGCAAGGGGTACGACGCCTTCTCGCGTGGCGACATGGAGACGTTGTCCGAGCTCATGACCGGTGACTGCACGCACCACGTGCCCGGCAGCCACAGCATGTCGGGCGACTACAAGGGCTTGAATACCGTTCTCGAGTACTACCGGCAGCTCGCCGGCGAGACCGACGGGACGCTGAACGTCGAGGTGCAGCACCTGTTCACCGACGGCCGCGGCCACGTCATGTCCATGCACCACATGACCGCCGAACGGCGTGGCCGGCGCCTGGACGCGATGGGCGGCGTCATCTTCCGGATCGTGGGCGAGAAGATCACCGACCTGGACGAGTGCGTGGAGGATCTGGACGTCATCGACGAGTTCTGGCGCTGAACCGGCTCCCGGGCGGCAGGTAGCCCCGGCCGCCGGCCTGACCGGCCGGCCCGGCCGGGGCGCCCTTCTGCGTCAGCTGCGTCAGCTTGAATTCCGTGCACCGCTCGTCCTGCTCATGCCAGGATGCTGGGCATGTCCGTACGTGCACTGAGCTTCGGCGCGATCGCGCAAGCCTATGAAAGGTTCCGCTTCGGGTATCCCGACGAACTCTTCGACACGGTGGCGAGGTACGCGGGCGTACCGATTCGCACCGCCCTGGAGATCGGCGCGGGGACCGGCAAGGCGACCCGCCTGTTCGCCGGGCACGGCGTGGAGGTCACGGCGACGGACCCGGACCCGGACATGCTCGCGGAACTGCGCAAAGCGGTGCCCGCACACGTGACGAGCGTCCAGGCCGCGTTCGAAGAGCTGCAGCCGGGACGGACATACGGGCTCGTATATGTGGCCGCGGCCCTGCACTGGACGGACCCGCAGGGTCGATGGGAACGCGTGGCCGCGCTCCTGGAACCCCAGGGCGTGTTCGCGTCATGGGGCGGCTCGGTGCAAGTGGCGGATCCGGCGGTCGAGGAGTCCGTGAGAGAAGCGCGGGCACCGTTCCTGGAGAGCGACGACATCCCGTCACCCGACGGAACCGCTCCGGAAGAGCCGATGCAGTGGCCGGGCACGGAACTGCAACGGTCGGAGCTGTTCTGCGACGTCGAGCAGCACGTCGTCGAACGCCGCCTCACCATGACCGCGCACGACTACATCGGCTACCTCTCGACCGTCTCGGCCTACCTCCAACTGCCGCCGACGAGCCGACAGCAGACCTATGCCGCGATCATGCGGGTCCTGCCCGAGACGGTCGAGATCAACGCCGACATCACCATGAATCTCGCACGTCGGCGATCCGGGCAGCCGATCCGGTAACATCAGACCTGTGACGAAGAAGAACACGTACCTGAGCAAGGGGGCCGCGCCCCTCGCGCGATGACCGGGCCGGCGCGGGCCAAGTCCCGCGCGGACCTTCACCGGGAGCGCCGACCGCGGGCGCACTCCTGCTGGGACCATCTGATCGCCGCTCCCCTGTGGCCGCTGCACGGGGTGAACCTCGGCACCCTGCTGCGCACCTGCGACGCGGTGGGCGCCTGCCTGGCCGTACCGCGGCTGCCCTGGGTGCCGGAGGCCCTCGAACGCGGCAATACGCTGCGAAGACCGACCTGCGTGCACTTCACCGGGAACCAGCTGAACTGGCTCTCGGCGCAACGCGCGCGCGGCAGCCGCGTCGTGGGTGCCGAACTCGCCGACGAGGCGGTACGGCTGGCCGACCTGCCGCCCGCCCGAGAACGCACGGTGCTGGTGCTCGGGCACGAACGCACCGGCATCCCGCCGGAGGCACTGGAACTGCTCGACGTCACCGTGGAGATCCCGATGGTCGGCCACGGCGCCAGCCTCAACGTCGCGGTCGCCGGCTCCCTCGTGCTCTACCGGCTGGCCGGGCTGTTGTAGAGCATTGAATCGTCAGTATGATGTAGAACACTGACTCTTGCAGGGCTGTAGCGAACGGTGCCCGGTTCCGTCCCCTTCGACGGAACCGGGCACCTGCTCACCCCGTTGCCTCCACCTGCTCCGCTACGGCAGCACCTGGATCGTGTCGCCGACCGGGCGCTCGCCCGTCGCGTCCGAGGTGTGGTTCACCAGCTGGCCGTCGACCGCCATCGCCGTGGAGCCGCCACCGTCGAGGTTGAGCGCCTGCACCGCGCCGAGCGAGCGCATGAACTCGGCCTCCTCCTGCAGCGTGAAGCCCTCGCTGCCGGCGGTCAGCCGGCCGTCGACCGTCACCAGGATCAGGTCGCCCTGCGCGTCGACGCCCGCGATCGTGCGCGGCTGGCGCACGTTCGCCCACTGATAGTTGAACGACAGGTCCTGCGGGTCGACGCTGCCCTCGTTGGCCGCGTCGATGTCGATCTTGCCGTCGCGCACCAGGATCGGCGCCGCGCTCACGATGCTGTCGCCCGCGCCCAGCTGCACGGCGTGGCCGTTCGCGGCGTTGACGACCGACTCGTCGACGGTGAGGTGGTGCCCCACGACCGCGTGGGCCGTCAGCCATGCGGCGTCGGTGCCGATGCCCTGGAGCACGGTGCCGCCGGCCGGGATCGAGCCGCCGCGGGTGCCGACCGAGACGACCTTGCCGGAGCCGTCGAGCACGACCTGGGTGCCGGCGCCCGTCGGCAGCGCGGTGCCGAACTCGGGCGTGAACAGCACCAGATCGTTGGTCTCGAAGCAGTCGATGTCCTGCTCGGGGTGGGTCGTGGGCACGGCGCCGGGACGGCCGCAGTCGCGCACGATACCCGGGACCCGGTTCACGCCCTGGATCGAGGCCGCCGACGAGCCGGAGCGGACCGAGGCGGTGCTGGTCAGGTTGGCGACCTGGTAGCTCTTTCCGCCGTCCTTGATCACGAGCGCGCCGCGGTCGCCGGAGGACATGGACTCGAGCTGACCGTCGTAGACGCCGAGCCCGGACTGGGTGCCCTGCACGCCGTCCGTGTTCGAGGTGACGAAGAACCCGCCGTTGACGCCGACGAGCGAGCCGAGCTGGGCGGCCACGGAGGAGGTGGTCAGCCGCTGGGCGAGGCTCCCGTCGTGGGTGGCCTCGACGGTGCCGCGGAAGGCGTGCGGGTCGATGACGGCGACGTGGATGTTCTCCACGTCCGCGGGCGTCTGCGCGTCGTACCCGGTCCACTCGGTGATGGCGGTGAACCCGGCCGCGGCGATCGCGGACAGCTGGGTCGTGGCAGCGGCCTGAGTCGCGAACTCGCCGACCCGCACCCGGTAGCCCATCAGCCCGTGCGGCGTGTCCGAGTAGTCGGGCCACTGCACGGCCTCGACCCGCGCCTGGATGCCCTTGGCGGCGAGCTGCGCGGCGGTGGTCTGCGCCCAGGACGCGGACTCCACCTCGGCGTTGGCCGGGCCGAGGGTGACCTTGCTGGTGACCGGCTGCTCGAGGGTGACGGTCCAGAACGGGGCCGAGCCGGCGTTCTTGAGGGTGACGGTGCTCACCCGCACGCCGGCCGCGACGCTCTGCGTGGTCCACTGCTCCTGGCCGAGCCCCTTGAGGAAGGCGGAGCCGGTCGAGCCGGCCGCGGCGGGGTTCACGGCGGCCGCGGACGTCTGCGCCTGGGCCACGGAGGTGCCGTAGGCGCCGAGCGAGCCGATCACGGCGAGGGCGGCCGCGCCCGTGAGCGCGGCGCGGCGGCGGGCGGCGCGGCGGGCGCCGGGCCGGGCGGCGGCCGGCGCGGACGGGCTGTGCTGCTGGTTGTCCATGTGTTCCTCACGACTCGGCGGACAGCGCGGATCGAGCAGACGATCGGCCGGCCCGGAACGGGCGGGCGATCGGCTCGGGACGTCGGCCGGCGCGGGCACAGGTGCGCCGATCCGGAATCGATCTGAGCCGAGCCGGCGGAACGGCCGATTTCGGCCGCGCGACGTGAAGGGGAATGATCAGCGAAGGATCATTCGAAGGGTGATCCGGACGCCGGGCCGATGTCGGACGCTGACGTGAACATCCGAGGAAACGCGGCCCTGCGAGGAAAATGCGGCCCTACGCGGAAACGTGTGCCTCGCTCAGGAAGTTTTCGAGGCGGTCGGCGAGCTCCGCGGGGCGACTCAGGGGGAGAAGATGGCCGCCGCTCATCGCCTCGGGAGCCGTGCCGAGGCGCTCGGCGACCACGCGCTGCTGGAACCCGAGGGGGAAGAACCGGTCGTCCCGGCCGACGAGGACCTTCAACGGGATCGCCGGCCACGCGGTGAATTCGCAGGCCTGGCCGAACGGGGTGGCCGACGGCGCGCGGCCGCCCTTGCCCGCGGCCTCGCGCAGGGCGTCCGGAAGATCGTGGTAGAAGTGCGTGTCCTCCGTCATTTCCGGGTCGCGGCCGGCGGCACGGTCGGCGGCTTCGCGGGCTTCCTGCTGGCCGGTCGCCGCCCACCACTGCCCGGGCGTCTCGCCCGGGAGCGGTGTCATCGGGTTGACGAGGACGAGGCCGCGCAACGGGGTGCGCTCCGCGACCACCGGCGCCGTGAACGCCCCCAGGGACTGCGCCACGAGTACCGTCTCCGGGTCGCCGGCGACGGCGTCGAGCACCTGCTGCGCATATTCCTCGAGCCCGAGCCTCGGATCGTCCTCGAGGATGTCCACCGCGATCGCCTCGTGGCCGCGCCGCTCGAGCTCCGCCACGAGCAGGTGCCACAGCCACGCGTTGCCGCCGGCCCCCGGAATGAGTACGAACCTTGCCATGGCCTGCTCCCTCGTGCGCCGTCGCCCGGATCGCGGATGATACGGGCGAGACTATCCGGGCATGCCGACAATCGAGCGTATCCGGAAAAAAAGCAGGTCGACTCGCTAGTACGCGCGCAGGACACCGGGTAGTCGGTGCGTATCGCGATCGGAAAGGGGATGCAGCCGCCATGAGCGACCCGCTAGAGATCGATGAGATCACCCGAACAGACGACCAGGCGGCCGTGATCAGCATGGCCGGGGAACTGGACCTGGCCACCGCCCCCGAGCTCTACACCCGCGCGGCCACCAGCCTGGAGAAACGGCCGATCCTGATCCTCGACATGTCCGGGATCACCTTCTGCGACTCGTCCGGCTTCAACGCGCTGATCCGGCTGCGACGGCGCGCGGAGGAGGCGGAGGGCCGGCTCGTCCTGGCCTCGCCTCCCGACCAGGTGCGGCGCCTGCTCGCGCTCAGCGGCGCGGAGTCGATCTTCCACATCTACGGCAGCCTCGACGAGGCCAGGGCGGCCCACCTGTGAACCCCCGGCGCCGCGTGACGCAGACACGCCGGGTGACACGGACACGCTGGGTGGCGCGGACGCGGGGGTGATGCAGGCGCCGACAAAAAGCACAGGCCGGGGTGACGCGCCGGGCCGGCACCGTCCCCCGCGCGGCGCATATTCGGGCTGGTCCGGGGCACCTGAGCCCCATGCTCATGCTGAGAGCTCCGGGTGTTTACGCAGCTCAGGGCGACACGTTCCTGCTGGTCTCCGCGCTGCGGCGAGAGGGGCTCGCGCCCGGCAGCCGCGTGCTGGACGTGGGGACCGGCAGCGGGGCGCTGGCGGTCGCGGCGGCGCAGCTCGGCGCCGAGGTCACGGCGGTGGACGTCTCGCGGCGGGCGCTGGGCAGCGCCTGGGCGAACGCGGCGCTGCGCGGCAAGCGCATCGGCGTCCGGGCCGGCGACCTGCTCGAACCGGTGCGCGGTCGCCGCTTCGACCTGGTCGTCGCCAATCCTCCGTACGTCCCGAGCCCGCGGGAGTCTCCGCCCAGGCGGGGCATCGCGCGCGCCTGGGACGCCGGTCCGGCGGGCCGGGCGCTGCTCGACCGGCTGTGCCGCGGCGTGCCCGGCGTGCTCGGCCCGGAAGGCGTGGTGCTGATCGTGCACTCCTCGCTGTGCGGGGTCGAGGCGACCTGTTCGACCCTGGAACGTGCCGGACTGCGCACGCAGGTGGTCTCCCGGGCCCGCCAACCGTTCGGACCGGTGATGCGGGCCCGCGCACGCTGGTTCGAGGGCCGAGGCCTGATCGGCCCGGGTCAGCGCGAGGAGGAACTGGTGGTGGTGCGCGGTGCACGGGAACGGTGACCGGTCGGCGGGCCGGGAGGCGCGCCGGGTCATGATGCCCGCGACGACCGGTCCGGTTCTGGTGCAAGGCCCGGTCGAGGTGGTCCTCGCCGACGGCAGCATTCGGTCGAGCGACCGACCAGTCGTAGCGCTGTGCGCCTGCGGACGCAGCGGATGCTATCCGTTCTGCGACACCAGCCACCGCCGACGCTCACAGCCGCGCAGCGTCCTCAAGCGGGACGCGCAGTGAGCTGCGGTCGCGCTGCCAGCAAGCCACAGCGTGCGCCCCGAGCCGCTCGTCCGCACGCACGCTGGCAGCCAGCCCGAACACGACGTCCTGTGCCAGTCCGGGTTCGTCCTCGAGCAAGGCTCCGATGACCTCGCGGCGCACCAGCTGCTCGTGGACGGCGTCGGCCTCGATGTGCTCCCGGTAGAAGTCGGTCCCCTCATCGCCGGCACCGAGCCGCGCGAGCGCGTCGGCCAGTCGGCGTGATCCCGGCGAGGACGTGATCTCAACGGCGGCGAACTGGCCCACCAGCGCGCCTCGGTGTTCGCGGTGCAGGCCGAACAACGACATGAGGTTGACGACCGCGAGCGCTTCGGCCGGCACCGCGTGCACGTACGCGCCGTACGAGGCGTCGAGATCCATGTCACGCATCATCTTCGCGAATAGCAGGGAGTGGATACGCTGGGGATGCCCGGCGCCGTATTCGTCATATTCGATGGCTACGAAAGCCGCCTGGGCTCGTCCGTGCAGTCGCGGGATGGCCCACGCTTGTGGATCGGCCTCCTTGAGGTGATAAAGCGAACGCTGGGCAAGGTATTCGCGCACCTGCCACCGTTCTCCGTACTCCACCAGGAAGTGGGAAGGGCCCGAGCCTGTAGACGGTTCGACCAGCAGGTCCTCGAGCTGCTCCTGAAGCGGGGCCACCTGCCCGAGGTCCGCGCGCACGGCGGTAAGGAACCGATCCTCCAGCCGTGCTCGCAGGGCGAGCAGCTTCGGATCCCACTCCCACCGCGGCGAGACGTCCGCGAAGCCGCGATAGTGCAGCTCGTAACAGATGTAGAGCGCGAGTTGAAGGTCGTCGCCCCACGGATCGGCGGTCTCGGCGGCGGCCGTCGAAATGCCTGCGCCGTCGGGCGGTGTGCCGAGCCGTTCGGTCAGCAGAGCACTGATCGGGCCGCGCGGCGGCGGAAGCGGTGGAGTGGTGGTGACGGCGATGCCCATCGGTCCTTCCTCTACCTCTTCGTCTACCTCACATCATCAATGTTCTGAATCCTGGCCCGGCCGGTTCATCGCGGGGCCGTTCATCGCGGGGCCGGTTCATCGCGGAACGCAGTTCGAGAACACAGCACTTGGGTCCGCCACCGGCCTTCAGCAACTCCCCGAGTTCCACGGCGACCGGCACGTATCCGCGCTCTGCCAGGCGGGCGGCCAGACGCG
>Ga0310811_10007291_pt1 | contig 14151 bp, 15 predicted proteins | sample YCmetagenome_FD_207642 | JGI IMG/M metagenome (GOLD analysis project Ga0310811, IMG submission 207642) | Soil microbial communities from experimental microcosm in Duke University, North Carolina, United States - YC | ecosystem: Engineered > Artificial ecosystem > Soil microcosm > Unclassified ...
GGGGGCTCTTACCGGATGGCGGGACGGGCAGCGGACCGATCGATGGGCTGATTTCTCAGATATCCTATCTCCTCGCAGAGGTAGGTCTTTCCGGCCAGGACTTCATCGATGGCCGTGATCATCTCCGTGCTGGAAGAATTTTTAGTAACATACCCATTCGCTCCGTTGCGGAGCATTTCATTTACATAAGACCGCTCAGCCTGTACTGAGACCCCGATGATCTTGATGCCGGGTGCAAACTGCCGTATGGTGCGGGTTGCTTCGATCCCGTTGACGGGTGTCATATGAATATCCATGAGTATAACATCCGGTTGGAGCTTTCTGGCTGCTTCGATGGCTTCCTGGCCATTGGCGCATTGTGCGATGACATCGATCTCCGGGTCCTGGTTCAATACCCAACTCCAGGCTTGCCGAACTTGAAAATGATCATCAACGATAATTAATTTGACCATGGACGATTTTTCTACCTATGATCAAAATTAATGCTAAAGAAATAAAAAAAGCATAAAAGACATCATTCCGCACACGATTACCCAGTTTCCCTAGATTTCATGAAATTGCCACTTAGTTTTGACTAGTTATTTAACCTTAGATGATGACTTTTGTTAAACAAAAAAAAACTCCCGCATTGAAATGCGGAAGTTTTAACCCTTAAAACAACCAACATAAAAAATTGTGGAATCTTCTATTAATAACAAGTCATCTTAAGGAATAGTTCATTGGACAGTTTTATGCCAGGGCCAGTTCCAGCACCTGTTGCATAGTTTTAACAAAACTGAATTTCATGCCTTTTATAAAAGAGGAGTCGATCTCCTGGATATCTTTTTCATTTTGCCAGCAAAGGATGATCTCTTTTAATCCGGCCCTTTTGGCAGCGAGGATTTTTTCTTTTATTCCACCGACGGGCAGGACCTGTCCCCGCAGTGTGATCTCTCCCGTCATCGCCAGGTAAGGTTTTACTTTCTTCCCGGTGACGGCGGAGGCGATGGAGCTCATCATGGTGATGCCGGCGCTGGGACCATCTTTGGGCACGGCCCCTTCCGGGACATGTACGTGGATGGTCTTGCGGTTGAATAGTTCGGGGTCGATGTCGTATTTGCGGGCATTGGATTGGAGGTAAGTAAGGGCTGTAGCAGCGCTTTCTTTCATGACATTGCCCAGGTTGCCGGTCAGCTTGAGGTCACCCTTTCCGTCGCTGAGGCTGGTCTCCACAAAGAGGATATCCCCGCCGACGTATGTCCAGGCAAGGCCTACGGCCACACCTGGCATGTTGGCTACTTTATAGAGGTCATTGCTATACCTGGATTTCCCCAACACTTTTTCGATGTCTGCCGGAGTGAGCTGGGCTTTGAGTTTGCCTTTCATGGCATATTCCTTTGCCTGGTAACGCATGATGGAAGCCAACTGCCGGTCGAGTTCCCGGACCCCACTCTCTCTTGTGTAATCCTGTATCACTTTTAGCAGGACTTTATCGTTGACCGTGAAGTTGAGCTTATCGACGCCGTGCGCTTCCTTCTGTTTGGGCAGCAGGTGACGACGGGCGATCTCTACTTTCTCTTCCACGGCATATCCGCTCAGGTCGATGATCTCCAGCCGGTCCCTCAGGGCGGGTTGGATCGCATTGATGTCATTGGCCGTTGCAACGAACAACACTTTACTCAGGTCATATTCCAGCTCCAGGTAATTATCGTAGAACGTATGATTTTGTTCGGGGTCCAGCACTTCCAGGAGAGCCGAGGAGGGGTCGCCCCGGAAATCGCTGCCTACCTTATCGATCTCATCGAGGATCATCACCGGGTTGGAAGTTTTGATCTTTCGCAGGGACTGCAGGATCCTGCCCGGCATGGCGCCGATATAGGTTTTCCGATGGCCCCGGATCTCGCTCTCATCATGAAGACCGCCCAGGCTGATCCGGACATATTTCCTGCCGATGGCATTGGCGATACTCCTGCCCAGGGAGGTCTTCCCGATCCCGGGAGGGCCGAGGAAACAGAGGATGGGGCTTTTCATATCGCCTTTTAATTTCAGGACGGCCAGGTATTCGAGTATCCTTTCTTTTACTTTGTCCATGCCATAGTGGTCATGGTCCAGGATCTTTTTTGCTTTTTTCAGGTCGTAGGAATCTTCGGTATAATCCTGCCAGGGTAATTCCAGCATCAGGTCCAGGTGGTTGTAGACGACGGAATAATCCGGCGTGCTGGGATGCATTCTCTCCAGGCGTTCGATCCCCTTTTTAAACAGGTCCCGGGCGGAGGTTGGCCATTTCTTGCCTTCGGCCTTCTTCAGCATTTCTTTTACCTCCCTCTCGTTGCTGTCGCCGCCCAACTCGTCCTTGATGCTTTTTAGCTGTTGTTGTAAAAAATATTCCCGTTGCTGTTTGTCCAGCTCTGTCTTGGTCCTGTTGGTAAGTTTGTTCTTCAGCTCGGCGAACTGGAGCTCGCGTTGCAGTAACTGCATCAGCAGGTCCGCCCGGGATTTGATATGATGGATCTCCAGCAGCTGTTGTTTTTCGTGCAGCTCTGTATTGAGGTTGCTGGAGATAAAATGGATGAGAAAGGAGGGGTTCTCAATATTTTTCAGAATAATGGAAGCTTCGGAGGGGATATTCGGAGATAGCTGGATGATCTGGGCAGCCAGGTCCTTGATATTCGACACATAGGCTTCGAAGTCCTGCTCCCGGGGAGCTTCTTCTTCCTGGAGGAGAACGACCTGGGCCTTGAAATAAGGGTCTTCGGCGGTGATGGCCCCTACTTTAAAACGTCTTTTGCCCTGAAGGATCACCGTAGTTCCTCCGTCGGGCATTTTTATGAGTTTGATGATCCGGGCTACGGTCCCTACATCTTCCAGGTCGATGACGGTAGGGTCTTCGATATTACTATCTTTCTGGGCCAGCACGCCTATCAGCCTGTCCGCTTTATAGGCGTCATTGACCGCTTTGATGCTTTTATCCCTGCCTACGGTAATGGGCAGCACTACGCCGGGGAAGAGGACTGTGTTGCGCAGGGGGAGCACCGGCAGTTCCTTGGGGATCTCGATATCATTCAGGCTTTCGTTATCACTCTCATTCAAGGGTATGATGGGCATAAAATCCATATCATCTTCGGCACGTAGAAATAAGCTCGTTTCTTTCATCCTATAGTTTTAGGTTTCAATCGATGACAAAATAGCACCTGTAAGGGAAAAATCCTACTGTTTTACAGATGAAATATATAGGGGTCAAGGATGATGCCAAGCCTGCAGAGTCCCCTTTTAATGAAAAAACCCTCCTATTTTGTCAGGAGGGTCTTGAATTGCGACAAAAAATTATTGCTGGACCGTTAAAATAACCGGAAGCCGGCATAAATCTGAAAGCCCTGGTTTTTCCATTTTTCCTCGTCACCTAAGTCATTGATATCGGTCAGGCCGACGACATATCTTGCTCCCACTTTGAAGCCGGCCAGGTTGAGCTGAGCGCCACCTACCATGGAAAAGTCACCTGATTTAAAGGCGTTCTTGGCCTGGCTGGACAGATGCTGGTCCTGGTTCAGCAGGATCCCGTATTGGGGTCCCACCAGGATGCTGAGCAGTGGAATAGGGCGGATGCTGAATAGTATGGGAATGCTGAGGTAATTTAATTTACCCTTGTAGTTGTTGTAATTAGCATCTCCATACACATCGGAAAACTGATTGCCCGTCCTGTAATTGGTCTGGTTGAACATAACTTCGGGCTGGATGCCGAAGTGTTTGGTAAAATTGATCTCGGAAAAAGCGCCGACATTGTATCCGAATTTAAATTCATTGTCGTATGACTGTCCGTCGACCTTAAAGATATTAGCGCCTGCCTTGACGCCCAGGTGGAATCCCTGCGCCTGTGTACTCATAACGGTGATGGTTAGGAGCAACAGTGGTAACAAAAAATGATGGTACTTCATGTTGATGGTTTTAGATTAATGAAAGACTGGTTTGTAGGTAGTGTTTCAACTTATATGCCAGAATTTTAAAGTGTATCCTGCTCACAAGATCCCTTCTCTCTATATAATCTCAACCATTTTTTTGTTACCTAAAAAATGCGATATCCCAGGTATGCCTGCAAACCTTGTACCTTCCAGGTATCGCTGTCATTGATGCCATTGATGTTAAGAATACCCGCTACGTATCGCATCCCAATTTTAACTTTTCCCAGGTTCAACTGAGCGCCGAAAGCAATGGAAAAATCGCTTTTGGAAAAAGCGTTCTTGGGGTAATTGTAGTTAGTGTTGGACCCGAATAAGCCGGAGGTCTGCGCGACGAGAAACCCATATTGGGGGCCGGCCATGATGGATAGTTCGGGGACCGGCTTGAAAGTCAGGAATACAGGGACCGTCACGTAATTAAGTTGGATGTCGGAGCTGATCCCGCCGGGGTAGATCTGGCCGAACTGATCACCAGTCTTTGACTGAACCAGGTTATACTCTAATTCGGGTTGAATGCCCCATTGGTTGCTGATCTTATATTCTCCATAAGCCCCGCCGTTAAAGCCGATATGCGTTTTATTGTCAAAGGATCTGCCGGTCAGCTTGAAAACATTAGCTCCGGCTTTAAGGCCAAACTGCCAGTTTTTCCATGTTGTCGTTTGAGCGTAAGAATTTGCAGTTGTAAGGGTGAGGAGTACGATGGTGAGAACAATTAATGATTTACCTGATTTTAATTGCTTGCTCAATTTCATTGTTGATACTGTTTTGGGTTCAAAATAAGATGAATTTACACGTCATTCGTTTAATCGAGGTGTTAAAATGCTTTAACGACTCGTTAATACTTTCTAAATGGCGGGGCGAAATTAACGTGTTTTCTCTTATGGTTCAAGGTATTATTTATCAGGTGAGTTCGATGACAGTGATCTCGGGCATAATGCCCACCCTGCCCGGGTAGCCGATAAAACCAAATCCGCGGTTGACATAAAGTTTTTGCCGGCCTTCTTCATAGAGGCCTGCCCATTGCCGGTATATATATTGTACAGGGCTCCATTTCAAACCGGGGATCTCAACGCCGAATTGCATCCCATGTGTATGACCGGCCAGGGCCAGGTCGATGTCGGGGTATTGTGTCCTTACTTCTGCGTCCCAATGGCTGGGGTCATGGCTCATGAGGATCTTAAAAGGGTATTTTTCGGCCCCGGCATACGCTTCGCTCATTTTGCCGTATTTGGGGAAACGTGCTTTGGCACTCCAGTTCTCGATGCCGAGCAAGGCAATCTGTTCTCCTCCCCTTTCCAATACGACGTGTTCGTTCATCAGCAGCCGCCATCCCATCTCCTTCTGGATTTGTTTGAGGTGCTCGAGGTTGGCCCTTTTCAGCTCCGGGGTCTCCCACCATATATAATCGCCATAATCGTGATTCCCCAGTGTGGAAAAAACACCCATTGGGGCGCTGAGCCGGCTGAAGATATCTTTATAGTGCTTCATTTCGTCGGCGGCATCGTTGACCAGGTCGCCGGTGAAGAGGATCAGGTCCGGCCGCTCGTGCAGCACTTTCTCGACCCCCCGGGTGACCGCTTGGGGGTCTCCAAAGCTACCAGAGTGAATATCAGATAGTTGCACAATTTTCAGCCCCCGAAAAGCCGTTGGGAGGTTGTCAAAGCGGAGGCGGACTCTTCGAACTTCGTATCTATACTTGTTAGTAAATCCGTATAACAGGGAGGTAAAAAGGGTGCCCCCGATGCCGATACCCAGCCAGGTAAGGAAGGCGGAGCGGGAAATCCCTTCCCCACTGATGGTGGGGCTTTCGGTATTATTGAAAAATAGTCTGCCGGCGAGCCATTGAATAAGCCGGCGGATATCGTCGAGCAGGAAGAAAACGGCCGCCAGTAACTTGGCGAAGAAGAGGCCGAGCACGGTGGCCAGGACGTAGTTTCTGATCCTGGGCCATTCGGGAGAGTGGAGAAAGGGGGATATGGCAAAGAAGATCACGGCACAGATAGAGATGCCCCAGTAAAGGGTAAATACTGTCATTCTTGTCCGGGAGGACGCCCCGTGGCTGATGGACCTTATCACCTGGAAGATGTAAAAATCCAGTAGAATGATAAGGGCTGCCACAAACAATACTATTTTCCAGCTACGCATAATCGTTCGATTTATTTTTAAAATTCCATGAACTCGTCCAGCTGAATATTAATGGCATCGAGGGTCCGGGCGTCTTCTACCGTTCCATCAGCATTCAGCAAGGTATGGACGCCGGAGATGGGAAGTTTGTTGTGGAATACGGTTACTTTCATGTAATGCAGGATACCTGTCAGGTGTTCCATGCCCCGCAGGTTGCCGGCCCGGCCGGTGGATATGCCTGTCAAAAGGGCTTTTTTACCCCGCCAGACCTTGTCGATGTCTGAAATATCGAACATGGCTTTCAGGACACCGGGGATGCTGCCATTATATTCGGGGGAAATAAAAATAAAGCGGGGGACGGGGATGAGGAGTTCCCGTTCAATTTTTTCAAATTCGGGGTTCCGTTCCAGGACGTTGAGCCCTTCCAGGGATAACAGATGGGATTTCTGTCCTTTTTGTGTTAACAGTTGCTGATATAGCTTCGCTATCTGGAGGGTTTTGCTATGGGGTCTGTTGGTCCCGGAAATGATGGTGTACATGTACTATTGTCTGATTAACAGTAAAGAAAAAGGAAAGTTCTCACAATTTATGCTGAAGAATGTATTTTTGTAGCCTTTCCCTTCGTTAAGGGAATCCTTCCTTTGCCTTTTGGGCGATTGGGGGGGCGAAACCGTCAAAATGTCGGGAATTTCGCCGGGAGGGAGGAGGTTATTAACGAAGGGAGGGCAATGGGCAAAATTAAATTTTGCCGGTTGGCCGATTGGTGACAATTTTACCGTGATGGTATATTAAATAAAAATACTATAGTCCAACCGGGAAAGCTACCGGACCACAAATTCATTATGGCAAGAACAATTGGAGTTGCAAATCAGAAAGGGGGTGTAGGAAAAACAACCTCAGCTATTAACCTGGCGGCGAGTTTGGCCGTGCTGGAATTCAGGACCTTGCTGGTGGATGCGGATCCCCAGGCTAACAGTACGACCGGTACGGGTTTTGACCTGCATAACGTCACGCAGAGCCTGTACGATTGCATGGTGAATCATATCCCGGTAAGAGATGTCATCCTTAAATCGGAGATCCCCCACCTGGACATCGTGCCTTCGCACATCGACCTGGTTGGGGCTGAGATAGAAATGATCAATTACCCTAACCGGGAAAGTGTGCTGAAGGGCATACTGGATCCTGTGAAAAGCGATTATGATTTTATCATCATCGACTGCTCGCCCTCCCTGGGTCTGATCACGGTAAATGCCCTGACGGCTTCGGATAGCGTCATTGTGCCGGTGCAAACGGAGTTTTTCGCCCTGGAAGGTCTTGGGAAGCTGCTGAATACCATCAAGATCGTCCAGAGCCGTCTTAACCCGGAGCTGGCTATCGAAGGTATCCTGATGACGATGTATGATGGCCGTCTGCGTTTATGCAACCAGGTGGTCAGTGAGGTGCGCAAGCATTTCGACGAGATCGTCTTCAATACGATCATCCACCGGAATACCAAGATCAGCGAGGCTCCCAGCGTAGGGAAGCCTGTGATATTGTATGACGCCCTGAGCAAGGGTTCTGTAAATTATCTCAACCTGGCCAAAGAGATCCTTCAGAAGAATAATATGACCCGTATCAGACAGGAAGAGCGGATACTTGAATAAGGCAACACTATTATATTAAACATATAAACACCGACCTGAAGCTGGCCGCCGGTAGCTTCAGGCTATATTTATGACTACTCCCAATAATAAGAATCCCAATCCGAATAATAAAAATAAGGAGGCCCTGGGCAAAGGGATCCGTTCCCTGCTGCAGAGTATCGATGCCGATCTGAAGACTACCACCGGTGACTTGAAGCCCACGGTGGTCGAGGCGGTCACCAATATGCTGCGGATCGCTCCTGATCAGATCGAGACGAACCCCAGGCAGCCCCGTCATGATTTTGACGAGCAGTCCCTGCAGGAGTTGGCGCATTCCATCCGGCTGCATGATATCATTCAGCCCATCACGGTTTCCAAATTACCTTCGGGCAAGTACCGGCTTATTTCCGGGGAGCGACGTTACCGGGCTGCGAAAATTGCCGGTCTCAAAGATATTCCTGCTTATGTCCGACAGGCCGATGACCAGCAGTTGCTGGAGCTGGCCCTGTTGGAGAACCTGCAACGGGAAGACCTCAACGCGATGGAAATCGCCCTCAGCTATAAACGGATGATGGAGGAGCTGAATTATACGCAGGAGCAGGTGGCTGAGCGTATGGGAAAAGAGAGGAGTACGGTAGCCAACTATATCCGGTTATTAAAACTTCCTCCGGACATACAGGTCGCCGTGAGGAGCAACCAGCTTTCGATGGGGCATGCCCGTGCGCTGATCAATGTGGATACGGTGGACAAACAATTGTATCTTTTTGGAGAGATCAAGAATAAAGGGCTTTCGGTCAGGCAAACGGAGGAGTTGGTCCGCAAGCTGTATAAGGAGAACGTCCCTGTTAAAAATTCCGTAAAACCCACCATGCCCGAGGCTTTCAAAAGAATTGAAGATAACTTAGCATCGCATTTCAGCACCCGGGTAAAGCTCAATCACAACAAAAAAGGAGAAGGGAATATTTCCATAGAGTATTACTCCCTTCAGGAATTGAACAAGCTGTTGGATCAATTGGGTGTCTCCGTAAACTAAGTATCCCAAGCATGAAGATGGTCAGGTATTTATTAGCAGTCTGTATTTTACTGGGGGGGCATCTTGTGTCCCGGGCCCAGAAGAATGATACGATCCCCTCTTACATCAAAGGCAAGCAGGGTACGGGTTATCCGGTAGCGGATACCTTGGGACCGCATAAGAAGGACTCGCTGCGTAATGCCCGCAAGGGTACGAATACGGACAGTCCTTATAAGCTGGATTCCACCACCCGCAAAAAGCATGACCCGCGCAGGGCAACCTTATATTCCACTTTTTTCCCTGGCCTGGGCCAGATCTACAACCGGAAGTACTGGAAGCTGCCGTTGGTGTATGCCGCGGTGGGAATACCGGCTTATACTTATTTTTATAATAAGAGCTGGTACCAGAAGTGCCAGCAGGCCCTTGCCGTGTTGCTGGATACTCCGTTAACGGATGCCAAGCTGAAGTCCGTGGATCCCAAGTTAAGGGTCTTTCTCACCAGCGGCGATGATAATTCCCTACGAAGTTACCGCAATCAGTTCCGTAAGGACCAGGATTATTCGGTGATATTCTTCCTGTTGTTCTGGGGATTGCAGATTGTGGATGCCACGGTAGATGCCCATCTGATGGATTTCGATGTCACTCCGGAGCTGAGCCTCCGTTTGCAGGAGGGGTCGGGTTCTACCGGACCGGCGATGGCCGGGATGGGCGGTATGACCAGTCCAGCCTCCGTCGGAGTGGTCCTGGATATCCATAAAGCCCGTTACAAGCGTCTTTTCGTGCCCTAAGCGGCCGGCGACGATGGGGCGACCGGGGCCTGTGAACCGAATCGGCCGGTGGCTTGTTATAAACAAGCACGGCACCCGACAGACCGAAGTTTGGAATGGAAACGCCTCCGTGGTCCCCTCTATGGTATTATCAGCATTTTAATGTAGGTTTGGCAAAAAAAAATCGGCATCATGAAGATTGCTCTTATTGGTTATGGCAAGATGGGGAAGGCTATAGAAGAGATTGCGATGGCGAAGGGACATGAGATCGTATTAAGAATCACGATTGACAACCTGGAGGACAATACCGAAGAAAATATCCGGAAATCGGAGGTGGCCATTGAGTTCACGGGGCCGGACAGTGCGTTTGACAATATCAAACGTTGTTTGCAGGCTGGGGTGCCGGTGGTTTCGGGCTCTACCGGGTGGCTGGAGCGGTATGAAGAGTTGAAGCAGTATTGCCTGGCCGGGGACAAGACTTTTTTATATGCCAGCAATTTCAGCATAGGGGTTAATATTTTTTTCGAGGTGAACAAACGGCTGGCTGAGTTAATGGCGCCTCATCCGGATTATGATGTAAGTCTGTCGGAGACCCACCATACGCAGAAGCGGGATGCGCCCAGCGGAACGGCGATCACCCTGGCGGAGCAGATCCTGGAAAGGATTCCCCGTAAGAAAGGATGGGTAAATCATATCAGCGATGACCTGGACCAGTTGTCGATCTTCAGTGAAAGAATGGATCCTGCTCCCGGCACGCACCAGGTAAAGTATCATTCGGCTATTGATGATATCGAGATCATTCATACGGCGCACAGTCGCCAGGGTTTTGCGGCGGGTGCTGTGCTGGCGGCTGAGTTCATTTATAATAAAAAGGGAGTCTTCAGTATGAAAGATGTGCTGGGCTTCTGAAAAGAATTATTAAACGTTACCAAAAACAGGATAAAAAATGCTGTCGAAAAAAACCCAATATGCTTTCCAGGCGTTGATGTATCTCGCTGAAAAGGGAAAAGAGGGTCCAGTATTAATTGCAGAAATTGCCAAGAAGAAGAAGATCCCGTTGAAATTCCTGGAGAATATTCTCCTGGAGCTGAAGAATTCAGGGATCCTGGAAAGCAAGAAAGGGAAGGGAGGCGGCTATTATTTTGCCAAGAATCCCAAGGACGTTCCGTTAGCGCAGGTCATGCGGTTACTCGATGGTCCCATATCCCTACTCCCCTGTGTCAGTCTTTATTTCTACGAGCGATGTAAGAATTGCGACGAAAATCATTGCGGTCTCCATATTGTCATGTCACAGGTGCGCGATGCGAATCTGAAGATCCTGGAGAAAAAGACCATTGCCGATCTGACCAAACGATGATCGCGGATGGCCCTGCCGGCAAGGTCTTCCCTGAAAAGTCATTATGAGGCCCCGAGCAGCTTTCATCCTGCGGCTGCCATTTTTATCAGGCTGGTGAATCTATTGGTACATACTCTTTCCGCTATAGACAGGAGCTTTGCAATTCTCTCCGTGAGTTGGTTCAGCTCTTCTTCGGTAATCGTATAGTCTTCTTTATACCGGGCGTCTACATATCCTTGCAGCAATAGTTTGAATAGATAGTCTTCTGCTGAATTATTGCGGGGGAATAATAGGGCCAGTTCAAGAGAGAACCGGTTGGTATACCGTCTGAGCTTGTCCAGATTGTGGGTGCAGGGCTTGTAGCCGGTGAAGGCCAGCAGGATGGCCTGGTAGATCTGCTCGGCAGCCTGGTGCAAGAGGAATACGGCAATTTTCAGTTGTTTGTGTTGCAGGTTGAACAGGGCACTCCGGAAGAAGCCTTCCGCCTGGAATCTCCATCTTTCGAAGTCTTTTTGGGCGACATTCCGGATATGCAGCAGGTTAGGAGGCGCGGCCCTGACCAGGGGAATGGAGCCGGCGTCATAGAGCAGAATGGCTTCCCGGCTCATGATGGAGAAGAAATAATGGCCTTCCGCCAGCCGGCTGTTCACATAGTCGATGTCATGGACGAGGACGGTGACAGGGGATACCGGGCGGCAGCGGTTCTCTACGATGTCCTGTAGTTCAAAATCGGAGCGGCGTTCGCCGCGGCCGGTAACGACCAGCAGGTCATAACCTCCTAAGAAGGCGGCCAGTTGCTGGTCGATGAAGGGATCGGGGCTTTCCCCGCCGGTAACGTGCATTCCAAAAAGGATGATCTTCTCCGGACGGACGGCTTGTTGTATGACTCTGGTTATCGTCTTTAATTGTTCCCTCTTGGGAGGGGGCATGTGTTCTATCGAGGTATTCATGGCAAATCTATTAAGGGTTCGAATAAAAAAATGGTTTAATACATCCAAATAGCAATTTTCCGGGTTATATTTAAGGGGTTTTTGTGGGAGGTTAAAGATAGAGCAAAATATTTGGTATTACTAATTATGTTGGTATTATATTTTGGAGTATGCATTTATTGGGGAAAAATATCCGGTTTTTAAGAAAGCAATTTCCTGTAACGCAGTCCAAGCTTGCTTCTCTAATAGGGAAAGGGCAAACGACCATTGGCAATTGGGAGAATGGCATCAGTGAGCCTAGCATTGAGGAGTTGCTGATCCTCAGCAATTATTTTGATATATCGCTGGATCTTTTGATCAAGGTGGATTTGAGTTTGACCAATTATCAAGTGGAGAAACGGCTAAAGGAGGAATCATCCGGCCCGAAGCCCCCGGTGAAGTATGAGCAGGTGGAAGAGGAGATGGTGGTCCGAGAGCATGATTCGGAGCTTTCTTATGTATTGCAGGAGATCAAGGCTCTCCGGGAGGAGGTAGATCGTATCAGTTCGCGTCTGCCGGAGAAATAAATATATAAAGGAGAGAGGCAGCCAGGGGCTGCCTCTCTCCTTTATTGGTTCGCCTATCAGGCGTGAATGGCTTTCTTTATGGCGTTGATGGCGCCGTCGATGTGACCGTAAGCGCGTCCCTGCAAGCCCTGTGCAAAGCGGTTGTCTTCATCATGGCTGATGTCTTGACGGGCCTTCCGCAGAAAATCCAGGGCCACGTGCAGCCGGCCGTCGTGGTCATTGCGTTCGTCTACTTTCGGATGGTCTTCCAGGTTTTTCCCATCTTCAATAGCGGCTTTTTTGATTTCGCCGATGGCGGCGTCGATACGGCGTACTGCTTCTATCTCATCTACGGTCTGTTGCCAGTTGCCGGGGCGATGTTCGATCATCCAGCGGGCTGCCCGCAGATCAGATAAAGCATGGAGATAATAAGGGTGATCCGCTGCCGGTGCTGCCAGGGAGGCTGTGGAGAAGCTAACGGCGACCAATAGGTAAAAAAGGGCCTTAAAAAACGAAGGATGTTTTTTCATGTTAAGCGATTTTAAGTTTATGTATCAGATACAAAAACGTCGCCTTCGTTTAAATATTAAAATTAGATAATCCGTTAACTTATAGTTAACCTCCGCTTATAACTGCAGGTTTTCAATAACAATAGCCGAGGCCCCTCCTCCTCCATTACAGATGCCCGCGGCGCCATATCTGGCTTTGTTCTGCCGTAAGATGTGGATGAGGGATACGAGGATACGGGCTCCGCTGGCGCCCAGGGGATGTCCGATGGATACGGCGCCCCCATGGACGTTGACCCTGGCAGGATCGAGTTTCAAACGCCGGGTATTTTCGATGCCTACAACGGAGAAGGCCTCGTTCAATTCCCAGTAAGTTATGTCTTCCATTTTGAGGCCTGCCTTTGCGACGGCTGCCGGTACGGCAATGGAGGGGGTTGTGGTAAACCATTCCGGGGCCTGTTCCGCATCTGCATAACCCAGGATCTTTGCCAGGGGTTTCAGTCCCAGCGCTGATGCTTTTTCGCTGCTCATCAGGACAAGGGCCGCAGCTCCATCATTCATGGTGGATGCATTGGCGGCCGTCACGGTGCCGCCTTTTTGAAACACGGGGCTCAGGGTCGGTATCTTATCGAATTTTACATTGAAGGGTTCTTCGTCTTTTGCAAACAATACCGGGTCGCCCTTGCGTTGCGGGATCTCCACGGGAATTATTTCGTCCTTGAATTTACCTCCTTCCCAGGCTGCCTGTGACCGCCGGTAGCTCTCGGCAGCAAATGCATCCTGGTCTTCCCGGCTGATGCCGCAGGTGGATGCGCAAAGTTCTGCCGCATTGCCCATTGCTTTTCCGTCATAGGCGTCCGTCAGTCCATCCTTGGCGAGGCCATCGATGAAAGAACTGTTGCCGTATTTGTTTCCCCATCGCATATTCTCTACATAGAAGGGGACGTTGCTCATGCTTTCCATGCCTCCGGCTACTGCAATGTCCACGTCTCCCAGCAGGATGTCCTGGGCGGCCTGTATGGTTGCTTTCATACCGCTGGCGCAAACTTTATTGACGGTGGTGCAGACTACCTGATCCGGCAGACCTGCCCCTTTTGCCGCCTGTCGGGCCGGAGCCTGTCCGAGATTAGCCTGTAATACGGAACCCATCAGGACTTCCTGTACCTGTTCTCCTGAAATGCCTGCTTTTTCCAGGGCGCCTTTGATGGCGATGGAGCCCAGCCGGGTGGCGGGTAATTCTTTCAGGGTTCCTCCGAAGCTGCCGATGGGGGTCCGGACGGCGGAGACAATAACGACTTCTTTGTTCATATCGATTTTGAATTGTGGAGGCAAAGATAGGAAGAATACTAACAGGTGTTAGTACCACTAAATTTCTTTA
>Ga0310811_10007292_pt1 | contig 14151 bp, 12 predicted proteins | sample YCmetagenome_FD_207642 | JGI IMG/M metagenome (GOLD analysis project Ga0310811, IMG submission 207642) | Soil microbial communities from experimental microcosm in Duke University, North Carolina, United States - YC | ecosystem: Engineered > Artificial ecosystem > Soil microcosm > Unclassified ...
GGGGAAAGGGGTAGCCGGCGATCACCTATGAAAAACGCTACATGGTACCCGCGCCCATTGACTCTCACCTCCGCCTAACCCACCACCTGCTCCATCACCCGCCCGCCCGTGTCCGTCAACCGCATATTCCGCCCGGCATTATAGTAAGTCAGTTGCAGATCACTGAGTCCCATCAAATGCAATACCGTCGCGTGCACATCGCGAATCCGGAACGGATCCTTTACCGCCTTGAACCCGAGGTCGTCCGTTGCGCCCACCAGCGTGCCGCCTTTGATGCCGCCGCCCGCGAACCAGATCGTCATGGCCTTGGTGTTGTGATCACGCCCGGCACGCTCCCGGTTCTCCGCCGGGCAATCCGGCGTGCGCCCGAATTCGCCCATCCACACTAGCAGCGTGCTGTCAAAGAGCCCGCGCTGCTTCAGATCCTGGATGAGCGCCGCAATCGGCTGATCGGTCTCCTTGGCGTTCTTCGCGTGATTCTTCGCCACCTCGGTATGGCCGTCCCACGACTGGCTGGGCGTGTAGAGCTGCACGAACCGCACGCCGTGCTCCACCAGCCGCCGGGCCATTAAACAACGCTTGCCGAACGATTCCGTCGTCCCATCGTTCAACCCATACATCTCCCGCGTGACCGCGCTTTCCTTCTCGATATCCAGAACGCCGGGCACCTCCGACTGCATCCGGTAAGCCAGCTCATAGGCATCCATCCGGCCTTGTAAGTCGGGGTTTGTGAAATGCTTTTCCAGATACTGATGGTTGTAAGTGCGCAGTAACTCCATCTCTTTCTCTTGCAACTGTGGAGTCACTTCGCTCGGGGGTTTCAAATCCCGGATGGCTTCCCCCTTCCACCGGAGCACCGTCCCCTGATAACTCGCCGGCAGAAATCCGCTGCCCCACTGCTGCGAGCCGCTGAACGGCAGCGACCGGAAATCGGGCAGCACCACGAACGCCGGCAGATTCTGGTTCTCGGTGCCCAGCCCGTAAGTCACCCACGCGCCCATCGAAGGATGTCCTGGCATCACGAACCCGGTGTCCAGTTGAAACACCGCCGCCGGATGATTGCCGCTCTCGGCCTGGACTGAGCGCACGAACGCCATATCGTCCACGCACGTGGCAATGCGCGGAAATAGATCCGACACGTCCATGCCGCACTGCCCGTATTTCTGAAATTTGAACGCGCTCTTCAGCACCAGCCGCGGCTTGGAAAACAGCGATGGCTGGTCGGTGTTCTTCTCTTTGCTCCAGTCCATCACCGTGTTGTCGAATTTGTCCAGGGCCGGCTTGGGGTCGAACGTGTCCATCTGGCTCACGCCGCCCAGCATCGTCAGAAAAATGCACGATTTCGCCTTGGGTGTGTGATGCGGCTTCCGCGGCGCCAGCGGATTCGTTAACGCCGGCGCGGCCCGCAAATCGCGGTTCAGCAGGTCGAGCAGGGCAATCCCGCCCACACCCGTCAAACTCCGGTACAGAAACTGCCTGCGCGCTACTGGATCGCTCATGGCACTACTCCAGATACATAAATTCGTTCAGGTTGAACAGCACCAGGGTCACGCGCGCCAACGCCTCGCGCGCTTCCATACCCGCCATCGTGGCCCGGGCGCTCTTTACTTCTTCGCGCAACGGCGGCCGGCTCAGCGCCATGCGGAATGCCTGGTCGATCTGGCGCTCTGGGTCGGGTCCGGCCAGCTCGATCACCCGCGCCGCAAAATGTTTCGCTTCCGTATTGGTCAAATCGCTGTTCAGCAGCGTGAACGCCTGAGGCGCCACCGTCGTCACATTGCGCCGCGCGCACGATTCGCTCATGTTGGCGCCGTCGAATACCTCCATCATGGGCATCACGACGCTGCGCCGCTGGAACGTGTAAATCGTGCGGCGAAGCTGGTCTTTCTCATCCGACGGAAACCACTTGAAGAACTCGAACCCCTCGGCCACATCCGCCGGGAGGTCGAGAAATACGCCCGGACCGCCGTCCACTTTCTGCAGGCGCCCGCTCAGCGCCAGGATCGAATCCCGCACGGCTTCCGATTCCAGGCGCTGCCAGTTCATCCGCCACAACAGCCTGTTGTTCGGATCGATTTCCGCAAAACGCTTGGCCTCCGGTGATTCCGCCGCCTGCTGATACGCATTCGACGTCAGCATCAGCCGGTGCATGGCCTTGATGCTCCAATTCTTTTCGATGAACTGCGCGGCCAGCCAGTCGAGCAGTTCCGGATGCGAGGGCCGGTCGCCGTTCATGCCGAAATCGCTCGGCGTGCGGATAATGCCTTGGCCGAAATGGTGCTGCCAAATGCGGTTCACCATCACGCGCGCCGTGAGCGGATTCTCCGCGCTCGCGATCCACTCAGCCAGCACCGCGCGCCGCCCCGCGGTCTCGTCGTTCAACGGAATCTTTGCCGCATCGGCTTTTCCGGTGACGCATTGCAGATAGCCCGGCTCGACTTTCTCGCCCTTGGCTGCCAGTTCCCCGCCCGCCAGCACGTGCGTCTCGGCAATGGCCGGCACATCCGGCGGAACCACGTCCGCCACCGCATACGCCACCGGCTGATAACGCGGCGCCGCTTCGTTCACTTTCCGCGCGCGATCCTTGGCACTTTCGTGCGCCTTACGCTCCTCCGCCGTGTAGACCGGATCCTTGGCATCCTTCAGCGCCTTCTGAAAATCCTCCACTTCTTTGTCGGCGGGCTTCAGATGCTTCGCCTCGATGTATTTCTGCTTCAGCTTTTCTTCGAGTTGCTTCAGCGCCTCATTGGCGGTCGCGGCCTCGTCTTCATACTTGTGGCGCAGCCGCAACATGAGGTCGGGATGCTCCACGGGAAGAAACCCTGCCGCCCGGTCGTCGACCCGCGTCGCCGCAAAAAAAGCCTGCATGCGATAGAAATCGCGCTGCGGGATCGGATCGTATTTGTGATTGTGGCAGCGCGCGCACCCGATGGTCAGGCCGAGAAAGACGTTGCCCGTCGTGGTGGTCATCTCGTTCAGAAAATCCTGGCGCAGCTGCGTCCTGAAATTGGCATCGGCTTCCCAGGTGCCCATGCGCAGAAATCCCAGCGCTACCAGCCGCTCGGAACGGTCCTCGCCTTTCGCGCGCTTGTCTTCCAGTTCGTCCCCAGCAAGCTGTTCCTTGATGAACAGATCGTACGGTTTGTCGGCGTTGAAGGCGCGAATCACGTAATCGCGATAGCGCCACGCCGTGGGCCGCTCGGAGTCGATGGCGAATCCGTCGCTCTCGGCAAAGCGCGCCAGGTCCAGCCAGTGCCGCGCCCAGCGTTCGCCATAGCGGCTATCGGCCAGCAATCGGTCGACGATTTTTGGATACGCATCCGGCGCGCTGTCGCTCAGGAATGCGTCCACCTCTTCCGGCGTCGGCGGCAGCCCGATCAGGTCGAAGGTCACCCGGCGGATCAGCGCGCGGCGATCCGCGGCCGGCGCCGGCGTCAGACTCTTTTCTTCGAGCTTGGCGAGGACGAACGCATCGATCGGGTTCTTCACCCACTCTTTGTGCTTGACCGCGGGAATCGCTGGCGTCTTGGCAGCGTGCAGCAGCCACTCCGCGTACGCATCGCGCGGCGACACTTGAGCGATGGGTTGCATGTGATCGATGGCCGCAGCCAGCGCCGCGATGGTGGCGTCAGGCAGCGCGCCGCCCACGGGCATCCGGGGCATCTTTTCCCCGCGCAGGTATTGGATCAGCAGGCTGTCATTGGACTTGCCCGGCGCGATCGCCGCCCCGTGCTTGCCCCCGCCGAGCGTTTTGTCCCACGTCGCCAGCGAAAGGTCACTGGCCGGATTCGACCCCGCATGGCACTTGGCGCAGTTCGCCTCGACCACCGGAAGAATCTGTTCGCGGAAAATAGTTTCGTTGGAAGTGGAATTGGAAGCGGCGCTAACGCAACCCGCCGCCAGCATCACCGCGGCAGGCCACTTTGCAATCACGCCAAGATTTTACCAAAGCGGCCCACGCCGGTCACTCTTACGTCTGAAAATACGTCACCAGCGCGCCCTCGCCGCTCACCGACGCATCGATGAAGTAATCCGACACGCGCAGCGAATTGCGCGCGTCCTCCGCGCAACGCTTTGGCCGTCGGATTGGTCTAGGCATCGACATCCACGTCGCGGATCTCAAAAGGGGCGGCCATGGCAGTACGCGAAAAGTGCGTTGCCGGCTTGATACTAAGAGATGCTCGCCAGTCTGCAAGATGGGTGAAGACAGGAAGTGTTTATGAATGAGCCGCTAAGAAAATGCGGCGGGACTGTGAACGGCGCCGGTGTGGCAGCAAGATTGGCCGGAAAGGACTAGGGAGGGGCAGCAGCAAACTTCTACGCGCGGGGGAGAAATTTCGACGGCGAGTGCCGGGCTCAGGCGATGCGGAACGCTTTTTTATTTCCCAGACGAACCACTTGCCCTTTGAATTTCTGCTTGCCGTTCACCGTGCAATCGAGCGTTCGCCCGAGCGGATGGTCGAAGGTGAGCAGGTCGCCGTCTTCCAGGCCCAGAAAATCTTCGACGGTAAAAGTAGCGCCTTCGAGACGGCTATCCAGCTGCACGGTGGCGTCTTTCAAGAAGCGCAACATGCGTTCCTGCTCGGTGCCGGTCGATTCCGCCTTGCGCACCGACCACTGCTGCTCGAATTTCTGCCGCATCATTTTGATGATGATGGCCGGCATCGCCATGTTCATCATGCCGGTTGACTCTCCGGTGCGGATTTCGACCCCGACGGCCACCACGGCTTCATTGGGCGCGACAATTTGCAGCAACTGCGGCTCTTTTTCCATCGATTCGATCTTGAAATCGATGGTGGTGACGCCCTTCCACGCTTCGGTCAGGTCGTGCAGGATAATCCGGAACAGGGCGTCGAGGAGCTTTTGCTCGATTTCCGTGATCTCGCGCTGCACAATCGCGGCGTTCTTGCCGTTTCCGCCGAGCAGCATTTCGAGCACTGGAAAGATGATGGACGGGTTCAGTTCGAGCACGGCGTTGCCCTCATAGGGCTTGAGGCTGAGCGAGGTGATGCAGGTGGGCGAGGGCAGGCCTTCGAGGAACTCCGCATAGGAAAGCTGCTCCACGCTAACCAGGTTCACGGTCAGGTACGAGCGCAGGTAGGCCGACAGGCTGGCTCCCAGGTTGCGCACGAAGTTGTCATGCAGCAAGTGGATGGCGCGCAGCTGCGATTTGGCGATCCGGTCCAGGCGCCGGAAATCGAAGCGGACGCCCTTGCGGGAGGCGGAGGGGTTGCTCTTGCGATCCTCCAGGTTTTCGAAGACAGCGTCGATTTCCTGCTGCGAAAGTTGACGGTTCATGAACTCCTAAGCTCTTCTGCCGACTGGTGGAAACCGCAGGCGCCGCACCCTGCCGGGTAATCCACCTCACGCCGGATGATCCACCTCATGCCGGGTAATCGATCTCATGCCGGTAATCGACCTCATGCGGCAATCAACCTCAGCCGAGCAAATCAAACAGACTCATCTTGCGCATCTGCGCGCGTGCCGTCAGCGATGCTTGCTCCTGCGTCTTGGCTTGCGTCAGATCCAAAATGGCCTGCGCCAAATCGGCATCCTGCTTGCCGCTCAGCGCGGTCTGTAAGTTCAAGTCCATCTTTTGCGACAAGTCGGTGGCGGCGGCGATGCGATTCTGCGCGGCTCCGTAAAATCCCAGCTGCTGGTTCAGATAGTCGCCCGCCTGGGTCAGAGCCGTCTGCGCGTTCTGGATGCCGATGGTGTCGTTGGCTTCGAGCGCCACACGCAACTGGTTCACGGCGGCAAACACGCTGTTGGCCGTGGAAGTGCCGGGCGGATTCTGATCGTCGAAAATCTGCTGCGCCGTGCGGTCTACTCTGAAGGTATTGCCCAGCGGATCCTGGATCTGGCGCGTGGCCTGCGCGGTGTTGGCCTGAACCACACCGCCACCCACGTCCGGGGTAACCATATCGGGCGTGTAGGGCGCCATCTGGTCGGCGTCGCCTCCGAATACGTAATTCGACCCCACCTGGGTCGCGCTCAGCGAAATCAGTTGCTGCTGCAGGGTGCGCACTTCCTCCGCGATGGCCAGCCGCGTCGCGGGCGTCTGCGTTCCGGTAACGCCCTGCGCGGCCAGTACACGCACGCGCTCCAGGATGAGTTCGGCGCCCTGCACCGCCTGTTCGGCCGTGTCGACCTCGGTCTTGGCGTTCTGCAGGTTAGAGCCAATCTGAGCGTTCCGGCTGATGTCCGCGCGCAGCTTCAGAATATCGCTCACCTGGTCGGGCGCATCGGAGGCGTCGTTGAACTTGAGGCCGGAGGAGAGCTGGCGAGCGGCGCGGTCGGCCTTGGCCTGCGTGCGCGTAAGGTCGGTGAGAAACTGTGCGGCCGTTGGATCGATACCTGAGATCATGCCGTTACCTCTTCCCTCTGCCCCGCGGCAGGATCATGACTTTTTCGCTTCGCCTAACGGGCCGCACCCTGGCCCCTGTCCGCTAAGGCAGCAGATTGACCGCAGTCAGGGTCATCTCGCTCAGAACCGTCACTAACTTGGCGTTGGCCTGGTACGCCCTCTGGAATTCGATCAGCCGCAGGGCCTGCTCGTCGAGCGATACCCCCGAGACCTGCTGCCGCAGGCTCTGCGCCTGCGCCACCAGCTGCTTCTGCACGTCCTGCTGATCGTTGGCATGGGAAAGCGCGCGGCCCACCCCCGCGGCCAGGGTTCCATAGAACTCGACATAGCTGGTGTTGTCGATCCCGTCGGCCGCATTCTGCGGATTGGCCAGAGCCGCAAGCTTGAGCGCCGTTCCGTTGCTCGCATAGGGCGGCCCGGGATCAATGGGCGCCAGCTGGCCGGCGGCGATCGCGGGATCGAGCGCCAGAGTCGCGGCTACGCGCGTGGCGTTGCTGGCATCGTAGGTGAACAAGGGAGCGCCCGGCTGAGGCGGCGGCCCGTCGGAAATATTCCCCGCGGTCAGGATGGAGTTGACGCGGTCGGCGAACGTCTGGGCCAGGCGGCTAAGCTCGCCCGGCTGGGCGCCGTCGCCCCGGAACGAGGCCAGCACGCGGTTGTGCATGTCCAGGAGCGCGCCCACTTGCCCGCCGGTGAACTGCGCGGTCACGTCGCGGCCCGCGGCATCGAGAATGGTGGCCGTGGGCGGGACGCCGGAAGTGCCCGGCGGAAGATTGGCGGGCGGGGCCAGCCGGTCCGAGAGGGTGTAATGGTGGTCGCCGATCACCAGCGGCGTCTGCCCGCCCGCGAGCACGGTGACCGTGCCATCCGCCTCCGCGGTCGAGGTGAAGTTCGTCAACTGGGAAAGATTTTCGAGCGCGTTCTGGATCTTGGCGTCGAGCGACGGGTCGTTGCGATCTCCGGCGCGCCGCTGGGCGTTATAACCGGCCAGCTGAGCGCCCAGGGCGTTGATTTGATCGACCGTCTGGCCGATCTGCCGCTCCGTATCGCTCGCGGCCTGCTCCAGTTTCGAAGCCGCGGTGTGAAAGCTCTCGACCACCTGCTGCGCGTTGTCGATGACCGCCTGCCGGGATGAGCCGCTCGCCGGATTGACGCTCCACGCCGAAAAACTACTGAACAGATTGCCCAATGCGGCCGGAATGCCGCTCGTGGCGGAAAGGTCGAGCGCGCTCTCGATCGTGCCCAGGCTGGCGGATTGTTGCGCGGCCGCGCCGAGCGACTCCTGCTGGCGGCGCACCGCCGCTTCCGCAAATTGGTTGCGCGAGGTTTCGAGATCCCCGGCGCGCAATCCGCCGAGCAATCCGGCCCCCGGGTCGAAAGGCAGGGCGTTCAAAGTCAGCGACTGGCTGGCATATCCCGGCGTAGACACATTGGCGACGTTATTCTGGACCACTGTCACGGCGCGGTCATACACGCTCAGCACGCCGGCCGAAGAGAGAAGCGAGGATAGTAGTGACATATTTGCCCGATCCGTGTTGGCCGGCCCCTCTAGGCCACCCGCGACACGCGCCGCCCGGCAGCCGTCAGCGCGGGCAGCCCTTCCCCGCCGTGCGGCGAGTAGGCCGCTCCTGAAAATTCCTCGACCAGGCGCAGCCACCCCAGGTGAAAGGCGCCGGCCTGCTGATAGAGCGCCGCCACTTTTTTGAGCTCGCGCGCGAATCCCGCAAGCGCGTCGCGCGATGCGGCCCGTGCTTCGCCCGGCTGGTTTCGGAGGGCTCCGAGCATCCCTTCGAACAGGCCGGCGGCACGCTCCAGCAGGGCGTGACCGGTCTCCAGGTCCCCCGGGCGCGCAACTATGGCGAGCCCGGTCACCTGTTCGAGAAGGGCCCGCGCCTGATCGATCGAGCTGGCTGGAGAAGCCGTCATTTTCGAGCGCCTCCGGCTTTAGAGTCCGCCGCCGACCCCAGGGTTTCAGCAACCAGAGCCCGGCTGGTTTGAGCGGCGTCGGGCTGGTAGCGTCCGGATTGAAAATCCCGCGCCAGCGCAGCGACCCGCCCGGCGCGCGCGCGCGCTTCAACCGAGAGCAGCGTTCCGATTTTGGCCGCCGACCCCGACAACTCCACCCGGTCGCCGGTCCCGGTGCGCCCCGGGGCGCTGCTGCCCAGGCTGTTTTCACGGCCAACGGCGCCCGCTGGCGGCGTTCCGCCGGCCGCGGCGCCCGTCAGGTTCGAATTTTCCACTTTCATATCGGCTCCCAGAAGCGGCGTGACGGCTTTATCCCGCTGTTAACCATATCGGCAGAATCCGGCCGCGGCTTTAGCCGTCTTTCGCGTTCCGCGCCGCCACGCCTTCTTGCGCCAGCGCTTGTTGCGCCAGCATTTGATGCACCTTGAGCAGCAGACGGACCTCACCGGCCGGCATCGACAGCAGGCGCGCGATCTCGTCGGGCGTTTCGCCGCGCCGGTGGAGGCGCAAGGCCTGGCTGCGCCGGTTCAGGTTCATGCCAGGGCGCGCCGCGACCGCCGCGGATTCGCCCGCTGCGGCGGCGGGGGCGCGCTGCCGCCCGCGCGCGGCCATCTCCACCCGGCGCCCGCCCGCGCGTTTCTCGACCTTCAGCGTGCGCCACAAATAGAGCGCCAGGCCCACTCCCGCCGCTGCCAGGATAAACTGCGTCACAGGACTCGCGATCCAGGCTAACGGCATGTGCTCGCCACATCGGTCCCGAATGCCGCGCGCGCTCGCGAACGCCCCCGTTCGCCCGCGCTCATCGCAGGATCCGCAGCCGGTCCTGCCGGCTGATGATCTGCTGAATTCTCACGCCGTAATTGCCGTCGATCACCACCACCTCGCCGCGCGCCACGACGCAGTTGTTGACGATCACCTCCACCGGCTCGCTCAAGGACCGGTTCAATTCCACGATCGAACCCGTCGTCAGCTTCAGGATCTCCTTGATGGGAAGCTCGGCGCGGCCGAAAGAAACGCTCACCGCCAGCTCCACGTCGAGCAGCAGGTCCATTGTGTGGGAGACGGTGTGAGAGACCGGGGATCCAGAGACGGCGAGCACACCCGGCGTCCCCGTGCCCGCCGCTCCGGAATCCGGCAGCACGAGGGCGCCGGGGTCTTGCGCCGATGCATCCGCTGCGCCCATGTCGAGCGCGCGCATCAGCCCCGCGCTGAGCGCCACTTCAAACGGCAGCGCCGCGCCGGCATAGCCCACGGTGGCGGTGAAGGTGTACGCCGCCGCTCCCGCCTGCCTGCGCTCGGCGCCGTGTTCCGGCGTCACTTCCCGGCCCAGCCTGGCGCTCAGGCTCTGCGCCGCCCCGGCCAGCGACTGGCCCAGAATTTCGAGACAGGTGTTGCGCGAATCGGCAGGCTCGGCGTTTTCGATGCCTGCGGCCCGCAGAATGCGCGCACCGAGTTCCATCCAGGTCGATTCGACGGCCGTGATCCACAGAGCCGGCTGCTGGACGTCCTTGTAACTTTGCTCCCAGCACAGCGTCCCGATGCCGGAAGGGGCCGGAGCGGCCGCGGCCGCTTCGGCTTCGGCGGCGCCAGAGGGTGCAAACTCGACCTGCGGCCGCTCTTCGGTCATGGACTCGATGGCGGTGGCCAAGGCCGCGGTCCACTGCTCCATCAGCCAGCGGGCATTTTCCGCATTCGGTTCATGGGCCATCAGATCCCCCGCTCGGTCGGCCAGCGCTTGGCCATGTAGACCCGCAGCCGCAGGATGGCCTGGGATTTGAGCTGCGAAATCCGCGAGGGGTGCAGGTGGACCACCTCCCCGATCTCACGCAGCGTGAGTTCCTCCCGGAAATACAGGCTGATCACCGTGCGGTCGATTTGTGGCATCTGCTCGATGGCTTCGGCCAGCAGTTTTTCGAGCTCCGCCCGCTCGAACAGGCGCGACGGCAGTTTCGCTTCGTCGTCGGCAACGTAGGAGAGTACGTCCGGCCCCTCACCGCCGGCATACTCCAGCGTGCCGATGTTCAGACCCTGCAAGTCGGCCAGCCACTCGTGATACTCGACCAGGTTGATCTCGAGTTCGCCAGCGATCTCTTCTTCGGTGGGCTCGCGGTGCAGCTTATGGCTGGCGGCCAGGATGGCGGCCTGCACCTGGCGGGCCATGCGCCGTTTCTGGCGCGGCGCCCAGTCGAGGCCGCGCAGGCTGTCGAGAATGGCCCCGCGAATCTTGTACTCGGCGTAAGTCTTGAGTTTGACGTTGTGCCGCGGGTCGAAGCGATCGATGGCCGCGATCAAACCCACTACGCCCGCCGAGATCAGGTCGTCCAGGATTACATTTTCCGGCACCCGCTCGTGGATGCGCCGCGCGATGAGCCGCACCTGCGGGAGATGTTCGAGAATGAGCCGCTCGCGCTCTTCAGTCGAGGTCTCCAGTGTCGTCGAATAGCTCATCATCGTGCTCGCGTCATCTTGCTGGCGTCACCATGCTGGCGTCAACATGGCTCACTGCCACCGGCCTCGGTCAGGCTTCATGCGGCTGCTCGCGCTTCTGCGGCGGGCAACAGCTGTTCGGTCAGCCGGCTTTGGGTGGCCGGCTCCAGATGCTCCGGAATCTGCTGGCCTGTCGCCAGAAAGGAAATGGGCTTGTGCGTGCGCGCCGCCTCGCTCAAAATGGGCCCCCAGCTGTCGGTTTCATCCAACCGCGTGAACAACAGCTTGGCCGGCTGGAAGATGGCAAACCGGTCCACCGCACGCGTTATATCGGCGGATTTCATCGAGGCCGATAGGACCAGGTGCGTGTCGCACTCCGGCCGCCCCGCGAGAAACCGGGCCAGATCGTGCCCCTGGTCCATTTCCGCGGCCGCCAGACCTGGGGTATCGATCAGAATGAGTTCCTTGCCGGCATGCTGCCGCAGCACCTGGGCCAGCGCCGCCGGGCTTTCGACCGATTCGTAAGCCATGCCCAGGATGGCGGCGAAGGTGCGCAACTGGTCGGCCGCGCCGATGCGATGATAGTCCGCCGAAACCAGCATCACCGGACGGCGCGCCTTTAAGCCCCACTGAGCCGCCAGCTTGACCAGGCTAGTGGTCTTACCCGAACCCGGCGGCCCCGCGAGCGCCACCACGCGGCAATCCGCGCCGGGACGCCCGAGCGAGGCATCCACGGCAAAACGGCTCTCGAGCTCCACGCGGGCGGCGCGGCGCGCGATTTCCGGGTCGACAGGCAGCGGACCGAGCCTGGCCGCGACCGCCTCGGCAATCTGCTGCGCCAGCTCCAGCTCCACTTCCGCGGCCACCAGCACGCTAAAAATCTCGGCCGCTTGCGACGACGGCGCGAGCCACCGCGGCGCCGACACGGCCGATCGCGATAACGAGCGCCGCATGCCATCCAGTTGCCGGCGCAGTTCCGCCAGCTCGCGCGCCAGAGGATCGCCCGGAGCAGGCACGGGATTGGCGGCCGCGGGACGGGACGTGCGCGCGGCCGGGGGTGTCGAGACCGCCAGCACCACCTCGTATTCACCCAGATGGCGCCACTCGGCGGGCGACCTGCGCGATTGCACGATCATGGCCTCCGGCCCGAGTTCCCGGCTGCCTTCGGCCAGCGCCGCCTCGACGGTGGCGGCAAAAAACGATTTCAGATGCATCCCGCTCTCCGTACTACGTCCGCCGGCCGCTTCTGCGCCTTCCTCTTGCGCCAGGTCCTCGCCGGGCTCCATATCCCTGCGGCCACCGGCGCTCCGGCCGCGCTCTGTCTCCGGCTCCGGCAAATTCCGCTCGCGCCGCGATGTCCTCAAACGTATACGCATCACTCAATTCCCCTTTCGGTTTTCAATTACGGCAACACGCCGAGCGACGCCACGCGCACGCCCGGCGGTACCTCGTTGTGCGAGAGTACAAAAAGATTGGGCAAAGACGATTCGGTGATCTGGCGCAGGAAGTATCGCGCGCCCGCGCTCGTAATGGCCACGACCGGCGAATCCGGCGCGCCCACCTTCTGGGCCAGGCGCTCGACCATCCCGCGCAAAACCTGCGGGTCGAGCCCGAGGACGCTCGCCTGTTCGCCGTGTTCCACGCCTTTTTCCACCATCTGCTCGACCGCACCGTCGACGAAGTAGGCGGCCAGTTCGCCCGCCGCGTTGAGATACGGTTTTACGATGGCGCGCCGGATGGACTGCCGGACATATTCGGTCAGCAGCACGGCATTGCGGCTGGCGGAGGCGGACTCGCCCAGGGCCTCGAGAATCGATCCCGCGTCACGAATCGACACGCGCTCGCGCAGCAGGTTCTGCAGCACGCGCTGCACCGTGGCGAGCGGCAGCAGCTTGGGAACCAGGTCCTCGACCACCCGCGGGTTATCGACCGCCACCCGGTCGAGCAGCTTCTTGGCGTCCTGGCGCGAGAACAGCTCGTGCGCATAGCGGCGCGTAACCTCGGAGAGGTGTGTGCCGAGTACGCTCACCCCGTCGACCACCGTATACCCGGCCGCGCGCGCGGTCTCGGCGGCTTCGGCTGGAATCCAGAATGCGGGCATGCCGAACGCCGGCTCGCGCGTGGCTTCGCCTGCGAGCGCGGCTTCGGTGCGGCCGGCCGCAATGGCCAGCTCGCATCCCTTTGGCAGCTCGTAGCGGGCGACTTCGGCGCCTTTGAGCGAGATCACATACTCGCGGGCGCGCAAAGAAAGATTGTCGGTGACGCGCACTGCCGGCAGCAGGTATCCCAAATCGGTGGCCAGCTGGCGGCGGATGCCGGCGATCCGGCGCAGGAGCGGCGAGTTCTGGCCGCCTTCCGCCACCCCCACCAGACCCAGCCCCACTTCTACCGCCAGCGGCTCGACCTTGAGCAGGTTTTCCACGTTCTCGCGCGCCGGCTCGCGGTCGATGGCTTCGGCGGTGACAGCATCGGCGGCCGTGGCCTGGCGCATTCTCCAGCCGAGCGTCCCCAGACCCGCGCCCAGCAGCAGAAACGGGATCTTGGGAAGGCCCGGGAAAGCGGCCAGCGCCACGAGCACTCCGGCTGCCAATAGCAACGGCTGCGACCGCCCAAACACCTGCTGGCGGAACTCCTCGCCCAGGCGGGCATCGGCGTTGGCGCGCGTGACAATCAGCGCGCCCGAGATCGAGATCATGAGCGCCGGAATCACCGTCACCAGGCCGTCGCCAATGGTCAATATCGTGTAGGTCTGAATGGCGCGCTGGAAATCCATGCCCTTTTCGAGGATGCCGATGAGCAGGCCGGCGATGATGTTGATGCTGGTGATCAGAATGCTGGCCACCGCGTCGCGCTGCGTAAACCGCGAGGCCCCGTCCATGGCGCCGTAGAATTCGGCTTCGCCGGCCAGTTGTTTGCGGCGCAGGCGCGCTTGCGCCTCGTCGATGAGGCCGGCGTTCAGATCGGAATCGATGGACATCTGCTTGCCCGGCAGCGCGTCCAGGGTGAAGCGCGCCGTCACCTCCGAGATGCGCACCGCGCCGTGGTTAATGACCACGTACTGGATGGCGATCAGCACCAGAAAGATCACCGCGCCCACGATGTAGTTGCCGCCCACGACAAAATTGCCGAACGCCTGGATGACGTCTCCGGCGGCGCCGGTGCCGGTGTTGCCGTTGAGCAGGATCAGCCGGGCCGACGAGATATTGAGGGCCAGGCGGAACAGCGTGAGCAGCAGAAGCGTAGTGGGAAACACGCTGAACTCGACCGGACGCATGATGTACATCGAAACCATCAGCACCACCACCGACATCATGATGTCGGTCACCAGCAGCACATCCAGCAGAACGCTCGGTATGGGGGTAATGAGCGCCATGATGATGATGAGCACCGCG
>Ga0310811_10007293_pt1 | contig 14150 bp, 13 predicted proteins | sample YCmetagenome_FD_207642 | JGI IMG/M metagenome (GOLD analysis project Ga0310811, IMG submission 207642) | Soil microbial communities from experimental microcosm in Duke University, North Carolina, United States - YC | ecosystem: Engineered > Artificial ecosystem > Soil microcosm > Unclassified ...
TCGGTCGGGTGATCCATTGATACGACGCGAGAGATGATCGGCCGCTCATGCAAGTTCAGCCCGAGACCATGTGCGAACTGCAGGCCGAACGCGGCCATCTCGTCAGGGAAACCGAATTCATTCGCTTTCGGAAACACCTCGCAGATGTGCGCCGTGCTGGCGCCGGGCCTGATGCGCTCGATGGCGTTGTCGAGCCATTCGCGCGCCCTCCTGTAGGCGTCGTGCTGCGCGGGCGTCGCGCGGCAGACGTTGAAGGTGCGGTAATAGCAGGTGCGATAACCCATGAAGCTTTGCAGAATGTCGAAGAAAGCCTGGTCGCCCGGGCGGATCATTCGATCGGTGAAATTGTGAGGATGCGGGTTGCAGCGCTCGCCGGAAATGGCATTGACCGCCTCGACGTCGTCGGAGCCGTGCGTGTAGAGGAACTTGTTGACCTCGGCGACGATGTCGTTTTCGCGCACGCCCGGCCGCAGCATTTCATTGACGACGTCGTAGGCGCCATCGACCATTGCGGCCGCGCGATTGAGAAGTGCGATTTCGTCGGCCGATTTGACTTCACGCGCGCTCAGCATGATTTGCTGGCCGTCTTTGATCTTGATCCCGGCTTTCTCGAGCTCGAACATCATTGGCGGCTCGATGATATCGACGCCAATTGGCATTTTGGCGACGCCTGCCGACTTGAGAATTGAGGCCATTTCCTCGGCGTGACGCTTCATCAGGCCGAACGCCGGATCGACGGTGCCGCGTAAGCCGACGAGGCCGGCCTTGCAATTCTCCGGCTTGAGCCAGGGCGAATAAAGCTTGTGGTGGACTGCGGCCGAGCCAAAGTCCCACAGAATAGGATCGCCCCCACGCGTGAGGAGGACCCAGCGCGAAAGCTTGTCGCGCGCCCATTCACCGATCTTGGTCGAGGTGACGTAGCGGATGTTGTTGTCGTCAAATAGCAATAGTGCGCCGAGGTCGGAGGCCTCAAGCGCGGCCTGCGCGCGGCCGAGTCGATAACGGTGCATGCGGCGGTAATCGACACGTTCTTCAAAGTCGACGCCCATGGTACCGAGCACCGGCAAGTGCCGACCCCAATTGTAGCGCGGGTTGATGTCCTCGGCGGTGATTTTCACCGGCTCGCGCGTTCTCTCGTCCATGGTCGTCTCCTTACGCGGTATCGATTGCCGCTTTATAGCCGGTAGGTCGACATCATTATAGGCCTAGTCGGTGGCTCTGTCGGCACCATCGGACCTGCGCCGGAACGCGGTCAATGGGCCTCTACATGGGCGTCCTTGATGACGCCGCCCCACACTTCGGTTTCCTTCTTGATAAAGGCCGCAGCCTCGGCGGGCGTACCGCCGGCGGCGTGAAGGTTGATCTTTGTAAAGTGGCTCTGTGCTTCCGGACTTTTGAGGACTTCGTTCACAGCCTTGCTGAGCTTTGCCACGATTGCGGGCGGCGTCTTCGGAGGAGCCGCAATTGCGTTCCAGGTGCCGGATTCAAAGCCTTTGACGCCAGCCTCATCGAGCGTCGGGATATCGGGCAGGTTTGGAATTCGCTTGCTCGTCGCAACGGCAAGGATCCGCGCCTTGCCGGCCTCATGCAGTTTGATGGCCGAGGCCAACTCCATGAAAATGAAATCGACGTGGCTGGCGATAATGTCATTCAGCGCGGGTGCAGTGCCCTTGTAAGGGACGTGTACCAGCCTGGTGCCGAGGATGCGTTCGAACAACGCAGCCGTGAGATGCGACGTCGTGCCTATTCCCTGCGACGCGTAGTTGACCTTGCCCGGGCTTGCCTTCACGTAGTCAATGAAATCTCTCGCCGTCTTCGCGGGAAAATCCGGGCGTACCAGCAAGACATTGGCGATCGAGGTCATGATCGTCACCGGCTCGAACTGTGTGGGATCGAAATTCATCTTTTTATAAAGCAGCGGGTTGACGGTCAGAGGCGCCGGCTGCGCCGCGAGCAGCGTGTAACCATCGGGATCCGACGTGAAGACTGCCTCTGCCCCGATGTTGCCCGCGGCGCCTGCGCGATTTTCAACGATAACCGGCTGACCGAGCTTCTGATGCAGGCCTTCCGCGACGATGCGCGTCACCGTATCAACGCCGCCGCCCGCGGGCACGCACACGATGATCTTGATCGGCCTGTTCGGAAAATCAGCGGCCGCATCCTGCGCGGACGCCGCCGACGCCGTCAGCAACGCGGCCAATAGTCCTGCCAATATCGTGCGCACGCGATCCTCCCTTGTGCCGGCTATTTTATGCCACGCGGGCGAGTTTTTGTGCCGGCAGCTTGAGATTGAACACCTTCATGGCATTGCCGCCAAGGATATTCCGCTTTGCCGGCTCGGTCAGGAACGGCAGATCATAGATTGTCGAGGGTAAATCGAAGTCCCAATGCGGGTAATCGGACGAATAGAGCAATTGGGTTTCGGCATTGATCATGCGGAAGGTTTGCTCGAGTGCCGCGATGTCGGTCATTTCCAAGGGCTGCGATGAGAAATACATGTCGCGCATGTACTCGCTGGGTTTCCTTTTCATGGCCGGGGCTTCAGATGAGCGCATCATGTACTCGTTGTCGAAGCGCTGCATCATGAACGGCACCCAGGCAAGTCCGCTTTCGACCCAAAGCACTTTCAATTTCGGAAACCGCTCCGGCAGGCCGTTGGTGATCCAGTTGGCCAGATGCACCATGTTGTAGAACACGAAGCCAAGCGCGTGAACCGAGATGAAGCGATTCATCATGCCGACGGTCTGGTCGTTCCAGTTGTAGCCGGCATGGAAAGCGAGCGGCAGGTTCATCTCTTCGAGCAACGCATAGGTCTTCATATAGGAATTGTGGTGAACCGGACGATAGCGCGCCGACGTAACCATGAAGCCGACGACGCCTTTGGTCTGCCCGAATTCCTGAACGGTGCGATAGGCCGCATCCGCGTCATTGAACGGCAGATAAAGCATCGAACGGATGCGCGGCTCGTGCGCCAGCACCCGTTCAGTGAGCCAGTGGTTGTAGGCACGCGCCAGCGCGACCTCGACCTCGACTTGCGGGTGCAGGCCAAGTTGAAGCATCGGAGTTGGGAACATCACCGCGACATCGATGCCGATCGCATCCATCCAGCGCCGCGTCAGCGCAATGTCGCGCTGAACGCCACTTTCCGTTTTCTCCATCCCCCGGGTCGCATAACGCATGACGCGACCGCCCATGTCCTGGTAGCCGACGCCGGCCGGCAACATGCCGACACTTTTCGCGTTTGCCTGACGCGCGCTGCGCGCAAGCTGCTGCAGCACAGGATCGTCCATGTAATCGAGGATCTCGCCGATCGACTCGCTTTCGTAGTGGTGCGAATCGACATCGATAATCGGGAAATTCTTGTACCCGCGTTCGGCAGCCTGCTTCGAGGCGTGCGCCAGCAGCTTGCTCGTGTCGAATTCCTCGACCTCCATGCGGCGGAAGTCGGACAGCGGAAGATCCATGCTATTTTCCCTTGCGCACGATCATGCGCTATCTCCCAGACCAGGCCTGCCACATGCCGAGCTCGAACACCTGCAAGTTCACAGCCTTGAGCATTGCCGTAACCGTCACCATTACCTCGGTCGCAGTCACGGCATCCGCTGCGAACGCGGGCAGTGCGCCATCGCGCGCCGCCGAGCGTTCGGCGTAGAGGCGCACGGAATTTGCGAGCATGTCCTGAATGTCTATGTCGCTCAGCTGTGGTTCAGCCGGGACAGCCGCCTCAGTTTGCGACGACATAGATATCCTCCCCGCGTTGGACCACTTCGAAGCTTTTCAATTTCAGGCTGCGGTCGGCCACGCATTCGCCGGTCCTGAGATTGTATTCGTAGCCGTGCCAGGGGCAGACAAAATGGATTTCCTCGCTTGAAAATTTCTGCCCCTGCCAGCTGCGGTCGGGGCCGATGATGTCTTCGACCTTGTGCATCATGACTCCTTCGCAGGCCGGCCCGCCCTGATGCACGCAGAGGTTTTCATACGCATAAAACTGCCCCTGCCAGTGGAACACGCCGATCTCGCGGCCGGCGTGACTGACGATTCGGCGTTCGCCGTCGGGAAATTGCCTGGCTTTGGCGACGAACACGTCCGGCATGCAGTCAGGTTCCAGTGAGTACGCAAGCAAAGTATGGCACCGAACCGCAGTGCGCGGCAACGAAGCGGCTTCGCGAAAATGAAATAAGGGGTTGCGCTGATGCGCATTGTACGAAGCGGCAGCATCGAGCAAGGTCCGATGCGAAAAAGGTGCGGACGTGGATTCAAACTTGTTACTTGCGGTGATTGCCGCGGTCTTTCTGTTGGCCGGCTTTGTCAAAGGCGCCATCGGGTTTGGCTTGCCGACGGTGTCCATCGGCCTGCTCGGATTGCTGATGTCCCCGGCGCAGGCAGCGGCGATTCTGGTGGTGCCATCGCTGGTGACGAATGTCTGGCAGGCTTTGGTCGGGGGTGAAATCGCCGGGCTTGTGCGCCGCTTATGGCCCGTGCTTGTGGGAATTTGCCTGGGCACTTTCATCGGTGCCGTGCTGCTGTCGCATGACGACACGGGCCGGGCAACCGTTTGGCTCGGAATTGCCCTGGCGCTCTACGCAGCACTCGGCCTCGTCAAGGTAAATTTCGAGGTGCCGCGGCACGCGGAAACCTGGCTCGGTCTCGTCATGGGAGCTGCGACCGGCGCAACCACGGTGGCGACCGGAATTTTTGTCATACCCGGTACTCCGTACGTTCATGCCCTGCAGTTGGAACGCGACAAACTCGTGCAGGCGCTCGGTCTATCGTTCACCATTTCCACGATCACGCTCGCTCTTGCGCTCGCGCACGCCGGTGAAATACGTGGCTCGCTCGCCTGGCCATCCTTGCTCGCGCTTGGCGCCGCGCTGGTGGGAATGGTCCTGGGGCAAATGGTGCGTGGCCGTGTGCGGGCGGAAACGTTCCGGTTGTGGTTCTTTATCGGGCTACTGCTGCTTGGCGCCCATCTGGCGCTGCACGACGTCTTATGATCGATTAGACAGTCTCTTAGTATCGCCACCAGGACTCGTGTGATGAAAATCGTCGATCTTTCGCACGTCATGAACGTGCATACCCCCGGCTGGGTCGGTTACGCCGGCAACAAAATGTACTATGCGCAGAACCTGCAGACGGTCCGAATTGTTGCACAGCGCATCGACACGGCCCTGCACGTCGGAACGCATTTCGACGGCGCCATGCACGCGACCGACAACAATAAAGGCGACATGGCCCATTTGCCGCTCGACTATCTGGTCAACCGTGGTGTCGTCGTCGACATTTCAAAGCGTATGCACGACTGGGCGGTGATTACGCCGGAGATTATCGAGAGCAGCGGCGCCGATATTCGCGAAGGTGACATCCTCATCCTGCATACCGGATGGCACAAGCATTACGAAGGGCAACCGCAGCAGGATCTGGTCCGATACTTCTGCTATCACCCAGGCCCGAGCCTCGACACGCTGCATTGGATGCTGAAGAAGAAAATCAAGTGGTGGGGCATGGATACCGGCTCCTGCGACCACGCGATGAACACCTCGATCCGCTATATGCGGCCCGATCTTGCCGAGGAATTCACAAAGAAGCACGGCAAGACGCCCGGCGAATTTTTTGGAACGTTCCACTACACGCACAAGAAATCCGGCCGGAAGGTTACGGCCGATGTCTTTCCGTTCCATAATTGGGCGTTCCAGGAAGGCCTGCTGCACGCGGAGAATCTTGGCGGCGATATCGAGATGATGTTGGGCAAGCGTTGCGTAATCGGCGCGTTCCCATGGCGCTACGAGGGCCTGGAGGGCTGCCCCTGCCGGATCGTGTGCTTCCTTGACGTCGACGACAACATCGAGGCGGTCGGCGACGCGGCGAAGGCGATTTTGCGCAACTAGCGTTTCGCTTTTCTACGTTTTGACCCCTGCGGATCGTGCAAGCGCGGGTCCGGCTTATTGCTTTGCAAAGTTGCCTGGATCGCTTCGCGTAGAATCTTGTGTTTCGACCGTGGCCACAGCCTGACGTGAATATCGGCAAGAAGCTTCGCCGATTTACCGAACACGACGATGCGGTCGCCGACACCGATGGCCTCTTCCAGCTGGTGCGTTATCAAGATTGCGGTCGAGCCGCACTCGCGCGCCAGCGCCAGGAAGGTCTCACGCAGTTCCGCGGCTGTGACCTCATCGAGGTGGCCGAATGCCTCGTCGGCCAGCAAAATATCCGGTTGCACTACGAAGGCGCGCGCGATCGCCACCCTTTGGCGCATGCCGCCGGAAAGCTCGTGCGGATAGGCATTGGCGAAATGTTCGAGGCCCAGCCGTTTCAGCCAAGTCAGCGCGCGCTTGCGTTGCTCATCTTCCGGCAGCCCGATTAATTCAAGCGGTAGCTTGGCGTTGTCGAGTGCCGAGCGCCACGGTAGCAGGCGGTCCTGCTGGAACACGGTGGCGATGCGGCCGCGGAAAAGATCAAAGTCGGTGTGCGGGCTCTTGTCGCCAATACGGATGGTGCCCTCGGTCGGTGCTTCGAGCCCGATCATCAGGTCGAAAAACGTCGATTTGCCGCAGCCCGTCTGGCCTACAATGGCCACGACTTCACGCGGTGCAATAGTCAGATCGAGCCGTTCAATGGCGATCACCGACTGCCCGGTTGTGGTCTGCCGAAACACTTTGCGCAGGCCGGCTACATTAATCGGCGGGGGGCCGCTCATGCGCGCCACCGCAAAAGCCGCGCTTCAAATCGAGACACAACGGCTTCGAGAAGGAACAGCAGCGCTACCAGTACAATAGTCCAGGCGAACACGTCGGCGACCGAGAACAGTTCCTGCGCCACCGATAGTTGATGCCCGATACCGGTCACGGCGCCGACCAGTTCGGCGATAGTGACCACGCGGATTGCCAGGCTGATATTGACTTTCCAGCTGGTGAAGATCGTCGGCACGATCGCCGGCAGCATCAGCTTGACGAAATACTGCAAGGTTGTTGGCCGAAACGATTGCATCATCTGCCGCAGCTCGCGCGGCACCGAGCGCATGGCGTCAAGTGTATCAACGAGGAAAACGGGACCGCAGACGACAACCAGGACGAATCCGATGCGGAATTCGACGCCCGGAAACCACAGCACAGCGAACAAAATCCAGGACACGACCGGCACCGCCATAAGGATGCGGATCATCGGATGCAGATACTTTTCAAGCGTATCGGAGCGATACATCGCCATCGCGAGCACGATACCGAGCACAAACGACACGATCAGCGCGCCGATGACCCGTGCCAGCGTGACGGCGATATCGAGGGGCGTGATACTGGTGATCGCTTTTGCGATCCGCAGCATGCTCGGGATGGCGAAAGGCGGAATCCCGAGCACTGGCGCAAGGTGCGACAGGACCTCCCAGGCCAGCGCAAAAACGAGAAGGGAGACGAAAGTCTGGCGCGGAAATATCAGGACCGGGACAGACTCGCGATGCTCCGTCGTCATCGTACAGGCGCGCTATGCGCTTAAGGGGCGTAGATGATCTTCTCGTCCGGCATCTTTTCGTAGAAACCGGCTTTCACCGCGCGCTCCATGATATCGGTAATCGACTTGCGCGTTGCGGGTTCCCACGCCGGCTTGATGATCATCTGCAGCCGTTTGCTATCGACCGCGGCGGTCAGGATTCCGGGCGGGAGCTTGAGCGTCTCGTTTGCAATCTTGTCGCCTGCAGCGGTGTCCTTGTGCATGACCTCGGCGACCTCCTGCAGGGCCGCGATCAGCATCTGCGGCGCTTTCGGATTCTTCGCGATCGCGTCGGCGCGCATGGCGGTCACGATTTCCCAGCCGTCGCCACCGGTGATTTCCTTCCAGCCCTGCGCCCCGTTGAAGATGACATGCCAGTCGGGATGCTGCTTCGCGCTGATACTGGCGAGCGGCTCGATCACCAATGCGGCATCGACACGGCCGGCCTCGAGCTGCGCGCGCGCAACGGCAAAGTTGGCGTTCACCGTGATGATGTCTTTGCCGAGGTCGATGCCCTTGGCGTTGGCATAGATTTTCGTCACCTGGAACTGCGAGCCCCCCATGTCGATGGCAAGCTGCTTGCCCCTGAGATCGGCGAGAGACTTGATCTTCTCGTCCTTGGCGAAGATCACGAGGTCAGCGAGCGTGAATCCGGTGGCGATGATCCGCACCGGCACGCCTTCCTGATACAGCTTTTGGAGGATCGTGGGACCGCCGATGAGCACGTCGGTCTCGCCGGTCGCGAAGGCCGCGTAGAAAGCCGAGATCGACGGATAGGCCTTGGCGTCGAGCTCGAAGCCGTGCTTGGCGTCGATGCCACGCGCCTTCATGATGTTCCAGACCAGCGGGTTGAAGACCGGCAGAGTAAGGCTCGACACTTTGATGATCGGCTTCTGTTGCGCTTGCACGCCCGGCGTGAAATTCAAAATCAGTGCCGCCGTGCACGCGAATAATGCGGCGAACCCCCGTCGAGACATCTTGGCCATGCCGTTCCCCCTTGTGTATTTCGAGCAGCGATCTTGCGCGTCAGCTTGCTCAAAGGCGAGCGCGACTTTACTCCGCTTTCGTTTGCGTGCAAATAATTGGACGCCAGTGAGTGGAGGGCGTGATGCCGCATATCACCGCGCGAGACGGGACGCGGCTCTATTATGAGGAAGCAGGGCAGGGCACGCCGGTCGTTTTCGTGCATGAATATGCGGCGGACTACCGCACCTGGGAGCCGCAAATGCGGCGTTTCTCGCGGTCACACCGCTGCGTCACCTACAGCCAGCGCGGCTATCCGCCATCCGATATTCCAGACGATCCGGATAAATACAGCCAGGATTGCTTCAACGAAGACGTCATCGCCGTCATGGATGCGCTCAAGATCGACAAAGCGCACATCGTCGGCCATTCGATGGGTTCGCTGACGGCGCTGCACGTCGGCATTCGACATCCGCAACGCTGCATTTCGATGACAGCTGCAGGTTGCGGCTACGGGTCGAGTGCGGATAAGAGGGTTGTCGAGGAAACGCGCGCGGCGTCACGCGAGACCGGCAAGATGTTTGCCTCCACCGACATCAAGACCGCCGCGGCGCGTTACGCCGATGGCCCCACGCGTCAGGCCCACAAGAACAAGGACCCGCGAGGCTATGCGGAATTCGTACGAATCCTGAGCGAGCATTCCCCGCAAGGCCACTCGCTGACCATGATCAATCTGCAGGCCAAGCGGCCAACGCTGTGGGACATGGAAGCGGACCTGAAAAAATTTTCCGTGCCCCTGCTGATTATTGTCGGCGACGAGGATGACTGGTGCGTCGACGCCAGCATTTTCCTGCGCCGTACGGTCCCAACCGCGGGACTCATGATCGTCCCGCGCACTGGCCACACCCTTACCAGCGAGGAACCCGAAAAATTCAACGCCGCGCTGGCCGAACTGTTTGCCGATGCCGAGGCAGGCCGCTGGCTCGCGCACAAACAACATTAGGAACCGGGAGAGAGCGATGGACCTCAAGCTTAAAGGCAAGACCGCGCTGGTGACGGGCGGCAGCGAAGGCATCGGGAAGGGGATCGCGCTGGCCCTGGCGAAGGAAGGCGTCGATGTTGCCATTTGTGCACGGCGTAAGGAGCCGCTGGAGGCGGTCGCAGGCGAAATCGCCAAGGCGACCGGGCGCAAGATCGTCTCCATTCCCGCCGATCTGCGTCAGGACAAGGACGCAAAAAGCTTCATCGAGCAGGGCCACAAGGCGCTCGGACGTGTCGACATCATGATCAATAATGCCGGTTCGGCAGCCGGCGGCGTCATCGAGCACCTGAGCGAAGACGATTGGGAAAAAGGGCTCCAGCTCAAGTTCATGGGTTACGTGCGCTGCTTGCGTTATGTCTTGCCGATTATGGTGAAGCAAGGCGGGGGGCGCGTCGTAAACCTGATCGGTAATGACGGCGTGAAGCCGTCCTATTGGGAGATCTGCCCGGGAGCGGCCAACGCCGCAGGGCAGAATCTGACGCTGTCGCTGGCGGGGCAATACGGCAAGAACGGCATCAGCTTTGTTGCGGTCAATCCAGGGCCAGTGCGGACCGAGCGCTGGGCAGGCCTGGTCAAGGCGATGTCGCGCGACATGAAGATTTCCTACGAGGAAGCCGACAAGCTCGCCCCTGCATCGATCCCGATGGGCCGCATTGCGGAGGTCGAGGAGGTGGCAAACCTTGTCACCATGCTCGCATCCCCACTGATGGAAATGGTCAATGGCACTATGATCGAGATCGACGGCGGTCAGGACAAGCCATTGATGGACCGTTTCCGCGACAATCCGAAAGGCTAGCCGACCATACCGAAATGGGGGTTCAGCGGTGTCGCTTCGCTTGACAAGTTCGGTCCGGCGGTCGGACTATTTGTATACAAACGAGCTCGCCCGCCGCAGGCGATAGAACTTTGACAATCGCGGCGCGTGCCAAAAGCGCGGTCAGCCGCCACGCAGGGAGCTTAAGTCATGAGACCGACGCGTCACGTGTTCACTCTCGCGCTTGCCGGCAGCCTCGCCGCCGGCCTTTCGTTCCAGGTTCAGGCGCAGCAGACCATTAAGATCGGCGAGCTCAACAGCTACAAGGCGCAGCCGGCCTTCCTCGACCCCTACAAGAAGGGCTGGGAGATGGCGATCGAGGAGATCAACGCCAAAGGCGGGGTTCTCGGCAAGAAGCTGGAAGTGATCTCGCGCGACGATGGCGCCAATCCGGGCGAAGCCGTGCGCGTCGCCGAAGAACTGGTTACGCGCGAAGGCGTTGCGATGATCGCGGGCACGTTCCTGTCCCACATCGGGCTCGCGGTGACGAACTTTGCCGGACAGAAGAAGGTCTTCTTCCTTGCCGCGGAGCCGCTCACCGACAAGATCACCTGGCAGAACGGCAACAAATATACCTTCCGCTTGCGCGCCACGACCTACATGCAGGTTGCGATGTTGATGCCGGCTGCGACCGGCGCGAAGAAGAAACGCTGGGCGCTGGTCTATCCGAATTTCGAATACGGCCAGTCAGCGGCGGAAAATTTCAAGATGCTGATGAAGAAGGCACAGCCCGATGTCGAGTTCGTCACCGAGCAGGCGCCGCCGCTCGGCAAGATCGACGCCGGTGCCGTTGCGCAGGCGATTGATGATGCGAAACCCGATGCGATCTTCAATGTGCTGTTCGGGGGTGATCTCGCCAAGTTCGTGCGCGAAGGCAATACTCGCGGCGTTTTCAAGAACCGCACCGTGGTGAGCCTGCTCTCCGGCGAGCCCGAATATCTTGATCCGCTCAAGGATGAGGCTCCCGTTGGCTGGGTCGTCACCGGCTATCCCTGGGACAAGATCAAGACCAAGGAGCACACAGCCTTCGTCGATGCCTACAAGAAGAAGTACAACGATTATCCGCGTCTTGGCTCGGTCGTGGGCTATGTGACGATGCAGTCACTCGCGGCAGGCATTGCCAAGGCAAAGTCGACCGATACCGAGAAACTGGTCGAGGCGTTCAAAGGTCTCAAGGTTGATAGTCCGTTCGGGCCGTTTGTCTATCGAGCCAGCGATCACCAGGCGACGATGGGGGCCTATGTCGGCAAGATCGTCCTCGAAGGCGGCAAGGGCACCATGGCCGACTTCAAATATGTCGACGGCGCATCCGTGCTACCGAGCGACGCCGAGGTAAAGAAGCTCCGGCCGGTCGAATCGAACTAGGTTTTCGTTCGTGACGTCCTTCGTTAACCTCTCCCCGCCTTGCGGGGAGAGGTGATTGTTTCATGACCTTCAGCGCATTTCTTTTCCAGGCGCTCAACGGGCTCTCCACCGCCTCGGGTCTGTTCTTTGTCGCCGTCGGCCTGTCGCTAATATTCGGCGTCTCCCGCATCATCAACATCGCGCATGGGTCCCTGTACATGCTGGGGACCTATATTGCTTATTCGTTCGCCACGCATATCGGCGGCGTGTTCGGATTTTGGGGTGGCATCATTGCCACGGCGCTTATCGTGGGAGTGATCGGCGCATTCATCGAGATTGTGCTCCTGCGGCGCATCTATCGGGCACCCGAGCTGTTCCAGCTGCTTGCGACGTTCGCGCTGGTGCTGATCATCAATGACGCGGCCCTTTGGCTGTGGGGGCCGGAAGATCTGCTTGGCCCGCGCGCGCCGGGCCTGCGCGGCTCGATCGAGGTGCTCGGCCGCCGGCTGCCGACCTATGACGTGTTCCTCATCATCATCGGTCCGCTGGTGCTGCTTGTTCTGCATTTCGCGCTCGCCCGCACGCGCTTCGGCCGCCTGGTCCGGGCTGCGACGCAGGACCGGGAAATGGTGAGCGCGCTGGGCGTCAACCAGGCGCTGCTGTTCACGTCCGTGTTTGCGGTGGGTTCGATGCTTGCGGGCCTTGGCGGCGCTTTGCAGGTTGCCCGCGAGCCGGCAAATCTCGCGACCGACCTGGTGGCGATCGGCGATGCCTTCGTGGTCGTCGTGGTCGGCGGCATGGGCTCGATCACCGGCGCATATCTCGCTGCCGTGATCATTGCCGAGGTGAAGGCAATCTGCATCGGCATCGGCGTGGTCGATCTCGGCTTCGTGACCGTCAACTTCTCGAAGCTGACACTGGTTGCCGAATTCCTAGTGATGGCGGTGGTTCTGATCGTGCGTCCCTATGGTCTGCTCGGCCGCCCGCAAGGGCAGGTCCGCTCGGTTGCAGAGCCGGAAGACCCGATCCGCCCGGCGACGCCTGCGCTCAAGATGCTCGGCGCCGCCGTCCTTGCGTTGCTGTTCTGCCTGCCGTTGCTCGCGCAGGGTTCGCCTTATCTGCTGATCCTCGGCATCGATGTACTGATCGCCATCATCTTCGCGACCTCGCTGCACTTCATCATGGGCCCGGGCGGCATGCATTCATTCGGCCATGCCGCCTATTTCGGGCTTGGAGCCTACGGCGCGGCGCTGCTGGTGAAATGGCTGGCGGTCCCCATGGGGCTCGCGCTTGTCGCCGCGCCGTTCGTCGCGCTTGCTGGAGCATTGCTGTTCGGCTGGTTCGCGGTGCGGCTCTCCGGCGTATATCTCGCTATGCTGACGCTCGCATTTGCGCAGATCGTCTGGGCTTTGGTCTTCCAATGGGAAGCGGTGACCGGCGGTTCGAACGGCGTGATCGGCGTGTGGCCGCCGCCGCCCTTCGACAAGGCCTGGGTCTATTTCCTGCTGAGCCTGGTGCTCGCTGTGATCGGCGTCCTGATCCTGCGCCGCTTTTTGTTCGCGCCCTTCGGCTATGCGATGCGCGCTGGCCGCGATTCACCGTTGCGTGCCGAGGCGATCGGCATCGACGTCAAGCGTGTGCACTGGTTTGGCTTTGCGATTGCAGGTGCCGTCTGCGGAGTCGCGGGCGGGCTCTTTGCCTTTGCAAAAGGCTCGATCTCGCCGGAGACGATCCACGTCGGCCGCTCGATCGACGGCCTCGTCATGGTGCTGCTCGGCGGCATTCAGACCCTGACGGGGCCGATCGTCGGGGCCTCGGTCTTTGCCACGCTGCAGGACACCGTGATGCGCCAGACCGAGTATTGGCGCGCGCTGCTCGGCATCATCATTCTCCTGCTCGTGCTGGCTTTTCCGCAAGGCATCGTGGGTGCCTTCTCCGCGATCTGGCGTAAAGCGGGGGCGAAGCCGTGAGCGTGCTTGCCATCCACTCATTGTCCAAGGCATTCGGCGGCGTGCATGCTGTCAACAATGTCAGCTTTGAGATCGCGCAGGGCGAATTTCTCGCGATGATCGGGCCCAACGGCGCCGGCAAGTCGACCTGCTTCAACATGATCAATGGGCAGCTCGCACCCGATTCCGGAGAAATTCTCTTCGAGGGCCGTAACATTGCAGGCCTCGAGCCGCGCGCGGTCTGGCGGCTCGGCGTCGGCCGGACCTTCCAGGTTGCTGCCACGTTCAGCTCGATGACGGTTATCGAAAATGTGCAGATGGCGCTGATCTCGCACGGCCACGAGACCTACCAGTTGTGGCGCGCCGCCGCCCAGATGCATCGCGACCGCGCCCTCGACCTGCTCCAACAGGTCGGGATGCGCGAAGCCGCGGACCGGCCCAGCCGCGAGCTCGCCTATGGCGACATCAAACGGATCGAGCTTGCCATTGCGCTCGCAAATGAGCCACGCCTTTTGCTGATGGACGAGCCAACGGCGGGCATGGCGCCGCGCGAGCGCAA
>Ga0310811_10007294_pt1 | contig 14149 bp, 13 predicted proteins | sample YCmetagenome_FD_207642 | JGI IMG/M metagenome (GOLD analysis project Ga0310811, IMG submission 207642) | Soil microbial communities from experimental microcosm in Duke University, North Carolina, United States - YC | ecosystem: Engineered > Artificial ecosystem > Soil microcosm > Unclassified ...
CGATGGTGGAGTGCGCCCGGAAGGGCTGCGCGCTACTGGTTCCGCGGCTCACCTGGCCAGAGCCCGATCAAGCGGTCGAAGCGACCTGCGACCGCGGCGACGATCCCGTCACCTGCGAGGGCCAGCCAGACTTCTTCGGGGGCTGGGCGGCGTTCTGCCGCTGCCCAGGACAGCAACTGCCCCAGCGGGCCGGCGAGGCCCGGTTCGATTTGGCCCCAGCGCCGCGCGGCGCGGGCACGGTCGGTTGTCCAGGTGCGGTCGTGGACGCTGACCAGCCCGGCGACGGCCAGCAGCGTCTTGCGGGCGGCCTGGACCCCCAGGAGGTCCGCGGCCGCCGTCCCGGACTCCAGCGCCCGCTGCCACCGCCGGTGATACCAGGCGATGTCGCCGTTGAAGCCCCGGGCGGCCCTGGCGTCCGCGGGGAACGCCGGGAGCGCGGCGGACGGGTCCGGGCCAGCCAGGTGGACGCAGTAGTGGCGCAGGAAGACCCGGAAGCCATAGGCGGCAGCGGAGTCGCCGACCAGGTCCGCGGCGGTGGCAGCGGAGATCTCCACGCCCCGGCACAGGCCCGCGTACCGGGCCGACAGGACGTACCCGACACCGACCGGGTCCGCCAGGTCGACCGATAGCAGGTCCACGTCTGACAAGCCGGGGCGTACGGTCCCGTTAGCCACCGATCCGTAGACGTAAAGCGATGCCCCGGACTCGGTCGAGTAGGCGACCGCGTCAGCTAGGACGGGCTCGAAAGCCGCGGGTACCCGGCTGCGGTCCGCGCCCGTCACGATCGTCCCGTCAGCCGCCACGCCCTCCCGGGGATCAGGCACCGCGTTCCCGCGCATCGTGGCGGCGGTAGCTTTCGATCCACTGGGCGTTGAGCTCGTCGGCGAGGCGCTTGTGCCGGACGGTGATCTCGCAGCCCGCCGGGAGGTCCAGCCCGAGAAACCCGAGCACGCCGGCGGCGATGCGGACGGGATCGGCGTCAAGCTCCTCGTAGAGCACCGGGTAAGGCTGTATGCCTTCGGCGGCGAACCACTGCTCCCATGCGGCGTTGTGGTCCTCGATCAGCCGGACAAGCTCGCGGACCTGACTGAAGTCGAAGTCCGGTTCTCCTGCCGGTTCTTGCCGCTCGTCGGCTGTCTCGAACCACACGCCTGTCTGCTCGGCGCGCAGCAGGGACACGGCCTGGGCGATCACGTCGCCGCGTCGCAGGTAGACGAAGCGCGCACGGCCGAAAGCGGCGTTCAGCAGGCCCACGCCCGATTCCGCATGGCCGGGGTAAACGGGAGCGAGGTGGGCGGTGACCTCGTCCATCGTCCCCCACATGATCCTGGCGGCGAAGACGCCGTTGGCCGTGCTCCCGGCCGCGGCCGCCGCCCGAAAGTAGTCGGCGTACTCGAAGGTGCCGTCGGACGGGTTCGCGATTCCCCAGCTAGCGGCGAACTCTCGCTCATCCTGACGGCGGAACCAGGACTGGGGATGGCCCGCGACCCCAGTGGACTCCAGCAGCCCGCACAGCAGTGAACTCCCCGTCCGAGGGGTAGCGCAGATCAGATACGAGCCAGTCCGCTCGGGATCAGGTGCGGGCGCCGGGGACATGGCGCGATTGAAGCATCCCCCGTGCCGCGCGGCAACGAGATAACCGGCTTACCGCGACGGCACCCTGGCCACGACCAGGCCCTAGGCATCCGAGGGTAAACCTGGAGTGCTCAGTCACGATATTGGCAGAGTATCAAGACCGAGCATCGAATCGGATTTTCTTTCAATCTATCTATCCTTCCAATGATCAGTGACGGACTGATAGAATCACGGATCGTGACTCACCTTGAAATGCCGGTCGGCGACGGCGCGGGAGGCGACGCGGCGGGCCGGGAGGACCAGTGCATCTGGCCGGGGTGCACGCGGCCCCGTGCGCCGGGGCGGGCGTCCGGGTCCGGGCGGCAGAAGGAGTACTGCCTGCAGTCCGACCCGCCGGAACAGGGCGGCGGGCCCGTGCACAACGCCCGCAACCGCTGGGTGGCGGTGCGCGGCGGGACCGCGCAGCGCCCGGCCGCCGGCCCCGACGGCGACGCGCCCGGCGGCGACGGCCGGGCACCGGGAGGCGCGGGACCCGCGGATGCCGCGCAGCAGGAAGGCGGCCAGGCGGAGCACGCCTCCGTTCTGAATCCCGGTCCTGTTACCGGTGCGAAGAGGCGGGCCAGCGAGCTGCTTGAGCAGGCCAGGCGGCAGCACGCGGCGGCGCTCGCCGGGCTGCGCGCGGAGCTTGAGCTGTACCAGCGCGCTGGGGAGGAGCTCGCCGGCCTCGCCGACCCGGCGGCGCTCGACCTTGAGATCGCGACGATCGCGGCGCGGGCCGGGCGGCAGGTTGCGCAGGCTGAGCAGGACGCGGCCGACGCGCGCCGCGAAGAGCTCACCGCGCAGCGGGAGCGCGACCGGGCGCTGCGCCGCGCGGCGGAAGCCGAGGCGGCCGCCGAGCAGCTCACCGAGGACACCCAGGCCGCCGAGCAGGCCCTCGCGGACCGGACGGCCGAGTTCGAGCGTGACCGGGGGTCGCTGTCTCAGCGTGCGCGGGAGGCCGCTCAGCTGGCCGCGGCCGCCGATGCCCGGGCCGAGGAAGCGGAGGCGGCGGCGACCGCCGCCCGCGAGCGGGCGCGGCAGGAGGCCGCCGCGGCCCGGTCACGCGCGGAGGGCCTCGTCGCCGCCGCGCGGCAGGAGGCCGCGCAGGCGGTCGCCGAGGCGAGGGAGCAGGCGGCGCGGGAACGGGCGCTGCTCACGGAACGGGCGTCGGCGGCGGAGGCCACGGCGGACCAGGCGCGGGCGGACGCGGCGCAGGCCAGGGAGTCAGCCGACCGTGCCCGCGGCGAAGCGGGGGCGGCGCGAGCGGAGCGGGACCGCGCACAGGCGGCGGCCGCCAGCGCGACCGCCGCGACCGCCGCCGCGGACGCGCGCGCGACGGCCGGCGCCGCCGAGTTGGAGCGCACCCGGGAAGAGCTCAGCCGGCTGCGCGCGGCGCACGCCGCCGAGCTGGCCCGGCTTGAGGCAGCGCACGGCGCCCTCCTGGACGCCGAGCGCGGCCGCGCCAATCGGGCCGAGGCGGATCTGGCCGCGTTGCGCGCGGAGAGCGCATAACACAACTGCTACCATCACGTACGTGCACGGCCGAACAGCGCAGGGAGACCATGATCGCCGGGCGTCTTCAGGCCGCCGTGATCATGCCGTCGCCCGCGCCACGCGCGACACCAGCCGGGCGGCCGGATGAGCCCCCCGGAAGTTCCCGCCCCCCGGGGCCGGGAGGATTCCGGCGAATCGTCGCTGTACCGGAAAGTCGCCGCTGACATCAAGGCGGCCATCGCGGCCGGCGACTACCCGCCCGGCGCGCTGCTGCCGTCGGAGGCGGAACTCGCCGAGCGGTACTCGGTGTCGCGCGGCACGGTGCGGCAGGCGTTCGCGGCGCTGCGCGCCGACGGGGTCATCGCGTCGCGGCGCGGCGCGCGCCGGGTCGTCATCGGCGGGCCCCGGGTGCAGTCGTTCGGCGAGCTGCTGTCGTTCTCGCGCTGGGCGCGGGCGATCGGCGAGGTGCCCACCGGGCGCGTGGTGTCCCTGGAGCGGCGGCCCGCCTCGGCCGCCGAGGCCGAGCGGTTCGGCCTGCCCGAGGGCGGCACCGTGTACTTCCTGGTGCGGGTCCGGCTGCTGTCCGGGCGGCCTGTCATGCTGGAGCGCGCTGTCTACCCGGAGAAGGTCGGGGTCCTGGTGGCGGGCCTTGACCTGGCCACCGACTCGATCGCCGAGCGCCTTGAGGAGCTCGGCGTCGCGTTCACCGACGCCGAGCACGTCATCGACGCGGTCCCCGCCTCGGCTGAGGACGCCCGCTGGCTCGGGGTGCGGGCCGGGGTGCCGCTGCTGCGGGAGCGGCGGTTCACCACGGACCGTGCCGGGCAGCCGGTCGAGTGGTCGGACGACCGCTACCTGGGTACCGAAACGGCGTTCAGCGTGCGCAACTCGGTCTCGGTGAACGCGCTGTCCCGCACTCCCCCGTCCTAACGGATACCCCGCCGCGGCCGTCATGCTCACTGACGGCCCGGGAGCATCGCGAGCGCCTGCGACCGCTGGGCGACCAGCTCGTCGTAGGTGCCGTCGCGCTCGGCCCACCGGTGCATCAGCACGCCCTTGACGAGGATCTCGTGCGGCGTGGGATCGGCCCGGAGCAGGTCCATGACCTCGGTGGCGAACTCGCCCAGGTCGAGTGCGCGGGGGTTGACCTTCTTGGCCTCTGGCGTGACGGCGACAGCCGGGGGGACGAGTTCGGCGACTTCGACGCCGGTGCCGTCCAGTTGCGCGCGCAGCGCCTCGGAGTAGGCGTGCACGCCGGCCTTCGTGGCGGCGTAGGTCGGCATCAGCGGGAACGGCAGGAACCCGATGCCCGAGGTGACCGTGATGATGGTGCCGGCGCCGCGCGCGATCAGGTGCGGCGTGAACGCGTCGACAACGCGGATCGTGCCGAGCAGGTTGGTGTCGACCGTCGCCTGCGCGGTACTGAAGTGCGCGGGGTCGCGCAGGTCCTCGGGGATCATGACCCCGGACATCGTCACGATCGTGTCGAGGCCCGGGTGGCTGCGGAGGACCGTGTCGCGGGCACGGCCGACGCTGCCGGAGTCGGTCACGTCGACCTGGACGGTCGCGAACCCCTCGGCGGCGATCTTGTCGAGCAGGTCGGTTCGCCGGCCGCCGACGATGACGGTGCTGCCGGCCGCGGCGAAACGACGCGCGAGCTCGAGGCCGATTCCCGAGGTAGCGCCGGCGATGAAGACGGTGCGGTTGGTGATGTCCATTGACTGCTCCAGTCGGTGATGATTCTTGGTTGCCGGTTTGCGGCCGCACCTTCAGTGTCGAGCTGTTCACCAGCCGGAGGCAGAGCCCCCGTCTTCCGGGGTCCCAGCAGGGCCCCCTTAGCCCAGTGGGCCGCGAACTACGATGCTGACTATGAGCGATGACGAACGCGCCAACCCGCTCGGCAGCTACCTCCGTGCCCGGCGGGCGCTGGTCACGCCGGAGCAGGCCGGGATTCCGGCGGGCGCGAAGCGGCGCGTTTCCGGGCTGCGCCGGGAAGAGGTCGCCATGCTCGCGGGCATCAGCGCCGACTACTACCTGCGGCTGGAGCGCGGCCGGGATAAGAACCCCTCAGCGCAGGTCCTCCAGTCGCTCGCGCGGGTCCTGTGCCTTGACGAGCTCGAACAGGAATACCTCCTCGGCCTGGCGGCCCAGCGCCCGAAGCCGCAGCGGCGCCGGAAGCCGGAACGCGTGCCCGCGCGGCTGCACCAGCTCCTGGCGAGCGTGCAGGTTCCCGCGTTCGTGGAGGGGCGCGCGTTCGACGTGCTTGCCTCCAACCGGCTCGCGGTCGCGCTCTCGCCGCGCCTGCAGCCCGGCTACAACCGGCTCCGGTCGCTGCTGCTCGATCCGGAGGAGCAGGCGTTTCAGCAGGACTGGACCCGCTCCGCCGAAGGCTTCATCGCCGCCTTCCGCAAGTCCGTCGGCGACGACATCGACAACCCGCGGTTCGTAGAGCTGGTCGGCGAGCTTGCCCTGTCAAGCGAGCGGTTCCGGACCCTGTGGGCGCGCCACGACGTCCGCAACCTCGACGGCGGCACCGCCACCGTGAACCATCCCGTGGTCGGCGAGCTGCGCCTGCACCGGGACAAGCTCCCCGTCGACGGCCTGCTCCTGGTCCTCTACTACGCCGACCAGGGCAGCGAGAGCGATGAGAAGCTGCGCCTCCTCGCCTCCATGGCCCAGCCAGCGCCCGACCCGGCGCGGACCGGATCACCAACGGCGGGCCAGCTTGCCCCCCGCAGCGACCCGGCCGCTGATCATTAGTCTGCCAAGCTCCCCCCCAACTTGGCTATACAAGTTTACGGTTGGCTATACTCCCTGTCCGTGATGAATGAGTCTGGACGGGTTGTCATCGTCGGCGGCGGGATTCTCGGGACCATGCACGCGGTCCTCGCGCGGCGGCGCGGGTTTGCGGTCACGCACCTGGAGCGAGAGCCGGAGGGGCGCGGGGCGAGCGTCAGGAACTTCGGGCTTGTCTGGGTGAGCGGGCGAAGGGCCGGACCCGAGCTCGCCCTCGCGCTGCGCGCCCGTGAGCTGTGGGAGTCGATCGCGGCCGACGCACCGGGGACGGGGTTCCGGCCGCACGGGTCGCTGACCATCGCGCGCGACGAGGCCGAGCTCGCGGTGATGCGCGAGGCCGCCGAACTGCCCGACGCCAAGCAGCGCGAGTTCGAGCTCCTGTCGGCGAGCGAGGTGCGCGCGGTCAACCCTGCGCTGCAGGGCGACTTCCTCGGCGGGCTCTACTGCCGGGCCGACGCGATCGTTGAGCCGCGGCTCGCGCTGCCCGCGCTGCGCGCGTCCCTGACCGGCCCTGGCTACACGTGGCTGCCCGGCCTTGAGGCCGTCGAGGTGGCGGCGAACGGGGTGCGGGACCAGCTGGGCACCTGGCACCGCGGCGACCTCGTCGTCCTGTGCACCGGCGCGAACTTCACCGGCCTCGCCGGGCCGCACCTGACCGCCGCCCGCGCCCTCGCGAAGGACGCCGGCGGCACGGGGCTGCGCCGGGTGCGGCTGCAGATGCTGCAGACCGATCCGCTCCCCGGCTCGCTGACCACGTCGGTGGCGGACGGCGACTCGCTGCGCTACTACCCGGCGTTCGAGGTGCCGTCGCGGGACGCGCTGCCCGCGCAGGCCCCCGTCGCCGCGGCGAACCGCGCGCAGCTGCTGCTCGTCCAGCGACTCGACGGGTCGCTGACCATCGGGGACACCCACGAGTACGACGAGCCGTTCGGGTTCGACGTCACCGAGGGCGCCTACGACCACCTGCTGTCCCAGGCGTATGCGCTGCTGGGCACCGCGCTGCCCGCGGTGCGACGGCGCTGGGCCGGCGTTTACAGCGAGGTGACCGGCACGCAAGCGCTCTACCACCGCTCCACCGTCGCGCCCGGCGTGGTCCTCGTGACCGGCCCGGGCGGGCGCGGCATGACCTGTTCACCCGCGATCGCCGAGGAGACATTCACATGAGCCGCTTCTCCGTTGTCTGCCTCGACATGGCCGGCACAACCGTCCGCGACGACAACACGGTGATGGAGGCGTTCGCCACGGCGATCGCCAGCCGCGCGCTGCCGGTCGCCGAGTTCCACGACGCCATGAAGTACGCGCGGGAGACGATGGGCCAGTCGAAGATCGAGGTCTTCCGGCACATCCTCGGCAGCGAGGACGCGGCGCGGGCGGCCAACGCCGCCTTCGAGAAGCACTACGCAGGCGCGGTCGCGGACGGCGCGGTCGCCCCGATGCCTGGTGCGGAACAGCTGTTCGCCGCCTGCCGGGCCGCCGGGATCAAGGTCTGCCTGTCCACCGGCTTCGCGCCTGTCACGCGGGACGCGATCGTGGCCGCGCTCGGCTGGGGTCCGCTGGTTGACCTCTTCCTGTCCCCCGCGGACGCCGGCCGGGGCCGTCCCTGGCCGGACATGCCGCTGACGGCGCTGCTGCGGCTGGGCGGCGGCTCGGTGCACGAGCTGGCGGTGGTCGGCGATACGCCGTCCGACGTCGAGTCGGGCCTGCGCGCGGGCGCGGGCCTCGTGGCCGGCGTGCTGTCGGGCGACTCAGCCCGCGCCGACCTGGAGGCCGTCCCCGCGGCGGCCGACCTGCCCGGCGCCCCGCTGATCCTGGACTCGGTCGCGGACCTCCTCCCGCACCTCGTCTAGCAGCCGGCGCCGTAGTCGTCGATGAGCCAGCGGCGCGCGCCGCTGGCTACTGGCCGGCGATCTTCCTGGCGACTTGCGGCGCGGAGTCGATTTGGGCCGCGGGCATCGTTAGGGGGTGGGACCGACCGTCATGTTCCGCGGCCAGCCGCCGTTGAAGTGGAGCAGCGCGAGCGTGCCGGTCGCCAGGGTGAGCCAGCGGGTCAGCGAGTTGCGGGGCAGCAGCGCCAGGGTCACCCAGGCGATGGAGGTGTACCAGGGCAGGGCCCAGGACGCGGCGACCACCCACGCGAACGTCAGCGCGCAGGTGGCGGCGACCACGGTTGGCACGTCGGGCGATAGGCGGTTGTACAAGTACCAGGCGAGCGCCAGCATGAGCGGCGGCCACGCGAAGCCGATGATCACGGGGAGAGTGTGGATGCTGTCCGGATCCACCTTCTGGCACCACACCTCGATCAGCCGCCAGATGGTCGGCGAGATGATCATCTGCGAGGCGTGCCGGAGCGGCTTGAGCGCGCCGAAGCCCCAGGTGAGGTAGTAGAGGCCGGCCGTGACGGCGCCGGCGCTGGCTGCCGTGCGCAGCAGGCGCGGCCAGGCCCGGTTGTGCAGCAGGGGAATGGCGAGGCCCAGCGGCACGTAGTTGATCTTGATTCCGCAGCAGATGCCGATGAGCACGCCCACGAGGATGTCGTCGGGGGCTGTCTTGACCCGCCGGGACAGGACGATCGCCCCGATCGTGGCCAGGGCGAGGATGGCGTCCAGGTGGCCGCCCATGACCAGTTCGACGATCAGCAACGGGTTGGCGACCCACATCAGCGCGGCGCGCACCGGGTTGTCTGTGGTCTTGATCAGGATGAGGCCGGTGGCGAGGAACGCCATCGCCGTGACGATCATGAGCACCCAGATGGTTACCCATGGCCGGGGGCCGCCGATGAGGGCGGCGAGGGTCTGGATCCAGGTGGCGATGGGGCCGTAGACCGACGGGGTATGCCGCCACATCGGGTTGATGATCGCCACGTACGGGTTCTGCGCGCCGCCGGGCAGCTGGATGGGCAGGAAGGCATACGGGTTCTGGCCGAGCGCGGCGATCCGCCCGTAGGCCGCGTAGCTGGCGACGTCGGCCGAGCCGACCGGCGTGATGCTGACCAGCACCGCGAGGGCGGCAGCGGACGCCGCCAAGACCTTGTACGGGCTGGGCGACCACCCGAGGTGGCTATTGGCCCACAGCATCATCGCCAAGCCCAGGCAGCACAGCCCGATCGAGGTGTACATGATGGTGCTGGACAGGTCGCTGCCCAGGTGCGGCATGCCGATCTGGCGGGCCAGGTCGGTCAGCGGCAGGAGCACCGGGGGCGTGGAGCTGCTGGGGTCCGGCGCGGTCGCGCAGAGGCCGACGAACGCCACCCCGGCAAGGCCCAGCACGCTCAGCACCACCGCAGGCAGCGGCCGGGCCAGGCGACTGTGCGCCAGCACCTTGATGAGCCGGCCCATCAGGTCCTCGACCTTGCCGCCGGTGAGCGGTGGCTCGGCCAGCTTCGGGACCGGCTGCGGTGGTGTCGGCTGCTTGGTGGCGGGTTTGTGTGCGGCAGGTCGCGTTACCGCAGGCGGGGGCGGTGTGGTTACGGTGCTGGCCGATCCCTTGCCCGCGTTATCGTGCGACGGCGGGTCCACAACCACGGCCATGAGGCTCCTAGAGGGACGGATTTCGCAAGCACCTTGCGTGGGACAGGGTCCGTGCGCATGGTGGAGCTGCCATGCCGCAGGCCGCCCCGTCCTTGGTCTCATCTCCGTGAGCCCTGAGGAAACGTCGGCGATCCCCGACAGGTCTCCTCATGTAACCGCGGTGCAGGCCCCGGCGCGGCTTCCAGTCACTTTACAGGTGATTCGGGGAAGGTAAGAAACAATATTGGAGGAATGTCACGGAAACCTCGCGGGTAGTGGCTGCGCTCAGCTCAATCAGCCATGAGCGGAGGGTCCCGCGGCGGTGTCCTCGGCCTGGCCTGGTGGACCGCCAGCGAGCCGCAGGAGCAAGCTACGTGCGGCCATCCCCGCTGTGAGACCGCCTTGAGCGCCGCTCAGCGTCGCTCGCGGAGGGAGCGCGGCGTCTTCAAGGGCTGCCGCGACTCCTGGGGGCCGAGCGGCAGCGGCGACGACGGCTTGACCTCGGCCAGCCGCAGGTACGTGACTAGGCGCTGGCCGCCCCGGGCGGAGAGGCTGGCGAGGACCTGGCCGAGCTCCTCGACGTCGCGGGCCACGACCGACAGCAGGTAGTCGGTCTCGCCGGCGACGCTGTCCGCCGCGATGACCTGCGGCAGGGAACGGACGTGGTTCTCGAAGATGGCGTTTGAGCGCGGGTCGTGGCGGAACAGCGTGGCCGCGATCCATACGTGGAGCGGGAAGCCCGCGAGGGCGGGGTCGACGTGCGCGCGGATGATCCGGATGACGCCCGACTCCTTGAGCGCCCGGACCCGGTGCAGCGTCGCGGCGGGCGACAAGCCGGTCAGCCTGGCGAGCTCCACGTTGGTGCGGTCGGCGTCCGCCTGCAGCGCACTAAGGAGCTTAATGTCAATTTCATCTAGCTTGGCGGCCATGTCACGAAATTATATTTAGCTCAGGCACTCCAACGGCAAATGTTGACGTTTCAAGTTGCATGCTGGACGCATGAAGACCCGCCTCCCCGATCTCGCCGTTAGCACCCAGACCCGTGCCGTCGCCGCCCTCGCCGCCGCTGGCGTGGCCTGGGGGACGAGCGTCCCCCTGTCCAAGGAAGCGCTGACGTGGCTGCCTCCGGCCTGGCTGGTTGTCGCGCGGTTCGCGGTGGCCGCGGCGGTGCTGCTCGCCGTGGTCGACCGGGCGGCGCTGCGTGCCGCCCTGCGGTGGCAGGTGCTCGCCTGGGGCGCGGTCGGGCTCGGCGGCTCGGTCGTGGTGCAGAACGCCGGGCTCGCCGAGACCAGCGTCACCCACGCCTCGCTGCTGATCGGGACCGGGCCGGTGCTGATCGCGGTCATCGCCGCGGCCTGGCACCGCGACGTGGCGCGGCCGGTCGCCTGGGCGGGGTTCACCTTGTCGCTCGCCGGCGTCGCGGTGGTGGCCAGCGGCCACGGCGGCGGCTCGACCGGCGCGGGCGACGCCCTTGTGCTCACGTCGGTCCTGATCGTCGCCACGATGACCGTGGCTCAGGCCCGCCTGTTCGAGGGCCGCGACCCGGTGGCGGTCACCGCCGTGCAGTTCCTCGGCGCGGCCATCGCCGCCCTCCCCGTCGCGGTCGCGACAGCGGGCGCGCCGCCCGCCATGCCTGCTGGAGGGGCCGGCGCAACGGCGCTCCTCGCCGTCGCCGGGCTCACGGCGGCGGGTACCCTCGCGCCGTTCACGTTGTTCGCCTACGGGCAGCACAAGGTATCGACTGAAGTCGCCGGGGCCTTCCTCAACCTGGAGCCCCTCGTCGGCGCATTGGTCGGCGTCATGGCGTTCAGCGACCCGGCCGGCCCGCGCCTGCTCATCGGCGGCCTGGCAATCCTCGGCGGCATCGGCATGAGCAGCCTCCCGGCCTTGCGCGGCCGGCCCCGCCGCCAGCGCCTCGCCACGGCCGGCTAACTCCCGGCCGTGCGGCGACTGGCGCGGCACAGGGGGTGCCCGGCGACGACGACCAGATCGTTCCTTACGCCGACGCCGGGCCCCTGTCCGCGAAGTTGCTGCCGAACGGCACCCTGAAGACTTATCAGGGATTCCCGCACGGCATGCCGACCACCAAGGCCGACACGATCAACAAGGACCTGCTGGCCTTCCTCCAGTCCTGAGCTGACCCGACCGGGAAAGCGATCGCGGAGGCCCCGGCGCCCGATGGCGCCGGGGCCTACGCGATCGTCACCGGCCCGGCGGTTACGCTCGGGTTGTGAGCGGTATGCGCGCATTGCCTGAGCAGGCCAGCCTGCGGCACCTCAAGCTTGAGGCCAAGCGGCGGCGCGCGGCCGGGGAGTTCCCCTCACTGCACGACGCGCAGCTCGCAATCGCCAGGGAGCACGGCCAGCCGAGCTGGACCGCGCTGCGAACGGCGGTCGACGGCGCGGCCGCCGGGGGCGAGGGGCACGCGCTCGCGCAGCTGCGGTGGATCGCCGCGCGGTTCAGCGGCGCCGGCGAACCCGGCTGGCTCGCCCCGGATGAGACGGAACTGCGGGAGCATTTCACCGGGGAGTTCCTCGCGGCGGTCCCGGCGGACCGGCTCGTCGCCAGGATCACCGCTGTCGCCCCCATCCTGCGCGCGGAGCTGGTCGTCACCAGCGACACGCCGTTCTCCGCGCAGGGACAGCTGTCCGGGCACCTGGTCAGGGCGGTCACCGAGACGCGCCCGCCCTACCGGCTCACCGGGGTCCAGGAGCGCCGCCTCGGGACGAGGATCAGCGACGCGCGGACGCACACGCCGCCCACGGCGGCCGCCGGGCCGGTCCCGGACCAGGTGACGGCGCTGGCCGCGGCCGCATGCGCCCAGCTCGGCCTGGTAGGGCTCGCGCTCGCCGGGGCGAGCGCGGGCGGGCAGGCCTGGACGTCGCTGACCGGCTGGGCCAGCCTCGAGCCCGCCGAGCCGCTCCGCGCCGGTCACGCTTTCCCCGCCTACCACGTCACCACGGCGGTCACGGCGGCGGCCGTGCTGTGCCTGGCCGCCTGCGGGCAGCTGCGCCTCGACGACCCGGCCAATTCCCACCTCAGCGTCGTCCGGCTCGCCGACGACGCGGTCACGGTCAGGGAACTCCTCGCGCACACCGCGGGGGTGACCGACCCCGTGGCGCCGCCCGCGTCGGCTGTGCCCGCGCTCGCGACGGTGACGGGCCCGGTCATCGCCTGCACCGGGAAGCGCGGTGCGTTCAGCTACGCCAACGCCGGGTACGCGGCGCTTGGCGAGGTCATCGCGGAGCGCACCGGGCTCCCGTACGCCGACGCGGTGTCCCGGCTGGTACTGCGTCCCCTCGGCATGCTGAGCTCATGGTTCCCGCAAGCCTGGCCGACGGGCCCGCGGTCTTCCGCTCATGCTCCCGTCACCGGCTACGACGTGGCGGCCGACGAAACGTTCACGCCGACGGACGGCCAGGTCAGCGTCTTCCCGGCCGCCGCGGGGCTGTGGACCACCGCGGCAGACCTCGCCCGGTTCGGGCTCGGCTGGCCGTCGCTGATGCCGCGGTCCCTGGCGGCGCAGGCGCTCCGGCCGCACGCCACCCAGCCGAACGGCATCGGCGTGGGACTGGGCTGGGCCGTGAACGAGACCTCTGGCCTGGCGGGCATCACCGGCGAGGCCCCCGGCGCGGGTGCCTCGCTCCTGATGAGCCTCGACGGCCAGCACGCGTGCGCGGCCCTGACCAACCGCCAGCTTTACATCGAGCCGGTCAACGGCGGGGTGCACCAGATCTTGCGCGGCAGCGGCGCGCGGGTAGAGTAGGCGGCGGTTGTTCCGGCTGCCTCCTGATCCGCGGGCAGGGCTGCAAGCCCACCGGCTCTCTTCGCTTGGCCATCTGGCACGTTCTTTCCAGCCCGGTGACGCGGATCCGCGGGCAAGGGAAGGACTGCCATGTCCCAGCTTGAGCTGGACGGCCTGACCCGCAGGTACGGTCCCGTCACCGCGCTCGACCAGTTGTCATTCTCGGTCGCCGCTGGTCAGGTGACCGGTTTCCTCGGCCCGAACGGCGCGGGCAAGACGACCGCGATGCGCGCCGTGTTCGGCCTCACCGCCCTTGACTCCGGCGCGGTCCGCTGGAACGGCCGCCCGGTCACGCTGGCCGACCGCCGCCGGTTCGGCTACCTGCCCGAGGAACGCGGCCTCTACCCGGGCATGCTCGCCGCCGAGCAGCTTGAGTACCTCGGCCGGCTCCACGGCCTGTCCCCGGCGGCAGCCGCTTCCGCCGCCGCCGGGTGGCTGGAGCGGCTCGGGATCGCCGCCCGCGCCCAGAGCAAGGTCGAGTCGCTCTCGCTCGGCAACCAGCAGCGGGTCCAGCTCGCATCCGCCCTCGTGCACAACCCCGACCTGCTCGTCCTCGACGAGCCGCTGTCCGGCCTGGACCCGGAGGGCATCGACGCGGTCGGCGAGGTCCTGGCGAGCCAGGCGCGGGCGGGCAAGTGCGTGCTGTTCTCCAGCCATCAGCTCGACCTCGTCGAGGACCTGTGCGAGTCGGTCGTGATCATCGACCGCGGCAAACTGGTCGCGCACGGGCCGGTAGCGGACCTGGCCACGCGCGGCGAGCCGCGCCTCGTGGTGCGGGTGGCCGGGGACCGGGACGGCGCCTGGGCACGCGGCCTCGCCGGGGTCACAGTGTCGGAGAACGACGGCGGCGCGCTCCGCCTGGTCCTTTCCGCGCCGGCCGACTCGCAGTCCGTGCTGCGGGCCGCGTTCGCGGCGGGCCCGGTGACGGAATTCG
>Ga0310811_10007297_pt1 | contig 14149 bp, 15 predicted proteins | sample YCmetagenome_FD_207642 | JGI IMG/M metagenome (GOLD analysis project Ga0310811, IMG submission 207642) | Soil microbial communities from experimental microcosm in Duke University, North Carolina, United States - YC | ecosystem: Engineered > Artificial ecosystem > Soil microcosm > Unclassified ...
GTCGTGTAAAAATAATTCCTATATAAAGAATACCGTTCCGTATATAGGAACACAAATCGTAAGTTCCGAATGATCATGATTGGCCAGTCTTGCCGAACGTGATCGCCAATGATTTTCGGAGGCGAGCGCAGTCCTTGTGCCCCTCCGATTCTGAAGCCTGCTTGGAGTAAAAATCGGCGCATCATCAAGTGCCGGGGAATGACCAAGCGCTGGGGGAGATACCTGAAATATGCAATCAGATTCACTAAAGCTAGATACGGAAGAAGTCGTCGATGCCGCGCCCGTCGGGAAATTTCAGATCCTGGTCTGGTTCCTCGGGACGTCCGTTATCTTCATCGATGGCTTCAATATTCAGGTGATGGGCTATTTGATGCCCAAGCTGGTCCAGACCTGGCATATTTCCCACGCGTTGATCGGACCGATCGCGTCCTCGGGCCTGCTCGGTGTTTTCACCGGCTATCTCGTTCTTTCACCGTTCGCCGGCCGTGTCGGCCATCGGCGAATGATGATCTGGTGCACCGTGCTGATCGGAGTCGGCACCCTGGCAACCACGCTCGCCAGTGGCGCGTATTCCATGATGGTGCTGCGTTTTCTCACCGGCATTGCACTCGGCGCCTCCAATCCCAGTGCTGTCCTGATGATCAGCGATTTCGCCCCCAAGCGCGTTCGGTCGACTTTCGTGACCGCGGGGATCGTTGGCGTCTCGTTGGGTTCCATGGCGGCCGGTATGGTCTCGGTCGCCGTGCTGGGACGTTATGGCTGGCAGGGCGTGCTGTGGGTCGGTGGTCTGATTCCGCTGGTATTGACCGTGGTCCTTGCTGTGCTCGCACCGAACACGTTCGACTTCCTGCTCAACCGGAAGAACGATCAGGATGCCGCGCTTAAGCTCGCCAAACGCGTCAATCCCACCGCAACATTCAGAACGGGCACCCAGTTGTTCACCGGCGTCAAACGACAATCGGCCTCGGTCGTCGAATTGTTCACGCGGACCCGCATTGTCGGCACGTTGTGCATCTGGGTCAGTTTCTCCGCGAACCTCCTCGTCTACTACTTCATTCAGAGCTGGCTGACCTTGATCGTTGTCCAGTACGGTCATAGCCAGCAAATCGCGGTCACTGCGACGACGGTGCTGATGCTGGGCGGTGTGACATCGTTCCTGTTCATCGGGCCACTGATGGATCGGTTCTCGCCCTACAAGGTATTGAGCGCTTATTTTCTGGTGTCCGGTGGCACGGTCGCGCTGCTCGGCAGCCTCCTCGCGGGCGCGGTGCCGGTGATCATGGCATCTGCGTTCCTGGTCGGCCTGACGGTATCGGGGCTGCAAAAAGGCATGAACGCTGTCTGCGTGCACTACTATCCGACCGCGCTGCGCGCCACGGGTCTCGGTTGGGGGCTCGGTATCGGCCGTCTCGGCGCAGTGGTGGGCCCGACCCTCGCGGGCATTCTGCTGCAAGCCCATTTGTCGACACCCGTGCTGTTCTACCTGACTGCCCTGCCGCTTCTCACAGCCTGCGCGGCGCAGTTCCTGATGCACAAAACCTACTACCAGGGGCCCGATGACGTCGGGACCGCGCAAAGCTCATTTGCCGAATGATGTGCGGCGCGTGTAGCGACGTCGATCGGGTATCAACCAGCATGTGGACGAGACCGTTTGTACGTGCCTCGTCCGCACCCACGCAGTTGGCCGTGACAGCGCTGTTGCGGCATCGGTTCCAGTAAGCAGTCCGCGTGGGGTTCGGTTGACGAGCCCCGCGCCATTCCAGGCCAAACTCAATGAACCAGACACCTCAGCCGAACACCTTCCGGGCAGCGGTGGCAGTCGAACCGTCCCGCACGGAAATCCAGACCTTCGAGCGTCCCTCGATTACTGCCTCGACCGGACTCCTGCGCGTCGCCATCACGGGCGTGTGCGGCAGCGATGGCCCGTACTACAAGCAGCTGCCGCAAAGCCGCGGTCCGCTGATTCTCGGGCACGAGACGGTCGGCCATATCGAGGAAGCCGGCGAGCTCGCAAAGGCACGCTGGGGACTCAAGGAAGGAGACTACGTGGCGCTCGAAGAGTACGTGCCGTGCGGTCACTGCGAATACTGCCTGTCGAACGAATTCCGCCTGTGCAATGCGACTGACTGGCGTCTGAACGGCTTGCGCTACGGCGCGACGGGTCTTCGCACGGCCCCTTCTTTCTGGGGCGGTTTCAGCCAGTACCAATACCTGCAACTGAACACGGTATTTCACCGCGTGCCGTCCAGCGTCGCCCCTAAACACGCCGCCCTCGCCCTGCCGCTCGGCAACGGCATCGAGTGGGCCTACCTGCAAGGCGGTGTCGGTCCGGGTCAGGCGGTCGTGATTCAAGGTCCTGGACAACAGGGCTTGTCCTGCGTCGTCGCAGCACGCGAGGCAGGCGCCGCGAAAATCATCGTCACCGGGTTGTCGACGGACACCGACCGCGAACGCCTTGCACTCGCGAAACGTCTTGGCGCAGACCATACCATCGAGGTCGATCAGGAAGACGTGCTTGAACGCGTCTCCGACCTCACCGGCGGCTCGATGGCCGATCTCGTGATCGACTGCGCGTCGGGCGGCCCCGCGACGGTCGTTTCCGCCATCCAGCTGGCCCGCAAACGCGGTACGGTTGTGCTCGGCGGCCAGAAACGCGTGCCAATACCCGAATTCAACAGCGACATGATCATTGCGCGCTTTCTGACCGTCAAAGGCATGCGCGGCCACAGCTACCAGTCGGTTGAAATGGCGCTGCAACTGATCGCCGCGAACCGCCATGACGTCACGCAAATGAGCACGCATACGTTCGGCCTCGACGAGACCGACCTGGCCTTGCGCACGCTGCAGGGCGATGGCGTTGCGGGCGCGATTCACATGACGATTGATCCGTGGAAATAGGCCATGACGAATTACCACGTACCTTCTGAAGTGCTCTACCGGATTCAGACGCCGAATTCCGCACCACGCTGGATTCGCGTTATTGCCTTGTCGGACGACGATCCGGAAACCGCAAACTGCCGCGTGTATTCGGACGTGGAGTTTGTGCGCGCGAGCGAATATGCCGCGCTGTTGCAACGCCTGGACTGCGGGAGCGAAGTGAATCCGGATACGCTCGACACATGGCTCGGCACACCGGATATCGTCGTGATTTCGGGTCGCGAAGGCGACGACGCCAGTGTGATAGCCAACGCGGCACGCGCGTACCGTAGCCGTGGAATAACGGTGTCTGTCGTGATCGGCCCATCAGCCAACCACGCGCATCTCACTGCCGATTCACTGCGGCCCTACGCCACCATGATGGTCCTGCCGACACGGTCCGGCTATCTCGACGATCTGCTTTCCGCGCTCGGCGCAATTGCCTGATCAAGTTTGAGAAGCATCAGCAGGCGGTACGTGAGAATGCCGTCCGCCTGCTTTAACCGGCAACGTTGAAAAACGCATCATCGCTCAATTTATCGACGATCTGCTGACTCCTGCACTCGCCCGGAGTTATCTGGCCCACAGTCCGGACACGCCATCACGCCTTCGACGCAAAAACCGTTTCGACAGGCGGCACAAAGTCGACTACGCCGTAAAGAATTCCTATACCCAGCCGTTGTAAACCGGGATCACGCGGAAATGCGTGGAGGATTCTGCTGCGTGTCCACGCCGACACTCAATCACCTCCCCGTAGTACCTATATCGCCGCGAACAAAATCAATGAAAAAATTCGCTTTGGAGGCACCCATGTCAGACCGGCAAATGACCGTTCGCAGCAAGCTGGCTGCGGCTTTTGGATTTCTCATAACGATCGTGCTGGCCGTTTCGGCATTGGCGCTTAATTCGCTCAGTAACGCTAATGACAGTTTCGATCTGTACGTCAAGGGCGTAGAAGCACGCTCCTGGATGGCCGAGAAGGTACGCATTGCTGCAGAGGAAAGCCGGACCTACCTGATCGACCTCGCTCTCGCAAGCACGCCGGCCGACATAGCGGCCGCTAAATCCCGACTCGATGATGCAGATAAAACCCTGCGCGGCGCCTTGCAGCAACTCCAGACCTTGGTCCATCCGCCCACCGACGCGACCGACAGTTCACGCGCTCTGGTCGCACATATCGCGGAGGCCACGCAGCAGTATGAAGACGCAGCGGCGAAGGTCGTCGACGCGGCAACCCAAAACCGTCGAGACGACGCCATCGCGCTTTTGAACCAGAGCGGACGGCCCATGCTCATCAATCTGATCCAGGCAACAGGCAACTACAGCGGTGGCGCACTGTCGCGCTCCAAAGTCATGTTGACCGAAAATGCGACCAACTATTCCCGGCAGCGCATGCTGCTGGTCGGTGCATGTCTGGTGGCCGCACTCGTCGCCATGTTCATCGGTACCCTGATCACGCGCGGCATCACGCGCGCACTCGGCACGGAACCGGCGCTGCTCGGCACCCTCGCCCAACGGATCGCGCAAGGAGATCTGCATGGCGTCGACGCCGCCGGCGCTCCGGCGGGCAGCGTGCTCGCGTCGATGGCACAGATGCAGCAAAGCCTCGTGCAACTGATCAGCAAGGTCCGCGCGTCGGGCGAAAGTATCGCCACAGGCTCGCGCGAAATCGCAGCGGGCAATCTCGATCTGTCGGCACGCACCGAGGAGCAGGCGTCGTCGCTCTCCGAAACGGTATCGGCGATGGAGCAGTTGACCTCGGTCGTGAAGCAGAACGCCGATAACGCGAATCAGGCCAGCACGCTGGCGAGCAATGCCTCGGAGGTTTCGCAGAAAGGCCGCACGGTCGTCGAACAGGTCGTCCAGACGATGGAGGCGATCAACGCGAGCTCGAAGCAGATCGCGGACATCACCGGCATGATCGAAGGTATCGCGTTTCAGACCAATATCCTCGCGCTCAATGCGGCAGTTGAAGCCGCGCGCGCGGGCGAACAGGGTCGCGGCTTTGCAGTGGTCGCAGGCGAGGTGCGCAGCCTTGCGCAGCGCGCGTCGGTCGCGGCGAAGGAAATCAGCGAGTTGATCGGTGCATCGGTCACAAAGATTCAGGGTGGCTCGGCACTGGCCGATGAGGCAGGTCGCACGATGTCGGAAGTCACGCAGGCCGTCGCGCGCGTGACCGACATCATGGGCGAGATCGCAGCGGCATCGAGCGAGCAGAGCCGCGGGATCGAGCACGTGGGTCTCGCCATGAACCAGATGGACGTGGTTACACAGCAGAACGCGGCACTGGTCGAACAGGCGTCGGCCGCCGCGCAGTCGATGCAGGATCAGGCGGTGAGCCTTGAACGCGCCGTCAGCGTGTTCCAGCTGTAACCGCTGGGCCGCCATGCGCCCCACACCATCGCATCGGCGTTCCCTTTTGACGCAACAGCGGCCCCGGCTTCAACAGCCGGGGCTGTGTTCGTCATGCGGTTCAGCACCTTCGCGAGGTGCCCCAGCTGAAAGCCATTGCCTCATGGGAATACAGGCCCTTGTGCTTGATGCCGAGCGACCAGTTGCGCGCAAGGTCCTTGATGAGCGCCCTGACGACCCTCGAGGTGACCTCGTCCCCCAAAAGTCTAACCAAACCGATCGTGGGGGGACTCTTTTCCAGATGCAAACGAAGCAGCATCAGAAAAAGCACACTCGCAAGTTCCGCCGCAATCAATCTTCCGCCAACACGCCCATCGTCGAGTTCATCCCGAATCGCGATCAGCAGCGTGCTGAGCCGATCGATCACACAGCGGCGCTCATCGTCAACAGTCCAACGCTTATCTGTTCCAGCACGCAAGTTCCACCCACGACGATATGGAACCATGCCTGCCCTGCCGACACGTAGTCTTTGGATTGGGCCCATTCGCTATCGAAGTGACACAGTTCGTCAATGATCAGTCGTGCACGCAGCAGCGGCGCAATTGCCTCGAAGACGTCGATGGGTCGATCGCTGTGGTCTTTCTTCATTTTGATCCTATCGGATATAAGAATGATTCGTTCGGTCATTGACGTCTACCGGTATGCTCTCTAAGCTAAAGCCACTAAAAATAATCAAAATAAATCAAATAATATTTTCACAAAAGAAAAAATAAATTCAGGATAAAACGGCAATTTATAGATGCCGAATTTAAATTTATTTTCTCAAAAAATCAAACTAAAAGATCACTATATTTATTATTGAAAACTTTGATTCATTGAATCTCTTCGCTGTGCGCCAATTGAATTTTTCACTGAAAAATTTAGGAGAATTGCGATGCCCTCTATCACCACGCAAGACGGAATTCAGATCTTCTACAAGGATTGGGGGCACGGTCAGCCGATCGTCTTCCATCATGGTTGGCCGTTGAGTGCAGACGACTGGGACACACAGTTGCTGTTTTTCCTGCAGCACGGCTATCGGGTGATTGCGCACGACCGCCGAGGGCATGGACGATCGACCCAGACCTCGGAAGGCAACGACATGGATACCTACGCGAGGGACGTGGCCGAACTCGCGGCGGCGCTAGACCTGCGCGACGCGATCCATATCGGGCATTCAACCGGTGGCGGTGAAGTAACCCGGTACGTTGCACGCCATGGCAAAGGCCGTGTGGCGAAGGCGGTGCTCGTCAGCGCGATCCCGCCGGTGATGTTGAAGCGTGAGCAGAATCCCGGCGGCCTGCCGATCGAAGTATTCGACGATCTGCGCCGACAGTTTGCCGCCGGCCGTGCGCAGTTCTATCTCGACGTACCCAGTGGTCCGTTTTACGGATTCAATCGCCCTGGCGTAAAGACGATCGAAGGTGTGGTTCACAACTGGTGGCGCCAGGGCATGATGGGCGGCGCCCAGGCTCAGTACGAATGCATCGAGGTCTTTTCAGAAACCGATCTGACCGAAGATCTGCAGATGATAGACGTGCCGACGCTCGTGCTTCATGGAGACGACGATCAGATCGTTCCTTATATGGATTCCGCGTTGCTTTCGGCAAAAATTCTCAAAAATGCCACATTGAAAATTTATCCGGGCTATCCGCACGGAATGCTGACAACCCATGCCGACGTTATAAATCAAGATATCCTCGCTTTCATAAAAATCTGATACGACCTTTCCGACGCATAGCTGCAGCAACCCGATTATTATTATTTAGTTAAGGGAGCACCAAATGTCTAAAGATGATTCGGCGCCCGATAATGCGTCGCGCCGTGGATTTGTCGTCGGCACCGGTATGCTTGCCACCGGCGCGGTGATGGGACTTGCGAGATCCGCGAAAGCGGCCGGCGCGACTGCCGCGGGTTCGCAAGACTCAACGCCAGGCCATTCAGCGGACTCGTCGGATCAGGGAATGGGAGACATCCGCAAAACCAATACCGCCGTCGTTTTCATTGATCCGCAGAATGATGTGCTGAGTGACAAAGGCGTCAACTGGGGCGCGGTAGGCGCCAGCGTCACGGAAAACCGCACAGTTGAGAACATGACGAAGATCTTCGCGGCGGCGAAGAAGTTGGGATATAACGTGTTCATCTCTCCGCACTTTTTCTATCCCACTGATTACGGATGGCAATACTACGACCCGTTGGAAACGGAAGAGGTCAAGAACAAATCTTTTGCCCGCCAGGGGCCGCTCAATCTGACTGGTCTAAAAGGATCCGGCGCTGACTGGCTCGAACAGTTCAAGCCGTACATCGAAGACGGAAAGACCATCGTGGTCAGCCCTCACAAAGTCTGGGGACCGGAAACGAACGATCTCGTCCTGCAATTGCGAAAGCGTGGCGTTCAGAAAGTGATCCTCGGCGGCATGCTGGCCAACATGTGTGTCGAATCACATCTGCGAGAACTCCTCGAGCAGGGCTTTCAGGTTGCCGTCATCAAGGATGCGACGGCAGGCCCGCGTCATCCGGTTTGGGGGGACGGCTATAAAGCCGCACTCGTCAATTACAACTTTCTCGCCCACGCTGTGTGGACCACGGATGAAGTCGTCGGGAAGATGCAGCCAGGTACGGTCGGATAAGAAATCATCCTGATCGATCTATCGGAGTGTCCTCGCGGAACCTGGATGGCGAGGACGCTCCGTTTTTTGCAGTTGGACTTCATCTCGCTTCTGTTCGAAGCCGGCCGAACATAAGGACGGCACGTATCCATTGATTGCTCTCTACGAGGTTCATCAATGACTTCAGCAGCCGAACACAAAGGATTTCCCGTTCAATCCGGTCCACCGGCAGATTCAGCCGATTCTGGTACAGACGCGGCGACATCCGGTCACCCTGCCGCTAGCGACGATCTGGAGCGATCGCTCGACGAAGCACTTGTCGAGACATTTCCCGCAAGCGATCCGATCGCGATCACATCGGCTCGGGAAACCGATCATCCGGCTACCCCGGCATGACTCTGTCCGCACTCGCTCGCCGACGACGCTCATAGGCAGTCACGTCCATCTGAATGCGCATCTGAAATCTTATGCTTGATCTGAACGACTTTCTCTATTTTGTGCGCGTGGTCGATACGGGTGGAATCTCTGCGGCTGCAACGGCGCTTCAGCGCGCGGCCTCCACGGTAAGCTATCGCATCCAGCAGCTCGAATGTGAGCTTGGACTGACGCTACTGGCCCGCACGACGCGAAGCATCGTAATGACGCACGCTGGCGAGGAGTTCTACCGTTACGCAACGTCGATGCTCGAACGCGCGAATGAAGCAGAGATGGTCATGCGCAGTCGCTGCAAGGAGCCGACAGGGACCGTCCATTACGCCGTCGCGCCCGCTGTCGCCCAGTTCGCGATGCCCGGCATGCTGCTTTCCTTTCTCTCCCAATACCCGAAGGTTCAACTCGTACAGCACGTCGTCGATTCCCAGGCGGATATCGTCGCGCCTCCGTTCCCGCGCGGCGCAGCAGCCCACAAGCGGGATCTCGCTCGAAGAAGCAGATCTCGGGCGGTGTCGAAGCCGTCATAGGCCGGCGCGCTCTGCCTTTGCCGCTTCGTCACGCCAACGCTTCTGCACTTCGTCCATTTTCTCTGCCAGTTGTGACGGAACGAGAATGCCCTTCGGGAACAGGATGTTTGAAAAGGCGACGAGCCAGCGCTGGTAATAGGACAGCTTGTTGACCATCTCGCTTCCGAGCGCCTCGACACCGCGGCGTTTTTCCTCGGTATTGATGATCTTGTGAAAGTCCAGCACATCCGCCAGTGCATGGCAGCGCTTTTCCCACGGGAGCAATTCGTGGTCGGCAATCTGGAGTCAACCCTTACGCGGCGAGTCGAGCTTCTCGGCCGCCGATCGCAACGCGGTCCGCAGTCCCTCTTCGATGACCGGATGATAGAACGGCATGTCGAGCATCGCATCGACAGTCAGTCCCATTTGCAGCGACCATGCGAGCAAATGCGCGATATGCTCCGCGTCCGGCCCGATCCACTCGGCGCCAACGAACCGACGGCTCGCTTTGTCCACGTACACATGCATCAAGCCGCGATTGCGCAGCATCACGCGGCTGCGGCCCTGATCTTCGAAACTCACTTCGCCAGTCACGAACGAGCCATCAACCAGATCGGCATGGCGCGCGCCCACCATTGCGATACCCGGATCGGAAAACACCACCGAGATCGGCGCCCGGCGCACGAGCGGCGTCACTTGCGGAAACCGCGCCGCGTTGGTACCAGCGGCCCGCCCTTCGTCCGCGGCTTCGTGCAGTAACGGCAACACCCCATTCACATCGCCCGCGATGAAGACCGGATGAACACCCGCCTGCAAAGTCAGCGGATCGTAGATCGGTACACCGTCTTCATCGAGCGCGATCGACGTGTTCCCGAGTCCGAGCGATCCGACATTCGGCTTGCGCCCCGCAGTCACCAGCACGTAGTCGAACGTATCGTCGCGCAGTTCACCGGCGTGGGTTCGATAGCGGATGTGGACTTCGTCGCCCTCGCGTGACACCGCCTCGACCTCGGTCCGCGCTTCGAAGTGGAACGCGTCGCCGAACACCTGCGCGGCATAGGCTGTTATTTGCGGGTCGGTCAACGGCCCGACTTTGCCGCGCGCACCGATCACAGTCACGTCCACGCCGAGCCGGGATAGCGCCTGTCCGAGTTCGAGCCCGATCACGCCTGCTCCGACCACCGCCACACGCCGCGGCAAGTCGTTCCATGCGAATACGTCGTCGTTGATCACCACGCGGTCGCCGAGCGCCCGATACATGGCCGGCACCACCGGCGACGAGCCGGTTGCAATCACCACGCTGCGCGCGCTGACCTTTGTATGGTCGCCGACCTGCAACAGGCCGTCGTCGATAAAGCGCGCGTAACCGGTCAGCCGATCCGCTTCCGGCATCTTCTCCACACCTTCCACGACGAAGCCGACAAAACGGTCGCGTTCGCCCTTGACGCGCTGCATCACCTCGCGCCCATCGACTCGCACGGTGCCGTCGACATGTACGCCGAACGGCGCGGTTCTAGCGGCGGAATGCGCGGCCTCGGCGGCCGCGATCAGCAGCTTGGACGGCATACAGCCCACGCGCGCACAGGTCGTGCCGTGAGCGCCGCCTTCGATCAGCACCGCCGTCGCGCCGGCCGCCTTGGCCGTCCTATACGCCGACAGCCCCGCGCTGCCCGCGCCGATCACCGCGACATCGACCTTTACTGTTCTCATCTCGCACCTCGAAACGGTTTGCTTCGCCCGGCTCCGCCATCTGGCTCACCGCCGGGCACCGCGCGTTAATCAAGTAAAATCCGGCTTCCTTGCTGATCAACACTGTACGTTCGGTACGGCGCGGCGCGAACTGCCGAACGACGCAAAAGCATGCTCACGCGACTCATATGGATCTGCTAAGCCGACTTCTTTCGCTGATTCCCGTCACCGGGCGGCTCGAATTGCGCTGTCATTTCGGCGCGCCGTGGAAGATCGATCAGGGCGTCGCGGGCGTACGCGAGATTCCGTATCACGTGCTGCTGTCCGGTCACGCCGTCCTCGAAGACCCGAACGGGCCCGCGCAAAAGCTCGTCGCGGGCGACATCATCCTTTTCCCCGCCGGCAGTGCGCATCTGATCCACGACGGCAGCGGCGAGACAGCGAGGCCCCACTCCCTAAGCCAGAATGCGGCGCTAGGCATCGTCGAGAACGACGGAAGCGGTGACACAGCCGAATTCCTGTGCGGACGTTTTCTGCTCGGCGCGGTGCCGGACCAGTTGCTGCGCGATCATCTGCCAGGGCGGCTGGTCGTGCGCAGCGCGCCGCCCGAAGCCGATCGCGAGAGCCCGGAAGGGTCGATCGTTCGTACCCGGCTCACGCGCCTGATCGAGTTGATGAACGAAGAAGCCGTCGACCCGGGGCCCGGCAGCGAAATGCTCGTCAATCATCTGTCGGCGGCTCTGTTCGCACTGACGCTTCGATTCGCGACTGAAGGCGAGCAACCTCCGCACGGTGTGCTCGCGCTCACACGGCGCCCGCGCTTGCAGCCGGCGATATCGGCAATGTTCGACTCGCCCGGTGAACCGTGGACCCTCGAACAGTTCGCCGAGCTTTGCAACATGTCGAAAGCCACCTTCGTTCGTCAATTTCAGGACGCGATCGGCCGTTCCGCGACCGACGTGCTGACCGAAGTGCGCATGACGCTCGCTGGCCGCATGCTGTTGCGCACGTCCACGCCGGTTGCAGTGATAGGGGAAACCGTCGGCTATCAATCGGACGCCGCATTCCAGCGCGTCTTCAAGCGCCAGATCGGCGTGACGCCGGCACGCTGGCGCTCGTCCGGCGGCAATCTACAGGCTTGATCGCAAGCGCGGCGCAGCGCCTCTACGGGCTGGCTGCAATCCGAACCGATATCGCCCTTTGGAATCAATGAGTCGATCGAGCAGATTGATGATCTGATCGGCAATTCACGCCCGAATCGACGACGCCTAAAGTCTGGTTACGCTGTCAAGTAGACAGTTGCCGATGCGGCCCGCGAGGCCGCCGGCCAACTCGAACCGAAGGGTGACCATCATGGCGTCGATCACGATCTATACGAAACCCACCTGCCCCTATTGCATCGCCGCGAAAGCGCTGCTACGCGAAAAAGGCGCGACATTCAACGAAATCAGCATCGAAGGCGATCTGCGAGCTGCCGCGTCGCTGTCGCAGCGTAGCGGACGTCATACGGTGCCGCAGATTTATATCGACGATTATCACGTCGGCGGTTACGACGATCTCAAAGCGCTCGAAGACCGGGGCCGCCTGGATGCGTTGCTCGGCCGCGTCGCGGAAACGTCGCGCTGATGGCGATTCGAAGCCGGCCGGTCGACGAGATCGCGCCGGTATCCAAACAACGAAGAGCGTCAGTCGCACCACCTCAGGATGGCGCTCTTTATCGCTTCCGGCTGCGCGTTACTCGTCGTGCACGACGACCAGCTTCCCATTCGCTTCGTTGGCTTCCATCACGCGATGCGCTTCGCGAATCTGATCGAAGCGGAAAATCCGCGCAGGTGCCGCCGAATACTTTCCCGCTGCGATATCGCTCGCAATCGCCTGCAACGGAACATCCGACAGCGGGAATTCCGGCGTGCCGAACACGAAACTGCCGAAGAACGTCAGATTGACGCCGCTCGGCATTTGCAGAAGCGGATTGAAATCGGCGATAGGCGCGAGCCCGCCGAGCCAGCCGGCCAGGCACACCTTGCCGTCACGGCGAACCATCCTGAGTGAATCGAGCACCGTGCTGTTGCCTACCAGATCGAGCACCGCATCGATCTGCTTGCGTTCGGCAATATGAGCCGACAGATCCGGACTTTCTATTTCACAACGGCTCACGCCGAGTTTTTTCAGCTTGTCGAAGCGCGCTTCGCTGCGCGTCGTTGCAATCACATTCAACCCGGCGTTCACCGCCATATTCACCGCGGCCAGTCCGAACGACGACGTCGCGCCGCGAATCACGAGGGTTTGCCCGTTGCTGATCTTCAGGTTGCGGAACAGACATGTCCAAGCTGTCGCATAGCTCTCTGGAATCGCCGCCAGCTCGGCCCACGTCAACTCCGATTCGATCACCGCGACATTCGACACCGGCGCGCGCGTGTACTCCGCATAGCTGCCGTTGATCGTGCGGCCGAGCCCCCCCATCAACGCGGCGACCTTCGTGCCCACCGCAAACTCGCCGCCCGGACATGAATCGACGATGCCCACGCACTCGATGCCGCTCACCGGCGCGGCCTCCGCCCATTCGCCGCGACGCATATGCATCTCGGCATGGTTGATACCGAACGCCTTGATCCTGATCACCACCGTGCCTTCCTTCGGCTCCGGCTTTGGAATGTCCTTGAACACCAACGCGTCGAGACCGCCGAATCCATCGAGAACGACTGCTTTCACAACACACCTCCGACTTTGACTATGACCTGGAAAATCCGCAATCGGCAACGCGGAGTTCGCCCCGCGTTTCGATCACGAACCGTCTGATGGCCGTATCCTAGTCGGTCAATGTAACTTGTCAAATCTATTTTTAGTAGTTACACATCTTGATGGGATTTGTGCGGTCCAACCGCGCCCAGCGCCACTAGCACCCTTCATTGTTTTCATGTACACGGCGCTGCCGGCGTCGTTCCTTCTCCCGCGGCGCTCTGCGTCGACCCGGCAAACCGCTGCCAGTATTCGCTTTGCGACGGATATCAGAGTTCCGTGCATGGCGCGAAAATCGGACGCTGCCCCGCACGCGACCCGACGGATAGGCAAGAGATCCCATTTTCGACGCGCGAAAAGCCGATCCGGCACGGGGATTTCGTATTGAATTGGATGCCCACCAGAAGCACTGTTTTCCAGATTCAATACAAGTGGAGGATTGAAGACAGTGGCATCGACGCTAGAAGTGCGGCCGCCTGAAAACGAATCGCCGGTACACTAAAGATCGCGCGCCGATCTTGTGCATTGCGTCAAACCGGGAGCAGTGGCAGTCATGGAGATTCATCATCTAAGAAGTTTCACCACGGTGGCAGACACCGGCAACCTGTCGCGCGCGTCCGAGCAGTTGCACCTCACGCAATCGGCGATCTCCAAGCACATCAAGACACTGGAAGAAGAGCTTCATACGAAACTGTTCGAGCGCACACCGGCGGGCATGTCGCTCACATCACAGGGCCGCGGACTGCTGCCGCTTGCAGTCGAAACGATCGCCGCCGCATCGAGGATGATCGCCGCCGCCAATGGTCTGAACGAGGATATCGGCGGACCGCTGCGGCTCGGCACCATCATCGATCCGGGCTCGATCCG
>Ga0310811_10007299_pt1 | contig 14148 bp, 11 predicted proteins | sample YCmetagenome_FD_207642 | JGI IMG/M metagenome (GOLD analysis project Ga0310811, IMG submission 207642) | Soil microbial communities from experimental microcosm in Duke University, North Carolina, United States - YC | ecosystem: Engineered > Artificial ecosystem > Soil microcosm > Unclassified ...
GATCTCCCCGCGGTAGAGCAGCATGAGTCCGTCGGACGAGAGCAACACCGCGTAGCGAGTCCCCTGGGCCTTGAGCATGTCGTCGAGCATCCAGGCGAGCTCGTTGCTTCCGGGCACGATCTTGTCGTTAATCATGGCGACTTTCCTCTCGCTACTCGTCCATCGGCTCCGTGGAGCGGCCGCGTTCCATCCCCCGCTGGAACGCGCCCATGGTGGACGATGTGATCTGCGCTGTTGTCTCGCTCGCGGCCGGTGCTGGTGCCGGTGCCGGCATCGGGGCGGCGGCGGGGGCCGTGCGCGGGGCCGGGACGGAGGGCGTGGCGCCGGGCGGCATCCCGGAGTACTCCTTGCGGCTTCTGCGCGGCAGCCCGTTCGCGCCGGTCGGCACGGCCTGCGCCGCGGGCCGGTCGGCCGCCGCGACCGGGGCGGGGACCTGTTCGACCGGGGCGAACAGCTCCCGGGGGAGGAAGATGACCGCGCGCACGCCGCCGTAGGGGGACTGGGAGTCGACCGAGACGGAGAACTTGAACTGCCGGGCCAGCATGCCGATGACGGCGAAGCCGAACTGGGGGATGGCGCCGAGGCGGGTGACACCGACCGGGACCTCGCCGGAGAGCAGCTGGCCGGCCTTGCGCTTGGTCTCCGCGTCCATGCCGATGCCCGCGTCGTCGATCATGATGGACACGCCGTTGGCGACCGGGTCGATGTTGACGTAGATCTTCTTGTCCGGGGGCGAGTAGCTCGCGCAGTTGTCGAGCAGCTCCGCGAGGACGAGGGCCAGCGGCTCGACCACGCTCCGGGAGACCATGACATTGCCCTGCGAAAGGATCTCGACCCTGAGATAGTCGCGGATCCTGCCGACGGCGGAGCGGGTCACGTCGTAGACGGTGGCCGGGTTGCGCTGCCGGCCGGTCCAGCCCCCGCACAGCACCGCGACCGTCTGGGCGCGCCGGGCGAACTGGGAGTTGGTGTGGTCGAGGGCGAGCAGCTGCTCGAAGATCTCAGGCGAGTCCCCGTACTGGGCCTGCATGTCCGAGATGTCCTGCTGCTGTTCGACAGCGAGGCTCTGCAGCGTCCGCATCGCCGATTTCAGGGCCCGCTGGGCGGCCTGGTCGGCGCTGCTGCGCGCCTCCTCGAAGGAGTTGGCGAGCAGCTGCGTCGCCAGCGCGACGCTCCTGGCGAAATCGGTGCCCTCGAGTTCCCGGTGCAGCGGGCCGGGATCCTCGCCGTCCATGAGGGCGGAGAGCCGGTGCTCCACGAGATGGGAGATCTCCTCGTCACGATCCGTGATGCTCTGCTGAAGCGAGGCCGCGGATCTGCGCAGCGTCGCTATCGCCTTCCTGTTGCGCACCGTTGCAACAGTGGCAACGGGTATGCCGATCACCAGACCCCACACCGCCGGGTCCTGTACGAACTGTTGCGACATAGCCCCTTCTCCGTGCGACGACAAGGACGCCGCCGGGTGCATTGCTGGCTTCTTACATCCAGCGGCCCGGCGTACGGAGAGAGACTAGCGCCCGCCAACGTGTCCAGCGATACAGGACACGCAGGTGGTGGGAATGTGTTCGATTGTCCTGCGGGGCATGCCATCCAGCCTGATGAGGGGTGTGATGCGGCATGTGAGAGATCTGTCCCGTGGGTTTGCGGCGCGGTATCGGTGCCGGCCGGGCTGTCGCAGGGGTTCGCGACGTCCCGACCGGCCGTCAGGTCGGAGCGAGGCTCAGAGCTCGATTCGGGGGAAGAGCCCTGTGCTGGGCGGCAGTTTCCCGGCGATGGGCGTGCACTGGGCGTTGATCAGTTCGGCCGCGTGGGGCAGGAACGGTGTGAGGACCGCCGCGAGACTCGTGCATGCGCGGTGCAGGCTGGCGAGGGCGGAGTCGAGGTGTGCTGACGCCCGGTGGTCGCCGCCTCGTTCGCTCTTGGCGAGTTCCCAGGGGCGGGTGGCTTCGATGGCGCGGTTGGCCTCCTCCACGATCGTCCAGACGGCCGCGGTGGCCCGGCGGAAGTCGAAGGCTTCGAGGGCTGCGTCGGTCGCGGCCGGCGCGGCCGCGCAGGCCTGCTCGAGCGGCTCGGTCGCTTCGGTTGACCGCGCCGTGGACGGGACGACGCCGTCACGGTATCGGTGGATCATGGTGATGGTGCGGTGGACGAGGTTGCCGAACCCGCCGGCCAGGTCGCCGTCGGCGCGCTCGATGAGCCGGTCGAGGGTGAAGTCCGTGTCGCCGACGCGCGGCACTTCGCGGAGCATGGCGGGCCAGTAGACGGCATGGAAGCGGATGACGCCCTTGCCCGCGAGGTGGATGCGTCGCTGGCTGTTACGCCACCAGGTGGCCAGGTCCGCGTGGTCGGTGCCGTAGCCGAGGCTGGTGACGTAGTTGCCGAGCGCGTCCCACCACACGTAGATCACCTGGTCGGGGTCGCCGGGTACCGGGATGCCCCAGCCGTGTGCGCGTGTGTGGGACCGCGAGATGGAGAAGTCGTGCAGGCCTGCGTCGATCAGCGCCAAGATCTCGTTGCGGCGTGAGGTCGGTTCGATGCGCAGCCGCCCGTCGGCGATCACGTCTCTGAGCCGGTCGGCGTATCGGGAGAGGCGGAAGAACCAGTTCTCCTCGGAGACGAGCCGGGGTTCGGTGCCGTGTTCCGGGCAGCGGCCGTCGAGCAGGTCCTCGGGCGTGTAGAACCCTTCGCAGCCCACGCAGTAAAAGCCCTCATAGTGTTTGCGGTACAGGTCGCCCGACTCGGCGCATCGCTGCCAGAGCTTCTCCACCCCGGCGCGGGGGCGGGGGTCGCTGCTGGTGCGGATGAAGTTGTCGAACGAGAGCGCCAGCGGCTCGCGCAGGGCGGCGAAGGCCGCGGCGTTGCGGTCCACGAGCTCCTGCACCGCGACGCCTTCGGCCTGAGCCGCCAGGACGTTCTTCAGGGAATTGTCGTCCGTGCACGTCAGGGCCCGAACATGGTCGCCGCGCCGCCGGGCGTGGCGGGCGAGCACGTCGGCCTGCACGAGTTCGAGGGCGAAGCCCAGGTGGGGTCGGGCGTTGACGTAGGGGATGGTTGTCGTGATGTACGTGCGCTGGGCGCTCATCGTTCTCGCTCCGTCTCGTTAAAGGTGAGGCGGGGCCCGGGATGAAAAAGAAAACGCGACAGGCCCCGTTTCTCGGGGCCCGGGTATCGAACTCAGCGCGTCAGCAGCCCCGTGGCGGGGGCATCATTCGCGCGGAGGGTGAGATCACGATGTCATGGTATCCGCTCCGGATCGGCCATGCCGAAACATTTGGGGGAGCGGCCTTGGGCGTGTCTGGTTAAGCTGCGAACAGAGTCCGGATCCCCTGGGGAGCGATGCGTGCGCAGCGACGATGTGTTCCAGCAGTACAAGACCACGGATCTTCTCCGGGTCCGTGTCCAGACACATCAGCGCTACAGCGAGACGCCGATGGATCTGGATGCGGAGTGCGCTGTGGTGCTCGGGCTGTCCGGCGACGAGGCGTTGCTGGATGTCGGCTGCGGGCCGGGCGTGTTTCTGCGCTATCTGCGCGGGCGCGGTCATCGAGGACGGTTGGCCGGGCTGGATCAGTCCACGGCGATGGTCGACGAGGCTGTACGGGCAGCACAGGCCGCACGGGCTGCGCAGGGCGCCGGGGCCGTGATCGAGTGGTGCACCGGCCTGGCGGACGCGCTGCCTTTCGCCGACGGGGAGTTCGCCGTGCTCTCCGCCCGGCACATGCTGTATCACGTGCCTGACATTCCGGCGGCGCTGGGTGAGTTCGCCCGCGTGGTCGGCCGTGGCGGCGTGGTGTTTGTGGCGACCAACGGCGTGCGCAATACTCCCGGGCTCGCCGAGTTCGAGGATCAGATCGCGCAGCGCTTCGGGCTCGAGGAGCGGCCCGAGCCGTCGCGCAGGTTCAACACGGGCAACGCGCCGGAACAGTTGCGCGAGGTCTTCCCGAGCGTCGAGGAGACGATTCTGCCCGGGGCTCTGGTGTTCACCGATCCCGGGCCGGTCGTGGATTACGTGATGACGCAGTCGGTGCCGCAGCAGGCTGCCGACGATCCTGTACTGTTCGGCCGAATCCACGCCTGGCTGACCGATGCGGCGACGCGGCGGCTCGAGGAACTCGGCGGCACCTGGCGTGATCCGAAGAGCGTGGGACTGTATCGGTGCATCGCCGGCTGACCCCCGGATCTGGCTGATCCGGGGGCGGATCCGTCACTTCAGCTTTCGTATGCGGCGCAGCTTGCGCCAACGCGGACTGTAGTCGACCTCGACGATGTCTCCGACATTAAGGCGCTGATACATGTTTTTCGCGAGTCTGAACGACTGCGTCTCGTCCGTGGTGCCGCCGTCGACGCTGCAGTAGTACTCCGCCGAAACCGTGTCGCTGCCCGGTTGGGAGACGTGATCCATCCAGCGTTTGACGACCTGTGCGCGGTGGACGACCCGGCGCACAACGCTCAGGCGTCGGGTGAACGCCGGAAGCCAGCGTCCCAGGACGTAGAGCACGAACAGCGCTCCGGGCGCGGCAGCCAGCGCCCCGCCCTCCAGACCCTTGACCGCGAGCAGCCCGTAGAGTGAAGCGGCGAGCGTGCCGAAGGCCGCGTAGTAGATGCCTGTGAACAGCGCCCGCGGTCTGCCCCGCTGCACGGGGGCCTCGAGGGGGCCGACGCTCACGACGCGCCAGCGACCCGTGAAAGCCGACCAGGCCTTGCCCTCGGGCAGGGGCCTGCCGTCCTTCTCGAGCAGCGCCTCGGCGGGGGACCGGGGCGCCGGGACCGTGACCGCCGCCGCCCTGTCCCGCGGCGCGGCGAGCGAACGCGTGCCCGCGTCAGCCGGTTCCTGAGCGAGCGCGGCACGCTCCTTCGAGGCCTGACGCATCTCGATGCGGGCCTGCGCGGCCGCCTGCTTGCCGAGTTCGGTAGGCCGGTGCTCGGTCAGGAACACGGAGGCCACCAAACCCGCGACGAACCCGGCCAGACCCGCCCCGATCGCGACTCCCGACCGGTCGGCCGATGCGGCGACCGCCCCGATCGCGCCCGTGACGGCCGCCGTCACGAGGGAGAACGGAACGGTGAGCGCGCCCGGCATCCGCCTGGTCGTCAACCCCGCGGCCCGCGACTCCTCGTCGAGCGCGCGCTTGAAGCGCTTGCGCCACTTCTCATACGCATCCCCGTCGGGATTGGTCAGCTCGGACAACGGCACCGTCGGCATCGACCGGCTGCACGTCCGCACCCGCTCGAGAACCAGCATCTCCGAGGCAGGCAACTGCCCTCGAACCGCCGTCTCCACCAGCCGTGCGCTCGAAGCGCCGTTGTCCTCGGGGGTGATGACCAGCCAACCGCGCTCCGCGAGCGAGGTCAACGAGCGGTTGAACGCGCTCGTGAGATGGTCGTCGCTCACGGCCAGATACGTCACCAGTCCCGGCGGAAAGCCGGGAACATCAGGATTCACCGAACACTCTCATCTCGTCGCTCCACCAGGGCGGACCAGACGTCTGCCACGTCGAGACAAAACGCGCCCGACCAGGTGTTTGGACGAACGCGCCAGCGGGACACATCGTGCCATGCGCGAAGCCCGGCCGTCGATACATGTCGACGTGAACATTCGGAGAGGCCGGCGAGCCCGGGAAATCCCCCGATCGGCACCCTGAGCAGAGACCGACTTCGGGCTCCGTCAAGGTAAGGGGTCTGAGATCGTGACCTGCGTCTGCGAAACGGGGTGGGTGGAACTCGCAGGGCGTGTCGCCATGGATGCGCCCCGCGACTCGTGGCTTAAAGGACTCCGCCGCCGAGGCAACGGTCGAACCAGTCGCCGATGCGGCGCAGAACGTCGATCCGGTGGCTTCGCTCGGCCAAGCTGTGTCCCTCACGCGGATAGACCACGAACTCGTGCTCGACCCCGAAGTGGCGCAGTGCCCGGTGGAAGAAGACCGCCTGGCCGAGCGGCACATTGGTGTCGTTCTCGCCGTGCAGGATCAGCACCGGGGTGCGGATCCTGGAGGCGAAGCTGATCGGGCTGTGAGCGTCGTGGTGATGAGGGCCGGGGCTCTCCCAGCCGCGGCTGCCGCCGAGGCCCGCCTCCAGCGCTCCCTCCTCGCCGATCGCGGCCTGCATGCCCCAGTCGCTGATTCCGGCGCCCATCATGGCGGCCTTGAACCGGTCGGTCTGACCCACGGCCCAGGCCGCCATGAACCCGCCATGGCTCCAACCGCCGATCCCGAGCCGGTCGGCGTCCGCGACGCCCGCCTCCACCAGCAGGTCGATCCCTGTCAGGATGTCGTCCCACTCCTCGGCACCGACCCGTCCCGCGACCGCGGCCGCGAACGCGTGGCCGTGCCCCTGGCCGCCGCGCGGATTGGGCAGGAACACGGCGTAGCCGGCGCACGCGAGCGACTGGGCCGGAGAGAACCAGCCGCCGTTGAACTCGTCTGACCAGCGGTGATAGGGACCGCCGTGCACGAACGCGACCAGCGGGAAGGGGCCGTCCGCACGCGTTCGGCCGGGAGGGAGGATCAGCAGGCTGTCGAGGCCGAGCCCGTCGCCGGCCCGGTACGTGAAACGCTCCTGGGCGCCCCAGGCGATCCGGCGCGATTCAGGCCTCGTATCGCTGAGTTTTGACAACGTGCCCGGGCCCTGCGCCGCTCCGGCGTACACGTCGATGGGCTCCGGGCTGGTGCTCGCCAGTGCGGCGACGGGACCGCCTGCATGACTGGCCGACAGCGAAGCGATCAGGCCCTTTCGGATGCGGACGGGCTGGAAGGTCCGCGTATCGGGGTCGAGCCGGTAGATCGCTGTGTCGAGGCCGTCGGCGAACAGGGCCAGCGGCGCGCCGTCGCGTACCTGCACAAGTTCCGCCGGGCAGACGGTCATCGCTTCGGTCAGGTTGCGGGGCTGCGGTGCGAGGCCGGTCGCAGGGACGGCGAAGTCGAGTACTGCCAAGCCCCCGACAAGACCGGGCGGGGTCACGGCCAGATAGGCCAGGTGCCAGCCGTCGTGCGCGTGCCACCAGGTAGGGGATTCGGCCAGCAGTTCGAGGCGTCCCAGACCGCGCACCGCGCAGGTGGCGGGATCGACCAGGTGCAGTTCGGCGGTGAAGACGCCGGGGTCGGTGTCCGGACGGGCCCAGCTGAGCACGGCCAGGGGCCCGCCGTCAGGCCGCTGAGAAACCTCGATCACATGCCGATCGCCCAGCCCGTCCGCCGGCCGCAGCTCACCCGTGTCGAGATCCAGCAGCCGCAGCCGGGCACCCGGGCCGTGACCCCAGACGATCGGATCACCGCTCTCCTCGCCCTGCGTCGATTCGCCCTCTGTCAGCACGGCGACGGTCCTGCCGTCGGCCAGCGGCCAGTGGTCTGCGATCCCGGCCTGCTTATCGGTCGGGATCTGCTCGGCACCTTCCTGTGCGGCACCTCCGAACGCGGCACCCCCCTGCGCGGCACTTTCCCGCGTGCCGTCCAGCCGCACCCGGTACAGCCGGCCGTCCGCACGGAACAGCAGCGAGACCGAGTCCGGGCTCCAGCGGGGACTTTGGCACGCCACCTCCGGAGCGATCGGTGAGGGAGGCGATGAACCGTCGCTCGGACTCACCCACAGCCTGCTCGAAAACCCGCCGTCCGGGTCGGGCGACTCGACGCAGAAGGCGACACGGCGCCCGTCGGGGGAGATGACCGGAGAGTGCGGCGCGGCGCCGTCCACCAGCAGTTCGGCACCGGGCAGCTTGCCGGCAGCGGCCATGTCCATGCGAGGTCCCCCTTCGAAGCGCCCGGATACGCATCCGAGGTCTGGTTCTCATGCCAGGAAGGCGCATTCCGAATGAAAGACTACTGCCGTCGCTACGTCGTAAGGGGCAGTTCGGTCCAGATCGTCTTGCCTTCCGCCCTGTACCGGCAACCCCATCGGGTCGTGCACTGCGCGACGATGAACAGCCCCCGCCCGCCTTCGTCGGTGTCCGCGGCGCGGCGCAGCCGGGGCTGGGTGTTGCTCGCATCCGCGACCTCGCACGTCAGCACCCTGTTGTGGTCGCGGATGAGGCGCACCTCCACTCGGCCGGTGCCGTAGCGGATGGCGTTGGTGACCAGCTCGCTGATCACCAGCTCCGTCGTGAAGCCGAGCTCGTCGTGATCCCATTCGTGCAGTTGCCGCGCCACCAGTTCGCGCGCCTGCGCGACGGCCTCGGGCTGCGGTTCGAGCTGCCAGCCGACGACGTCGCCCGGCTCGGCCGGCGTCGGGCGCACCAGCAGCAGCGCGCAATCGTCGCGCGGCGGCCGGCCGCCCGACTGCTCCAGCATGGTGCGCCCGATCTCGGCCAGCGGCAGGCGGTCCTGGTATCGGGCGGCGAGCTGCTCGGCCACGCCCTGGGCGTCGTCGCAGCACTCGAGTCCGAACATCCCGTCGGTGTAGAAGGCGATGACGCTGCCCGGCGGGACCTTGAAGGTCATCGACTGGTAGGGAGCCCCGCCCGCGCCCAGCACCGGCCCCGGCTCCAGATCGATGACCTCGGTGCTTCCGTCGCTGTGGCACATCACCGGCGGCGGCTGGCCGGCGCTGGCTGCCGTGCATTCCCCGGTGGTCGCGTCGTAGACGGCGTAGAGGCAGCTGGCGCCCATGATGTCGGCCTGATCCGGCGGCGCGTTCGAGGCCAGGCGCCGGACGAGATCGTCGAGGCGCGCGAGCACCTCGCCCGGATCGAGTTCGAGGTCTGCGAAGGCCTGCACGGCCGTGCGCAGCCGGCCCATGGTGGCGGCCGCGGACAGGCCGTGGCCGACCACGTCGCCGACCACGCAGGCGGTGCGCAGCGACGACAGGGCGATCGTGTCGAACCAGTCCCCGCACACGCCGTCGCCCCCGCCGGCCGGCCGGTAGCTTCCCGCCGCCTCGGCCGCGCTCGTGGTCACGTTCGCCTGCGGCAGCAGACTGCGCTGCAGCGCTATCGCCGCGCTGCGCTCGCGGGTGTAGCGGCGCGCGTTGTCGATGCCGAGCGCGGCCCGCGAGGCGACCTCGGTGAGCAGGTCGATGTCCGCGTCCTCGAACGCGGCGGCCTCGGCGGTGCGCCAGACCGTGACCGTGCCGAGCAGCAGGCCGCGCGCCCACAACGGCGCGACGGCCGCCGAGTGCGCGGCGGCGGGGACGAACAGGTCCGCCAGCTCGCCGCCGCCCAGGTCGCGCACGACCTGCTCGCGGGTGAGCCGCACCGCGTCACCCTGCTGGATCTGATCGAGATCCGTGCTCGTCGGCAGCGTGGGGTAGCGCTGCTTCGGGCCGAGCAGCCCGGCCGGCCAGGGGCCGGCGGCGGTCGCGACCGCGGCACGCACCAGGGCGGTCTCGCCGCCGCGCACGAACGAGGGCTCGTCGCCGAGCAGCACCGCTTCGGACAGCTCCACGGTGGACAGGTCGCCGAAACCCTCGACGACGGTGTCGGCGAGCTCCTGCGCGGTCGAGAACAGCTCGAGAGAGAGGCCTATGCGTCCGGCCGCCCGCTGCATCAGGTCTCGGTGCTTGCGGGCCTGCGCCTGCTCGGTGACGTCGTCGATGAGCGCGGCCACCCCGATCGGCCGCCCCTGCGCGTCCTGCATGCGCAGGGCCCTCCAGGACAGGTACCAGTCGCGCCCCGGGGCGCGCGGCGAGCGGATGAGCTGCTCGCTGCTGGTGCTGCTTTTCCCGCCGCCGTACAGCACGCTGTGAAGTATCTGCTCGACGTCCTGCGCGTCGGAGGTGGCGAGCACCTCCAGCAGCCGTTCGCCCGGTTCGAGACCGGAGCCGCCGAACAGTTCGGAGTCCATGTTGGTGGTGGTCACCCGCAGGTCGGGCCGGTGGACCACCAGTCCGAACTCGCGCTGCGCCAGCATGGCCTCGAAGAGCGAGACGCCGTAGCCCCATTCGCCCACCTTCCGGGCGGGCGCGAACAGCAGCAACGTCCGGTCGCCGCCGTTCAGCGGGATCGGATACAGGTCGGCGGCGACGTCGTGCCCGTCGGCCGGACGCAGTCGCACCTGGCCGGCGGGCACCTCGCCGTGCTCGGAGGCGAGCAGGTCGGCGAATCGGTGTCCGAGCACGTCGCGGGCGGGGCGCCCGAGCAGCCGCTCCGCGCTCTCGGACCACTCGGTGACGACGCCGTGCCGGTCCACGGTGGCCGCCGCGATCTGCGGGAACACGAAGCCGTGGTCGCCGTGGTCGCCGTGTTCGCTTCGGGTTTCGCTGTCCACACGGACTCCAGACATCGGCACGCCTTCACGCTGTCAGGTCCCGCCCGACGCCATGGCGATCCGGCGCCGGAATGGAGGCGTCCAGAATGCTCATCCCCGTATGTAGCTCGATTACTCGAATAGCCGTTTCACGGTGGATGTGAACTGTGTCGCACATCGGTTCGGCCGATCCGCGGCGCCTGTGGCTCCCGGCCTGCCGGCGCGCCCGGCCTGGGCGGATCTCCTGTGCGAGCGGCCCGCGAGCCGGGCGGGAAGCCGCGGCGCGTATCGTGCGGTTTCGGCGTAGATTTGTAGGTGATGAACGGATCACGGCTTTCGCCCGATGCGGTTGCCGGTGCGCTGTTCGACTTCACCCTGCGGCCATCCCAGAACCGCGCCGTCGGCGCGGTGGTCGCCGGCCGGGACACGCTGGCCGTCCTGCCTACGGGCAGCGGCAAGAGCGCCATCTATCAGGTGGCGGGCCTGTCGATCGGCGGGCTGACGCTGGTCATCTCGCCGCTGATCGCGCTGCAGCGGGACCAGATCGGGTCGATTACCGGACGCGGGTACGGCGCGCAGCGTAGCGTGCAAGCCGCCCTGCTGAACTCCTCGCAGAAGGTCCACGAGCGACGCGAGACCCTCGAGCGCCTGGCCGCCGGCGAACTCGACTTCCTCCTCATCGGACCCGAGCAGCTGACCAATTCCGAAACACGGACCGCGGTGCGCGCCGGCGCCCGCGAGGTCGGACTGTTCGTCGTCGACGAGGCGCACCTCGTCAGCGAGTGGGGGCAGGAGTTCAGGCCCGAGTACCTGCGGCTGGTCGACGCGATCGCGGAGCTCGGCAGGCCCGCGATTCTCGCCCTGACGGCGACCGCCGCCCCGCCCGTCCAGGCGGACATCACGCGCCGCCTCGGGATGCGGTCCCCGGAGGTCGTCGTCGCGGACTTCGACCGACCGAACATATCGCTCGGCATGCGGCAGACCCAGCCGAGCCGGCGGGAGGCGGAAGCGGTCGACGATCGCTGCGTCGAGGTCGTCATCGAACACGACACCCCGGCCCTGGTGTACGCGCTCACCCACGCCCGCTGCGAGTCCCTCGCGGACCGGCTGCACCGCGACGCCTTTCGCGTCGCCCCCTACCACGGCGGCCTGACCGCGCGCGCCCGAGCCGAGGCCGAGGACGGGTTCTTCGCGGGGAGCCTGGACGTGGTGGTCGCGACCAGCGCGTTCGGCCTGGGCATCGACAAGCCCGATATTCGCACCGTGGTGCACGCGGGCGTTCCGGCGAGCATCGACGAGTACTACCAGGAGATCGGGCGCGCCGGGCGGGACGGAGAGCCGGCCGCCGCAGTCCTCGTACACGATCCCCGGTCCATCCGCGTGCCCCGGATGCTCGCCGCCCGCACCCACATCGGCGACGCGACGCTGCACAAAGTCGTGGACGCGATCGAGGGCGCCGAGCGGATCGCGGTCGCGGAGCTGACCAAGACTTCGGCGGCGCCCGCGCACGCCGTCGACCGGGTCGTCAACGAGCTGGCAGAACTCGGATTCGTCGACCTCGCCGGGTCAGGCCGGCATCTGGTCGTCGAACCGCGCAAGCAGCTGCCGCCGCCCGCCGAGCTGACCGATCAGCTGGAGGAGGTGAACAAGCGTCAGCAGGCGGTGCTCTCGAGCCGTATCAACGCGGCCCGGGAGTATGCGGAGAGCACGCGATGCCGCCGCGCTGAGCTGCTCGCGTATTTCGGAGAGCACTATCCGCCGCCCTGCAACAACTGCGACAACGACGAGAATGCGAGGGCTGCGAAGTCCTCCCGGCATCCGTCGGTCACCGGCGGGATCCCCGTGCGGCACCGGTTCTGGGGCGACGGTCAGCTGATGAGCCAGGACGATCACGAGCTCCTGGTCTACTTCGACAGCGTCGGATACAAACACCTGACCGCGTCGACGTTGGCATCCGGGATTCTCGAGCCGCAGCGTTAGACGGCTCCCGTCGGCGAGCCGTACGCCCCGGGCGGCACGAGCCGGCTCCTCAGCCCGCATAGACGGTGAGCACCGCGCCGTCGATCTCGATGCGGCGGTTGCGGCTCGCCTCGCCCTGGCGCAGCTCGCGCAGGCAGCGCTCGAACAGGACCATCTCCTCCTGATCGAGGATCGCGGCGGCGAGGTCGAGGACTTGGCGGAGGCCCTCGTCGGACAGATCGGCGGGCAGTTCGCCCGACAGCAGCACGACAGACTCCCCGGATTGACCGCGCACCACGGCCGTGGTGGATCCCCCTTGGACGACCAGCACCTGAGAACTCCCTCGACGGTTTCGGGCGGCGGGACGCGTCCCGCCGGCCCGCCGGCGGCGCCGCGACGCACCGCGGGAAGGGTGTCACTGTACGTCGCGCGTCTCGCGCGCTGATACCCCGCGCAGATTTCCGCCAGGGCGCGCTTGCTGCCTATGGGTGATTCCGCGCCTCCTCGTCGAACTCCGACGTCATGCCCGCGGGACGGTCCGGTGCGAGAGGTCGGCTCATCGGTCCTCAGCCTCCTGATCGGCCCGACGGCTGCGCTGTCAGCAGGGATTCGACGAGCGCGGCGACGTGCCGGCGGTCGGAGGCCGAGAGCTGCTGGAGGCTGGCGATGAGCACGTCCGCCTCGGGATCGGGCGCGGGTTCGTAGACGTGGATGCCGCAGGACCGGGCCGCGGCCCGGCGCACGGCCTCGCGCGGGAGGTCGAGGCCGCGGGCGAGGCCCTCGAGCGTGGCCGGCTGCGGCATGCGCACCGGCCGCTCGGCCGTGGCGAGGTGGTGCACGGTGGACCGGGACAGGCCGCCGCGCCGGGCGACGTCCCCGTAGGACCAGCGCTGCTGCACGAGGCGCTCGCGGATCAGCAGCTGGAGGGTGGTGGCGGGCACCTCGGACACGCGGACCCTTCGAGACTCGGGGAGCCGTCGCCTCGGCCGGTCGCCGGGTTTGCGCTCCGTTGTGATGATCTGATGTTGTGTCGGGGCGTTCACGCAGGCCACGAGCCACCTTACGGCCTCCGAGATTGTACTGGCCGTTATGGCGTGTCGTTTGCTTCCGCCCGGGCCCCCCGCTAGTGTCCAACTTCGCCGGACAGTCCGTCCGGCACGATTGGACACTAGCGCCGCCTCGGCGGCAAGGAGACCCCCATGAGCATGAACATCGACGAGCTGCAGGCCGAGTCGGCCGAACTGCTGCCCGGCCGCGAGGCGCTCGGGAAGCTCAAGTTCAGCTTCACCAAGACCGTCGGCATCTCCAAGCACGTCAACGTCGCGCACGTCGACGCGTCCAACCTGTCGGTCGCCCACAACGACCACTCCTACGGCGCCAGCGCCGCGAGCGAGGCGACCCAGAACATCAGCGTCGCGCAGTCGTAGCGGCCGTGCCGCGCGGTCCGGTCCGCCACGGAGGCGAGCCGCAGCGGACCGGTGCCGCGGGCGAATCCACATCCTGATCCCAACGGCGTCAACCGAGAGGAAAACTACCATGAGCATGAACATCGACGAACTCGCGGCCGAGGCCGCCGAGCTGCTGCCCGGCCGCGAGGCGCTGGGCCGGCTGAAGTTCGGCTACATCAGGTCGACCGGCGTGTCCAAGCACGTCGCCGTCACCAAGAACATCGCCGACGTGCACGCGTCGAACCTGTCCTCGGCCCTGAACCACGACTCGTTCGGCGCGGACGCCGAGTCCGCGGCCACCCAGAACATCTGCATCACCCAGTAGCCCGGCCGGCGCTTCCTCCCCGCCAGGCCGCGGACCGGTCCTCCCCACCGGTCCGCGGCCGCCAGGAGCCGTTTGTAGTCCAGATCTCGGCGGAACGGCACTCTGCCCGAGGGGCAGGCCTACGGCGCCGGGGCGGAGCCTGGCCGCCCGTCCGAAACGCCTACAGACGACCGAGTATGAGGGCGCTCCGGACAGCGCCCGTGCTTGCCGCGCTGTGAACCACGGCAAGCTGCGCGCGGCCGTT
>Ga0310811_10007300_pt1 | contig 14147 bp, 9 predicted proteins | sample YCmetagenome_FD_207642 | JGI IMG/M metagenome (GOLD analysis project Ga0310811, IMG submission 207642) | Soil microbial communities from experimental microcosm in Duke University, North Carolina, United States - YC | ecosystem: Engineered > Artificial ecosystem > Soil microcosm > Unclassified ...
GCCCGGACCTGCGTCGAGCGCGGATACACTCGGCTCGAGTGGTCGGTCCTCGACTGGAACGCGCCGGCCATCGCGGTCTACCGCTCGCAGGGCGCCGAACCGATGGACGAATGGACCGTCCACCGGCTCACCGGCGACGCGCTCCGCGCCATGGCAGAGCGCTGATCAGGTTCCAACCGCCGACCCGGTCGAGGCCCTATCCCACGCCCTCGCACAGCGGCCGCTCGGGCTCCAGCACGACGAGGTCCTTCGTCGCGCGGGTGAGGGCGACGTAGAGGTCGTTCAGGCCGCGCGCGCCGTTCTCGGCGATGGCCTCGGGGTCGACCAGGATGACGCTGTCGAACTCGAGGCCCTTCGACTGACGCGCCGTCAGCACGACCGTGCGCTGCTCCAGGTCCGGTTCCTCACCCGCCGCCGCGCCGCGCACGACCGCCGCCACCGTCCGCGCGAGCTCGGCGGCGCGCTCGTCCGGCACGATGACCGCGAGCCGGCCCTCGCCGACCGCCTCGTCCTGCTCCTGCGCGAGTTCGGCCAGCCGGGCCGGCAGCTCCTCGGCCGCCACGGACTCCTGCCGCGGCTTGATCCCCGACTCGCGGACCGAGGCCGGCGGCCGTATCCCGGGGTCGATGCGCTCCAGCACCCCGGCGGCGAGGTCCATGATCTCGCGCGGCGTGCGGTAGTTGACCGTCAGCTCCGCGGCGCGCCAGCGGTCCCCGACGAAGGGTTCGAGCATGCCGCGCCAGGAGTCGGCGCCCGCCGCGTCGCCCGTCTGGGCCACGTCGCCGACCAGCGTCATCGACCGGCTCGGGCAGCGGCGCATCAGCAGACGCCAGGCCATCGCGGACAGCTCCTGCGCCTCGTCCACGATGATGTGCCCGAAGGTCCACGTCCGGTCCGCCGTCGCACGCTCGGCGATCGTGCGCAGGTCCTTCACCGCCTGCAGATCGGCCAGCTCCTCGGCGTTGATGATGTCGGCCGCGCTGATGATCTCCTCGCGCGAGTCCTCCTCGTCGGTGGACCGGGAGCCGACCATGATGTCCAGCACGCCCTGCGCGTACGCGATCTCCTTGCGCCGCCGCAGTTCGCGCGCCGCCCGCTCCGAGTCGAACGCGCCGAGCAGCTCGGCGGCCTCGTCCAGCAGCGGCACGTCCGCGATGGTCCACTCGCCGGTGTACGCCTCGCGCAGCGCGGTCCGCTCCTCCTCCGTCAGCTGCGGCGCCGACTCGTCCAGCAGGTACGGCGCGGTGAGCAGCTCCGTGAGCAGCCGCTGCGGGGTGAGCTCCGGCCACATCCAGGTGAGCGCCGCGTGCACGGCCGGCTCCTGCTCCAGCGAGCGACGCAGCTCGCCGCGGTCCACGGTCCGGCTCAGGCTCTCGTTCAGGTCCGCGTCCTCGCCGTCCAGGACCAGGCCGTGCTCCTGGAGGTCCTTCGAGATGGCCGCGACGACCTCGCCGGTCAGGTCGTCGAACGGGTCCCGGGTCAGCCGCTCGGCGGCCTGGTCGACCAGCGCGTCCATGATCGCGTCCACGAACACCGGCCGGGCCAGGTTGTGCGGCTCCTCGCTCTCGAGCGCCTTCTCCTGCGCCCGCAGGCAGACCTCCCGGGCGAGCGGGTAGCCGACGCCGTCCACGACCACGTTCAGCGGCTCGCCCTCCTCCGGCATCCGGCGCAGCGAGCCGATGGCGGTCTCGATGATCTCGGCCATGACCGTGCGGCCCTTGATCCCCGCGACCCGCGGCCCCTCGGCCTTCCGGGTGCTGACGCCCGGGAACAGGTCGCCGACCGTGAGCAGCGCGGCGCTGGTCTCGCCGAGCGCGGGCAGGACGTGCGAGATGTAGCGCAGGAACGTCGGGTTCGGCCCGACGATGAGCACGCCGCGCCGGGCCAGCCGCTCGCGGTGCGTGTAGAGCAGGTATGCCGCGCGGTGCAGCGCCACGGCCGTCTTGCCGGTGCCCGGGCCGCCCTGGACCACGAGGATGCCGCGCAGTTCGTCGCGGATCACCGCGTCCTGCTCGGTCTGGATCGTCTCCACGACGTCGCGCATCCGGCCGGTGCGCGCGGTCGCCAGTGCGGCCAGCAGCGCAGCCTCGCCGACGAGCGGGGACGCCGAATCGGCGGCCGAGGCCGCGTCGAGCACGCCGCGGGAGAGAGCGTCGTCGTCGATGCCGGTCACGGTGCGCAGCCGGGTGTGGATGTGCCGCCGCCGGCGCACGCCCTGCGGAACGGCGCTGGTCGCGGTGTAGAAGGCGCGCGAGGCCGGAGCGCGCCAGTCGATCAGCAGCGGCTCGTAGTCGTCGCCGTCGTCCAGGATCCCGATGCGGCCGATGTAGCGCCGCTCGCCCGTCTCCAGGTCGAGCCGGCCGAAGCAGAGCCCGTCCTCCGCGGCGTCGAGCTGCACGATCCGGCTGCCGAGCTCGCGCGAGGACACGTCCCGCTCGACACGGTTCTGCGCGGTCCCCTCGCCCGCCACGTACACCCGCGACAGTTCCGAGGTCGCCCGCCCCCGCAGGCCGTCGAGCCGGCCGTAGAGCATGCTCACGTACTGCTGCTCCCGGCTGACTTCGTCGGATTCGCTTGACATCCCACTCCCCATGCGCTAGGTTTGCTGCCGAGCCGTTCTTTGGTTCTCTTTTGGGCTGCGCAAAATAAGTGAGCTCTCAGCGTAGCACACTCGCTTATGCGGTTACCTCGGATAGCGGCCCGCTGTGGTGCGGGTCAGTGGCCGAGCTCCGGCCGCAGCGCCTGCTCGGTCCAGATGGTCTTGCCGGTCGCCGTGTGCCGCGTCCCCCACTTCGCGGTCAGCTGCGCGACGAGCATCAGGCCGCGGCCGCCCTCGTCGAAGATGCGCGGCCGGCGCAGGTGCGGCGAGGTCGAGTTGCCGTCGGAGACCTCGCAGATCAGAGTACGATCATAGATCAGCCGCAGCTGGATCGGCTCCATGCCGTACCGCAGCGCGTTCGTCACCAGCTCGCTCACCACGAGCTCCGTGACGAAGTTGCACTCCTCGAGACCCCACTCCTCCAGCTGCGCGGTGGCCAGCCGCCGTGCCCCGGCGACGACCGGGTAGTCGGTCTCCAGGTCCCATACGGCGACCCGGTCGGAATGCAGGGCCCTGGTACGCGCCAGCACCAGCGCCACGTCGTCCTTCGGATGCTCCGGCAGCATCGTCTCGAGGATGTGGTCGCAGCCGGCGTCGAGGTCCGAGGCGGCGATCGGGTCGGTGAGGACCGTCCGCAGCCGCTCGATCCCGAGGTCCGGATCGGGCTGCCGAGCCCCGACCAGGCCGTCCGAGTACAGCGCCAGCAGGCTGCCCTCCGGCACCTCCATCTCCAGCGCCTCGAACGGCAGGCCGCCGACGCCGAGGACCGGGCCGACGCTGATGTCCAGGAGCCGGGTGGTGCCGTCCGGCAGGACGAGCACCGGCGGCGGGTGTCCAGCGCTCGCCGCGGTCAGCATCCGCGAAACCGGGTCGTAGACCGCGTACAGGCACGTCGCGCCGGTCTCGCCGACCGCGCCGTCGAGTTCGAGGCCGCGGTTCTCGCTGTCTCCGTTGAGCCGGATGACCAGGTCGTCGACGTGCGCGAGCAGCTCGTCCGGCGGCAGGTCCACGTCGGCGAGCGTCTGCACGGCGGTGCGCAGCCGGCCCATCGTCGCGGAGGCCTGGATCCCGTGCCCGACCACGTCGCCCACGACCAGCCCGACGCGCGCGCCGGACAGCGGGATCACGTCGAACCAGTCGCCGCCGACGCCGGCCCGCGTATCCGCAGGCTGATAGCGCGCTGCGACGTCCACCGCAGCCTGCTGCGACGGGCCGTGCGGCAGCAGGCTCGCCTGCAGCGCGAGCGCCGTGTTCCGCTCCCGCGTGTAGCGGCGCGCGTTGTCCACGTAGAGCGCGGCCCGGGAGGCCAGCTCCTTGGCAAGGGTGAAGTCGTCCTCGTTGAACTCGTCCGTGCGCGCCCGGAAGAGCACCGTGACCCCGAGCGTCGATCCGCGCGCGATCAGCGGCACCGCGAGCACCGACGTGACCAGTCCGCCCTCCGCCTCCAGCCGCGAGGCCCGCTCCGGGACGGCCGACATCCAGCGTTCGAAGTCCGGGTCGCCGGTGCCGCTGTTGAGCACGGCCTTCCCCTCGCGGATCGCGCGGGCCGGCGGCGAGAACCCGGGGTACGTGTCCGTCTCGCCGACCTCGACGACCGACAGGTCGCGGGAGGTCGAGAGGTGCGCGACCCGACGCAGCACCAGGTCGGCGCCTTCGGCCGGTTCGCCAGGCTCCTCGCCGCTCAGGACGTCTTCGAACAGGTCCACGCTGGCGAACTCGGCGAACCGCGGCACGATGAGCTCGGTCAGCTCCTCCGCGATCCGCCCCAGCTCCAGGCTGCGCCCGAGCGAGATCGACGCGGCGTCCAGTACCGCGAGCCGCTGCCTGGCCCAGTACTGCTCGCTGCTGTCGAACCCGGCCATCCCGACCGCGGTGACCTCGCCGGAGTCGCCGAATATGGGCCACAGCTCCAGGTTCCACGCGTGCTCCCGGATCCCGGACGGCGCCCGGGTGAACGACTCGTAGTGCACGGGCTTCCCGGTGCGGACCACGTCCCGCAGCGCGATGAGCGTGCCGTCCTGGCTCACGTCGGCCGACACGCCGAAGGGGAACGGGTGCCCCTGCAGCGCGGCCTCCTCCACCCCCATCACCAGGCACGCCATGTCGTTGAGCCGCTGGTAGCGCTGCTCCGCGTCGAAGACGGACATGGAGAACGAAGCCTGCCGGAACGCCTGCTCCGTCAGCGCGCGCTTCTCGTCCCCGCCCGCGGGCTCCACGTGATCCAGTCTCGCCCCGTTCGCCGGGGCCGACAACCGGGACCGACGACCGGGGCGGCAGTCCCGCGCACCGGCGGGTGTGGTGCGCGCAGGCCGTCAGGGCACTGGTCAGCTAGAACAGCCTATTGATGAACTCGTTGCGGAACCGCCCCGCCGGGTCGCGGCGCTCGAGCAGCCGCCGGAAGTCCTCGGCCCGGGGGTAGGTGGCGAGCGCGGCGGCCGGCCCGCCGACGAACAGCTTGCCCCAGTGCGGCCGCGCCCCGAGCGGCAGCAGCGCGTCCTCGAGCGCGGCGAGCGCCGGAGTGACGGCGGCGCGGTCGGGAAGCCAGGTGAAGTGCAGCGCGAAGCAGTCCTGTTCGTACGCGGGGCTGAGCCACAGGTCGTCGGCCGCGATGCTGCGGATCTCCGACGTGAGCACGACCGGGGCGATCCGGTCGCCGATCCGGCGCACCGCCTCGAACGCCTCGCCCGCACGGGCGCGCGGCACGAAGAACTCGGACTGGAGCTCGTCGCCCTTGCTCGGGGTGAACTCGGGCCGGAAGTGCGGCAGCCGCTCGAACCACGGCCCCGGCACGCCGAGCTGCGGCGTGCACGTCTCGGCGGGCTCCCCGGGCACCGGGTGCGAGGGTTCCGTGGCGAGCGTACCGCCGAGCCAATCCCGCTGCGGGGGAACGAGAGCCCTGTCGGCGTCGGCCCGGAGCTTCAGCCAGACGTTGCAGCGGCCGTCGGCCCAGTTGGTGAACGTGCTGATGCTGTACCCGGCCGTATATACATCCTCACGCTTCTCGATGAGCTCGTCGAGCGACGCGTCCACGTAGACGTACTGCGCGACGTCGAACGTCGGCTGCACATCCACCGTCAGGTGCGTCACGACCCCGAGCGCGCCGAGCCCGACCGGGTAGCCCGCGAAGTCCTCGTCAACGCCCCGCGCGATCTCGGCGACGTCCCCGTTCGCGTCGACCAGCCGCATGGACCGGACGAACGCGGCGAGGTTCTGGGTGCCGTCACCGGAGCCGTGCGTGGCGGTGGCGCAGGCTCCGGCCAGCGAGATGTGCGGCAACGAGGGCAGGTTGGCCAGCGCGTAGCCGACCGCGTGCAGCCGAGAGGAGATCTCCGCCAGTCGCATCCCGGCGGCCACGGTGGCCGTCCGCGCCTCCACGTCCACCTCGACTTCGGCGGGAAGTCCGCTCAGCACGACGAGGTCCCCCTCCGTGTCGGCGATCCGGTTGAACGAGTGCCCGGTACCCAGTACCCGCACCCCCGCACCGCTCGCCACCACGTCGCGCAATTCATCGACGGACGCCGGCCGATGCACGCGCGCCGCCCGAAACTCGACGTTGCGGGCCCAGTTGCGCACTACTTCGCTCATCGTTCGGGGCCTCCACCTCGCTGATCGTCTGTGAGCGCTAACAACATAGCGCGCCTACCCCGATGTGAACATCCACCCCGGATGGCGAGCGGCTGAGGGGGCCGAGGCGCGTCGGCGGGGCCATCGTGTCACAGCGGTGGTGCGTGCTCCGGACCGGTACACCGGCCCCGTCGACCCTCGAGGGTGAACCTCTGGACTGGGTCTGCCTCGCCCCGTCGGCGACTTCGAGCACAGCGGCGCGCGCACCGGCGGCTACACACTCGACGAACACGGTCAGGGCCTGGCGCGCATCTCCTATGCGGACGTCGCCATCGCCCTGCTCGACGAAGCCGACTCCCGGCGCCACCACCGCAGCCGCATGGCCCTGTCGTAGCCGTCGCCGCCCGTCACGCTTCGCGAAAGAGGGAGCCTAGAGCGCGGCGTACGCCACCGCGATCGCGGCGCCGAGGCGGGCGTTGTTCTTGACCAGGGCGATGTTGGCGCGCAGGCTCTCGCCGCCGGTGATCTCGACGATGCGGCCGAGCAGGAACGGCGTGGCCTCCTTGCCCTTGATGCCCTTGGCGTCCATGTCGCGCAGTGCCTGCTCGATGATCGAGTCGATCTGCTCGCTCGGAACCTCGTCGGCCTCGGGGATCGGGTTGGCGATGTCGAGGCCGCCGCGGATGCCGAGATCCCACTTCGTGCGCATGACGGCGGCGAGCTCGGCGGGGGAGTCGGCGCGCATGGGGGCGGCGAAGCCGCTGCGGCGGGAGAAGAACGCGGGGAACTCGTCGGTGCCGTAGCCGATGACCGGGATGCCGAACGTCTCCATCGTCTCCAGCGTGAGGCCGATGTCGAGGATGCTCTTCACGCCCGCGCTGACCACGGCCACGTCGGTCTGCGCCAGCTCGGTCAGGTCGGCGCTGATGTCGAAGGTCTGCTGCGCGCCGCGGTGGACGCCGCCGATGCCGCCGGTGACGAAGGTGCGGATGCCGGCCAGCGCCGCGAGGCGCATCGTGGCGGCGACGGTGGTCGCGCCGTGCGCGCCGCGGGCGATCACGTACGGCAGGTCGCGCAGGCTGACCTTGGCCACGTTCGGGTCGGTGGCGAGCAGCTCCAGGTCCTCGGCGGTGAGGCCGACGCGGGGACGGCCGCCGAGGACGGCGATCGTGGCCGGGACCGCGCCGCCGTCGCGGATGATCCGCTCGACCTCGGTCGCCATCGCCACGTTCTGCGGGTACGGCATTCCGTGGCTGATGATCGTGCTCTCCAGCGCCACGACCGGCCGACCCTCGGCGAGCGCGTCGCGCACCTCGTCGGTGAGCGTCAGGGCGTGGTGCGGGGTCGTCTCAGAGTGTGTCATCGATGGTCCTTTCCTCGAGCATGTGCTCGGTCAGATCCGGGCGGACGGTGTGCTCGCTCTCCAGCGTCAGCGCGGCGGCGGCGTGTCCGTAGCGGGCGGCCAGGACGGGGGAGCGGCCGGCGAGCAGCGCGTGCGCGAAGGCCGCGAGCATCGCGTCGCCGGCGCCGGTCACGTCCTCGACCTCAGCGGGCATTGCTGTCAGCTTGTGTATTTCACCCTGCGAGCTCAGCAGGCTGCCGTCCGCGCCGAGGCGGATCCACACGTGCCGGACCCCTCGACCGTGCAGCACCGCGGCGGCGTCGGCCAGGTCGTCGTCCGTCACGGCGTCCCGATCCGTCAGCGCTGCCAGCTCGTCCCTGTTCGGCGTGATCGCGAAGATCGGCCGGTCGGCGCTCAGCAGCGGGGCGAGCCGCGCGGCCTTGGGGACGCTCACCGGGTCGACGACGACGCGCACGTCGTTCATCCGGGCCAGGTCGAGCAGGTGGGCGCTGGTCGCGGCGGGCAGATTGCCGTCCAGGACGAGCATCGCGGCGTGCGTGATCAGCTCGCGCGCCGACTGGAGGTGCTCTGGCCGCAGGCCGTCGGTGGCGGTCATGTCGGCCACCGCCAGCAGCATCTCGCCGTCGGCGTCGAGCACGGCGGTGTAGCTGCCGGTCGGATGCGTGCTGCGGTGCACGTGGTCGAGCATGACGCCCGCGTCCCGGGTGTCGGACAGCAGGCGCTCGCCGTGCGGATCCCGGCCGAGCGCGGCGATCAGGTGCGTCGGTGTGCCGAGGCGTGCCAGGTTCTCCGCGATGTTCCGGCCGACGCCGCCCGCGGTCGTCGAGGTGTGGCCCGGATTGCTTGTCCGCGATATCGCCGCGGCGCTGCTGCGCGCCTTGATATCGACGTTCGCGCCGCCGACCACGACCACCGGCGGCTGCGAGCCGAGGATGTATCCACGCCCGAGGATCACGCCCTTGCGCCCCAGATTCGACAGGTGCACGTTGACGGCCGCACGGCTGCTGCCGACGCGTTCGGCGATCTCCGCGGGCCCGATCAATGGCTCGCGACGCAGCAGCTCCACGATCTCCCGCTCGCGCTCGGTCAACCCCATGCTTATAAGACTAAAGCGCCTTTAGAAAACTATGCAAGCGGGGGCGGCTGACCTTCGGGTTCGGCCGGGCCCGCGACTCCAGGAGGACAGTCGTCTGATCCCCATCTGCTCGACGTCGCCACCGCGGCCGATTGCCGGTTCTGGCTCGGCGCAGGCGCCGAACGGGGCGCGGCCCCCAGGGCATGGGCCGCCGGGGACGTGCTCGACGCCGATCCGCGTTTCGAGGTCGTCGTCCGGCCGCAGTTGAGCACGCTCGTCTTCCGCTATGCTCCGGCTCAGCATACGATTCCGCCACGGCTCTGCGACCGCGCGAACCTCTATGCACGGGAGGCGACCACGGCGCCGGGTGCGGTGATGGCCGCGGCCACGGTGGTCGACGGCCGCCACTATCTGAAATTCATCCTGCTCAATCCGCGTACCACGCTCGAGGACACCACCACGGCCCTCGATCCGCTCGCCGGACACGCGCAGGCATTCCTCGGCGAATCCAGCCACGTCTCCGACCTCCCTGTGCCCGCACGCCTGAACTCGCCGATCAGGAGCCCACCGCACCGTGCCCGCCACCTCGCCGAGCCCTCGCGTGCCCGACTTCGCCGCCATCGGTCACGGCCCCTTCAACCTCGGCCGCGCCTGCCCGGACGCCCCGATCGCCGTGCTCGTTCCTGGCTTACCTCAAGAACCGCGGGCGGCTGTACGCCTTCCACATCCGCGAGAGTTTCCACCTGCTGCACGGAATACGTCGACTACTGCGGCTGGGCGGCAGTCCGCGTCCCGAACGTCCGGTTCGATCGCGACGTCACAGTGGTCGAATACGACGGCGCACTGCTATCGCTGAGCACGAATACGAGCTGAACCGGTTCACGCGATCCGCCCGGTCGCGGCATGCGACCTGTTCGTGGAGCGGTTTCCGCCGTCCTGCCTCAACCGGCTGCGGCTACGTGGCAACCGGCAGATGGCAGCCTTCGAGGATCCGGCGGGTGCGCTCCAGCTCGCCGGGACGTTGCGGAACCCGATCGCGCGGCACGCTCGATCATGAGGGCCACCAGGTCCGCGAACGTCGCCGCGCCCTCGGCGTCGTCGGCGCGGCGCGAGATCTGGGCGATCGGGCCGACCTGGTCGAGGACGACGTCCTCGGCGGCCAGCACGTAGGCGAGGGTGAGCAGGGCCGCACGGCCGTTGCCGTCGGCGAAGGGATGGAAGAAGCACACGTCCAGGTAGGCGCGGGCCGCGCGCGCGGCGAGCGGCACCGCGTCGTCCCGGGCGTCGGTCAGGCAGGCCTCGAACGCGGCCTGCGCGTCGGGGCCCAGGCCGTAGCGCTCCCGGCCGCCCTTGGCGAAGGCCGGGCGGTCGCGGAACGGCGCTTCGGCCACGCCGAGGACGGTGCGCTGCCACGAGGCGAGCAGGGCAAAGTCGAGTCGCTCGCGCGCCTCGGCGGCGGCGCGCACCTTCTCGTACGCGGCGAGGAACCGTCGGGCGCGGGCGGGGTCGCGCTCGCGCTCGACGGTCGCTATGCGGTGTGCGACGCCGTCGCGGCTCGGCTGGACCGGCGCGTCCGGCCGGTCGAGCCCGTGGCGTACGGCGTCGGTCCACGGCACGCGCTCGCGGACCTGACGCCACGTCAGCAGGTGATCCTGCGGCATCGCGCTGTTCAGACGTCGACGGGTTCGGCGAGGGAGCGCTCGAGCGGGCCGTCGAGGGAGTCGGCGAGCCGCCGGGCGACGTCGTCGACGAGGGTCTGGTCGGCGGCGATCCAGCTCTGGAATCGGCCGCCGATCGCCTGCTCCACCAACGCCTCGGCGCGGTACGCGGTCACACCCCAGCGGGCAAGGTACCAGCGGAGTACCTGCGCGCAGTGGTTGTACCAGGCGTCGCCCGCTTCGGTGCGGACCATCACCTGGTGGATCAGGTGCGCGGCGCCGCGCTCCCAGACCTCGACCTTGTCGCCGTCGGCGAGGCCGTCCAGCGGGTAGCGCTCGAAGCGCGCGGCCAGGTCCTCGATCCACAGCCGCCATTCGAGCAGGCCGGCGATCATCGCCTGGACGGTCTCCTCGGGGCGGCCGTGGCTGACCGAGTGGCTCTCGCAGCACCACGCGGAGATCGGGCCGCCGCCGTAGTCGCCCTCGTCGAGCGACCAGCGCCAGCCGCGCGCCCACAGGCCGAATCGCTCGGCCGCCAGTTCGTCGAAGGAGTCGGGGTGCGGATCACGTTTCCACAGCGCCGGCGCCAGGCTCCTGACGATGCCCGGTGCCGTCTCGGTATCGAAGGGGTGACGCCTCGGATCGACGTCGTCCCAGGACAGGTCCCACGGTACGAAGCTCCAATCCACCACGCCGTGAGTATGCCACTGCTGTCCAACCGTTTATGCGGCGATTGATTACGCCGCTCCTACCGTTTGCGCTGCGATTTCATCACGCCGCGCCCATCACGCCGCGAGCAGGTCCGAACCGACCGCGCCGACCGGGTTGCCGCGCTCGGCCGGTGCGAAGCAGGCGTTCACCGCGTGCCGGCCGAACTCGAAGGCCTCGCGCAGCAGGTTGGAGTCGGTGGCCAGCCGGCTGACCGGAGGGACCGACGGGTCGGGGCGGATCGAGAGCACCGCCGTGGGATGGGTGCCGTTCCGGTCCGTCTCGTAGGCGGCCAGGACGCGGTCGTCGTCCACCATGCGAGCGCGGCGGGCGAGGTAGGCGGCCTTGAGTTGCGGGGTGTGCCGGCGCAGGGCGACCTTGGCCACGAAGCGGGCCCCGAGCGACGGCGGGACACGCTCTTCGGCGCCCTTGGTCGCGGGCACGTCGTGCACGGCTTTCGAGCGCAGCACGAGCACGTGTGTCGCGCCGTCACGCAGCGCCTGCCGGAAGGGGATCGACTCGGCCAGGCCCGCGTCGAAGTAGCGGCGGCCGCCGAGCGCGACCGGGCGTCCTGCCAGCACCGGCAGCGCGGTGCTCGCCCGCAGCGCCAGGCGCAGGGCCTTGCCGTCGGTCATTTCGCTGAACAGGTCGCGCGGCTCGCCGGTGGCGATGTCCGTGGCGAGCAGGTGAAGCTCGATCGGGGTGTCGAGCACGGACGCGTAGTCGAGCGGGTGTTCGCGGATGTAGATGTCCTCGACCAGCCGCTCGACGTCCACCAGCGGGCGGCCGCGCAGCAGGTTGGTGGTGCGGATGCAGGCGCGGGTGAGCCGCGGGTCGATGCAGCTGAGGATTCCCTGCGGCTTCGAGCTCAGCAGCCAGGCCGCCGTGAGCGCGCCGGCAGAGGCGCCGTAGACCGCGTCGAACGCGTTGAGCAGGCCCAGTTCGTGGATCGCCAGCGCCATGCCCGCCGAGATGCTGCCGCGCATTCCGCCGCCCTCGATCGCGAGGGCGACGCGGTGCCCGTCCTCGCGCTCGCCGGGGCGGCTGCGCGCCGCGAGCCGTTCGGCGAGGACGGAGGTGAGTCGGTGGGGGTCCTGATCCGCCGTGCCGCCGAGAAGCTGCTCAGCCACTTCCCTCTCTCCCCTGGTCGCAGCCCTTCCGGGGCTGTCTTCCTCGTGTGGCCGCGATGGGCCGGTGACTACCGAGGGGGAACGTACCCAGGGGTTGTGAACAGGAGATCTATGCTGTGCGACGCGCTCTTGAGCTTTGGGTATATCGGACGGCTGAGGTCAGACGGCCTGTTCGCGGCGGCGGGAGAGCGCCGGGTGCGAGCCGACGGCGACGAGGTCGGCGACGGCCTGCCGCGGGGTGCTCTCGGCCAGGTGCGTGCGGCCGACCAGGATGGCGTCCGCGTCGAGCTTCGCGCTGCTGATCAGGTCGCGGCGCGGGGTCGAGCCGCACTCGGTGACCCGCATGACACCGTTCGGGACGAGCGGGAGCAGCTTGGCGAGCGTGGCCTGGATCTGCACCGAGCCGTCGGCGACGTACTGCGGCGGGCGCAGGAAGAGGGTGCGCGCGTTGGCGCGCAGCGCGCGGACGAGGTCGCGGGCGCTGCAGACCTCGACGACCGGGGTCAGCCCGACGGTGGTGGCGCGCTCCACGAGCGAGACCAGCGCCTCGTCGTGCAGCGTGGAGGCGGCGAGCAGTACCAGGCTGGCGCCGTGCGCGCGGGCCTCCCACAGCTGGTAGCTGGAGACGACCGGGTCCATGCACAGCAGCGGGGTCTGGGTGCGCACGTTCGCGTCGTTCATCGCGGTGAGGGAACTGCCCACGCCGTTCGCGCCGGGGCGCACGGGCACGGCGATGACTCCGGCGCCTCCGGCCTCGTACTCCTCGGCGAGCTGCCCGGGGGCGGCGTGCGCGGGGTCGAGTTCGGCCACGACGACGATGTGCTCGCTGCCGAGCGCCTCCTTGCCGTTGAGCGGGGTGGGCCGGTCCAGCGCCCGGGCCTTGATCTCGTCCAGCGGGACGCGGGCCTGGCGGGTGGCGACGCGGGCGAGGGCCGCGTTCGCGCGTGCCGTTATCGCGGAGGCCGAGGCGGTGCCAGTGCGGTTCACGCGGCGGCCGCCTGGGCGGGGGCAGGAGGGCGGGCGACGGCGCGGGCCCGATCTTCGCGCACGACCGGATTGTGCAACGCTGCCTCCTCGGTGACGGGGTCTCAGCCTCGGCCGAGACTTGCCCGGTACCCGGAGAAGCTAACCCAATCCCCGGGTCCAAGGCCAAATCGATCTTGTTGACCTGCGCGGACGCCGTGTTAAAAGCCGATGAGGGAATCCTGACAGCCGCGATGTCAAGCCCCTGACACGACGGTCTCGGCGGCGGGCGAGGGCCCGTAGCGGAGCGTGCCAGAGCCCACCGACGCGCGCGGGCGGGGCCGCGGCGTCGGTGCGCGCTGAAGGCCAGGGTCGTGTCGTGCCGCGGCCCGGCTCCAGGCCGAACGACTGCACGCGCGGTGCCGCGGTGCCACCCTCACGTCGCCGTCCAGCCAGGTGCGCTCCGGACTTGCGGCGTACGCGTTCCGATTACTGGCGTATGCTTTCGTTTATGAGCGAAAGCGCGGTGAGGCTCGGACTGGTCGGCTGCGGACGGATCGCACAGGTGGCGCACCTGCCCGCGCTGGAGAAGGCGGACGGGGTCGAACTCGTCGTCGTGTGCGACCCGAGCGAGGACGTGGCAGGCGCCGTCGCCGGCCGCTACGGGATCGGCTCGCATGTCGCCGACGCGGCCGAGGTGTTCGAGAACGACCAGGTGGAGGCGGTGCTCATCGCGGCACCCGATCGCCTCCACAGCGCGCTCGCCGAGGCAGCACTGCGTGCGGGAAAGCATGTGCTTGTCGAGAAGCCGCTCGCCTCGAGCGCCGACGAGGCGGCTCGCCTCGTCGAACTGCAGGCGGAGACGGGGCTGACGGTCCAGGTCGGTTCGATGAAGCGACATGACCCGGGGCTTTCGTTTGCGCGCGATTTCATCGTTTCGGGGCGGCTCGGCCAGGCGCGGTCCTTCGATGCCTGGTATCGGATCGGGAGCATCCGGCCCGGGGTCGAGGCGACCCTGTTCCCGCGTACGTTCGCCGACGAGCAGGTCCGCGGCGTGGAGGCGGGCTTCAAGGCAAACCGGCCGCGC
>Ga0310811_10007301_pt1 | contig 14146 bp, 13 predicted proteins | sample YCmetagenome_FD_207642 | JGI IMG/M metagenome (GOLD analysis project Ga0310811, IMG submission 207642) | Soil microbial communities from experimental microcosm in Duke University, North Carolina, United States - YC | ecosystem: Engineered > Artificial ecosystem > Soil microcosm > Unclassified ...
CAATTCTTCGGCGGCGGCGGCGCTCTCTTCGGCATTCGCGGCGGTCGTCTGCGTCACTTGTTCCATCTGCGTGATGGCACGAGCAATCTGCTCCAGGCCTCGCGATTGCTCCTCGCTGCCCAGGCTCACCTCATCGACCAACGTCTTGATCTTGGTTGAGTCCGCCGTGATGCTCTGGATTGCCGTCGCCACCTGATCGACCTTGTTCTTGCCCGCATTCGACTTCGAGATCGACTCCTCGATCAGCAACGCCGTATCCTTCGCCGCCTGCGCAGAACGCTGAGCCAAACTGCGAACCTCATCGGCAACTACGGCAAAGCCCATTCCTGCCTCACCCGCGCGAGCCGCCTCAACCGCGGCGTTGAGAGCAAGGATGTTGGTCTGGAAGGCGATCTCGTCGATTACCTTGATGATCTTCGAGATCTTTCCGCTCGACTCGTTGATCTCGTCCATCGAAACCACCATCTCCTCGAGCTGCGAGTTCGCCTTGACGAACATCTCCTGAGACTGGCCCATCAGCGTAGCCATCGAGCGAGAGTTATCCGTGTTCTTGCGCGCCATGGAATTAATCTCTTCACTCGAGGCCGAGGTCTCCTCAATCGACGCTGCCTGCTCCGACGATCCCTGCGCCAGCGACTGGCTTGAGGAGGAAACCTGTGAGGCCGCGCTGGCAATCTGTTCGGCCCCTTCGGTCAGCTCGCTGACAACCTGATTCATCTGCTTGTTCAGCGCGGAGATCATGAACCATGCAATCACGACACCTGCCAGCAGAGCAATCATTCCAGTGAGCAGCGTCAGCCACCATGCGCTCTTCATTGTTCCATTGATGGCCACAACGGATGCATCGGAACCTTTTTTGCTCCACGTCACCATATCGTTCAGCAACGAAGAAATCGAAACCATGTTGGGCCTGACCTCAACGAAGTACAGCTTGGTGGCTTCGTCACCCTTGTTCGCATTCTTCAGACGAACAATCTTCTCCCATCCACTATCGCTGTTTTCGGCGAGCGTCTTGAGCTTAGCGAAGTTTTGCTTGTCCTCCTCCTGAACGAGATACGTCTCGTAACCCTTCATGTCCTGCTGAAACTTCGCGTGAACATTGGCGAGTTCCTGTTGTATCTGCTGCATCTCGTCCTGATTCGATGCCATGATGTAACGAAGCTGCCAAACCCTGGTATCCGCGGCATCGTAGTTCATCGCATTTCCGTAGATGATCCCCGGCAGCGTATCTGACGTAATCGAGTTCAACTCTTTTTCAATCCCGTTAAAGCCAACAATTGCGATTACAGCCATAATCGCGGTCAAAAGCATCAGCACGCCGGCGGTCACCGTAAAACGCTTGCCGATCGTCATGTTTGAATTCATTGCGCTGTCCTTTCTCTTTCTCAAAACCGAAGTTACTGAAGGATGGAATTAATGCCCTGCAGCTCCTGGCTGCTGAGCACCTCGTCGATATCAAGCAGAATCTTGACCTTGCCTTTGATCTTGGCCATTCCCAGAAGACACGGATTCGCCCCTCCCTGTCCGAAGTCGGGGGTGTTCTCAATGTCGGCGCCATGAAGGGTCAGAACCTCTACGACCCCATCGACAATGATTCCCATCGGAAGCTCCCCTTCCGCCGATTGTGTGCGAACCACGATGATGCAGGTGCGATCGGTATGCTCCTGACGCTCCAGCCCGAACTTGGTACGGAGATCGACGACCGGAATCACGCGTCCACGCAAATTGATCACTCCCTCAACAAAGGGGAGAGTCTGCGGAACCGTGGTGATCTCCTGCATCTTCATAATCTCCCGGATCTTCATGACTCCTGCGCCGAACTCCTCCCGGCCAAGTTGAAAGATCAGGTATTTTCCGGCTCGCGCATCCGGAACCGCTCCATTCGCAACCGCTCCCTTGCCGACCGGCGCGGAGATATCGGGTGTCTGCATAAGTCCCCTTCCACAATCTGTTCTCCAGCGAGTTCATCGTTGCAACCACCGAAGAAGATGCACACTCACTCTGGCACTTACGTTATCGACGCATTCGCTGTTTACTTTATCGGCATACACCGTCGTCATCCTGACCAGGACAACGTACAGGGACACGCGTAATCCCTCGATCGAACACGGTCGATAAGTTCTCTACGCTATGAAAACTCTCTCTGTAGTTCTCGCCGCATCGTTCCTGGTCTCCACATCCTGTCTCGCACAGGAACCCGGCCCGCTTAGCACCGACCGGCCATCCACCGGAGTTGGTCCTGAGCTCGTGCCGGCTCACAGCCTCGAAACCGAAACCGGAATCGGATGGACCGACGACGATCACCGCAGCCGCTTTGATCTTCCCGAATCTCTCCTTCGCTATGGCGTCAACGATTGGTTGGAGCCACGTGTTCTCTTGCCGGACGCTCATCTCTTCGGAGGCGAAGCCGCGCAGAGTGACGATATGCAGATCGGTGTCAAACTCCGGCTTCGCTCCGCGGAAGGTCCCTGGCCTATGTCGTTTACCACTGCATTAAGCGCTCCGACAGGCACCCACGGCCTCTCCTCCGGTGGATGGGACCCCTATGAAACCTTCTCGGTCTCTCGCGAGCTTCCCCGAAATTTCTTTGCATTCAGCAGCATTACTCTCGCTTCGGTCTCTGGTGCACCCGATGGGCGCCGCTTCTTCACTCAGGGAGCCGTGGACTTCGGTTATCTCTTCTCTCCACGGCAAAAGGTCTACGTCGAATATGCTCCGCTCTACGACGGACGCCAGCAGAGCACCGGATACATCGTTGACGCCGGCACTCTATGGGCTGTGCGCCACAACATCATGCTCGATTTACGTATGGGAGAATCTGTCGTTGGAGACGCATCCAACTTCAACATCTCCATTGGATACTCAGTCCGGCGGTTTCTACGCCCTGAACCTCTCTCCGTTGCTGCCAGGTAGTCTCTGGCAGCAACACGAGTTGCTAAAACGATCTTGCCGAACTCCGATAAGCCCCGCTCAGAATCGCTCCCGCGATTCTCGACAGCGGCAACACCACATCCGCCGCTCCGAGCTTCGCCGCCTCTCGCGGCATACCATATACCACCGAGCTCTCCTCATCCTGTGCAATCGTTCTGGCGCCACTCTGCTTCATACGTAGCAGCCCTTGAGCACCGTCCATCCCCATCCCCGTCAACAGCGCGCCAACCGCTCTGTCTCCCGCCGCCTCGGCTACTGAGGAGAAGAGAACATCCACAGAGGGCCGCTGATAACACACCTGAGGACCCGAGCGTACTTCAACTCGATATCCTCTGCTGCTGCGCCGCAAAACCATATGGAAGTTTCCCGGCGCCACCAGGGCTCTCCCCGGTCTCACCTCATCCCCATCTCTCGCCTCACGAACCTCCATCGCGCACAACCGATTAAGACGGCCCGCGAAGGCCTCTGAGAAGACAGGAGGAATGTGCTGAGCAATCACAATTCCGGGAGTTGAAGCAGGCAGCTCCTCAAGCACCACACGGATTGCCTCCGTCCCTCCAGTTGAAGCGCCAATCGCAATCACGGAGTTCTCTCCGAAGACGTTCTGCCACGCCTTCTCCACCAGCGGCTTTGGCGGTGCTATCTCTTTGCTTGGAGGCAACGATCTGCGAACATGCGCATGCGCTGCAGCACGCAACTTCGCCGCCAACGCCGTGCGTAGCTCACCAATCGAGTAAGGCCCTCCCGGCTTGGCCATCACTTCTACAGCACCGCAGCGCAGAGCCTCCATCGAAATCTCGCACGAAGATTGTGTCAGCGAGCTGATGACGATCACCGGCATCGGATGGTAAGCCATCAGCCTCTTCAGAAAGGTAAGCCCATCCATGCGCGGCATCTCAATATCCAGCGTCAGCACGTCCGGCTTGAGCGCAAGAATCTTGTCCCTCGCAATAAAAGGATCCGGTGCAGTTCCCACCACCTCCATGTCTTTCTCCGCGGAGATGGTTTCGGTCAGAATCCTGCGCACAATCGCAGAATCATCCACGACCAGAACCCGGATCTTCTTTCCCGGCATCATCATGAACGGAACTCCAACCACATCTGTAGCTCCCCTTCGTCCAGTTCAAGCCCCTGTAGAACTGGACGAACGGATGTACCCCAAGGCCCGCAAACCGGATGGGTCAGATCAAAGATTGCGTCCTTACAAAAACGGCTGAGGAACGAGCCACAGATCATATTTGAAAGCTCGCAGAGCACCTCTTCGATCTGTTCAGCAGAAAACTCCTCTGACGGCTGACCAAGAAAATTGCCGGCGATAACAGCTGCCGTAGCTCGCGTCATACACAGACCGAAACTACCCCTGCTTTCCCCCATGAACTCCAGACGGCTCTCCATCCAGCTGTCATTCGGAGCCGCTGGCGAACCTGCCTCTCCAAGAACGCTGAGAAAGCACATCGACTCCAGCACCTCCGAAGCCGCATCCATCAATGGCTGCTCAAATCCGGTTCTCAGCACGTCGCTCTCCCGCAAGCAGTCTCTCCATCGCGCAACCTAACGTCTCGGGCAGAAAAGGCTTGGTCACATAATCTCTGGCGCCGAGCGCCATCATCCGCTGCAACCTTGTCTCGGTCCGGTCGGTCGAGATCACAAGAACAGGAATGGTCTCCAACAGAGTGTCGCTGCTGATCTCCTTCAGCAGCTGCTCACCGTTCATCACCGGCATGTTGATGTCGGTCAGCACGATATCCACCCAGTTGGCCCGCAGCAGGTCAAGTGCCTCCTGCCCATTGGCCGCATCCAGGCAATGACTCAGCTCAAGTCCCGACAGTGTAAGAACACGACGGATCAATTTACGCATCGCAGGCGAATCGTCCACGATCAGAACGTTAAACGCCATAGGTTGCTCCTTTCCCTCTCCCTGACGGCTCCAGAATCTCCTCCGTCAGTCCCCGACGAACTGCAATGCGGCCGGTCGCAAGCTCCATCCGCACAGTGCGCGACTGCGTTCCACCGACATCCTCCGCGCGCACCAAAATCCCCGCCTTCCAGAAGATCTTTCGCAGGGCAAGATGATTGCGCTTACCGATGTTGAAGGTCTCGCTCGTATCCATCACCTGAGCTCCTCCCAGAACCGCCACCTCCAGTCGCGACCGCACGGCACCAAGCTGATATGCGCTTTGGAACAACAAAGGAATGCCTGTGTCGGCAAACATAAATGGACGTCTCCTGGCCTTCTCTGCATCGAGTGCTGAATCCGGCAGCATATAGTGCAGCAGGCCTCCAACCTTCAACACCGGATCGAAGATCGCCACAGCAATACACGATCCCAGAGCATAGGTCACAAGGGTCGCCCCAGGATCGTCGCTGACGATGCATTCTCCAATTCCCACAACGAGCAAAGACATCAACCGGCTCGCCTCCGTCGAAATGCGCTCAACGGAGCTGAAGGCTTGTGATACGTGGCAGGACAGACATACTGTAGCTCATGACGGATGCCGTTCAAGCTCTCCGCATGACCGATCAGCAGATGACCTCCCGGTTCAAGCCGCTCCGTCAGCCGTTTCACCAGCGACTCCTGCGTCTTCTGATCGAAATAGATCATCACATTGCGGCAGAAGATCACATGAAACATACCCATCGGCGAAAAGTCCTCCATCAGGTTCAACCGCCGAAACGAAACCAGAGAACGTACCTCCTTTCGAATACAGTAGTGACCTGCTGAATCTCCAGATCCCTTCAATAAAAAAGAACGCAGTGCAGCGGGCTCTCTCGAACGGAAGCGTTCCGCCGGATAAATTCCACGCTCAGCAACCGCAAGAACGCGTGTCGAAATATCGGTCGCCAGAATCTGCACCTTGCGTGCAGCCTCCGCTCCTAAAGCCTCAAGCGAGGTGAAGGCGATCGAATACGGCTCCTCTCCTGTAGAACAAGCCGCACTCCATAAACGGATCTGCCCTGACTGCTTCAACGATGGAAGAATCGTTGCGCGCAAATAATCGAAGTGTTGCGTCTCACGAAAGAAGCTGGTGTGATTGGTCGTCAGCGCGTCCACCATCGCTGTCAACGATTCGCCGCTGGCATCCTGTTCGATCCTCTTCCAATACTGCTCAAAGGAGCTCAGTCCCAGTTCGCGCAGCTTCTTCCCCAACCGCGCCGCAACCAATACCTCTTTGCCTTCCAGATCGATTCCAAACCGCTCATACATCGTCCTGCAGATCAGATCGAACTCGCGCCGCCGCAGTCTCTGCTCTCTTGCCGGATTCAACGCAGGCAAGCCTGTATTCACGCAGCAGCCTCCTGATAGATTCCGTCCATATCCAGAATCAACCCCACGCGCCCATCGCCCAGAATGGCGCACCCCGCAAGGCCGGAGATATCTTTGAAGGTCTCCCCCAGGCTTTTAATCACAACCTCCTGCTTGCCTGCCAGGTCGTCCACGAACAGGCAAAACTGCCGATCATCGCACTCGATCACCACCAGCAATCCATCGGAGAGGTTCACAGTATGCATGGGAATATTAAAGCGGCGATGCAGCCGGACAATCGGCAACAAATTTCCCCGCACCAGAGCCATCTCATAACGGCCCTGCACCGTCGACAACAGGTCCGGTGTAGGACGGAACATCTCGCGGACCGAGAAGATCGGCACCACGTACCGGCTTGTTCCTACCAGCACCACTAACCCCTCAATGATGGCCAACGTCAAGGGAAGCCTCAGATGAAAGGTCGTTCCCTTGCCTGCCTCCGAGTGCGTGTCGATGCGTCCACGCAGTTTCTCAACATTGCGTCGCACCACATCCATGCCCACACCACGGCCAGAAACATCCGTGATCTTATCGGCGGTAGAAAAACCCGGAGCAAAGATTAATTGGTAGATCTCAGGGTCGCTAAGCTGAGCATCTTTTTCAATCACGCTATTCTGGATGGCCTTGGCAAGAATCTTCTCCCGATTCAAACCTCTTCCATCATCCGCAATCTCAATCACCACCTGGCCAGCCTGATGATAGGCACGGAGATAGATGCGCGCCTGGCGCGGTTTTCCCGCCGCAATCCTTTCTTCCGGCGTCTCGATCCCATGATCGACCGAATTGCGCACCATATGCAGCAGCGGATCGGTCAGCTCTTCGGCGATCGTCTTATCGAGCTCCGTCTCTTCCCCTGAGGTCTCGAGCACAATCTCTTTGCCCACCTTGCGCGACAGATCCCGCACCAGCCGTGCCGTGCGCTGAAACAGCTGGCCAATTGGGATCATGCGCATTGCCATCGTGATCCGTTGCACCTCGGCTGTGTTCCGGCTCAGCTGTGCAAGATCGGCCAGCAGCCGCGCATCCCCCGCCTCCGCCAAATGTGGATTATGACGAATGAGTGACTGTGCAATGACCATCTCGCCCACCATGTCCAACAGATGGTCGAGCTTGGCTGTCTCCACGCGAACCGAGCTTGTATCCGCACCAGATCGACCAGACGGCTTCGCCTCACTCTCGACGAGCGCGGCCGCCTTCGCCGCTGTGTTTGAATCAACCGGCACCCCTGCCTCAGTCTGAGACGCGCTTTCTCCAGCTGCCTCTTTTCCTTCGGCCAGAGCTTTAATCCTGCGAACCAGCGCCCTGTTATCTACCGTGAGTGTCGGCTCGGCACCGCCCATCTCCGCTTCAATCCGATTCAGCTCCGTGTTCAGATAATCCGCGCTCTCCAGCACGATATCCACCACAGGAGGCGTGATCTTCATCTTGTCGTTACGAGCAAGGTCAAGCAGCGTCTCGATCTCGTGCGAAACCTCCTGGATCCTGTGAAACTCCAGAAAACCTGCCAGCCCTTTGATCGTGTGAAAGGTGCGGAAGACCGAGTGCAAAACCTCCATCGCACCTGAGTTTCGCTCCAGCTCCAACATCTGACTCTCTATCAGTGCCAGATGCTCTCTTGCCTCGACCAGAAAATCCGTGATCAGCTCGATATCCTGCGAGAATGCAGTGGCAGCGGGCGAAGGCTTTACCTCCTCGACCTCCTCCTTAAGAACAGGCGAGACATATGGCTCATCCAACGTGTCGCGAAGATCCGCCAGCCCTTGACATAACAACTCTCGCTTCGCATCTTCAGACTTCGAATCATCCACAACCACTGCGCAAAGCTCTTGGGCTCTACGCCCTGCATCCCCATGGCCAGCCTCTCCCGCCTTGGTTGCAAATGCATTCAGACGTTTCGGCCGCACGCTGTCAATTCCTGTCACCAGCAGATCGGTGATGAGCTGATCGAGCTCAGTCAGCAGAGCCCCAGCTGTTCCTTCCAAACCTGTCTCTTCAGAAGCCATGTTCTCTCCACAGCAAAAGCCGCCATTGCATTCTGCAACCACGTTTTTATTTCCTGTAAAAATCTTCATCATCCGGTAACAGACAAAAGCCGCATATGCGGTTCATCGACATGCACAAATAAAAACTTTAAAGGCAGCTCCTCTTCGGCACCGCAAACAGCCGGAACCTATCCCGATACTGTGGATTTCTTCAGGCTTTGCAGACGAATTTCCGGCTCACATCACGCCAAACCTCTCGTCTTTAATTTCAGAGAAACAAATGGGAGGTAGTTATCCAAAAAGTGATCGAAAGAGAGGGGAAAGTCAGCTATCCAACGATGCGTTCGTTGCATCCAAAACTTGTGTTGTAGATTTCGGAGCACCAAAGTTGAACAGTATGTATCTCGAGCAGCTACTTCCTGCCGACAGCAAGCCCCGTAAGATCCTCCTTGTTGACGACGATCCTGACATCCGTTCTCTTACCCGCACTTTTCTCGAACACGAAGGCTATATCGTCTACACTTGTGGCGATGCCGACCGCGCCGCACAGATCTTCCATCGATCTCCCGGAATCGATTTAGTCATCACCGACTATTCCATGCCGCGTCGCTCAGGTATCGATCTCGCCCATGAACTTAGTTCGCTGCAGCCCTCGCTTCGTCTCCTCGTCATCTCCGGGGCTCTCGTCTCTCCAGACCAGGTAACCGAAATGCAAACTCAGGGATGGAAGTTTCTTCCGAAACCCTTCTCGCTCCCCCAGCTTCTTTCCGAGGTTCATAACATCCTGGCCGAAACAGACTCCTCGGATCGTTCTGCTACCTTAATTGCGTGAAGTTTTTCCGCAAAACACTCTTTTATCTTTTTCTGGCCTTCTGGGTCTTCGTTCTTGTCCTTTACGGGAACTTCGTCACCATTCCCAGGCACAACACCAACGCCACTCACTTCGACACCATCGTCGTGCTCGGCACACCCTCGCGCCCCGACGGAACTCCTTCGCCCGAGCAACGTGAACGCGTTCTTGAAGGAGTTGGAGAATACAAAGCTGGAGTTGCGCCTCACATCATCATGACCGGGGGCGCTGCTCACAATCACTTCGTCGAAGCTCATTCCATGGCGATCTTCGCAGCCTCACAGGGCGTTCCTGCCTCCGACATTCTTGAAGAAGGGCAAGCCCGTGACACGATACAGAACATCTACTACTCCGCGCAGATCATGCACCAACACAACTGGTCCTCGGCCGAAGTCGTCAGCTCGCCGTATCATCTGGGCCGCGCCTCACTGATCCTTCTCGCCTTCAATCAGCGTCAGCCGGCTCTCTCCATCGACTGGAGCACGCATCCATCCCTCTGGCCCAAGGAGTATTTCATCTACCACAAAGTCATTCTTTACTCAGTCGAAGCTTGGCGCTGTCTGCAACTCCGGCTTCGTGGTTTCGCTTCTTCGCGCTTCCTGCCTCTCTCTCACTGAGATCGGCCTCTCAGAGGAGAAGGCTAGCTTCCGTCGCAGGAACGGTTGTTCGATGAACCGATAGCTTAAGACCGCAATCAGGGTTGAAACAAGCAGCATAATCGTAAAGCTCACTATCCCTGCCAGCGGCACCGAAGGAATCTTCCGCTCTACCCATATTCTGAACGCGTCATACTGCTTCAGAAACAAGTAGTGCCACAGGTACAAGCCATAACTGTACTTGCCATAAAATCGCAGAATCTTGGTCGAGAAGATCCGATATGCCATCGTGGTCGGATAAAGACTGAGCGTCAGAATTGATGCCGCCAGCACTGCCAGCACGCTGTAGCCCACGCCCTGCATCGGCCTCGATTGAAAAAACGCCGAATGGCCGGCCCTTACTACAATCCCAAGAGAAAGCACCGAGAATACTGTCGTCCATCGGGCTGTCCGCAGAGACGGCCTCGGGATCAGAGCGAGCAGAGCCCCCATGAGCAAAGAGTCCATCCGCGTTGGCAGGCTCGTATACGCCCAGGCCGGTGAAACCCTCGCATGCAAAAGCGCTAACCGTACCAGCGGAGCCAGGATGATTCCTGCAACACAAATCCATCTGAGTGTCTGACGCGATAGTCGACTTCCCACTATCCAGGGCCAGATCAGATAAAACTGCTCTTCCACTGAAAGACTCCAGAAGTGAAATCCTTGGAAAGGACCCATCTTTGCCACTTCGGAGTTCAAAGGAAGCACATAATTAGCGCAATAAAATGCCAGCAAAAGGTGCGAGGGCTGCCAATGGATATGTAGCCAGGGCGTCAACACCAGCATCAGGAGAAACAAAAAGTAGTACAACGGGGCCAGCCGTAGCAGGCGCCGCACATAAAAGTTCCTGTAGTAGTGGTCGGCTCCGCGCTGCTGATCCAGAATGCTGGTAATCAGAAATCCCGAGAGCACAAAAAAAATATCGACGCCCATCCAGCCGAATGACGCCGGAATAGCAAAAACACCTGTACCTTGGCGAGGAAAAAAATGGAAAAAGACAACCATCAGCACAGCTGTGCCACGCAGCCCATCCAAGCTTGAAATATGCTTCATTCGTTCAATCTCGCAAATTTTTCTGATAAGAAATCATTTGCAGGCTATCCCGCTGGCAAGACGCCCCCAATAGCACTTCAGCGGCATTGGCCCTGTTTTACCTGTTTAAGGGTTATCCGGTTTTCCCTGTAAATCCCCGGTCAGGAAGGCCGTAAATCGCACAAGACGCCTCTCCGCGCCCCGTAAATCGGCAGGCGAAGCCCATATCATTTACAGTGAAAAGATGACGAAAACGTCGAAGGTTGACCTGGTCGGCGTCGGCTTGAACGCTACAGATACCGTAATTCCTCTCTCCAGCTACCCTCTCCCTGGTTCCAAGGTTGAGTTCCGCGAGAAGACCATCCTTCCCGGAGGACAGGTGGCCACCACCGTGATCGCCTGCCAGCAGTGGGGGATGAACACTCGCTACGTCGGTAAGCTTGGAGACGACAGCGCCGCAAAATTGCACAGTGACGCCTTTACGCGCGCGGGTGTCGAAACCCATCTCTTCACTGCTCCAGGCTGCGCCAGCCAGCAGTCTCTCATTCTTGTCGATAACAAAGGCGAGAGAACCGTTCTCACCCGTCGTGACGAAGGTCTCGTGCTCCACCCCTCTGACCTCAATCGAGAATGGATCGTCAATGCTCGTGCTCTTCATGTCGATGGCTTTGATACCGCCGCAGCCACGGTAGCCGCCCAATGGGCTCGCTCCGCAGGTGTTCCCGTCATCGCCGATCTCGATGAGCTCTACCCCGAGGTCGAACAGCTTCTTGAAAATATCGACTACCTCATCGTCAGCCGCGACTTTCCTACTCGGCTCACGGGAGCAGCTACCCTCGAAGCCGCTTTACCTCTCATGCAAGCCCGCTACGGTTGCCGGCTCACCGCTGCAACCCTTGGTCACGAAGGTGTTCTGGCCTTCGATGGAGAGCGTTTCCACTACGCCTCCGCCTATTGCGTCCCGGTCGCCGACACTACCGGTGCAGGTGATATATTCCACGCTGGTTTTATCTATGGTCTTCTCGCTGGCTGGCCGCTTCAACGGCAGCTTGACTTTGCCTGCGCAGCCGCAGCGCTCAACTGCACCGCAGTCGGAGCTCGCGGAGGAATCAAAAACGTGGAAGAGATTCTCGCTTTGATCGAAGACGGGACTCGTTACCCTGCTGAATATCCCTCAACCGCGGAACACACTGTCACGCGTTAACGCCAGCTCACTGCGAGATGCCACCGCAGTGAGCGGTCTCTTGTCTTCTCAAGCACGCGTCTGTACTCCAGCAGCTCGCCGAGCACCTGTTCCCCCTCCGACCCCAGCTGCTGTGGCTCATGTTCCAGTGCGCTGATCAGCGTATTGACCGTAACCAGACCATCGCTGGCCGAATACCACTGCGGAGGAGGCAGCCGATTCATCAACTCTCGATTGCCCGCTCCCTCCTCGATCAACAGCGACATCGAATTCTCATCGGCAGAGAAAAACTCGATCAGCGGACGCACCCCAAGGCGAAGCGCCAGCTTCTCCAGAGCATCCTCGTTCCGTGCCAAAACCCGGCCGTTAACGAAGATGTCGAATCCGGGGTCCTCCCCCTCCACGACGATGTACATCGAGGCAGCCATCTCTGGAGTGTACCTTCAGCGCAGCGATGCGAAAAGAACCTCTCTGGGAACCCTCCCTGGTAGAGATAGTTATTGGCAGAAGTAGTCGACCGTCACCTCGCCCGTAATCGCAACGCCGGAGGTAATATCGAATCCCGCCACGCTCTCTCCTCCGCTGCCGATGCCGTAGAACATCGCTCCTCCATTCTGCGTCGCCGTGCAAATCGCACCGGCTGCGACTCTGCCGTTCACTCGCGCGATCTTTCCCGCGGTCGTGCCTGTCTGAGCGCTAATGCTCAAACGTCCCCGGCTCGCCGTGCAGTGATATCCACTGACGCAACGAACCGTCCCTCCGCGATTGGCCGCTCCCGTCGCTACATTCGCCAAAGCAGGCTGCGCTGAGGCGCTCGCATCTCCCCCCAATGCCACACCGTTGACCTTTATCTCACTCACATTAAGAGTCTTCACCGTAATGGTCTGAGCCTGAAACGCAACCGTGCTCACCGTGCTCGTCGCAGGATCATACGCAATCCTTCCGTTCTGCAAATCGAACAGCGTATACGCCGCTAGATGGCTGCATCCCAGCGAGCTGCATCCCACGCGGAACAACGTCCCTCCGTTCATCGGTGAACTGTCCACCCGCTGAAGAATCTCATAAGGACCGCGGTGGGTCGTCCACGTAATCGGCTGCAACGTTCCTCCGCAACCGGTGTAAAGATTGCATGGATTGTTATTCACCCACCACTCGGGCCGGAAGTTTGCCGAGATACCCGCCCCCTGAAAACGCCAGAGATTTGCGTTCGAATCCGCTCCGCTTGACGGCGTATGTTGCGTCACATCGTTCATCCGGAATCGCATCTGGAAGCTCGGATTATGCGGATTCTCGATCGTGTCCCCTGGCTCCCAGGCCACCGCGTTCGGCTCCAGCGGAACTCCCTTCGGCGTCCCCGGTCCCAGAATCTCTGCTCCCGGATAAAGATGAAACCCATATAACTCCGCTGGCAGATCGATCGTCGCCGAACTCGCCGTCGCATCCGGGCCAATCTGCTTCCAGCTTATCGAGTAGTTCTGCTCATCCTTATAGACCGGCAACGCCACCTCACCGTTGAAGCTCGGATCGCTCGCCCCCGCAATCACAACCGAGGCTGCATGGTTATAAAAATAGGGCGAGTTCCCCTTCGCAAAGTTCGCTGTCACCACTCCGTTCTTTCTCACCAGTTTGGTCAGCGGTGTAGGAGCAACATAAATCTGCAAACCGTTTTGCCGCACCGAACCATTTACATTCCACACATACGCAAGATGGCTCGCATCTGTGGCACCCACTACGGCATAACTCGTGCGAAACCCGTCCCGCGCAAGGTTCCGATCCAGGCTTAGATAACTCCCGCAAACTCCTCCCTGCCACAACGACGATGGATTATTCGAGTCCGTCTCCGCAGTAGGATTCGGATTCTTATGAATCAACGTAACCTTCTGCGTTCCGCCGTTTGCCGTGCCAACCTCCGTCACCTTCACCTGCTCCGGATACCACCCTCCTGCAAGGCACGCCGTACCCACCTTGAACGATCCCTTCGTCAGGGCCACATCCAGCACGATCGACTCCGGAACATTCGCATGAATCACCACCGGAATCGGTGTCCGAATAATTCCGATCCCCGTCGAAGGAGTCAGTCCCTCTCCCGCAACCTTTACCTGCAGAGTATGAACCGAAGTCCCATCCACAATCGCATCCGGTCCAACAACGGTGCCCTTCACATCTCCCTTAGAGATATCCAACAGAAACGCTCCATCCGTCGTCGCATCCTGTCCCGACCCAAAGACC
>Ga0310811_10007302_pt1 | contig 14145 bp, 17 predicted proteins | sample YCmetagenome_FD_207642 | JGI IMG/M metagenome (GOLD analysis project Ga0310811, IMG submission 207642) | Soil microbial communities from experimental microcosm in Duke University, North Carolina, United States - YC | ecosystem: Engineered > Artificial ecosystem > Soil microcosm > Unclassified ...
CAGTGACATTGGCCGCAGGCCGCGCGGTGCTCGACGTACGCGACCACGGGCCAGGCGTGCCGCCGGACGAACGCGAGCGCATCTTCGAGCCCTTCTATCGCCTGGCTGCGGCACGGGAGAGCGGCCACGGCAGCGGACTCGGCCTTGCCTTGGTCCGCGAAATCGCACGCCGTCACGGCGGCGATGCGGTTTGCTTGGCGGCAGAGTGTAGCGGCAGCCGCTTTTGCGTCGACCTGCCGGCCGCCTAAGATTAAGGGTGAATGGGCGTTCATTGCGGCGCTCGCCGGAGGAGCAGCCATGGATTTCGACATCCCCGCCGACATCGCGGCCTACTTGCGCGAGCTCGATACCTTCATCGAGCGCGAGATCCGGCCGCTCGAGCGCGAGAACGACAATATCCGCTTCTTCGACCATCGTCGCGAACATGCCCGCACCGACTGGGACAATGACGGCCAGCCGCGGCACGAATGGGAAGAGCTCCTGGCCGAGATGCGTCGCCGGGCCGACAAGGCGGGCCACCTGCGTTTCGGCCTGCCGAAGGCGCTGGGCGGCAAGGACGGCTCCAACCTCGCCATGGCGATCATCCGCGAGCATCTGGCACACAAGGGGCTCGGCCTGCACAACGACCTGCAGAACGAGAGCTCGATCGTCGGCAACTTCCCGGTGGCGTTGCTGCTGCACCGCTTCGGCACCAGCGAACAGAAATCGCGCTATCTCGACGGCATGTTCACCGGGAAAGAACGCATCGCCTTCGGTCTCACCGAACCCAACCACGGCTCCGATGCCACCTTCATGGAAACGACGGCGGTCAAGCAAGGTGGCGACTGGGTTATCAACGGCATGAAGCGGTTCAACACCGGCATGCATACCGCGACCGTCGATCTCGTCTTCGCCCGCACCTCGGGCAAGGAGGGCGACGCACGCGGCATCTCGGCCTTCCTGGTGCCGGTCACGTCATCGGGTTTCAAGGTCGAGCACATGTGGTGGACCTTCAACATGCCGTCCGACCATGCCGAGGTCTCGCTCACCAACGTGAAGGTGCCTTCCTCGACCATGCTGGGCGATGAAGGCCGCGGGCTCGATGTGGCGCAGACCTTCGTGCACGAGAACCGCATCCGACAAGCCGCCTCGAGCCTCGGTGCGGCGCAGTACTGCATCGACATGTCGGTGGCCTACGCCAAGAACCGCAAGGTGTTCGGCAAGCCGCTGGCCGCCAACCAGGCGATCCAGTTCCCGCTCGCCGAGCTGCATACCGAGGCCGAGATGACGCGCGGCCTGGTGCGCAAGACCGCCTGGCATCTCGATCGCCAGCACCACATGCAGGTGAGCGAGTGGGTGGCGATGTCCAACTACCGCGCCAATCGTCTGGTCTGCGAGGCGGCCGATCGCGCAATCCAGGTCCATGGCGGCATCGGCTATTCTCGCCACACGCCGTTCGAGCACATCTATCGCCATCATCGCCGCTATCGCATCACCGAGGGCTCCGAGGAGATCCAGATCCGGCGCGTCGCGGGCGCGCTGTTCGGCTTCTGGGGTGCCCAGAAGGCGTCGACGGCCCCCAAGACTTCATGAACGAACAATGACCTCGCCCGCCCGCCGCTGGACGGGCGACGCCGTGATGCTGGTGACGGCCCTGCTGATGGGCTCGAGCTATCCCGTCGCCAAGGACGTGCTCGCCGTCATGAGCCCGCTGCTCTACAGCAGCTCGCGCTATGCCATCGCCGGGGCGTTCCTGCTTTTGGTGATGGCGCTGCGGCACCAGCCGCTCGGCCTGCCGCGCCGCGACTGGCTACCCATCCTGTTGCTGTCGCTGCTCGGCGTCACGTTGTTTCAGGCCTGCTGGGGCTACGGCATCGCCCATACCTCGCCCAGCGTCGGCTCGATCGTCATGACCACCACGACGACCTTCTCTGCTCTGTTCGCCTGGATGCAGGGCCGGCGCCTGTCTGCCCTCGGCTGGACCGGCATTGCCATCGCCTTCGCCGGCGTCCTCCTAGTGGTGAACAATAGCCTGACCCGCCTCACGTTCGAGGTCGGTGACTTCAAAGGTGCCGCTTACTGGCTGGTCGCCGCATTCTGCTGGGCGCTCTATGTCGATCGCAGCGTGCCTTACAATTTGCGGCTGGGAGCCCTCAGGGTCGTCGCCTGGACCACGTTCTTGGGCGCCCTGGTGCTGATGGCAGTCGCGCTTTCAGTGAACTCCCTCTCCGAGTTCAGCCGGCTCGACGATCGGCTGCTGGGTTATTGGCTCTACACCGGCATATTCCCCGTCGGCGTGGCCTATCTCGGCATCGCCTTCGGGCTCGATCGGCTCGGGGTCAGCCGGGTCATGGTCTACATGTATCTGATCCCGGTGGCTGGGGTGGGCCTGTCGGCTGCCTTTTTCGGCGATCCGCTGACGCCGGCCCGCGTCCTGGGCGGATTGATCGTGCTTTTGGGCGTCGTTCTGACGCGCCTGGCGCTCGACCGCGCAGCCCGCGTTCCTGTATGACAGAGCCGTCATACAGAGGACCTTCCAATGGCCCGCCAGGCCGCAAAACGGGCCGTCAAAGCCCCTCCCAAGCCGGTCGCGCCGGCCCTCGCGACGCCGGGAACCGGCGGGCGACGGGCCGCTATTTCGCGCCAGACCAAGGAAACGCGTATCTCCGCCGCCATCAATCTCGACGGCAGCGGCAAGTACGACATCCAGACCGGCATCGGCTTCCTCGATCACATGCTGGAGCAGCTGTCGCGGCACAGCCTGATCGACATCACGCTGCGTGCCGAAGGTGACCTGCACATCGACTATCACCACACGACCGAGGATTCGGGCATCGTGCTGGGCGAGTGCCTGGCCAAGGCGCTGGGCAACCGCGCCGGCATTCGCCGCTACGGCAGCGCCGTGATCCCGATGGACGAGACGCTGACCGAAGTGGCGCTCGACGCCAGCAACCGGCCCTACCTGATCTGGAAGGTGAACTTCTCCAAGCCCAAGCTCGGCACCATGGATACCGAACTGTTCAAGGAATGGTTCCAGGCTTTCGCCCAGCTCGGCGGGCTCACGCTGCATGTCTGGAACCACTACGGCGAGAACAACCACCATATCGTCGAAAGCTGCTTCAAGGGGCTGGCGCGCGCGCTGCGCGTCGCGGTCGAGACCGATCCCCGGCAGCAGACGGCGGTGCCCAGCACCAAGGGCGTTCTCTAGGTCGATCCCATGACCGTCGCCATCGTCGACTACGGCTCGGGCAATCTTCGCTCGGCCGCCAAGGCCTTCGAACGCGCCGCGCGCGAATCTGGCGCCGACGACCACGTGCTGGTGACCTCGAGCCCGCGCGAGGTGGCCGAGGCCGACCGCATCGTGCTGCCGGGTGTTGGCGCCTTTGCCGACTGCCGCGCCGGCCTTTACGGCGTGCCCGATATGGTCGACACACTGCAACGCGAAGTGATCGAACACGGCAAGCCGTTCCTCGGCATCTGCGTCGGCATGCAGCTGATGGCCACGCGCGGCGTCGAATATGGCGTGCATCCCGGCCTCGACTGGATCGCCGGCGACGTGGTGCGGATCGAGCCCGGCCCCGACCATCTCAAGATCCCGCACATGGGCTGGAACGAGCTGCTCGACCTCAAGCCCCATCCCTTGCTGGAGGGGCTGAGCGTGCGCGACCATGCCTATTTCGTGCATTCCTTCCAGCTCGACACGGGAAAATCCGACACCCTGCTCGCCGTCACCGACTATGGCGGGCCGATCACGGCCGTCGTCGGACGGGACAATCTCGTCGGCACCCAGTTCCATCCGGAGAAGAGCCAGTCGACCGGCTTGCGGCTGATCGCCAACTTCCTGCGCTGGAAGCCTTGAGGCGCTGAAACTCGGCACGTCATGATGCGTTCTCTCCAAAACGATGGAGGGACCGCGATGCACACCGAAGCCATGATCGCCACTCACCCGCATGCCCATGGCCATGCCGATGACGTGCTGGTTCGCTGTATCGACCTCTGTTTCGACTGCGCCCAGACCTGCGTGTCCTGCGCCGACGCCTGTCTGGGCGAAGCCGACGTGGCCGACCTGCGCCAATGCATCCGCCTCGACCTCGACTGCGCCGACATTTGCAATGCCACCGGCGCTGTCGCCTCACGCCGTACCGGCAGCAATGACGAGGTTGTCCGGCGGATGGTCGAAGCCTGTGCCGAGGCGTGCCAGCTTTGTGCCGAGGAATGCGATAAGCACAGTGGACATCATGAGCATTGCCGGCTTTGCGCCGAGGCCTGCCGGCAATGCGAAGCCTTGTGTCGTGAAGCCGCGATCGCGATCGCGTTTCCACGCCACTAGGCAAACGTCACGAGCGCCGGCAAGCCACAGGGGATAAGCGACTGGCGACGTCATAATAAGTTCACCGAAGTCGCGTCGATCGGTAACGCGACCTTCGCATGGTGCGCGTCTTTCCGAGCGTACTCATGCCTCCAATGCTCTCCTCCGACGCCACGCTTTCGCGGCGCCAACGCTGGTTGTCTGTCCTCGCAAAGGCACCGGCAGATCGGCTCGAAGCGTTGTGGCGGACGCTGCGCGCCACCCCCTCCTATACCGTCTTGCGCAAGCCCGAGATCGGGCTGGTGATGCTGCAGGGCCGGATCTCCGGCAGCGGCGCGCCGTTTGCCGCGGGCGAGATGACCGTGACGCGGGCAGCGGTCCGTCTGGAAAGTGGCCAGATGGGCGTGAGCTATGTCGGCGGGCGCCGTCCGCGACAAGCCGAGCTGGTGGCCGCGATCGATGCCTTGGGACAGCTTCCCGACTGGCAGCCGCAGCTTGAGGAGCAGATCGTGATGCCGCTCGAGCAGGAGGCCGAGGCGCGCCGCCGCAGCCGCGCCGCCAAGGCGGCCGCGACAAAGGTCGACTTCTTCACTGTCGCGCGCGAGGCCGGCTCATGAACGACATCGCCCTTGGCCTCAGCGATCCTGCGCACGACAGCCAGAAGCTGTTCCGCGCCGTGCTCGATGCCTTTGCCCACCCCGGCCGCATCGTCACCCTGACCCAGGGACCGGCCGGCGTCGGACCCTTGAGCCGTGCTGCAACGGCCTTCGTGTTGACATTAGTCGACCGCGACACGCCGCTCTGGCTTTCGCCTGGCTTCGACTCACTCGCCGTCCGCGACTTCGTGCGCTTCCATACCGGCGCACCCTTGGTTGCACGGGAGGCCGACGCATTGTTCGCGCTCCTGACGCCGCAGCACGCACCGCTGATCGACGGCTTCGCCATCGGCACCGATCCCTACCCCGACCGGTCGGCCACCCTGGTGATCGAAGTGCCCGCCCTCATCGGCGGACCGGCGCTCACCCTGAGGGGGCCCGGCATCGAGACCGAGGCACACGCCAACATTGCCGGCCTGCCCGCTTCCTTCGTCGAGGAGTGGGCGGCGAACCGGACCCTCTTTCCCTGCGGTGTCGACCTCGTCTTCACCGCCGGTTCGGAACTGATGGCACTTCCCCGCAGCATTGCCGTGGAGATCTGACGATGTACGTGGCTGTCAAAGGTGGCGAGACGGCGATCGCCCATTCGCTCGAACTGCTGGCCGACCGTCGCCGGGGATCGCGCGATCTGGCGGAACTGACGCTCGATCAGATCGACCAGCAACTCGCGCTGGCGGTCGATCGGGTGATGACCGAGGGCTCCTGCTACGACCGCCCGCTCGCAGCACTTGCCATCAAGCAGGCGCGGGGCGATCTCATCGAAGCGATCTTCCTGCTGCGGGCCTATCGCACCACGCTGCCACGCTTCGGCCATTCCGAGCCCCTCGACACCAGCCGCATGGTCGCGGAACGGCGCATCTCGTCGACCTTCAAGGACGTGCCGGGCGGCCAGGTCTTGGGGCCGACTTTCGACTACACCCACCGCCTGCTCGATTTCTCCCTCGCCGCCAACGGCGAGCGTCCCGCGGCGCCGACCGCGCCTGTCGATGCGACGCGCGACCTGCCGCGTGTCGGCGACATCCTGGAACGCGAGGGCATGCTGGAGCCGCCACCGCCGGCCAATTCAGGCGTGCCGACGCAGGACATCACCCGCGATCCGCTGACGCTTCCCGCCGACCGGCCGGTGCGATTGCAGAACCTCGCCCGCGGCGACGAAGGCTTTCTGCTGGCGCTCGGCTATTCGACGCAGCGCGGCTACGGCAACAACCATCCGTTCGTAGGTGAGATCCGCTTCGGCGCCGTGCCGGTCTCCTTCGTGCCCGAGGAGCTGGGCTTCCCGATCGAGATCGCCGAGATCGACGTCACCGAGTGCGACATGGTCAACCAGTTCGCGGGCTCGCATGACGTGCCGCCGCAATTCACCCGCGGTTACGGGCTCGCCTTCGGGCATGCCGAGCGCAAGGCGATGGCGATGGCCCTCGTCGATCGCGCGTTGCGCGCCGGGGAACTTTCCGAAGCCGTCACCTCGCCGGCGCAGAACGAGGAGTTCGTCCTGGCGCACAGCGACAATGTCGAGGCCTCGGGCTTCGTGCAGCACCTGAAGCTGCCGCACTACGTCGACTTCCAGTCCGAGCTGGTGATCGTGCGCACCTTGCGCGCCGAAGTCGATGCGCGCCGACAGCAGGCCGCACTCGACCAAGCGGCGGAGTAGCGAGATGCCAGACACGATCCCCGAACAAGACCTGGGCGACAGCGCCTACAACTACGCCTACCTCGACGAGCAGACCAAGCGCATGATCCGCCGCGCGATCCTGAAGGCGGTCGCGGTGCCGGGTTACCAAGTGCCGTTCGGCGGCCGCGAGATGCCGCTTCCCTATGGTTGGGGCACCGGTGGCATCCAAGTGACAGCCGCCATCATCGGCCGCGACGACACGCTGAAGGTGATCGACCAGGGGGCGGACGACACGACCAACGCCGTCTCGATCCGTCGCTTCTTCGCGCGCGTGGCCGATGTCCCCACGACGACCCGCACCGAGGAGGCGACCGTCATCCAGACGCGCCATCGCGTGCCGGAGACGCCTTTGCAGGACGGCCAAATCCTGGTGTTCCAGGTACCGATCCCCGAGCCGCTGCGCATGCTCGAGCCGCGCGAGACCGAGACGCGCACCCTGCACGCGCTTTCCGAATACGGCGTGCTGCGGGTGAGCCTTTACGAAAGCATCGCGCGCCATGGCCGCATCGCCAAGACCTACAACTACCCGGTGCTGGTGAACGGGCGCTATATCATGAGCCCCTCGCCCATCCCGAAATTCGATAATCCCAAGCTTGACCGCAATCCGGCATTGCAGCTCTACGGTGCGGGCCGCGAGAAGCGCATCTACGCCGTGCCACCGCATACGCCGGTGAAGAGCCTGGACTTCGACGATCATCCGTTCGAGATCGAGCGCTGGACCGAGTGCTGCGCACTCTGCGGATCGACCGAAAGCTTCCTCGACGAGATGATTGTCGACGACGCCGGCAAGCGGCGCTTCATCTGCTCCGACACCGACTACTGCCAGGAACGGCAGGAAGAGCAGAGCCGATGACCGCGCCGATCCTGTCCGCAAAAGGCGTCACCAAGCGCTTCGGCGGCCGCTTCGCCTGCCGCGGCGTAAGCTTCGACCTCTGGCCGGGCGAAGTGTTGGGCATCGTAGGCGAATCGGGTTCCGGCAAGACGACCCTGCTCAATTGCCTGGCCGGCCGCCTGGTTCCTGAAGAAGGGCATGTTGCCTACGAGACCGCCTCGGCGGGAACAGTCGACGTTCATCGGCTTTCCGAAGCGCGGCGGCGTCTGCTGGCCCGTACCGAATGGGGCTTCGTGCACCAGGATGCGCGCGAGGGCCTGCGCATGGGCGCGAGCGCCGGCGCCAATATCGGCGAGCGGCTGATGGCGATCGGCGCCCGGCACTATGGCGAGATCCGCCGCACGGCTTCCGATTGGCTGACGCGCGTCGAGATCGACCTCGACCGGCTGGATGACCGTCCCACGGCCTATTCCGGCGGCATGCGCCAGCGCCTGCAGATCGCGCGCAACCTCGTGAGCAATCCTCGGCTGGTGTTCATGGACGAGCCGACCGGCGGGCTCGATGTCTCGGTGCAGGCGCGCCTGCTCGACCTGCTGCGCGGCCTGGTGGACAGCTTCCATCTCTCCGCCGTGCTGGTGACGCACGATCTCGGCGTCGCGCGCCTGCTGACGCATCGGCTGATGGTGATGCAGGGCGGCGACGTCGTCGAAGCGGGCCTCACCGACCAGGTGCTGGACGATCCGCAGCACGCCTACACGCAAATGCTCGTCGCCTCGATCCTGCCGGTATGATCGCCATGTCGCCTGTCCTTCGCGTCTACGGCCTGCACAAGTCCTTCGTGATGCATGCGCAGGGACATCTGGCGCTGCCGGTGCTGCGCGACGTGGCGCTCGACGTGGCGCCCGGAGAATGCCTCGCGCTGGTCGGCCCTTCCGGTGCCGGCAAGAGCACGCTCCTGCGATCGCTCTACGGCAACTATCGGCCGCAAGGCGGCTCGATCCGCGTGCACCATCGTGCGGACTGGGTCGAGCTGGTGGGTGCCGAACCGCGCGTCACGCTCGATGTACGCCGCCACACCATGGGCTTCGTCAGCCAGTTCCTGCGCGTGATCCCGCGCGTGGCCACGGTCGATGTCGTTGCCGAACCGATGCTGCGGCTGGGCGCCTCGCCGGACGAGGCGCGCCGACGCGCCGAATTCCTGCTGAGCCTGCTCGGCATTCCAGAGCGGTTATGGCAGTTGCCGCCAGCGACCTTCTCCGGCGGTGAGCAGCAGCGCGTGAACATCGCCCGGTCGCTGATCGCCGACTATCCGGTGCTGTTGCTCGACGAGCCGACTGCGTCGCTCGACACAGCGAATCGCGATGGCGTCATCGACCTGATCCGGACCCGCCGCGAGGCCGGCGCCGCCATCGTCGGCATCTTCCATGACGTCGCCGTGCGCGATGCACTCGCGACCCGTCTCTATTCCGTCGAGCTTCCCGGAGCGTCCCCAATGAGTACAGAGACATGAGTACCGAGACTGTCTTCACCAACGCCCGCATCGTCACCGCCGATGCCGAATTCACGGGCACCGTCGTCGTCCGCGACAGCCGCATCGCCGAGCTGAGCGACGACCGGTCCCATGCCGCAAATGCGGTCGATCTCGACGGCGACTACCTTCTGCCAGGTTTTGTCGAATTGCATACCGACAATCTGGAGAAGCACTTCGCGCCGCGACCTGGCGTCATGTGGCCGAGCGTGCCGGCCGTGATGGCACACGACACGCAGATCGCCGCCGCCGGCATCACCACCGTCTTTGATTCCCTCGCGCTGGGCGACGTGCGCGGCGAAACCGACCGCGTACGCAACCGGGAGCGCATGGTCGAGGCCATTTGCGAAACCGTCGAGCGGCGGCTGACGCGGGTTGATCATCGCATGCACCTGCGCTGCGAGATTGTGGCCAACGATGCCGTGGACGCGGTGGATCGCTGGATCGATCTGCCCTTGGTCGGCCTGATCTCGATCAACGACCACACGCCCGGTCAGCGTCAGTTCCTCGACCCCGAGAAGCTGCGCCTGTACCACACTAAGAAATACGGCATGACCAACGACGAGTTCGAGGTCTTCCGCGCCGAAGCGATGGCCCTGCATGCGAAGAACGCCGCGCGCCATCGTCACGAGATCGTCTCGCGCGCCCAGGCCCGGGCACTTCCCATTGCCAGTCACGACGACGCTACGTCCGAGCATGTGCGCGAGGCGGTGCAGAACGGCATGTCCATCGCCGAGTTCCCGACCACTCGCGAAGCGGCCGACGCCTCGCACGAGGCAGGCCTCGCCATCCTGGTGGGCGCGCCCAACCTGGTGCTGGGCGGATCTCACTCCGGCAACATCGCCGCCATCGATCTCGTGCGGGCGGGCCAGGCCGACATCCTGTCGTCGGACTATGTGCCGGCCAGCCTGATGGAAGGCGTGTTCCGCCTGCCCGCATCGGCGGGAATCTCGCTGCCGCAGGCCGTGAAGCTTGCCTCCCTCAATCCCGCACGGGCGGTAAGCCTCGACGATCGCGGCGAGATCGCGGCCGAGCGGCGCGCCGACCTGGTGCGTGTGCGCGTCATTGGCGATGCCCCCATCGTGCGCTCGGTCTGGTGCGACGGCGAACGCGTCGTCTGACCATGCAAGCGGGAGCGAGAGGGCCGCTGGTCTATGTCATGGGACCGTCGGGCGCGGGAAAGGACTCTGTCCTGAATCGGGCGCGGGCGTTGCTCGCCTCTGACGCGCCCGTTGTCTTCGCCCATCGCTACATCACGCGACCGGCCGAGGCCGGTGGTGAGAATCACGTCGCGCTGAGCCCGGAGGAGTTCGCCTTGCGCCGGAGCCGTGGCCTGTTCGCCTTCGACTGGCAGGCGCATGGCAATCACTACGGCATCGGACGCGAGATCCACGCCTGGCGCCAATCGGGCCTGACCGTCGTCGTCTCCGGCTCACGCGAACATTTTTGCCGGACCGACGGCATCGACGACGCCACCTTCCCGGTTCTGATCACCGCCTCCTCGCAAAAGCTTGCCGAGCGGCTGGCCAATCGCGGCCGCGAGGGCAAGACCGAGGCGCTCGAACGCCTCGAACGCAGCAAGGGCTACGAGGTGGCGGCCGCCCGGCTGGTGACGATCAGCAATGATGGCCTGCTCGATCAGGCGGCCGAGGCTTTCGTCAGCTTGCTCGCCACACTTCCGTATTCACCAGACGTCCGCCGCCGAGCCTGAAACGCGCAAGCACGGTGAAGGCGCGGTCGGGCGCGCTCTGGCGAAAGACGCAAAGATCCCGCACCTGCAGGGGCGCCCCGATGAAGACGGAGAAACGGCGCCGCAGCAGCTCCTTGACGGCCGCGCGCTCGGCCGCGTCGTGGAGGCGTCCCGTCAAGGTGAGATGGAAGCGCCATTCCTCCAGGACATAGGGATAGCCCCAGCGCGTGAGGAGCTGCTCCTGGCGCGGCGAAAGGCCGTTGGCGCGCCGTCGCGCCAATTCGGCCTCGTCGGCCGGTCGGCGGAATTCGTCGAACTCGATCACGCAGCGATCCGCCAGATCCTGCAAATCGGGAAAAGGCTCGGCCGGAACGAGGGCGAGGAACTCCGACAACTCTGCGAGCACCATCGACGGAACGGTGAACGGACGCATCGTCATGGCGAATTTGCCGACTGCAGCCAGGAAATCGCTTTCCGTCGCATCGTCAGCCAGGGCAATCGGCGGCTTCAGCGTGCCATGGAAGCCATAGCGGCGAGGCTCGGCGGTGATCTCCGCCAGGCGCTCGAGCGAGAAGCCGGAAGAGAGAACCGGCCGCCGGGAACCACCATTCTCCGGATTCCAGCCGAGCCACTGGCTTGCCGCCGTGGCCAACCCCTCGTCGGACCGTGGCGCATAGTAGAGGGCGTAACGCGGCGCTGCCTCGGTCATGCCGTCCGCGCCCGCCGGCCGATCAGGGCGAACCGCAAGCGGTTGGAGATGAGGTCGATGAGGGCCACGGCAATCAGGATCATGAGGATGATGAAGGATGCCTGTTGAAGCTCAAGCACGCGGATCGCTTCTCCCAGCTGCAGACCGATGCCGCCGGCGCCCACGACGCCAAGGACGCTGGCCCAGCGCGTGTTCGATTCGAAGTAATAAAGCAGTTGGCTGGCCAGCACGGGGAAGACCTCCGGCAAAATGCCGAAGCGCACGCCCAACAGCTTTCCGCCGCCGGTCGAGACGATCCCTTCCACGGGCTTGCGATCCGCCGCTTCGATGGCTTCGGCGAAGAGCTTGCCAAAGCTGCCGATATCCGATGTCGCAAAGGCAAGCACGCCCGCAAACGGACCAAGCCCCACGACACTGATCCAGATCAGCGCCCAGACGAGGATATCGACGCTGCGGATCGTATCGAGCGAGCGCCGCGTCAAAAAGCGCAGCATGCGCGAGGCGGTCACGTTCCGGGCGGCCAGCAAGCCGAGCGGGAGGGCCAGCACTGCGGCCGTCAGCGTGCCCAGCAGGGCAATCGAAATCGTCTCGACCAGCGCCCAGAAATAGAGCTGGAAATGCGCCCAGCTGCCAGGGTCGGGCGGTAGCATGAGGAGCGCGACTTCGCCGAGCTTGGTTATTCCCCTGATCGTCTTTGCATCGAAGAAGCCTAGATAGGCCATGCCCAGCAGCAGCAAGGCGATCAGGGCTGCGGCGACAAGCACCAGCATCCGTTGCTCGTGTCGGAGCCCACCGAAATGGTGCGGGTGCCGGCTGCGCAGGGCCGCGACGTCAATCCGACTTCGATTCATCCGTGACCGTCCATCAGGCCGAGTAGGCGATGGCGGATCAGGCTTGTCGCGGAGTCGATCAAGGCCACGGTAATGACGATCATGACCAGGATGGCCGAGACGTCCGAGTAGTAGAATTTGCGGATCGCCTCGAACAGGTCCATGCCGATGCCACCGGCGCCCACGAAGCCCAGGACCGCGCTTTCCCGCACGTTGATCTCGAAGCGCAACAAAGTGTAGCTCACGAACCCGGACAGGACCTGCGGCAGGGCACCGAAACGCATGGCGACATGCCAGGCCGCACCGGTCGAGGAGACGCCTTCAACAGGCTTCGGGTCGATGTTCTCGACGACCTCGCTGAAGAGCTTGACGAGCGTGCCGAGCGTATGGATCGCCACGGCCAGGACGCCGGCCATCGGGCCCAGGCCAAAGGCGATCACGAACATCAGGGCGAACACCAGGCCGGGCACGGTGCGGCAGAATTCACAGAAGCGGCGGACGGTGACGCTCAGCCAGCGGTTCGGCGTCACATTGGTCGCGGCGAGGAAACTGAGGAAGAAGGCCCCGATCGCGCCGAGCGCGGTGCCGACGTAGGCCATCACCAACGTCTCGCCCAGGAGCCTGAGCCACCGGCCCAGGCCCCAGTACCATTCGACCGGATCGGTCCAGACGCCGCGGCCGCTGTCGAGATGGAACAGCCGGCCGATGTAGCCCGTGAAATTGCCGATCTTGTCGACGAGAGTCGGCAAGGAGACTTCCGCCGAAATGCTCGACAGGCCCATCGCCACGACGACCGCTGCGAAGATCAGCAGCGTATGCCAACGCCTGGAGCGGACGGTCGCGTTGTATCCGGCGAGCAACGGCCGAAGCTGCGCCTCGGGGAGCTGGGCGATGGGCGACGACATGGGCGGCGACGACGCGGGCGGCCAGGTCCCTCGAGCGACGCAATCAGCTCTTCTGCTTGCGCAGCGTATCGATGAACTTGATCAGCTCGACGACCGTCTCGTAGTACTTGGCATCGACCGCCTTGAACTCGCGATCCTTGCCGTCGGACAGCTTGTCGTAGGCCACCTTGTCCTTGGTCGGCGCCTCCTCGAACGCCGTCCAGATCGCCTGCTTGGCGTCGGCCGGCAGATCGGTGAGGTAGGCATAAGGCGAGTTGGGGATCAGGTCCGACTTGGAGATGATGCGGAAGTCCTCCTTCTTCGCCAGGCCCTTCTTGACCATGCGTGTGAGGTTCGAATCCTCTTCGGAGTTCCACCAGTTGGCCGCCATATCGACGGTCTTCTGCTGCAACGCGATGACCGCGTTCTCGTGACTGCCGGTGTAGGTGACGTGAGAGAAGTAGCTTTCCGGGACGATATGCAGCTTGTTCAGGATGAAGCGCGGCACGTTGTTGCCGGAGGTCGAATTCGGATCGACCAGGCCCAGGTTCTTGCCCTTGAGATCGTCGATCGTCTGATAGGGGCTGTCGGCACGGACATAGAATACCGAGTAGTAGCCGACCGTGCCGTCGCTGTTGACGGTGGTGCAGAAGGGCTCGGTCTTGACGCCCGTAACGACGGCGCGCGCGTAGGACGCCGGGCCGTAGCCCGCGATATGGATTGAGCCGTTGCGCTGGCCCTCGATCACCGCGGCATAGTCGTTGGCGATGCGCAGCGTGATCTTGGTGCCAAGCGCCTTGGCGAGATACTCGACGAACGGCGCATAGCGATCGGCCACGCCCGAGGCGTTCTCGGCCGGAACGATGCCCATCACCAGTTCGGGATACTTGTCGCGCCAGCCGGCGGCACGAGCGGCGCCGGAGAGAGTGACGACGCCAGCGGAAAGGGCCGTCCCGAGAGCCTGTCGACGGTTGAGCATGAGAGTCTCCTTGCGGAATGAGGGGGGCGAAAATGAGAGGGGCTTGTGAGGATCGCTGGACGATCAGGAATGGGCGA
>Ga0310811_10007303_pt1 | contig 14144 bp, 11 predicted proteins | sample YCmetagenome_FD_207642 | JGI IMG/M metagenome (GOLD analysis project Ga0310811, IMG submission 207642) | Soil microbial communities from experimental microcosm in Duke University, North Carolina, United States - YC | ecosystem: Engineered > Artificial ecosystem > Soil microcosm > Unclassified ...
CTGCCCGAACTCGCCGGGGCCGCCGCTGCACCGTCGGCCGCGGCGGTGCCCATGGCTAGCGAGGACATGAGCAAGGCGCAGCTCCTTGAACACGTGCTCGGCACATTTAACCGGCTCAGCGGCCTGTGGCCGGTGCTGCTCATCGTGGAGGACTTGCACTGGGCCGACCGGTCTACGCTCGACCTGGTCGCGTTCCTGTTCAGGTCGCTGCGGCAGAGCCGGGTCATGATCGCGGTCACCTACCGGTCCGACGAGCTCCACCGGCGGCACCCGCTGCGCCCGCTGCTCACCAGCTGGGAACGGGACCGGTCGGTCAACGGGATCGGCCTGTCCCGGTTCAGCCGGGAGGAGGTCGCGGCGCAGCTCAGCGCGATCCTCGGGCAGCGCCCCGCCCCGGCTACGACCGATACCGTCTTCGACCGCTCCGGCGGCAACGCCTACCTGGTGGAGGAACTCGCCGGAGCGGTCGCCGCCGGCGGCGACCCGGCCGACCTGCCGCCATCCCTCGCAGACGTCCTGCTGTCGCGGGTCGACGCACTGACCGACGGCGCGCAGCGGCTACTGCGCACCGCTTCGGTCGCCGGCCGGGCCGTCCCGGACCGGCTGCTCGCGGAGGTCGCGGGCCTGGACGAGGCCGAACTGCTCCGCGCGCTGCGCGAGACGGTCGACAGCCACCTGCTCGTGGTCGACCCGAGCGGGCACGGCTACGCGTTCCGGCACGCGCTGACCAGGGACGCGGTCTACGAGGACATACTGCCCGGCGAGCGCGTCCGGCTGCACGCCGCATACGCCGCCGCGCTTGACCGCGACCCCGCCCTGAGCGGCGGCGACGTCGACGCGTCCGCGCTCGCCTACCACTGGTACGCCGCGCTTGACCTGCCCCGCGCGCTGCCAGCGACCACTGCGGCGGCCGCCCGCGCCGCGGCTGCGGGCGCGCCGGCCGAGGCGCTGCGCCTCCTGGAGCGCGCCTTGGAGATCTGGCCGCGCGTGGCCGACGCCGCCGAGCGGACCGGGATGGACCGAGTCGACGTCAGCCGCCTGGCGGCCAGCGCCGCCTACCAGTACGGGACGCTCGACCGGGCACGGTCGCTGCTCGCCGACGCCCTCACGGAGCTCGAGCAGTCCAGCGACCATGACCGGACGCGCCGGGCCCTGCTCCTTGAGCGGTATGCGATCGTCCAGCGGGACTCCAGCGAGCCGACGCGGGCGGCGGCATCACTGCAGCTGGCCCTCAGCCTGCTCCCGGCGGACCAGGTCACCCGCGCGCACGCGGTCGTGCTCGCCACAATGGCCGGGACCCAGATGCGGGCCGATGACATGGTCAACTGCGCGGAAACCGCCAGGCGCGCGATCGAGGCGGCCCGTGCGGCCGGCGCGAAGGACGCGGAGGCCGACGCCTCCGTCACGCTCGGCGGGGCGCTGTGCTACCTCGGACCGGCAGACGTCGGGCTGCAGGCACTGCGCGCCGGGCTGCACCTGGCCCTGGAACTCGGCGAGCACGGCGCGGCGGGCGACCTCGCGACGATCGCGCTGCGCGCCTACATCAACCTGTCCGACGTGCTTGAGCTCGCCGGACAGCACGCCGAGGCCGCGCAGACCGCCGCCGAGGGGATCGAGCTGGCCACCCGGGTGGGCATGACCAGGATGGCTGGCTCGTACCTGATCGGGAACCGGGCCGAGTCGCTGCTTCGGATGGGGCAGGTGCACGAGGCGGACGACCTGGTCACCAAGGCGCTGGGAGGTCTCCCCGAAGGCGTCTTCAGCGCCACCCTCCACCAGTTCCGCGCTGAGATCGCGGCGCTGCGCGGGCAGTACAAGGACGCCGCCGCCAGCAACCGCGCCACTAAACGGCTGATCGGCGACACCCGCGACGTCCAGTTCACCCAGACGCTCCGGTACACCACGGGCCTGATCGCGCTCGGTACGGGCGACCTTGCTGCAGTGCGCCAGGCGGTGGCCGAGGGCCTGCCCGACATGATGACCCCCTGGGGCGCGCGCTACGCCTGGCCGCTCCTCTGGCTGGGCCTGCGGGCCGAAGCCGACGACGCCACCAGGCACCGCGACCGCAGGGAACCTGTCCCGGCGGAACTCACCGGCCGCTGCGCGCGGCTCGCCGACCTCATGACCCAGATCCAGACGCCGGCGCCCTCCTGGGAGGCCTACCGCGAACTCGCCACCGCCGAGCACGCCAGGGCCGCCGGCACGGCGACCCCTCAGACCTGGCTCGCCGCGGTCGCCGCGTGGCAGCGCGCCGCCGAGCCCTACCCGCTGTCCTACGCGCTGCTGCGCCTTGCGGAGGCCCTGACGGCGGCGGGCGACTTCGACGCGGCAGCCGACGCCGTCCGGCAGTCCCACGCCCTGGCCCGCCGTCTCGGCGCTGGTCCGATCGCCGCCGAGGCCGAGGCCCTGGCCAGGCGCGCCCGCGTCAGCCTTCCGGCGGAGTCTCCTGAAGCGCCGGACGGCCACGCACGCGGGCCGCACGGGACAGGAACAGGGGCCGAAGGCTCGGGGGCACCGGAGCCGGCGGACGAACTGGCCCGCTTCGGCCTCACCGACCGCGAGCGGGAAGTCCTCGTCCTCGTGGCCGCCGGCCGGTCGAATCCCGAGATCGCCAAGGCCCTGTTCATCAGCGCGAAGACCGCCAGCGTGCATGTCTCCAACATCCTCGCCAAGCTGGGCGTCAGCGGACGCGTCGAAGCCGCCGCCGTCGCCCACCGCCTAGGCATCACTGAGTAAGCCGGGTTACTCGGGCCGGTAACCGTAAGGCGGCCTGCGGCGAATCTAAGGCGCCGCCTAGGTCAGCCGGACGATCCGGCTGACGGGGCCTTAGCCCGACCGTAGGAGTGCGTACTTCTGCAGTCGGGCACAAGAAAGGCCGCTCTCATGAACACCAAGGAAGGAACCATCCGGGCCGCGCTCGGCTATCCAGCGTTCCGGTCGCTGCTCGCGGGGCTCGCGGTCTCGCAGGTCGGTGACTGGCTTTACAACCTGGCCCTCGTCACGCTGGTCTACCAGCGGACCGGGTCCGCGACGTGGGCGGGGGTCACCACCGCCGCCCGGGTGATCCCGATGGTCGTCCTCGGGCCGGTCGGCGGTGTCGTCGCCGACCGGTTCGGGCGGCGGGGCGTCATGATCATGAGCGACCTGAGCAGGCTCGTGCTGATGCTCGGACTCGCCCTGGTCGCCGCGGCTCACCTGCCGGTGCTCCTCGCACCTGTCATCGCGGCGCTGGCCACGGCGGCGGGCGCGCCCTACCTGCCGTGCGTCGCCGCGGTCACGCCCCGGCTGGTCCGCGACAGGGACCTGCCGGGTGCGAACGCCGCCAGGTCGGCGGTCACCGCGGCTGGTTTGATCGCCGGGCCCGCGCTCGGCGGAGTGCTGCTGCTCGTCGGGTCGCCGGCGATGGCGTTCGTGGTCAACGCGGCGACCTTCGGCGCAGCGACGGTGTTCACCCTGGCGATCAGGAACCGGCGCGCGTTCGAGGTCACCCGGCACGGGGCCGCTGAGTACCCCGGGCTGGTGAAGGAGATCGCGGACGGCGCGGCAGCGCTGCGGGCACACCCGGCGGCCATCCGCCTCATCGGCGCGGACATCGTCTGCAGCCTGGTCTACGGGATGCAGACGGTGCTGCTGCTCGGGGTGGCGCAGCGGGTCGGCCTCGGCCTGCACGGCTACGGCTACCTGTTCGCGGCCATCGGTGCCGGCGGCCTGGCCGGCACGTCGCTCGCCAGCCGGGTGGCGCGACTCCCGCACCATGTGGCGCTCGCGGGATCCCTCGCACTCGTCGGGCTGCCGATGCTGGCGCTGCCCGCCGCGCACTGGGCGCCCGCAGCGCTCTGCCTCGCCGGGTTCACCGGGGCGGGCGCGCTCTGCGTCGAAATCATGACGGAGACGGGACTGCAGCGGATGCTGGACGACGAGGTGTTCGGCCGGGCCTACGGGCTGGCGCTGCCCGCCTCGATCGCCGGCATCGCGGCCGGCTCGGTCGTCGCCCCGGCGCTCGTCAGCGCGCTCGGCCTGACGGCCGCCATGCTCGCCTGCGGCGCCGTGGTCATGGCCTACTGCGCCGTCGTATGGCGGACCCGCCCGGCCATAGTGCTAGCCACCACGGGGCCAGCCACTACGGGGCCGGCCGCTACAGGGCTGGCCGCCGCTGCGCCGCTGATCGGCGCGCCGACGGTCGCCACGCCGGCGTACTACGCGCCGGCCGGCCCAGTGCCGGGGTTCCGCGCGGTCCGGGCGACCGCTCCCCTGCCGGCCTTCATCCCGGGCGGCAGCGCAAGGTAACGCTGGATGCCAGCGCGCGGCTGTGCCCGCGCCGTCCCTGTGACGACGGCGCGGGCACAGCTTTTCCTTTTCCCCGCCTTTCCCGTTAATGCTGGAACGCACCGCGGCTTGCCCTAATTTTGCGGCCTATTATGATTCCGGTTCGGCCAATCACAATAACGCTTGAATCAACGCGCCCTTGGCAGCGCGGAATTACCACCTGGGTACGCTCCGCTCTCAACCGGCGCCGGGAAATCCATTGCTGGTCGTGGGAGCCGCGCGGTAGCGGTCACCAGGGAGTCCCGGCGTACGCCTTTGGCCAGCCAGGGCACGGCGGGACCACGGCGCCTGGCGGCTATCGGAAAACCCCTCGCAGTTTGCTTTTACCCGGACTGGGCATTTCGCCATAAACGGTTATTCGCGCGGCCCGGCGCCACAGTCACCGAAGTCGAGCAACGAGAGGACATGGATTTGAACGGAAGAAGGCTGGCGCCTGCGGCCGCCGCGGTCGTCATCGCCGCGCTCGCGGCGGCGGGCTGCGCAAGCAGTTCCAGCACGGCGAACGTGGCCGGCGCCACGTCCGGCGGCACCGTCGACATCTACTCGAGCCTGCCCATGTAAGGTTCGTCGAGCGCGCAGACCATCCCGGTGGTCAGCGGCATCAAGCTGGCGCTGTCCGAGGCCGCAACAAGGCGGGCAAGTTCAACGCCAAGTACATCCGGCTCGACGACTCGACCGCCGCCGTGGGCCAGTGGGACCCGGCCCAGACCGCCGCGAACGCACGCGGAGCCGCCACCGGCCCGAAGGCCGTCTACTACATCGGCGAGTTCAACTCCGGCGCGTCCGAGGTGTCGATCCGACCGCAGCGGACTTCCGCAGCTACGCTTCAGCGGTCGCGTCGTAGGGCGCGAACCGCTTCTTCTTCGCCGGCATCGTGTCCAACGGCGCGGTCCAGATCACCAAGGACGTGCACACCGCCCTCCCGGTGGCCAAGGTCTTCGGCGGCGACGGGGTGTGCACCAGCTCCTTCACCCAGGCATCGCAGGGCGGCGTACCCGCCGCGACCGACAAGCTGATCGAGTGCACGGTCGCTCCGCGGAACCTCTCCGCCTACCCGGGCGGCAAGCAGTTCATCGCGGATTACAAGAAGGCCTACGGCGTCGCCGATCCCGACCCGTACGCGATCTACGGCTACGAGGCGATGCAGCTTGGCCTGCAGACGATCGCCAGGCTGGGCTCGGACGGCGGCAGCAAGGCCGACGCGCTGAAGGCACTGTTCGCCCTCAAGGACACCTCGTCGGCGCTCGGCACCTTCGGGTTTGATAAGGACGGCGACACGACGCTGAAGTCCTACGGCCTCTACAAGGTCGCCGCCAACGGCACGCCGGTGTTCTTCGAGACCCTGACGCCCGCCGGTACCGTCGGCTGACCTTCCGCGTCCTGCCGTGGCCGCCACTGATCCGGCGGCCACGGCGGCGGCGTATTCCAGGCGACGGGGGAGAAGGATTCGCGATAAATCTATGTAAATTACTCCAAACGATCACGTTTCGTCACATTAACCCCACCTATTGATCCCTCTCAATCATGAGGGTATCGTCCGTTTTATCCGCTTTCTGCGACGAGTACGTTTCCAGCCGAATAACGCTTCAATCACCGTCTGCACCGCTAGCGAATGCGGCGGTCCACAGAGCGCTACGATCTCACGCCATTACCTGGCAACTAAGGTGTGTTGACGATGCCGCCCTTGACCGTTGGCGCGTGTTCGCCGACTTTCAGACGCGCGTTTCGGCAAGGTAAAAAATGGGATCACGAGAGGATATCAATTTGAACGCAAGAAGATGGGTGCCCGCGCTCGCCGCAGTGGCAGTCGTGGCACTCGCGGCCGGCTGCTCAAGCAGTTCCTCGTCATCTGCCAGCGGCAGTTCCACGGGCGCCGCGTCGTCGTCAGGCAACACGATCGACATCTACTCCAGCCTGCCGCTGCAGGGCGCGTCGAACGCGCAGACCATCCCGGTGGTCAACGGCGCCAAGCTGGCGCTCAAGCAGGCGGGCGGCAAGGCCGGCCAGTTCACCGTGAACTTCATCTCGCTCGACGACTCCACCGCCGCGGCGGGCTCGTGGGACGCGACGCAGACAGCGGCGAACGCCCGCAAGGCCGCCTCGGACCCGAAGGCCGTCTACTACATCGGCGAGTTCAACTCTGGCGCGAGCAAGATCTCCATCCCGATCCTCAACCAGGCCGGCATCCCGCAGGTCTCCCCGGCCAACACCTACGTGGGCCTGACCACCAACCTGCCGGGGTCCGCGGCGGGCGAGCCGGACAAGTACTACCCGACTGGCAACCGCACCTACCTGCGGATCGTGCCGATCGACTCGATCCAGGCCGCAGCCGGGCTGATGGCCATGAAGCAGGCGGGCTGCACCAAGGTCTCCATCGCCAACGACCAGGAGGCGTACGGCGGCGGCCTGGCCAAGATGCTCGGGCTTGAGAAGGCCTACTACGGTGTCACCATCCTCAGCAACGTGGGGATCGACCCGAAGGCCAGCAACTACCGCACGCTCGCCTCGTCGTTCAAGTCCGCAGGAACTGACTGCGTGTACTTCGCCGGCATCACCGCCAACGGCGCCGTCCAACTCGTCAAGGACATGCACGCCGCGATGCCGACCGCGAAGTTCTTCGGCGGCGACGGCGTGTGCTCCTCCACCTGGACCCAGGCCTCGTCGGGCGGCGTTCCCGCCGACATCGACCCGCTGATGGAGTGCACCCAGCCCGCGCTCGACCTGGCTGCGTACCCGGGCGGCGCGAAGTTCATCTCCGACTACAAGGCGGAGTACGGCACTACCCCGGACCCGTACGGCATCGCCGGCTACGAGGCCATGAAGCTCGCCCTCGACACGATCACCTCGCTTGGTGCCAAGGGCAACGACAAGGCCGCCGTGCTCCAGGCCCTGTTCGCCATCAAGGACCGTAACTCGGTCATGGGCACCTATGGGTTCGACAAGAACGGCGACACCACCCTGAAGTCGTTCGGGCTCTACAAGCCGGACAAGACCGGCGTGCCGGTGTACGCTGCGACGCTAACGCCGACCAAGACGGTCAGCACCACGTCCGGCTGACCTCGCCCGCCGCAGGGGTTTCACAGCCGCGGAGGGGGCACCGCACTCGGTGCCCCCTCCGCGCACGACTTACATACGACTTACAGACGTAGGACACGTGAACACGACGACAATCACGCCGAGTCCGCCGGCCATGGCGGCACGCCCAGTCGCGGCCGCCCTCGCCGCAGTGCGCCGGCACATCGGCCGCTGGGGCCTGATCCTGGCGCTGCTCGCGCTGCCGGTCTACTACGCCGTCTACGACCTGGCCAACGGCTACCAAGCCGGCGTGGTAGCGGGGCACCCGGTCATCCACCACGACCTGTCCAAGCTAGGCTTCAACTTCGCCGAGGGCCTGTCGGACGGCGCCATCTGGGCGCTGATCGCGATCGGCTACACCCTCGTCTACGGCATCATCGAGCTGATCAACTTCGCCCACGGTGACGTGTTCATGATCGGCTCGTTCACCGCCGTCGGCATCTGGTCCGCACTCGGCCTGAACCTCACCACGGGCCTGCTCGGCGTGGCCGGTGGGCTAATCGTCGCGCTGATCGTCTCGATGATCACCACCGGCGCGCTCAACGTGCTCGTCGAGAAGGTCGCCTACAAGCCGCTGCGCGCCGCGCCCAAGGTGGCGCCGCTCATCACCGCGATCGGCACCTCGTTCATCCTGCAGAACGTCGGCCTGCTGTGGCGCGGCGGATCCCAGCTCTCCGTCACCGACGTGATCGGCTCGCAGACAGTGGTGTTCACCGTCGCCGGGATTCCAATCCTGCGCGGCTACCTGCTCGCCTGGGTGGTGACGATCCCGCTGGTGTTCGCGCTTTCGTGGTTCATCAGCCACACCCGGCCGGGCAAGGCGATGCGTGCCACCGCCCAGGACCCGGAGGCCGCCCGGCTGATGGGCATCAACGTCAACAATACGATCTCGCTGACTTTCCTGCTCGGCGGCGCGCTGGCCGGCGCCGCCGGGCTGATCTACGCCGTGTACGAGACGCAGGTCTGGTACTTCCAAGGATTCCGGGCCGGCCTGTTCGCGTTCACCGCGGCGGTAATGGGCGGCATCGGCAACGTTCGCGGCGCGGTGCTCGGCGGCCTGATCATCGGCGTCATCCAGGCGCTGTCGGACGAGAGAATCGGTCCGCAGTGGACCGAGGCCATCGTGTTCGCCTACCTGATCGGGATCATGGTGCTGCGCCCCAAGGGCCTGCTCGGCGAGGAAACGCGGGAGGCGGGATGAGCGAGTTGCGCGCTCAGCTGAGCGAATGGCGCACCGCCGTCGCGCGGGCACTCCCGCCGTGGTGGAGCAAGGGGCTCGCCGCCCTGCTTGTGCTGATCGGCATCACCCTCCCGTTCATGACCGGCCCGCAGAGCGGCTTCCTGAACGGGACGATCACCGCCATCGCGTACGCGGTGATGGCGCTCGGCCTGAACGTGGTGGTCGGCATGGCCGGCCTGCTTGACCTCGGCTACGTCGCGTTCTACGCGCTCGGCGCGTTCTGCGCGGGCTGGTTGGGCTCTAGCTTCTTCTTCGGGGTACACGTCCACGTGGGGGTCGCACCGACGCTGAGCCACGCCATCGGCATTCACCTCAACATCGTGCTCATCCTGATCGCCGCCGTCCTGGTGTGCGCGGTCGCGGGCATGATCATCGGGCTGCCGACCCTGCGGCTGCGCGGCGACTACATCGCGATCGTCACCCTGGCGTTCGGCGAGATTATCGGCGTGCTCGCGGTCAACGGCCAGTCCATCAGCGTCGGCGGCGGCATGATGCTGACCGCGGGTAACCAGGGCATCAGCGCCATCGACCCGCCGTGGTTCCCTGGCGTGGGGTCGTTCAGCCTGCTCGACATGCGGCCCTGGTACTGGCTGATCTTCGCGGTCCTGCTGATCGTGCTGTTCGTCAACGTGCGGGTGCGCGACTCGCGGCTCGGCCGGGCCTGGGTGGCGCTGCGCGAGGACGAGGTCGCGGCGGTCTCCATGGGCATACCGCTGGTGAAGACCAAGCTGATGGCGTACGCGATCGGCGCGGCCTTCGGCGGCATGTCCGGCGCGTTCCTCGGCGTCTACATCACCGAGGTCAACGCGAACTCGTTCCAGTTCGGCTTTTCCGTGTTCATCGTCGCCATGGTGGTGGTCGGCGGGATCGGGTCAATCTGGGGTGCGCTGGTCGGCGGGCTGCTGCTCGGGTACATCAACAACTACCTGATCCCCGACGTGCTCAACGACTTCCCTTCCCACTTCGGGCTGCACTTCCAGCTGACGTCGGTGTCGTTCGGGATCTTCGGGTTCCTGCTGCTGCTCGTGATGGTTGCCCGGCCGCAGGGCCTGCTACCTGAGCGACGCCGCAAGCTTGAGATGACCGGCGAGGTCGCGGCGCTCGACACGGAACTTGGGTCGGAACCGGAGGCGGGGAACGCGATATGAGCGTGGCGGAAGCGCCGGCCGGCGGGACGGCGGCGCCCACCGGGGCGCCGATCCTCATTGCGGCCGGCATCACCAAGAAGTTCGGCGGCCTGACCGCCGTCGACAACGTCAGCTTCGACATCCCCGTCCGGTCGATCGTGTCGCTGATCGGGCCGAACGGCGCGGGGAAGACCACCTTCTTCAACATGCTCACCGGGCTCATCAGGCCCACCGAGGGGCGCATCACGTTCGAGGGACGCAACGTCACCCGGTCAAGGCCGGACGTGATCACCTCCCTGGGGATGGCCAGGACATTCCAGAACATCCGGCTGTTCGGCGCGATGACTGCGGTGGAGAACGTGATGGTCGGGCACCACAGCCGGATGAAGACCGGCGTGTTCGGCGCGATCATCCGGCCGCCGTGGGTGGGCAGGGAAGAGCTGCGGACCGCGGAACGGGCCCGCGAGCTGCTCGGCTACGTGGGGGTCAAGAAGGCCGACTTCGACCGGCTCGCCACCCACCTCCCCTACGGTGACCAGCGTCGGGTGGAGATCGCGCGGGCCCTCGCGAGCGAGCCGAAGCTGCTGCTGCTCGACGAGCCGACCGCAGGGATGAACCCGCACGAGTCTGCGGACCTCGCCGGCTTCATGCGCCGGCTCCGTGACGACCTTAACCTGACGATCCTGCTCATCGAGCACGACATGAAGGTCGTCATGGGCGTGTCCGAGCGGGTGACCGTGCTCAACTACGGCAGCAAGCTCGCCGAGGGCACGCCCGCCGAGGTCCGCGCGAACCCCGCCGTGATCGAGGCGTACCTCGGGAAGGAGGGGTAATGGCACTGCTCGAGATCAGCGACCTGCACGCGCACTACGGCGCGATCGAGGCGCTCAAGGGCGTCTCGCTGACGGTCAACGAGGGCGAGGTGGTCACGCTCATCGGGTCCAACGGGGCCGGGAAGTCCACCACGCTGCGCTGCGTCTCCGGGCTCACCCCGGCCAGCGGGGGCACGGTCACCTTCGGCGGCGAGGACATCACCGGCCTGCCCGCCGACGAGATCGTCACCCGCGGCATCGCCTTGTCCCCTGAGGGCCGGCGCTGCTTTCCCCGGATGACCGTCAGGGAGAACCTGGACCTCGGCGCTTACCGGCGGCGCGGCCCGCAGGTCGCGGCGGACATGGAGAAGGTGTTCACGCTGTTCCCCCGGCTGAAGGAGCGGGAGAACCAGAAGGCGGGGACGATGTCCGGCGGCGAGCAGCAGATGCTCGCCATCGGCCGGGCGATGATGGCCAGCCCGAAGCTGCTGCTGCTGGACGAGCCGTCGCTCGGCATCGCCCCGATCCTGGTGGACCGCATCTATCAGACCATCGAGGAGATCCACTCGCTCGGCATGGCCATCCTGCTCGTCGAGCAGAACGCCAACCGCGCGCTCGACGCGGCCAGCCGTGGCTACGTGCTGGAGACCGGCCGGGTTGTGCTCGCGGACGGCACGCCGGCCCTGCAGCGCGACCCGAAGGTGCAGGAGGCGTACCTAGGAACTTGACATCCTCCCCCGCCTGAAGGCGGGGGATTCCAACTACACCCCGAGGAGCGTGCGTTGAGGTTCGCGGTTCACCGGCCCGGCAACCCGGTCGCCTCCCCGCGCGTTCACGACGTGCCCCGCCGCGATGTTGCATGCCGCGTTCACGTCAGCGTTGGCGGCGTATCCGCAGGCCGTGCAGAGGAAAACCGCTTGGCTCTCGCGGTTCTCCCGTGCGACGTGCCCGCACGCCGAGCAGCGCTGGCTCGTGTACGCGGGTGGCATCTTCTGGACCCTGCCGGGGGCCTTGTCCTCAAGGCGCTTGACCAGCGCGCCCCATCCGGACCTGGCGATCTCCCGGTTCAGGCCAGCTTTCTGGGCGACGTTCCTCCCGGGCTGCTGTGTGGTGCCCTTGGCCGAGCGCGTCATATTCTTGACCTTGAGGTCTTCGACGCGGATCACGTCGAACCGGCGCGCGATGCCCGTGCTGGTCTGCTCAATCCAGTCCTGGCGCCGGTCGGCCTCCCGGGCCTTCACGCGGGCGATCTGGGTCTTGACCTTGCCGCGCCGGTTCGACCCGCGCTTCGCCCGTGCGAGCTTGCGTTCCAGCCGCAGCAGCCGTGCGGCCTCCCTGCCGCCGAGGCGTGGGACAGCCAGCATCTCCCCGGTAGACAAGGCGGCGGTGACCTTCACGCCCCGGTCAATGCCCACGACCGCGCCCGTGCCAGGTGCGGGACCCGGCGCGGGGATCACGGCGAACGCGACGTGCCAGCGACCCGCGCGGTCACGGGTCACCCGGTAGGACTTCACATCATCCGGCAAGGGGCGCGAAAGCCGGAACCGGACCCAGCCGACTTTCGGGATCCGCACCTCGGCCCACTTGCGGCTGAGCCTGTGGAAGTCCCAACCCCGCCCGCGCGTGCCGGTCACCCGGAACCCCTCGTGCTGCCCGGCCTTGCGCCACGTTGGGCGGTCATGGGTGCCGTCGAAGAAGTTCGCCATCGCCTGCGCGAAGTCGCGCAGGGCCTGCTGCTGGACCGTCTGCGATCCCCTGGCGAGCCAGGGGCTGGCGGCGCGGGCGACGGTGAGCTGCCGGGACTGCTCCAGGTAGCCGGGCGCGGACTTCCGGCCCGGACGCCACCAGGCGTGCTGCTCAACGGCGAGGTTCCACACGTACCGGGCGTCCGAGCAGTGCCGCAGCATCGCGGCTTCCTGCTCTGGAGCGGGGTAGACCCGGTATCTGGACATACAAACATTCTAGCGAAAAAAATATCCAAGGTTGTGTTATGACTAAATTCCAGCCCTGCTTCGCCGGGCTCGGGTTTACTCCCCGGCCTGAAGTCCGGGGTTTCCACCGGAGGTTCAGATGAACGCGAACAACGGAACGATCGGCGCGCTCGCGCTGTACCTGCTGTTCATCTGGCTGGCCTCCGCGGCCGGCGCCTCATGGCTGACCAGCCGCAAGGGGTACGGCGAACGGCTCGGCCTGCTGTTCGGCCTTGTCTTGTCCGCGGTTGGCCTCGTGCTGGCGCTGCTGCTGCCCGGCAGGCCAGGCTCCAAGTGGCGCCTGGAAGGGCCGTTTCCCCGCCGCCGGCGGGTAACGGCGCGCTGAGCACGCGGCACACGTCCGGCCATGGCCCAATCCGGGCGTGTGCCGCCCACGGTTGCCCGCCACGGAAATTGTGGGTGCGCACGGTGGACAGCGGATGCCGGCTTCGTCACCTTGTAGGTACGCGCACCGAAAGGACCGGCGACGATGGCGGCGAACCCAGGGTGGCAGACGACAGGTCTTCCCTTCTTCGACACGCGCATGAACTTCAGCGGTCCCGTGCGGGGCAGGGCACGGATCGACGTGCCCAACTGGTCCAACACCAACATGGCGCTGCAACCATACGACCTGCGGATCCACGACGCGCGAACCATCGCGGACACCCTGTCACTCGACCGCGAGGGCTTCACGCTGATCCGCCATGAGTGCGGGATCACGGATGCCTTCGACGTTGACGCCGACGGGCCGGCCTACCATTCCGAGGTGGCCCGGCTGCTCGCTGAGGCGACCGGCGCGAGCTTCGTGCTGCCGCAGGGCAAAGGGCTGATCAAGCGGAGCATGGCGGGCACGGAAACCGAGACTGGGCCCGCACGCTGGGTGCACATGGATTACACCACCGCCGCGGCGCACAAGTGGGTCGAGTGGATTGAGGGCTGGGAAGGCCTGCCGCTGCGGCATTATCCCCGCTTCGCGGTCTACCAGACGTGGCGCTGCCTGACACCCCCGCCGTGCGACAACACCATCACGTTCTGCGACGCGTCGTCTCTCAGCGCGGACGACCGCATCGTTTTCGACGCCTGCCTGCGCGAACCCTACGACGAGCCTGGCAACTCCTTCGAGTCGCAGTTCGCCATGTATAACCCGGCACAGCGCTGGTACTACTTTTCCGGCCTGACGCCGGACGAGGTCATCGTCTTCAAGGGATTCGACAGCGACCCCGCACGGGATGCGCAGCCACCGCACAACTCCGCCGACCTGCCGGGTCCTGACGCCGCGCCGCGAGTCAGCGTGGAAGCGAGGTTCTTCGCCTTCTTCGAGTGACCGCGCCGCGCACGGCGGCCGCCTGAGGCTGCGCGCCGGCGGCCGTCAAGAACGTGACGGCGCGCTGGCCACCGTCACCGACGGCTCGTGGCGGACGGGGAAGTTCACCGAGCTGGCGATGAAGCACTTCGCGCTGGCTTCCCCGTGCAGTTCCTGGGCCTTGGCGGCCATGCTCTCGTCGGCGACCGTGACCTTCGGGCGCAGGACGACCTCGGTGAAGTGGCCGCCGCCGTCTACGGTCTCGGCCATCGTCCCGTGCGGGTTGTCCTC
>Ga0310811_10007304_pt1 | contig 14144 bp, 10 predicted proteins | sample YCmetagenome_FD_207642 | JGI IMG/M metagenome (GOLD analysis project Ga0310811, IMG submission 207642) | Soil microbial communities from experimental microcosm in Duke University, North Carolina, United States - YC | ecosystem: Engineered > Artificial ecosystem > Soil microcosm > Unclassified ...
GAATCTCGATGGGGATGGCCGTGCCAGCAGGATCGTAATAGGTGAAGACGGGGCCTCGGGGAGCAACGTTGGTCTCGACGAGACAGGATCCGCCGGGACGAAGTTGGAGATAGACGGAGTGATCGTTGGTATGTGCCAGGCCTTTCTCGCCGGTCATTGGGTCGAAGATGCCTGCGGCCGTGAATGTTGTATTTAGCGAAACGAAGCCGGTAAAGGGTTTTGAGGCGCTGTTGACGATGAAGTAGACCTTGCCGTTGCCGTAGTTGCGGCGGATACATGCGAGGCTGTCATCGACGAGGGTTTCGCGGGGGATATTCTTCAATAGGGAGACGAGATCGGCGCTGATGGGAAAGGGGGCTTGCGGATAGGGAGTATTCAATGGTTGGAGGCCCGGTACGCTGGTGGGAGGATGCTTATATACCAAAATGTTGATGCCTTTCTTTTCAAGGGCAATGAGGCGTTGGAGGGTGGCCGTGGGCATGTATTGACAGGCGGGAAGAATAATGGTCTTGTATTGGTCGGGCAGGGTTTGCAGCAATTGTTTATCGGAGACATAGTCAAACCCGTAGCCGTGGGATTGGAGGTATTCGGCGCATTCCTTGAAGCCCGTGTTGCTGAATTCGGGGTCCATGCGGTCGTAGTGTTTCAAGAGGGCGTTGCCGGGTTCGGACCAACTATCGTAGATGGGGAAGTATAATAAGATCTCATTGTCGGGAGTGCCTTGTTGTAAGAAAGATTGAACGCGGGCGACATATTGGTTGAGCGTGGCAAAGTCGGGCCAGGAAGGGTCGTTTGGCGTAAAGTGGACGGACGCATAGAAGAGCCAGCCCGGGAAGGGGTCGCTCATGGGCGTGTAAGCCGTTCCGTGATAAAACACATGGTTGACACCGCCGAGGAAGAATCCGTCGAGGGCTTTTTTTACGTCGCTGTAGGTGCTGAGGAAGTGTTCGTTGAGCCAGGTGACCGTCTCGGCGGAGGCGAGCCGTTTGCCGGTGACATGGGCGGCGGAGGTGGCGAATTTATAACGTAGGATCTCCTGGCCTTCGGTCTCGGGGATATCGCTGGCGGCATACAGATCGAGGATATTGGCGGGCGATCCGTGGGCCTGGTTGCGGATGAGGGCGCCTTTTGAGTGGGCCGGTAGTCGCAGAGGACCCGGCTGTTGTTCTCCTTTGTGTCGCGGCCGAAGAGAGCGGGCAGGTGTTGGCGGAGGTCATAGCCGCGGAGCCGTTGAAAGGTGGCGAAGAGATCCGCCGTCCAGTTGGACTGGCCGCGGGAGTCGTCCACTTCATAGCTATCGTTGAAGAAGCTTCGAAGCGGTGACAGGTTATGACCGGTGAAGGCCGTGTCAAAACGGCTGAGGTATTTGTCAAGAGCCTTTGCCGAAAAATGATCGATGACATTGCCTTCAGCGCCGGGGGCGGCGCGTTCGACCATCTTGCCGTGCCAGCCGAGGAAGAGGCCATAAAGGGTCCAGCTGCTGCCGGTTGGGGCCGTCCAGCGGAGATGGCCGGTGGCATCGACCTTGTCGGAGATATCGAGGATCGTGCCGGCGGACGAATAGGCCATCAGCGTCTGAAGGGGCGCCAGGTCGGGGAAGCGCACCTGGAAAAGCGCGAGGGCTTGCAGGTCTTTGTTGGCGAAGACGGGTTCTTGCAGCTGATCGATGGTCGTAGCGCGACCGTCGGTATGGACGTAGGCGTCCTGGCGATAGCCGATGGTCATACTATCGGGAAGGGAGGCGCCACCGGGGAGGATCCAGGTGGTTACGAACAGCTCCCGGCAGGCGTAAGTCGAATCGATCAGCGGGCCGCCGCCGAAGGGCCAGCCGGTGCCGGTGGACATATCGAGGCCGAGGTCGAGGCGTTTGGCTTCTTTCAGGGTATAGGTAAAGAGGTCCATCCATTGCGGGGAAAGATAGTTGACGAACTGATTTTCATAGCCTTTGACCCCATAGATGGGAGTTAGTTCGAGGCCGCCGAGACCGGCGGCCCGGTATTTTTCCATATTGGCCGTGAGGTCCTCCCGGTTGACAGCGCTGCCCATCCACCACCAGCGTGTCCAGGGCTTTGTCTGGGCGGTGATGGAGGGCCATTGAAGTTGGGCACGGGTAACAAAAGGGACGATTAGCAGGAGGATCAGGAGCCGCATGGGACGAATGGTTTATGATTTTTTGCATTCCACTGCATAGACTTCTTCCTTCCCTTCAAAGTTAGCCCGGAAAATGACCCATTTATTATCCGGGGAAAAATGCACGTTCGGTTCGAGCTTATAGTATTGGTCTTTCATGTTGACCAGGCGTTCGGAGACGAAATGGTCGCCATCGGGGTGGAAGAGGTAGATCCAGCGGCCGTCTTTGGCGTGGGCGACCTGACCGGCGTCCCCGCCGTCGCCGCAAAAGAGCTTCTGGTCGGAGTCGACGTTGAAATGGATCGACCATTCATCGCGGGTCATGGCATATTTCTTTTCTGTGCCCGTGGCAACGTCGACCGCACCGAGATAGAAGGTCTGTCCCTTGGGGATCTGCCAGTCGAAGTAGATCGTCTTACCGTCGGGGCTGAAGAACTCGTGACCGGCGATCTCGTTTTCGACGGTGCGTTTGTGCATTAGCCGGACCTCGCCGGTCTTCATCCGGATGGTCCAGATGCGGTCCACTTTTTGCCAGGGGCCTTCGTGACAGAACATGAGCAGATCGGGATCGGTCGGGGAGAACTGGATATGGCCCAGCCAGGTGTTCTCGCCATGGATGACGGTTAGCCGGCCGGTCTTTAAATTAATGGTGAATAACTTATTCGGAAGGTGGGCGTCAAAGATGCGATCGAAGAAATCGTGTTTCTCGGGGTATTTCCGGGAGATGTCCTTTTGTTCGTCGCTGGCCCAGCCGCCGGCCAACAGGGTCTCATCGGCGTTGAGCGTGGTGACACTACCCTTGAAATCGGCGGGAAACACGAAGACGAGGCGGGTGTTGCCGTCTTCGATACCGGTGTTGTAGACGCTGTCATGGCGTTGCCAGTAGGCGCTTTTGCTATGGCGGCCGACGATCTCTGCGCTGCTGCCGTTCTCGCTGACGCGGTGGAGGGCGAGGGTTTTCAGGTCGACGGTGTAAAGATGCTTCCCCGTGCTGTCGGTGGAGCTGAAGATCATTTTCTCCCCTAGGAAGGGGTTGTTGTGAAAATAGAAGCTCAGGTTGTTGCCTTCCTTGCGGGACAGCCGAACCACTTTGTGGTGGGTGTCCTTGTCGATCCATTCATCGGGCATCGGTTTCTTTGGGCCGGTTTCATCCAGTGGCTGCGCGAGGGCCGCCAGGCGGGTGAACAACAAGGCGAGGAGGAGGGAGCAAAGTTTCATATCAGGACCTGTTTTATATGATGCGCAAGCGCATCCATTGGTAAAGCGCTAATGTTTGGCCTTCGGCCGATGGACCCGTGGTCCATCACTGATATCCTGGGTTTTGGGTATACAGCCCTGGTGCGGCGAGGATCTCCGCTTCGGGAACGGGATAGATCACAAAGGCCGGAATGACGTTACTGATCGTGTTGGACTGGCCGTCGGCGGTGATCCAGGTGTTCATCGTGGTTACCGCCATTCCTTCGCGTACGAGGTCATTCCAGCGGATGCCTTCGCCAAGGAACTCCCGACGTCTTTCCTCCATAAGGGTCGGCAGGTCGACGTTGGAGACGGTAGCGATGCCGGCCCGCTTTCTTACCAGGTTGACGATGCTGTCGACGGTGGATTGGTTGCCCGGCGCACCGTGGAGGATACACTCGGCCTTCATCATCAGGACGTCGGTGTAACGCAGAACGATGAAATTGATCGGCCAGTCGCTTTGGTTGGTGCCGTGTTTGGAGAGGTTGAGGTATTTCTTGATGAATGGATCGGCAGTGTCTACCGTGGGTGGGTTTTTTGTATCGATGGCGTATCTCCACATGATGTTAAAGGTATCGCGGACATCCGTCGCGGCGCCCATGCTGTTGGCATAGGAAGCCCGTAGGTCTTTTGAGATATCGTAGGTGCTGGAGCCGTAGCCGTTGTTAAACGATCCGGAGATACCGGCCCCGCCCCAAAAGCCGAGTGGGGTCAGCTGACTGGGGAAATCGGCGCCGTTGTTGCCGGATACGTATTGAACGTCGAAGATGACTTCGGGGTTATTCTCATTGGTATAGGAAAAGATATTCGGATAGCTGGCGCCGAATGTGTATTGACCGCCGGCGATGATATCGTTGAACTGGGCGAGGGCCTGGCTCCATTCGTTGGTGCCCTGGGTAGGACCGTCGACGCCGGTGTAGGTGGGTCCCGACCGGGTCAGGTAGACGAGGCCAAGCAAACCTTTGGCGGCCCATTTGGTAGCACGACCGATGTCTGTGCCGGTATAGCTGTTTGGCAGGCTATCGATGGCGGTGTTGAGATCGGCAATGATAAGGTTGTATACATCCGTGACGGGGCTGCGTTTGATCTTCGCCGCCTGGGCGGAGGTTACCACATGATCGATGATGGGCACCTGGCCATAAAGCCGTACCAGCTGGAAATAATAAAAGGCGCGGAGGAAATGGCACTCAGCAGCGAAGCGGGCGCGCAGGTTGGGGTCGGTGACATTCTGGCCCTTCGTCTTCAGGTTGTCGAGGACGCTGTTGGCATTGTAGATGCCGTTAAAGTTGTTGTCCCAGGCACTATTGACAAAGGCGACATTTGTGAGGTTTGGCGAGAAATTGCGGATGCCCTGCCAGTCGCGGTTCCCATCGGAGGTGGCGTAGATGTTATCCGATCGAAGCTCGCCCATCCAGAGGACCTGGTCGGGATAGGCACGGAGCTGGTTATAGGCGCCGGTGACCGCCTGTGTGAAATCATTGGTGTTGCTGTAGAATTGGGCGGTGGTGATCGACGAGGGAGGTTGCTGGTTGAGCTGTTTACTGCAGGAGATGGCCAGTAAGCTGAAGCTTAGAAGCAGACTGGATGCGACGCTAAATATATTTTTCATTATGACTGTTTGGCAGAGTTAATTATTGGCCTTCGGCCAGCGGACCACGGGTCCGCTCAGAATACGAAATTGATACCGAGGACAGCGGATTTGTTGAGGGGCATGGCGCCGTAGTCGCCCGGCAGGGGGTAGGTGGCATTGGTCAGGTTGGTGTTTTGTGCTTCGGGGTTGACTCCGCCTTTGTATTTATCCCGGCCAAACCAGTTGAGGAGGGAGGCGTATACGCGTGCGCTGCTGAAGACCCCGGTTTTGAGAACGCTTTTCAGGTTGTATCCCAATGTAATATTCTGGATGCGAAGGAAGTTCGTGGAATAGATCCAGTCCGTGGTCGTATAGGGGATCGTGTAAGCATAGCCGATCCTGCCGCGGGGGGCGTGGTAGTTCTGCCTGGAGTCGACGAAGCGGTTACGCCAGACGCCCAGGGTGGTGTTGAATCCATTGGCTGGATTGTCGATGGCGCGGGCGATATAGGAGATGATGGATCCGCCATGCTGGCCGTATACCTGGATGTTGAGATCGAAGGCTTTATAGCGGAAGATGTTTGTAACGCCCCAGGTGTATTTTGGCGTGGGCTGACCGGCATGGATGCGGTCGTTGGCGTCGATAATGCCGTCTCCATTGGCGTCGAGGTATCTTTCATCCCCGAAGGTTTGTTTGGGCAGCTTGGCCACTTTGGGGTTGTTCATATCGTCGGGCGTCAGGATGCCGATATTTTTGATGGCAAAGTATTCGTACATCGGTTGGCCCACCTGGAGGATAAAGGGGGGGTTACCGGCGGCGAAGGCGTTGGGTATATTGATCAGCGTGCCTGCATTGCCGAGGCTGAGCACTTTGTTGTGGTTGAAGGCGATGTTGCCGTTGGCCGTCCATTGGAAGTTGCGTGTGCGATAGACGACCGCATTTACCGCCAACTCGAGCCCGCGGTTTTCGACCGCACCGATGTTCTGGAGCATGGAGGTAGCCCCGGATGCAGCAACCGTGGGGACCTGGAGCAGGAGGTTGGTATTTTTCTTTTGGTAAACATCGAAGATGATATTGATCCTGTTCTTCCAGAGGGTAGCGTCGAGCCCGGCGTCGTAGGTGTTGGAGGTTTCCCATTGCAGGTTGGGATTGGGCAGGCCGTTGGGTACCTGGCCGGTAACGGCGACGGGGGTGTTGCCGCCGAAGCTGTAGTTGCCGTAGAGAGGCGAGGAGCTGGTCGATTGGCCGCTGATAAGGGTGGGAATGGCGCCGTAGTCGCCGATATTGTTGTTCCCCGATTTACCCCAGCTAAAGCGAAGCTTCAGGAGGTTGATAAAGTCGACGGGCTGCATGAACTTCTCCTGTGAGACGACCCAGCCGGCCGACAGGGAGGGGAAGCTGCCGTATTTGTTGTTCTTGCCGAAGCGGGAGGAGCCATCGCGGCGGAAGGAGCCGGAGAGCAGGTATTTGCCCTGGTAGCTGTACTGGAGGCGGCCGTAATACGAGAAAAGGGTGTTATTGCTTTCGGTGGTATTGCCGGTGACGGTAACGCCGCCGCTGTTGGCGATGGCGTTGTTGAGGGTATTGATGAGGTCATTGGCGTAGCCGCCGGCCGTCTTTATCTGGAAGGCCTCGAGATGGACATAGTTGTAAGAGACCCCGGCGATGGCATTGATGGTATGGTCTTCGTGGATGGTTTTGATATAGTTGAGCGTATTCTCGTTGACATAGTTCTGCTTTGTGAAACCGCTATAGGAGCCTGAGGCGTCCTTACCGGGCGAGTTTAAGCGATCGGTTACATTCCCGGCCACGAAATCGGAGATATACGTTTTTGCGTTTTGGTTGGTCTGGTCGTAGTTGAACGTGCTGCGGGCGGTGAGGCCTTTGACAATGGCATATTCGCCATATATCGTGTAAAGATTGCGGGTCGTTTTTACGGGGGCGATGACATTCTTCAGATAGGCTACGGGACTTATGCTGGAATTGGCCCAGCCATAGACGGCGTTCTTGCCTGCGCCGTCGTTCAGACCTGCGCTGTCTTCGACGACGGGGACCATGTTATAGAGATGCATCAGCTGGTTGTCCTTTCCTTCGGCGCTTGGCGCCTGGACGACGGAATAGGAGGGGGCGATGTTAAAGCCCAGCTTCAGCTTTTTGGCGATGGTCGCTTCGAGGTTGGCGCGAGCGCTGTAGTTGGTGTAGCCGGTGTTGATCAATGCGCCGTCCTGGTTGAGATAGTTTCCCGAGACGAAATAGCGGACGGTTTCGGTGCCGCCGCTGGCCGAGACTTCATAATTCTGGAAGGGGGCGGTCCGGAAGGCTTTATCCTGCCAGTTGACGAATTGGATCCCGGGATGGCCCGGAAGGGTCCAACGGGCGTCGGGGATATAGGTGGAGTTGACCTGCTGGCCGAGGATGGCCTGGCGTTGGGCGATCGACTGATCGGCGGTACGGCCTGAGGTGGCGCTATTCACCCACTTATAGTTCTCGTACTCGGTGGTCATGTTGATCCATTCCTGGGGTTTGAGCACGTCCAGTTTCTTTGCCACCTGGCTGATGCCGGCGTTGGCGTTGACCGCGAGATGGGTTTTGCCGATCTGCCCGCGTTTGGTGGTGATCAGGACGACACCGTTGGCGGCACGGGAGCCATAGATAGCGCCCGCGGCGGCGTCTTTTAGCACCTGGATGCTTTCGATATCGTCGGGGTTAAGGTTGTTGAGCGGGTTGCTGTTGGAAGTAATGCCCGTGACGGAAAAGCCGCCATTGACGTTCTGGCTGCTGATATCGAGTGGGAAACCGTCGATGACATAAAGCGGTTCGGTGCCGGCGCTGATGGAGCCGGTGCCGCGGACGAGGATGGTGAAGCCGGTGCCGGGCATACCGCTCTGTTGGCGCACCTGGACGCCTGCCATCTGGCCGATCATGGCCTGGTCGATGCGGGTAATGGGGCGTTCCTGGATGCTCTTGGTGTCCATCGTAGCAACGGCAGCGGTGACGTCATGACGTTTTTGTGTACCGTAGCCGATGACAACGACATCGTCCATCGATTTATCATTCTTGACGACGTTGATGTTCAAATTCGTGCCGGCGCCGACGGAGACTTCTTTGTCCTGGAACCCTACATAGGAGACAACGAGAATGTCTTTGTTGTGAGCCAGGATGGAGAATTCGCCGTTGGCATCGGAGGTGACGGCGGTGCGGGAACCTTTGATCATGATGCTGGCGCCGGCGACCGGCTGACCGCCGTCATCGGTGATCTTACCTTTGACGGTGTGTGGGGTTGGTTGCTGGGCTGAGAGTGTGCCGGTAAATAGCAGTAGGAGGAAAGTCCAGGCAAGAGGATACAATAAGCAGTTCTTTGCTTGGTTGCAATTCATAATGGCAAGTTTGATAGTTGAGATAAATTTAGACAACCTGCCGGGGGCAACTATCCTGCTGCATCCTGCTTTTGGATGGGAATCTACGCAAACGTTATCGGAAATGTAAGATTGACAGTTATAAAAAACCCAGTTCCAACTTGGCTTCTTCGGTCATCATCTCCTTGTTCCAGGGCGGATCGAAGGTGAGCTGAACATGGCAGTCCATGACCTCGGGGAGGGATTCCACCTTCTCCTGTACGTCGCGGACGATATCGCCTGCTACGGGGCAGGCGGGTGCGGTGAGGGTCATGGTGATCTTGACGTTGCTGTTGTCGCCGATCTTTATTTCATAGACCAGGCCGAGATCGTAGATGTTGACGGGGATCTCGGGATCGAAGACGGTGCGAAGCTGGGCTTCTATTTGGTCGCGGAGGGTTGATGTGTTTGTTTCGCTCATGACTTTGCTAGTTGAGTTTGATAGGCCACGGCGTACAACTTTATCTGTTTGAGCATCGAGAGCAGGCCATTGGAGCGGGTTGGGGAGAGATGGCTGTTCAGGCCGATGGCGTCGATGAAGGTAATGTTGGCGTCGATAATTTCTTTTGGGGTGTGACCCGAGAGGACTTTTATGAGCAGACTGATGAGACCTTTTGTGATGACGGCGTCGCTATCGGCGGTGAAGAGGAGCTTGCCGTCCTTGAAGTCTACGTGTAGCCATACCCGGGACTGGCACCCTTTTATGAGATTTTCGTCCTTTTTATATTGCGGGTCGATGAGGGGCAGTTCTTTTCCGAGCTGGATGATAAATTCGTATTTATCATCCCAGTTGTTGCCGAGGAATTCGAAGTCGGCGATGATCTCGTTCTGTTCTTCTTGAATGGTCATGCGAGCAGCTTCGCCGCTTTTTTGATGCCGGCGGCAAGGCGGTCGATATCCGTGCGGTTGTTATAGATGGCCAGTGAGGCGCGGACGGTGCCGGGGATGCAATAGCGATCCATCACGGGTTGGGCGCAGTGGTGACCCGTACGAACGGCGATGCCCTGCTTGTCGAGGATCTCGCCGAGGTCGAAGGGGTGGATGTTTCCGACGAGGAAGGAAATGACCCCGGCGCGGTTGGATGCGCCGAACTTACCGATGAGTCTGAAATCATCGATCTGGGCGAGCGTATCGAGGGCGTAGCTCATCAGGCTATGTTCCGCCTGCTGGATATTGTCGAGGCCGAGATTCTGGACATAGTTGATGGCGGCGGCCAGGCCGATGGCGCCGGCCATATCGGGTGTGCCGGCTTCAAATTTATAGGGGAGATCGTTGTAGGTCGTTTTTTCGAAGCTGACCGTCTTGATCATTTCTCCCCCACCCTGGTATGGCGGAAGCTGGTTCAGCCATTCCTCCTTTCCGTAGAGGATGCCGAAGCCGGTGGGGCCGTAGAGTTTGTGGCTGGAGAAGGCGAGAAAATCAGCGTCCAGCTCCTGTACATCGACGGTGAGGTGTTGGACGGCCTGGGCGGCATCGACCAACACGGGAATGCCGTGGCGATGGGCGGCGGCGATGATCTCGCGAATGGGATTGATGCCACCGAGCGAATTGGAGACATAGTTTACCGCCACGATCTTTACGCCTTTGAGAAGATGGTCCAATTCATCGATGACCAGGTCGCCGTTCTCGTCAACGGGGATGACCTTGAGGGTGGCGCCTTTTTCTTCGCCGATCAGCTGCCAGGGAACGATATTGCTATGGTGTTCGACGGCGGAGACGAGCACCTGGTCGCCGGGTTTCAGGAATTTCTTGCCGAAGACGGCGGCGACGAGATTGATCGCCTCGGAGGTACCGCGCGTAAAAATGATCTCGTGGGTATGCCGGGCGTTGATGAATTCCGCAACGGTATGCCGGGCGCCTTCATAGGCGTCGGTAGCGCGCTGGCTGAGGTAGTGGACACCGCGGTGGACGTTTGCGTTGATCGTATGATAATATTCGTCCATCGCCGCGAGGACGGACTCCGGTTTTTGCGTGGTGGCTGCGTTGTCAAGATAGACAAGCGGGTGGCCGTAGACCTCCCGCGAGAGGATCGGAAAGTCCTTTCTGATGACCTCGATGTCGAGAGTCGACGGCGGTGGTATGGTGAGACTATCCTGCATGGTTGACAGGGATATGATGACTGATGAGCTGATTGATGTATTCCGCTACGGGAGCGTATTTTATCTTCTCGGTTACGTCGAAGGCAAAGGCATTGATGAGCAGGGCCTTTGCGGTGGCTTCGCCGATGCCACGGGCGCGAAGGTAGAACAGGGCTTCCTCGCTGAACTGGCCGACGGTGGAACCGTGGCTGCACTTGACGTCATCGGCGAATATCTCGAGTTCCGGTTTTGAATCGATGGTCGCCTTTTTGCTGATGACGAGGTTGTTGTTCTGCTGGAAGGCGTTGGTCTTCTGTGCGTCGCGATGCACGTATACCTTGCCGTTAAAGACCCCGGTGGATCGCTCGAGCAGGACGCCCTTGTAGAGCTCGTTGCTGAAGCAATGTGGTTTCTGGTGGTCGACCAGGGTATGGTTATCGACCAGCTGGTCACCTGCGGTGAGGTAGAGGCCAAAGAAATGGGTCTCGGTATGGTCCTCTTCGAGGCGGGCCTGGAGGTCGTTTCGTACCAGGCCGGCGCCGGGCAGGGTGAAGGTATAGTTGTTGTAGAGACTTTGTTTTTTCTGGTGGACGGTCGTGTGGCTGATAAGGCGGACATTGTCCGCGGCGATCTGGAGGTTCACGTGGTCCAGCTTTGCATCGCGGTTAACCGTGATCTCCGTCAGGCTATTTACCCAGATAAAGGGTTCGCCGGAAATACTGACCGTGGATTCAATAACGGAGAGCTCCGCATTTTGACTGAGCACCCATGCGTGGCGGGGCTGCACCCAAAAATTGCGATCGCCGGTATAAACGTGAATAATGTGCAAGGGTTTGTCGATCGGGCGATCTACACCGATGAAAAGACCGTCCGTATAGAGGGCGGCGTTCAGCGCGGCGAAGTGTTGGCTGCCTGCAAATTCACCGGTAAAGAAGGCGGCGTATTCCGGGGCTTTTGCCGCGTCGCTGGTGCGGCGGATATCGATGCCTTTTGGAAGAGGGCCGCCAACCACCTCACCATTCCATGTCCCATTGACAAGGACGAGGCGATAGCATTCGAAGTCGGGGATCGTTGCCTTTGCTACGAGATGCGCCGGGGCGTTGACCTTTGGCGCTTCGAGGGCGTATTCATCCTTTAGAAAACGGGTAATATTGGTGTATTTCCAGTCTTCGTGTTTTATTGTCGGGAAACCGAGCAGTTGAAATTTATGAAAGGCCGATTGGCGCGCCAGCGGGGTGGCGTCGGTTGCGGACAATTCATGGTATTTATCGACGATCTTCCCAAGGAGGGGGGACGAGGGTTCTAGTAGCGCGTTCATTTTTTTCATTTAGATGGGCCTTCGGCCGGTACCCCTACCGGCTTACAGGGTTGCTTTTTCACGGGACTCTTCCTTGAGCCAGTCGTATCCTTTTTCTTCCAGTTCCAGGGCTAATTCCTTTGTGCCGGACCTTACGATGCGGCCGTTGTAAAGGACGTGGACGAAGTCGGGAACGATATAATCGAGCAATCGCTGATAGTGGGTGATGATAATAAAGGCGTTCTTTTCAGAGCGCAGCTTGTTCACCCCCGCTGCAACGATGCGGAGGGCATCGATATCGAGGCCGGAGTCCGTTTCGTCGAGGATGGAGAGGGAGGGTTCCAGCATGGCGAGCTGGAAGATCTCGTTGCGTTTCTTTTCTCCACCGGAGAACCCTTCGTTGAGGCTGCGGTTGACCAGATTGGCGTCGAATTCGACGAGCTTCTGCTTTTCGCGGGAGAGTCTTAAGAACTCTTTTGCGTCGAGGGCGGGCTGGCCTTTGTACGCGCGGATCTCACTAAGCGCCGTTTTAAGAAAATTGATGTTGGAGACCCCGGGGATCTCGATGGGGTATTGGAATGCGAGGAAGACACCTTCGCGGGCGCGGACCTCGGGGGCCATGTCCAGCAGGTTCTTGCCTTCGAACAGCACTTCGCCTTCTGTCACCTGGTAGTTTTCCCGGCCTGCGAGTACGGAGGCGAGGGAGCTTTTACCCGAACCGTTGGGTCCCATGATCGCGTGCACTTCGCCCGGATTAACGGTGAGGTCAATGCCTTTGAGAATCTTCTTTTCTTCTACTTCCGCGTGTAAATTTCTAATGATGAGCATTGTATCTTATGGTATTTAGCCTACGCTTCCTTCAAGCGTGATGGATAATAACTTTTGCGCCTCGACGGCGAATTCCATGGGCAGCTGGTTGAGGACTTCCCGGGCATAGCCGTTGATGATTAGGGCGACGGCCTTTTCCGAATCGATGCCGCGCTGGTTGAGGTAGAAGATCTGGTCTTCGCCGATCTTCGAGGTGGTGGCCTCGTGCTCGACCGTGGCGGTATTGTTCTTCGATTCGATGTACGGGAAGGTATGGGCGCCGCATTGGTCGCCGATGAGCAGGGAGTCGCACTGGGTGAAGTTCCGTGCTTCGTCGGCTTTGGCGCCGATCTGTACCAGGCCGCGGTAGCTGTTCTGGCCGTGGCCGGCGGAGATGCCTTTGGAAATGATGCGGCTGCGGGTGTTGCGGCCGATATGGTGCATCTTGGTGCCGGTGTCGGCGATCTGTTTGTTACGGGTGACCGCAACGGAGTAGAATTCACCGGTGGAGTTGTCGCCCTGCAGGATAACGCTGGGGTATTTCCAGGTGATGGCGGAGCCGGTCTCTACCTGGGTCCAGGAGATCTTGGCGTTGGTCTTACAGATGCCGCGTTTGGTAACAAAGTTGTAGATGCCGCCTTTGCCGTCCTTGTCGCCGGGATACCAGTTCTGGACGGTGGAGTATTTTATCTCGGCGTTATCGAGGGCGATGAGCTCTACGACGGCGGCATGCAGTTGATTTTCGTCGCGCATGGGGGCCGTACAGCCTTCGAGGTAGCTGACATAGCTGCCTTCGTCGGCGATGATGAGCGTGCGTTCGAATTGGCCGGTGTTCTCGGTGTTGATCCGGAAATAGGTGGACAGCTCCATGGGGCAGCGGACCCCTTTGGGGATATAGACGAAGGACCCGTCGGAGAACACGGCGGCGTTGAGCGCGGCGAAGATGTTATCCGAGTGGGGGACGACGGAGCCGACGTATTTTTTTACGAGCTCCGGGTGTTCCTGTACGGCTTCGCCGAAGCTGCAGAAGATGATCCCCAGTTCCTTGAGTTTTCCCTTATAGGTCGTGGCGATGGAGATGCTGTCGAAGACGGCGTCCACGGCGACCCCGGCGAGGGCTTTTTGTTCGGAAAGGGGAATACCCAGCTTTTCAAAGGTGGCCAGGAGTTCGGGGTCGACCTCGTCGAGGCTGTTGTATTTCTTCTTATTGCGGGGAGCCGCATAATAAGAGATCTTTTGAAAATCGATAGCGGGCAGGGTAAAGTTCTGCCATTCGGGGAGCTTTTGTTTCCGGAAGGCCTGGAAGCCTTTGAGACGCCATTCCAGCAGCCATTCCGGCTCTTTTTTCTTCTCCGAAATATAGCGGATCGTCTCTTCGTTCAGTCCAGCCGGAAGGATATCCATTTCGATGTCTGTGACAAAGCCGAATTCGTATTCCTTGTTCGCTATATTGTCTAATATCTCGTTGTCGTTTCCCATAGTTTATCTTAATAATGTTCGGGCTCCAAGGGTGCAAGATACCTCATTTAAACGGCAAAGCTCTCCCCGCAGCTGCACGTTCTGGAAGCGTTGGGGTTGTTGAATGTCAATCCCTTGCCGTTGAGACCACCTGAGTAGTCCAGTTCGGTACC
>Ga0310811_10007305_pt1 | contig 14143 bp, 9 predicted proteins | sample YCmetagenome_FD_207642 | JGI IMG/M metagenome (GOLD analysis project Ga0310811, IMG submission 207642) | Soil microbial communities from experimental microcosm in Duke University, North Carolina, United States - YC | ecosystem: Engineered > Artificial ecosystem > Soil microcosm > Unclassified ...
CTTGCTGATCGCGTACGTGATCTACGCGATCGTCACGAACGGTCTCGGCATGGGCAAGCCGATCGACTTCTCGATCGTCGCGAACGCCGCGTGGTTCGGCATGCCGCACTTCACGGCGCCGGCGTTCGACCCGCACGCGATGGCCCTGCTCGCGCCGATCGCCGTGATCCTGGTCGCGGAAAATCTCGGCCACATCAAGGCGGTGAGCGCGATGACCGGCCAGAACCTCGACCGTTATGTCGGCCGCGCGTTTCTCGGCGACGGCCTCGCGACGATCGTCTCCGGTTTCGCGGGCGGCACCGGCGTGACCACTTACGCTGAGAACATCGGCGTGATGGCCGTGACCAAAATCTACTCGACGCTGGTGTTCGTGATCGCCGCTGTGATCGCGCTGGTGCTGGGCTTCTCGCCGAAGTTCGGCGCGGTGATCCAGACCATTCCGGGGCCGGTGCTGGGCGGTGTGTCGATTGTCGTGTTCGGGCTGATCGCGGTGACCGGCGCGCGCATCTGGGTAGTCAACAAAGTGGACTTCTCCGACAACCGGAATCTGATCGTCGCCGCTGTGACCCTCGTGCTCGGCGCGGGCGATTTTTCGTTGAAGCTCGGCGGCTTTGGCCTTGGTGGGATCGGCACCGCGACGTTCGGCGCGATCATTCTGTACGCGTTGCTGCGCAGGAAGCCGGCGCAGGGGCCGGTGGCCTGATTCGGTTTGCTGAGTGGCGGTAAGCGGGCGGTCAGCACCAGTTCGTCCGCAGGGTCGGCTTCTTCTCCTGTTTCGTGATCGAGAAAAAGCCGCCGCTACCGCAAACAAAGCTCTATTTTTTCCGCGCGGTCAGCGCCGTCTCCGACAAATCCACTTCGCGCATCAGCTTGTTCAAGGTCTCGTCGTTGATCTCCTGACTGGCGCGCAGCGCGAGCAGCGCCTTGCGCTCGGCACGCATCGCCGCCAGTTTCATCCTGAACTCCAATGCATCGGCGCGGCGCGCCATTTCGCGCGGCTCCTGCTCTTCATCGAGCGTCGCGAGCCGACGTCGATACAGGTCCATCACCCGCGCAGTGACATCCGCTGCATACGCCGACTCCGATTCATCCAGATCCGCGCACTCTTTATCGTGCATGCGGTCGACCGCGCGAATCGCGGCCTGCGCGGCCATCGTGCGCGCGAGCGCTTCCTCGACCGCATGCGGGTCACTGCCGCGCCGCCAGCCGCGCAGCAACACCGGCAACGCGCCGATCGCCACCAGCAGCGAGAGCAGGATCACGCCCGAGGCGATGAAAATAGCCAGATCGCGGCCCGGCAGCGGCGCGCCATCCGGCAACAATTCCGGCAGCGACAACACGCCCGCCAACGTTACCGCGCCGCGCACGCCGGCCACTGTCGTCACCGTGACCATGCGCAAGCCAGGCACCGCGTTCGCCATGCCGTGCTTCGCCGCGCCGCGACTCGCGAACCAGCGCAGTAGCCAGACCCACGCGAAGCGCATCGCGTACAGCGCGGCCGCCACCGCGGCGATGTAGCCGATCAGCAGCCCGACCTGCGCGTTGCTGGTTTCGTGCGCGTCGAGCAGCGCGCGGCCGAGAATGTGCGGAAACTGCAGCCCCAGCAGAATGAACACCATGCCGTTGAAGACGAACTCGATCATCGTCCACGTGCTGTTGCCGCGCACGCGCGACGCCACCGATCCCGCGTTCGCCACGCTCGCGTAGTTCATCATCATGCCGGCCGAGACCGCCGCCAGAATGCCGGACAACTCGAAGCGCTCGGCGGTCAGATAAGCGGCGAACGGAATCAGCAGCGTCATCACGACGCCGGGCGCGGGATCGCCGCCTTCGTTGAGATTCAGAAAGTGCACCGACACAAAGCTGAACAGCGCGCTGACCGCCGCGCCCACCGCGAGGCCGCCCACGGCGATCACCACGAAACTGATCGACGCGTCGCGCAGCGAGAACACGCCGGTGAGCACCGCGGCGATCGCGAACTTCAGCGCGACCAGACCGGACGCGTCGTTCATCAGGGCTTCGCCTTCGAGGATATGCATCAGACCGCCAGGAATCTTGTCCTTGCCGACGATGCCGGAGAGCGCCACCGCATCGGTCGGCGACAATACCGCGGCCAGCGCGAATGCGACCGGCAGCGAGATGGCCGGCACCAGCGTATGCACGAAGTAGCCGACCGCCAGCACCGTCATGAACACGAGGCCGAGCGCGAGCATCAGGATCGCGCGGCGCGCCATGAAGAACTCGCGTTTGGGAATGCGCCAGCCATCCGCGAACAGCAGCGGCGGAATGAACAGCACCATGAAAATTTCCGGATTGAATGTGACGTGCAAGCCGAGTTTCGGCCACGCGAGCAGCGCGCCGATCGCGATCTGCACGAGCGGCAGCGGCAAATTGAAGGGCAGCGTGCGCTTCAGGACGCCGGATGCCGCGACGGCGAGCAGGAGAATCAATACGGTGAAGACTATTTCCATCGGTCTATGCGTGGGGATATAACGGGGTTTCCTCGGAGATTGACGACCATCTCGCCGCGTGGCGTTCACGAGGCGCAAGGCCAAAGTGTAGCCCGGAGACGCCTTGCGCTATTGCCAGCCCGGCAGGACGGCGGCGCATACGGCGATACACGCGGCACCGAACCTGACGCCCGGCCCACCTCCCACCACGCACCTCAACGGTGCGTGTTACGCCCCCGCACGGCGCATCGGCTCATCTGCCGGTGCAGTCTTTAGGACAAATTTCATGCGAATGTGCGGCAGCGTGCGCATGGAGCTTGCTTAAGCAGTAGCAATAACGCACATTTTAGAAATGGCGCCGAGGTTTGTTCGCTCCCGCGTCCGAACCGGGCCGGCTCTCGTGTGAGAGGATTGCATGACGATTGCGCAACAGGATAGAGCGGCCAGCGCGCCGCATGGCTTCGACGTCGAGGTGACGTCGGGGCTTCAACGTTTTTCAGTGCAGCATGGCGAGTTGACGCTGACCAGCGTGTTCCAGCCGATTTTCAGCCTGTCGCATATGCGTGCGGTCGGCTACGAGGGGCTCTTGCGCGCGCACGACGCGCTCGATCGCGCCGTGTCGCCGCTCGACGTATTCGGCGAGGCCGCGCGTCTGGGCGACGTGCTGCACGTGGATCGTCTCGCGCAGACGCTGCATCTGGAAAACTTCAAGGTGCTCGGCGCCGAGCGCGAGTGGCTGTTTCTGAACATTCACCCCGGTGCGCTCACCGATCCGTACCATGCCGCCGCGTTGCTGGCCAATCTGCGCCGGCTCGATCTGCCGCCGCGGCGCATCGTGCTCGAAGTGCTCGAACAGCGCGCCGAAGACCTCGAGCGTCTCGCCGATGGGGTGCGCCAGTTCCGCGAGCGCGGCTTCCTGATCGCACTCGACGATTTCGGCGCGGGCCACTCGAACGTCGAGCGCATCTGGCAGTTGAATCCCGACATCGTGAAGCTTGACCGCATCATGCTGTCGCACGCCGCGCATCGCGCCGACATGGCGACGATTCTGCCGGGACTGGTCGCGCTGCTGCACGAAGCGGGCAAGCTGGTGCTCATCGAAGGCGTGGAAACGGAGCATGAAGCGCAGATGGCGCTCGCCTGCAACGCGGACTTCGTGCAGGGCTTTTTCTTTGGCCGGCCGAACCCGGGCGCGGTCGACGCGGCGCACGCGGTGGCCTGCATCGACGAACTCACCGAGCGGTATCGCGATCAGACCGAAGCGCGCGAGCGCCGCAACGCGAGCCGTCTCGCGCCGTACCTGCGGGCCTTCGAGCGCGCCGCCGAGCGGCTTGCCGCAGGCGAGCCGCTCGACGAAGTGTGCTGGAACTTCCTTGCGCTCGATCACGCCGCGCGCTGCTTCCTGCTCGACGCGAAGGGCAAGCAGGCGGGCCGCAACGTGGTGCTGCGCGCCGATCGCGCGGCGCATGAGACGCGCTTCCTGCCGCTCGCCGACGCGCAAGGGGCGAACTGGCTGCGCCGCCCGTACTTCCGCGAGGCGATCAACGCGCCGGCGCGCGTGCATGTGACGCGTCCGTATCTGTCGATCAACGAGGCATTGCCGTGCGTGACGCTGTCGGTGGCGACGCGCGTCGGCGAGCAGACCTGCGTGTTGTGCGGCGACATCGATTGGGTGGACGAAGAGCGGTTCTGAGATGATGTCGTTTTAACGACATCCGTCTGCGCTCATGTCCATCCTGCTCGAAGTGATTGCCACGACCGTCGCCGATGCGCGCACCGCCGCGCAATCGGGCGCCGACCGTATCGAACTCGTTACCGCGATGGGCGAGGGCGGGCTGACGCCGAGCGTCGGTTTGGTCGAAGCGGTGGTGGCGGCTGTCCGGATTCCGGTGAACGTGATCGTGCGGCCGCATAGCCGCTCGTTCGTGTATGACGCCGACGACTACGCGGTGATGCTGCGCGACGTGCGCGCGGTCAAAGCGGCGGGCGTGAACGGCATCGTGATCGGCATGTTGAACGCCGATGGCACGATCGACCGCGACGGGCTCGCGTGCGCGATCGATGCGGCCGATGGTCTGGCGATCACCTTCCATCGTGCGTTCGACGAAACGCGCGATCTGCGCGAAGCGCTCGACGTGCTACTCGGTTTCGACGCGGTGACGAACGTGCTGACGTCGGGCGGAGAGCCGTCGGTGCTGCACGCGGAAGTGGCGATTCGCGAACTGGTGCAACAGGCGGGCGGCTCGCATTGCACGGTGCTGGCCGGTGCGGGTTTGACGGTCGATGCGGTAGCCGGCTTCGTCAGCAGAACGGCAGTCGAGGCGGTGCATTTCGGTTCGGGCGTGCGGGTGGACGGCAAAGGACTTGCGCCCGTGGATGCGGAAAAGGTCGCGCAAGTCAGGGCATTGCTGAATGCGAACCCGAGCGCCATGCCGCGCGGCTAACGTCAGCATGGCTGACACCGCATACCCGGATCAGCCGATAAAGAAAAAGCAAAAAGCCGCTTCGAGCTCACACCCGAAGCGGCTTTTTCCATTCACGCTGCGCAGCGCGTTTCGCCGGCGAATGCTACTTCGCCACCACCACAGGAATCCCGCGCAGCTGTCCCGCGCCCTTCATCTCCTCGAGTGACTTCTTCACCGCACCACCCGTCGCCGCGTCGATCCGCAAGTGTGTCGCAAGCTCACGTTCGCCACGCTTCACACCCGCCAGATTCGCCAGCTTCACGTGACCGTAACCGCGCACACGCGCATGCAGATCGGCGAGCTTCGCGACGTCTTCCAGATTGTTTGCGTCGAGCTTCGCGAGCGCGCGCTGCAACGTGGTTTCGTAATCGCTCGCGAGTTCGCGCTCCATCTTGCGCTCCAGCGTGCGGCCGAACGGATCGAGCGGCGTGCCGCGCAGGCCGCGCCATTTCGCCAGCATCCCGAGCACCGGCCACATCCATTGGCCAAAGATTTTCTTGGTGGGATTGACGCCGGGTTGCGCGCGCGTGAGCGTCGGCGGCGCGAGGTTGAACTTGATGCCGAAGTCCTTGCCCGCTACGCCTTCGAATTGCGCTTCGAGCGCTTCACGGAACGCGGCATCCGTATGCAGGCGCGCGACTTCGTATTCGTCCTTCACCGCGAGCAGGCGATAGAACGTCGTGGCTACCGCGCGTGTCACGCGTTCGCTCGTCGCATCGACGGCGCTTTCCGCGCGGCGCGCCGCGTCGACCAGCGTGCGATAACGTTTCACGTAGGCAGCGCCGCCATAAATCTGCAGACGTCCTTCGCGATGCGCGATCAGTTCGTCGAGCGTGTCGACGCGCACGGCCTGCTTCGCCAGATGGCGTGCCTGCCACAGCGATTCGAGCGCGGCGGGATCTGCGGCGGCCAGCCGGCCGATCGAAAACGCCAGCTGGTTCATTGACACCGCGACGTTGTTCAATTCGATCGCGCGCATCATCGCGCCGAACGACACCGGCACCAGACCGAGTTGCCACGCGTAACCGAGCATCAGGATATTCGCGCCGATCGTGTCGCCGAGAAAACGCGTCGCCAACGCTTGCGCGTCGCAGGTCGACATGCGCTCGGCGCCCGCCGCGTGACGCATCTTGTCGATCAGCGCGTCGGCGTGCAGCGTCGCGTCCGGATTCTGCACGAACGTCGCGTTCGGAATCGCATGCGTGTTGACGACGATGCGCGTGCGGCCATGACGCACCGTTTGCAACGCATCGGCGCTTGCGCCGACCACCATGTCGCAGGCGAGCAGCACGTCGGCCTGTTGCGTGTCGATGCGAACCTGGTTGAGCCACTCGTCGCGCGCGGCGAAGCGCACGAACGACAGCACCGAGCCGCCCTTTTGCGCGAAGCCCATGAAGTCCAGCACCGACGCGCTCTTGCCTTCCAGATGCGCGGCCATGCTGATCAACGCCCCGACCGTCACGACGCCCGTACCGCCGACGCCCGTCACGAGGATGTCGTATGGCGCGGCGTCGAGCTGCGTCGCGGGAACCGGCAGCGCGTCGACGCGGGCGGCGAGCGCTTGCGGATCGAACGCGGCGCCCGCGGCTTTCTTCAGCTTGCCGCCTTCCACCGTGACGAAGCTCGGGCAGAAGCCGTTCACGCATGAGTAGTCTTTATTGCACGACGATTGATCGATACGGCGCTTGCGTCCCAGTGCCGTTTCAACCGGTTCCACCGACAGGCAATTCGACTGCACGCCGCAATCGCCGCAGCCTTCGCAGACTTCCTCGTTGATAAAGAGACGCTTGTCCGGATCGGGGAATTCGCCTTTTTTGCGGCGCCGCCGTTTTTCCGCCGCGCAGGTCTGGTCGTAGATCAGCACGGTCACGCCGTCGGTGTCGCGCAACTGGCGCTGTACCGCGTCCATTTCGCTGCGATGGTGGAACGTCGTGCCCTTCGGAAACAGATCGTGATGGCCGTCGTATTTCTCCGGCTCGTCGCTGACCACGACGAAGCGCGACACGCCTTCGGCTTCCACCTGACGCGCAATCTGCGGCACCGAGATGCTGCCGTCGACCGGTTGGCCGCCCGTCATCGCGACCGCGTCGTTATAGAGAATCTTGTACGTGATGGTGGTTTTCGCGGCGACCGCCTGACGGATCGCGAGAATGCCGGAATGGAAGTACGTGCCGTCGCCGAGATTCTGGAACACGTGGCGCGTTTTCGTGAACATCGAATGCGAGGCCCAGTCGACGCCTTCGCCGCCCATCTGGATCAGGCCGGTCGTGTCGCGCTCCATCCACGAGGCCATGAAGTGGCAGCCGATACCGGCTTGAGCGATCGACCCTTCCGGCACTTTGGTCGAGGTGTTGTGCGGGCAGCCCGAGCAGAAGTACGGCGTGCGCTTCACGCTGTCCGCCGCGTTCGAGAGGATTTGCGGCGCGACCAGGTCGACCACGCGTTCGCGTCGATCGAGCGCCGGCTTGTGTTTCGCGAGCCAGTTCGCGAACACCGGCAAAACGCGCGAAGGCCGCAATTCACCGAGTGACGACAGCAGCAGCGTGCCGTCCTCGGCGTGCTTGCCGATCACGACCGGCCGTGCGCCTTGCGTGCGGTTGTACAGATAGTCCTTGATCTGCTGTTCGATGACCGGGCCTTTCTCCTCGATCACGAGCACTTCCGACAAGCCGGCGACGAACGCATCGATACGCGTCATCTCCAGCGGAAACGACAAGCCGACCTTGTAGATCCGCACGCCAGCCGCGTCCAGATCGGCAACTGTCAGATCGAGCCGGCGCAGCGTTTCCATCAGATCCAGATGCGCCTTGCCGCATGTGACGATCCCCACGTTCGCGTGCGGGCTCGGCGCGATCCATTTGTCGATGCTGTTCACGCGCGCGAAGTGGCGCACCGCGTCGAGCTTCGCGTGCATGCGCGACTCGATCGTCAGGCTCGGCAGATCGGGCCAGCGGTTGTGCAGGCCGCCGGCGGGAACCGTGAAATCCTGCGGTACGGCCCATTCGATTTGCAGCGCATCGAGATCGACCGTCGAGCCCGATTCGACCGTTTCGGAGATCGCCTTGTAGCCGACCCATGCGCCCGAAAATCGCGACAACGCCCAGCCGTACAGGCCGAATTCGAGCATGTCGGCGATGTTCGACGGATTCACCACCGGCATGTGCCACGCCATCATTGCGAAGTCGCTCTGATGCGGCATCGACGACGACACGCAGCCGTGGTCGTCGCCCGCGACCACCAGCACGCCGCCGTGCGGCGACGAGCCATACGCGTTGCCGTGCTTGAGCGCATCGCCCGCGCGGTCCACGCCCGGGCCCTTGCCGTACCACATCGCGAATACGCCTTCGACGGTGCGCTCGGGGTCCGCTTCCACCCGCTGCGTGCCGAGCACGGCGGTGCCGCCGAGTTCTTCGTTGATCGCCGGCAGGAAGCGGATATCGCTCGCGGTGAGCAGCTTCTGCGCTTTCCACAACTGCTGGTCGACCATGCCAAGCGGCGAGCCGCGATAGCCGCTGATGAAGCCGGCGGTGTTCATGCCGCGCGTCTGGTCGAGCGCGCGCTGCATCAACGCGAGGCGCACTAATGCCTGCGTGCCCGTCAGGAAGATGCGGCCGCGCATCGCGGTGAGATTGTCGGACAGCTTGTAGTCGGCGAGAGCGGGCGTGCCGTCGATGGGCAGGCGAGCGGTCATGGGTGAGTCTCCAGTGTCGATCGGAGTTAGCGCTTTAGCGCTTACTCCGATCCCATAAATTTGTTGACGAGTTAGCGCTTTAGCGCTTACTCCGATCCCATAAAAATGGTTGCTGTTTTGCATCCGCGCGTGAGGGTGGGACCACAAAGGGACGCTGCGGAAGAGACTCTATTCTTTAGCGCCGTTTAGAGAGGATTTTTGCTACTTTGATCGGCCGCTCGCGAATGGGCGCGAGGAGCCGCGCGTTTTAATGAAGTTTTGAGTTGGATTTGCCATGCTGCCGCGCGGTTCGGGTATGCCCTGGGGTGTTTCAGTGCCGTTCAGGGCGGCGCGGGCCGCGGCTTGGCGCGTTGCTGAGCGTGCCGCCTATCTCGCCACCTGGCGCGCCGCCGCGCTGGCCGCCACGTCCGCCTGAACGGGCGCAGCGTCGAGCGGCACGACCTCGTCGAAATGCGAGTAGTCGATGTGGCTCACGCCGTCCTGCTCGCTCAGGATGTCGACGAAACGGTGCTGCCAGTAGATCTGGTCGCAGGTCCACATGTGGCGCGCCTGCATGGTTTGCGAGGTCGATTCGTCGACCCCTTCGAGCGTGAGCAGCAGCGAGGTGTCGCTTCCTTTGAGCGTCTCGGCGGTTTCGCCGAACAGCGGACTGCTTTCGTCGACGATGTGCATGAGCGTCCAGCCGAGTTTGAACACCGGATGCTGGTCGCGCACCAGCGTGAGGTCGTAGAGCTTGCGCAGCGTGTAGCCTTCGGCGGAGGTTTCCTGGCGCAGAATGCGCAACCTGGCGCGGGCCTCGGCGATCACGTTCTGACGCGCGTTGGCCGCGCGCACCATCAGCGTCATGCGGCCGTCGAGCGGGCGAACGATCGCGTAGCGGGCGAACATGATCTTCGCGTGCGGGCGTGAAAAGCGCGCGAAGATCAGCCCGGTCGCCAACGCAATGCTCAACATGCCGACGAAGATTTCCAGCGTCGCGATCCAGTGCGCGTAGACGGTTTGCGGGTGCATGTCGCCGTAGCCGACCGTCGCGAGCGTTTCGACGCTGAAGAAGAACGCGCCGCCGAAGCCCGCCGGAAACTGATTGGCGATCGGCGCGCGGCCGAGCATATAGAGCGCGGCGAAGGTGGTGTTGAGCATCACGAACAGCATCGCGAGCGAGATGAAAAACGTCGGCCAGCTCACGACCAGCGCGCGGTGATAGAGGTCCTGCCAGAACGGCGTCGGCATGCCGTGCGCGATCACCACGCGATCGTCCAGACGCAGTTCACGGCTGCCGCGCGCACGACGCTTCTGCGCGCCCGCTTCGGCGTCGCCGATGCCGGAAAAACGGTCTGACGGGTCAGTGGCCATCGCGTGCTCGGGGAGATGAAAACGGGCCAAGCGTAGCACGGCATTTGGCGTGTGGAAGGCGATTTTCGGCGAGTTAGTGGGCGAGGGAAGTGACGGTGTGGTGGTGTTCGCGGTGGCGTTGGCGCAGTGTGGACAGCGGGGTTTTTGCTAGCGTTGCTGTGGCATGCGCAACGGGGTTCGCGGTTGTGCTTGCGCCGCGCGTGCAACTCCGTTCGCGGTTGTGTTAGCGCGGCACGTGCAAAGCGCGTCGCATGCGTGGGGGGCGCACTGCGGGATCGTTCGCGCATCGCGGTGCCGCCGCGCAGTGACGTTGCGCCCTTGTGTGCCGAAGTCCGGCCAGCCCCCCAGCGAAGCGTCGCGTCACGCCGGACACCCGCCTCGCCCGAAGACCTCCTACGGAAAAGCCCGCGGCTTTGGAATCCCCGCCCCGTGCTCGATATCGTCGATCGCTTGCTGATGCGCGGACGCCACCGCTTCGGCTTCGTCGGCATACCCGCCGTCGCCGCCGACCGTGGTCCACGATTTCACCGCTTTCTCGCGATGGCGGATTTCGTATTCCGCATCCCAGCGCGCGCCGCTGAGTTCCAGAGGGCGGACGTGTATCGAATACACGCCGTAGAGGAAGAGCTGTTCATCCATGAACGCCTCCTGCCGGTTGATTCAAGGCGGCGCGGCGCGACAGCGCGCGGCGCCGGTCTGCCTAGAGTTCGATTTCCCCGAGAATCCGATGAGCGAGCGCCTTCGCTTCCTCGAGCGCTTCACCCGGCGTCGACGAGGTCGCTTCCACTTCGTAGAGCGTGGTCTCCTGATCGGCGTTGGGATCGCCTTCGTCGCGCGCGAGGGTCACTACGCCTTGCCACGCATCCGAGCCGACTTCTCTTGCCGAAGCCGTCGCCGTGTAGATGCCCTTGGTGTAGGTGATGTCTTCCATGGCGTCACTCCTTCCAACGGTTTCGGTTTTTTCATCCTAGCACGATGATGGCGCTTCGGTTTCATGCCCCGGCGGCGCTCCATGTCCACGACAATGCGCGCCGCACAAGGCAGGACAATTACAGCAGCGCGACGACCTCATCCAGCGACGGCGCATGCGCGCCGGCATGGCGGCAAGCGGCCGCGCCGGCCGCCAGCGCGAACGCGAGATGTTCGGGCCACGCGCGCTGCGGCGCGGCCATCAGGCTGAACAGCAGACCCCCGATCGACGCATCGCCCGCCCCCACGGTATCGACCACCTCGACCCGCGGCGGGCGCGCCTCGATCACCGACGCGCCGTCGATCACCATGGCCGACTCCGGTCCGCGCGTCACCATCACGGTGGCGGCTGGGTTCATCTCGCGCAACTGCGTGAGGGCGGCGGCTTCGTCGTCGGTCTTGAACAGCAGGCGCAGATCCTCGTCGGATACCTTGATCAGATCGGCGAGCGCCGCCATTTTGCGCAGCGTCGGCTCGTAGCCGTGCTCCATCAGATTGCGGTAGTTCGGATCGAAGCTGATCTTCACGCCGCGCGAACGCAACTCGGCCGCCAACGCGGCGAGCGTGTCGCCGAGCGGTTGCCGCACGAGGCTGATGCAACCGAAGTGCGCCCACTTCACGTGGCCGATCCAGCCCGCCGGCAAATGCGCCGGATCGAACGCGAGGTCGGCGCCGTTCTCACCCATGAAGAAGTACGCGGGCGGATGCGTCTGATGCACGATCGCAAGCAGGGGTGGGCGCTCAACGCGCTGCATGAAGCGCATGTCGAGACCCGCGGCGACGCTCGCGTTCCACAGGTCGTCGGAGAAGTTGTCGACGCCGAGCGAGCCGGCGCACGCGGTCGGCAAGCCGAGCCGCGCGACGCAGCGCGCCACGTTCCAGCCGGCGCCGCCGGGGCGCGAGAGCCACTGCGACGCGCCGGTGCGCACGAGATCGGTGAGGATGTCGCCGGCAGAGACGAAGAGGGGGAATTCGGGGCTTGCGCTGGGATTGCTCATTCTGTTTTCTCCGCTGATTCGGACGCGGCGGACGTGGCGGACGCGCTGTCGGGCAGCGCATGAGCCAGCACTTCGTAGCACGCGCCCATCGTGTGATAGTCGGTCTTGCCGGCCGGGCTTTTTTCGTCGCTGTACTTACGGTTGTCGCAGGTGAGGATGCGATACCACGCGCCGTATTTATGATCGACGAAGTGCGCCCAGCTATAGCGCCAGATCTCGTCGTACCAGTCCCAGAAGCGTTCGTTGCCGGTGCGCTTGCCGAGCAGAGCGGCGGTCGCGAAGGTTTCGGCCTGAACCCAGAAATACTTGTCGTGGTCGCACACGGTGCGGTCCGGGCCGAACCCGTAATAGAGGCCGCCGTGGTCTTCGTCCCACGCATGCGTCATCGCGGCGTCGAACAGTTCGATCGCGCGCGGCAACAGCCACGGCAACGGCCGGAAGCGTTCGAGTATCAACAGCAGCTTCGCCCATTCGGTCTGATGCCCCGGCTGAAAGCCCCACGGGCGGAAGATGTTCGAACTGTCTTCCTCGTTGTAGTGCCAGTCGACCGACCAGTCCGCGTGAAAATGCTCCCACACCAGACCCTGTGACAGCTTGGCCTGCCGCAGCGTGATGTTCGACGCCACGCGTTCGGCGCGGTCCAGGTAGACGAGGTGGCCGGTCGCCTCGTGGGCGGCCAGCAGCGCCTCCGTGGTGTGCATGTTCGCGTTCTGCCCGCGATACGAGCTGACCCGCCACTCGGGCGACGCCTCGTCGGCGTAGAGACCGGCGGCGGCATCCCAGAAGCGGTGCTCCATCAGATCGAAGGTCGCGCCGATCATCGGCTTCGCTTCCTCGATGCCGGCCATCGCCGCATGCGAATACGCGAGCAGCACGAACGCGAGGCCATAGCAGTGGCGCGTTGCGTCGAGCGTGCGCTTTCCGCCGTCGCGCCATTCGAGTTCCCAGTCGTAGCCTTCGTTCTGAGCGTCCCAATGTGCTTCGCGCAGGAAGCGCAAACCGTGGCGCGCGTATTCCAGATGCTGCGGGTCGCCGAACTGTCGATACGCCATCGCGTAGTTGAAGATATAGCGGCAACTGCTCACCAGATGCCGCGTGGTTTTGTCGTAGACCGAACCGTCGTCGCGGAAGAAGTGGAAGAAGCCGCCGCCCGGATCGAGCACGTTCGGCGCATAGAAGCGCAGCGTGTCCTGCACGTGCGCGAGCAGAAACTCGCGGCTGCGGAAGCTGTCGACGGGCGGCACCGCGACGGCGTCGTTGGCGGGTTGTAGCGGGTCGGGTTGCGTCATGGCGTTTTCACCAAAGTACTGGCACGGGCAATCAGTTGAACGGGCAAGCGAACTTCCAGCTCGGCGGGTGCGTCTTCAAGCAGCAACTCGACGCCGCGCCGGCCGAGCGCTTCCTTGTCGACCGAAATGGTCGACAGCGGCGGCGTGGCGTGAGCGGCGGCGGGAATATCGTCGAAGCCGATGATCGCGATGTCCTCGGGCACGCGCAGGCCGCGCGCGAGACACGCGCGCAGCGCGGCGAGCGCGGCGGCATCGTTGTAGGCAAACACGGCGTCGGGGCGCGGGCCCGGCGCGTCGAGCAAGCGGTGCATTGCACGCGCGGCGCCGGTGTCGGGGTCGAGGCCGGCGTCCATGGTCAATTCCAGCGACGGGTCGAACAGCAGCCCCGCTTCGAAGAACGCCTGCCGGTAACCGAGCGCGCGCTGCGCAATGCTGAAGTGCGCGAGCGAGCCGCCGATGAACGCGACACGCTTGCGCTGTTGTTCGAACAGATGCCGCATGGCGAGCGTGGCGCCCGCGGCGTTGTCGAGATTCACCGAGCGCAGACCGGGCGCCCACAGGTCAATCAGCACGAGCGGGCGCTGCATCGCCACCAGCGTGGTCAGCGTCTCCGGCTCGACGAAGCCGGCCACTGCGACCGCGTCCGGCGCATGCAGGCGCATCTGCTGGATCACGTCTTCGGTGGGACCGGCGGTCAGCACGGAAGGGACGATGCCGCGCTCGCGGCAAGCGTCCTCCACGCCATGCAGCACATGCGAAAAGAACGGACTAGCGGCGAAGTTGTTGTGCTGACGGTGCAGCAGGAAGGTCAGCCGGCGGATGCGCGGACGCAGCTGGGCGGCGTCGTAACCGAGCTGCCGCGCTGCTTCGACCACGCGCTCGCGGGTGGCGTCGGACAGACCGGGCTGGTTCTTCAGTGCGCGTGAGA
>Ga0310811_10007306_pt1 | contig 14143 bp, 11 predicted proteins | sample YCmetagenome_FD_207642 | JGI IMG/M metagenome (GOLD analysis project Ga0310811, IMG submission 207642) | Soil microbial communities from experimental microcosm in Duke University, North Carolina, United States - YC | ecosystem: Engineered > Artificial ecosystem > Soil microcosm > Unclassified ...
GTCCCGTGGTTCATCATCGGCTTCCTGCTGCTGGTCGCGGCGCGTTCCTTTGGCCTCGTCCCGCAGGCCGCCCTCGCCCCGATGAGCGACATCGCGACCATCCTCACCGTCGTTTCGATGGCGGCGCTCGGGCTCGGCGTCGATATTCGCAGCGTCGCCCATGCCGGTGGCCGCGTCACCGCGGCGGTCATCCTCTCGCTCCTGGTGCTGGGCAGCATCAGCCTCGGGCTGATCCACCTCCTGCACATTGCCTGAGCGCCGTCGCTCCCCAATCCAGCCTGAACGACAAAAGGGGCGGCCGGCAACCGACCGCCCCCTTCGATGTTCACCGTTACCGGGTCGCGAGATCGAACCGCCCGGCGTCCATCACCTTGGCCCAGGCCGCCACGAAATCGGCGACGAGCTTGCAGTGGGCATCGTCCGATCCGTAGACTTCCGCCAGCGCCCGCAGTTCGGCGTGCGAGCCGAAGATCAGATCGACGCGCGTCGCCGTCCACCTGACCGCCCGGCTCACCCGATCGAGCCCCTGGAAGGAATTGCCACCTTCAAGCGCGATCCATTCGGTCGACATGTCTAGCAGGTTGACGAAGAAGTCATTGGTCAGCTGCCCCGGCCGATCGGTGAAGACGCCCTGCCGGGAACCCGCTGTATTGACTTCGAGAACCCGCAGGCCGCCGACCAGCACGGTCATTTCCGGCGCGCTCAGGCCAAGCAGCTGGGCGCGATCGACCAGTGCCTCTTCGGGCGACATGAAGTGCGGCCCCTTGCGCCGGTAGTTGCGGAATCCATCCGATCGCGGTTCGAGCACGGCAAAGGATGCTGCGTCGGTCTGCTCTTCCAGCGCGTCCATCCGGCCCGCCGTGAAGGGGACCGTGACATCGACGCCAGCCGCCTTGGCAGCGGCCTCGATGCCCACGCCGCCGGCCAGCACGATCAGATCGGCGAACGACACCTTCCTGCCGCCTTCGGCCGAAAGGTTGAACGCGGCCTGGATCGTCTCGAGCTTCGCAAGGGTGTCGGCCAGAACAGACGGATCGTTCGCCTCCCAATCGCGCTGCGGCGCAAGGCGGATGCGTGCGCCATTAGCCCCGCCTCGCTTGTCCGAACCCCGATAGGTCGAAGCCGACGCCCAGGCGGCCGATACCAGCTGCCGCACCGTCAGGCCCGAGTTCAGGATCTGCGCCTTCAGATCGTCGATCTCGCCGACACCGATCAGCGGATGATCGCGCGCAGGGATCGGATCCTGCCAGATCAGCGCCTCGTCCGGCACGAGCGGCCCGAGATAGCGCTGTATCGGCCCCATATCGCGATGGGTGAGCTTGAACCACGCGCGGGCGAAGGCATCCGCGAACTCATCCGGATTCTCGTAGAACCGCCGCGAAATCGCCTCGTAGATCGGATCGACGCGCAGCGCGAGGTCCGACGTCAGCATCGTCGGCTTGCGTTTACGCGTTGCGTCGAACGGCTCCGGAACATCATCGGGAGCGCCCTTGGCAACCCATTGGTGGGCGCCGGCAGGACTCTTGCTCAGCTCCCATTCGTAACGGAAGAGATTGTCGAAGAAGTTGTTCGACCAGCGGGTCGGCGTCTGGCTCCAGATCACCTCCAGCCCCGAGCCGATGGCGTCGGCGCCGACACCCGACCGGTGACTGCTGTGCCAGCCCAGGCCCTGCGCCTCGATCGAAGCCGCCTCCGGCTCCGGCCCGACCAAAGATGCGTCACCGGCACCATGCGTCTTGCCGAACGTATGGCCGCCGGCGATCAGCGCGACCGTCTCCTCGTCGTTCATCGCCATGCGGGCGAAGGTCTCCCGGATGTCGCGGGCCGATGCCAGCGGATCGGGATTGCCGTTCGGACCTTCGGGATTGACGTAGATAAGGCCCATCTGCACCGCACCGAGGCCTTCGTGCAGATCACGGTCGCCGCTGTAGCGCTCGTCACCCAGCCATGTATTCTCAGGCCCCCAGAAAAGCTCCTCGGCTTCCCATGTGTCCGCCCGGCCACCCGCGAAGCCGAACGTCTTGAACCCCATGGATTCCAGCGCGACGGTGCCGGTCAGCACCAGAAGGTCGGCCCAGCTGATCCTGCGGCCATATTTCCGCTTGATCGGCCAGAGCAGGCGGCGCGCCTTGTCGAGGCCGACATTGTCCGGCCAGGAATTCAGCGGCGCGAAACGCTGCTGCCCGCCGCCGGCACCGCCGCGCCCGTCAGCAATGCGGTAGGTTCCCGCGCTGTGCCACGCCATGCGCACGAACAGGCCGCCATAATGGCCGAAGTCCGCGGGCCACCAGCTTTGGGAATCGGTCATCAGGGAGCGCAGATCCGCGATGAGCGCTCCTAGATCGAGCGTCGCGAAGGCCTTGGCATAGTCGAAATCGGCGCCCATCGGATTCGATCGCGGCGCATGCTGGTTCAATCGTGCGAGGCTCAGCTTGTCCGGCCACCAGTCGCGGTTGGCCGGCGCATGCTTGCCGAACCCCATCGGGCATCCGCCGCCCGCATTCTTCTCGACAGTCGCATCCATATCAGTCTCCTCAAGGGAATCGGGGAATATGCCGTGCGGCCCCGCGCAACGCCGTTGCGCAGGGCACGGGCGACATCGATCAGTTCAGCTTCTCGCGCAGGAAGCCGATCGCCTGGGCGATGGCGGCGCGGGTCTGCGGCGTCGCGCTGATCGCGTTCAGCATCACGAAATCGTGGATGGTCCCGTCGTAGCGGGTCACGACGGTCGGCACGCCGGCCGCGAGGAGCTTGCGACCATAGGCTTCGCCCTCGTCGCGCAGCACGTCATTCTCGTCGGTGATGACGAGTGCCGGCGGCAGGCCCTGCAGCTCGGCCTCGGTCGCGTTGATCGGCGACACATGGATGTCCTTGCGCTTCGCGACGTCGGGCAGGTAGGCGTTCCAGAACCACGCCATGGCGGGCTTGGTCAACCACGGGCCATTGGCGAATTCGGTGTAGGATGGCGTCTGCATGCTGGCGTCCGTCACCGGGTAGAAGAGCAGCTGGGCGCGGAACTTGGGGCCGCTGCGCTCCTTGGCGAGCAGGCTCACCACCGCCGTCATGTTGCCGCCGACGCTGTCACCGGCGATCGCGATCCGATCGGGATCGCCGCCGAACTCGGCCGCATGCTTGGCGACATAGTCGGTGACCGCATAATCCTCTTCGATGGCGACCGGGTAGCGGTTTTCCGGCGAGCGGTCATAATCGACGAAGACGAGCACCGCGCCAACGCCGACGGCCAGCTCGCGCACGAGGCGATCATGGGTCGCCGGGCTGCCCATCACCCAGCCGGCCCCGTGATAGTATAGGATGATCGGCAGCGTCCCGCTGACACCGGCCGGCCTGATCACCCGGATTTTGGTGCTGCCCTTGGGGCCGACGGCGAGCGTGCGCTCCTCGTTCATCACCGCGGGGGCCGATACTGGCCCGGACTGGGCACCCTCTAGCACCTGACGGGCCTGAGCCGGCGTCACCGTATAGATCGGCTTGGCGCCCTTCAGGCCATCGATGAAGGTCTGCACGCCGGGATCGAGGACCGGCGCCGCCGCCTGAAGCGACGTCGCGGCCAGGAGAGCCGAACCCAGGCCGAGGAGGGAGAAGGTCTTGCGCATCGGGATGCCTTTCCATCTGGAAGGAGGAGTTTTCAGGCATCAGGAAATGCAGCGCTGGTGGCTGCGTGACGATCATACGCGCCTATGGAGGGCGGTAAACTTTGAGGCGAAAGGCCTATACGCGGGTATGATGTCCGTCGATCCGCAGGCCCGGCGGGCTCTGGATCGCCCCGCCGAATACAGGAGACATCGGCTCGCGAACGGATCGGCGGGACGAGCAGCTGATTCACCCCTTCGTCAACCGATGCTGTATAAGGCGGGCCTTGTCGTCACGGAGGCCCGCTTTGTATCGCCCGCTTTTCGCCGCCGCCCTGCTGCTGCCCGCCGCCGCGTTCGCCCAGTCGGACCCGCAGCCGGCGCCCCGGCTAATGCCGACCTATCAGGATGACGACGCGCAGTGGCGCGGCGGCACGTCGGAAAGCTACGGCACCGCGGACCTGCATCACCACGTCGACCAGACGCCGCCGCCTCCGCCGGTGCCGGAAGGCTATGGCTACGATCCCTATGGCGCCGGCCCGCGTCAATCCGGCTCCAAACGCGGTTCGAGAAACGGTTCGGACGCCCGGCAGGGATCGGGATCGACGCAAGGGTCGGGATCCGGGCGAGGCTCCGGATCGGGATCCGACCCGCAGCCGGCACCCGCCGACGGCTGGCAGACGCCCCGGCCCTATGCGCGGGCGGATCAGGTCGATCAGGGCACGCCGGACGACGCCGCGCATCGCGCCGATCGCGCCCGCACGGCCGACCTGAACCGCCGCCCGTGGCGCGGCTACAATGCGCCGGCGAACAGCGCCGCCACCGACAATCCCTATGCCGCCGAACATGCCCGCTACCAGGCAGCCCTCGCCGCCCACGCGCAGGACATGCAGCGTTACCAGCACGATCAGCAGCAATATCAGCAGCGCATCGCCGCTTGGCACCGCGAGAGCGACGCCTGCGCGCAGGGCTATACTTACGCCTGCGGTGGCGGTCCCGACTGAGGATCGGGCTCGGGCGCGGCCAGCATCTTCTCCGCGCTGGTCTGCACGAAGCCGGAAATCGCGCCCGCCATCATCGACAGCATCAGCGGCACCGCGACCGTCGCATGCACCACCGCGTCTTCGACGAGCATGTCGACCGAGACCTTCTGACCCATCGCGGTGACGGTCATCGCCATCCGGTCCTCGCCGGTCCAGTCGGCCTGCACGGTGCCGCCACCGGGGATGTGGCGCTCCAATTTCGGGATACCGGCCTCGATCCGCCGCTTCGCCTCGGCCTTGCCGAGCTTGTGGGGAATATCGAACTTCATCGGGGAGGCCATGGCGACTCCAAACGCATGAGGGAGGCGCCGGCTCCTACCGCCATCCTCCCCGCATGGCGAGGGCCGGGCGTCTAGGGCTTGATACCGAAATCCTTCGCGCGCCTGGCGAGCTTGGGCGAGACCGCCGCCGCCGCCTCGAAATCGGCCTTGGCCCCCGCCGCATCGCCCTTGCGCTGCTTCGCGATGCCGCGCCCGTAGAGCGACCAGGCCGATTTCGGATCCTTCGCGATCACCGCGTCGTAATCGTGCAGCGCCTTGTCCGTGTCGCCCATGCGCAGCTCGACCAGCGCGCGGCTGTCGACGATCGACATGTTGCCCGGCCGCTGGCGGATCGCCGAATTGCAGTCGGCCAGCGCGGCCGGCAGGTCTATTCCGGCGAGCGCCCGCGCCCAGCAGCGATCGTTCAAGGCCTCCGGCCGGCGCACGTCCTGCGGGTGATATTTGATCCATTGGTCATATTGCGGCACCGCGCGAGCAGGCTCGGCCGCGGCGACATACAGGCCGCCGATGTCGAGCCGCTCGTTCGCGGCAGGCGGCGCGGCTTTGTCGGCGGCATCGAGATCCGCGAGCACCGCCTTGAGGTCGGGCTCATCCTCCCGCAGCCGCAGGCCAGCGCGACCGATCAGCGCATCGACATAATTGGGCTTCAGCCGGATCGCCTCCGCCACGTCGGCCATCGCCTCAACCTTGCGACCGGCATCGAACAGGGTATGCGCCCGCTGCAGTCGGTAGCGCGGCTCGGTCGGCGCCAGCGCGATCGCCTTGCCGAAATCGGCGAGCGCCCCCTCCCGGTCGTTGCGCGCGAGCAGCACGGCACCGGCGCGGCTATAGCCCTCCGCCGTGGTCGGGTCCGTCTGCGTGTCGGCGACGGCGATCGCAGTGCCCTTGGCGTCCTGATAACGCGCCTTGAGGTTGAACACCGGCCCGCCCTCGTAGGTCAGGTAAAGGCGGCGCTGGCTGTTCGAGACATAGATGCGGTGGGCGATGAAGAAATCGGCGCCGAGCAGCATCTCGGTATCACCGGTCAGCTCGCCGAAGCGGATGCGGCCATGGCTGATCGTCTCGCCCTCGCCGACCTTGAAGCTGTCGAACGGCGCGATCCAGCTGCGCACCAGCTTGCGGCCGAAACCGTAGATCATGCCGCCCGGCTCGACACCGGGGCTGCTCGGCGTGATCCCCGCCCGCGCCGCGGCCGCCATCGAGAGAACGGAATCGTGTGCGCCGGTGTCGAAGGTCGCGTGGATCTTCGCGCCGTTCAGCCACACCGTGCCGACCGTCTGCGCATTGGCGCGATCATAGGCCGCAAGCTCCACGACGGAGACGATCTTGTCGGTGCCGGTCGACCAATAGGCCATGTTGGTGTTGCCGCACCCCTTCGCCTTCATCAGCCGGACGGTGCCGTGCGGCAGATCATATTCGGTATCGACCAGGCCGAGGATATTCTGGCCGAGCACGCCGACGCCGCCGACTTCCGATCCCCCCACGATGAATTCGATGTGCGGCAGATCGCTGCCCGAGATGGTGAAGGTCTTGACGGTGACGAGCGACATCGGCGTCCCGCCGTTGATCCCCTGCATCATCCAGCCGGGTAGCGGCGCCGGCCTGAGGCCAAGTTCCGTCGCACGCCCCGGCGAGATCACACTGAAGAAGGCGCCGCTGTCGACGACGAAGCGGACCGGCTGGCCGTTGATCTTGGCGTCGGTCATCGGCTGCATGTCGACCATCGTGACCGGCAGTTCGCCGATTTTGCCGACGCCGCACGCCGCCGATACCGCCTTGGTTCCCACACACAGCGCCAGCCCCGCCAACGCGCACGCAACCCTGTTCTTCACGCGACCCCATTGCCTCCCCAGACAATTTCGGGGGAGATTGCCGCATCCGGGCCGCCGACGCCAGCGCCAACTATTTGAGAAGGACGAGCTCCTCCGCCATCGTCGGGTGCAGCGCCACGACATCGTCGAACTGCTGCTTGGTGAGGCCCGCCTTCACCGCCACCGCCGCCGCCTGCAGGATTTCGGGCGAGTCCGGCCCGATCATGTGGAGGCCGAGCACCCTGTCGGTCGAGGCATCGCACACCATCTTGTAGAGCGCGCGCTCGTCGCGGTTGGCGAGCACGTTCTTCATCGGCCGGAAGTCCGACGAATAGACCTTCACCGTGCCGTAGCGGTTCTTGGCCTCGCTTTCCGTCAGGCCGACGGCGGCGATCGGCGGATGGCTGAACACCGCGCTCGGCACGCAATGATAATCGACCCGGCGCGGCTTGCCGCCGAACTGGGTGTCAGCGAAGGCATGGCCCTCGCGGATCGCCACCGGGGTCAGCTGGATACGGTTGGTGACATCGCCCACCGCGAAGATCGAGGGGACGGTGGAGCGGCTGTCCTCGTCCACCTTGATCGCGCCCAGCTCGTCGATTGCGACGCCCAGCGCTTCCAGGCCCAGCCCCTCGCTGTTGGGGCGGCGGCCGGTGGCGAACATCAGGCAGTCGGTCTCGATCGGATCCTGACCCTTGGCGTGGACGACGAGCGTGCCGTCCTCTCGCTTCTCCACTTTCTCGAAGATCGCGTTGAAGCGGAAGTCGATGCCTTTCTTCACCGAGATCTGGAGCAGCCGGTCGACGACGCTGTGGTCGTAGCTGCGCAGGATCGTGCTGCCCCGATTGACCAAAGTCACCTTCGATCCGAATTCGTTGAAGATGCCGGCGAACTCGTTGGCGATGTAGCCGCCGCCGGCGATCACGATACGCTTCGGCACGCTGTCCAGATGGAACGCCTCGTTGGAGGTGATGCCATGCTCATGGCCGGGACAGGACGGCACGGCGGGCCGCGCTCCGGTGGCGATCAGGATGATCTTCGCGGTCTTCTTCGTGCCGTCGGCCAGCTCGATCTCGTTTGGCCCGGTGACGACCGCGCGCTGGTGGAAAGTTTCAACGCCATGGCTGTCGAGCGTGTTCTGGTAAAGACCCTCCAGCCGGTCGACGTCCGCCAGCACGTTGTCGCGCAGCGTCGGCCAGTCGAAGTCGCAGTCAGGCACCTGCCAGCCGAAACGCTTGGCATCCTTCAGATCCTCGGCGAAATGCGCGCCGTAGATCAGCAGCTTCTTGGGCACGCAACCGCGGATCACGCAGGTGCCGCCGACCCGATATTCCTCCGCCATGGCGACCTTCGCGCCGTGCGCCGCCGAGATCCGCGCCGCGCGCACGCCGCCGGACCCGCCGCCGATCACGAACAGGTCATAATCATGGTCGGCCATCGGAAAATCCTATCGCAAGGGAATGTCGCCGCGCGATGTAGCGAGCGAAGCGCGTTCCGCCAACGCACTGCGCCGATTAGACTGATCGGGAGGCCGACTCGACTTGACCTCGGCCACCCCCTCTCGCAAAGCCCGGACGTGGCCACCACGCTTTCGACTCCAGCAAAATCCGCCCGCCGTCGCTCCTCCGAAGGCTGGGGCGGTGTCGTGCGCTTCGTCCTGTCCGTCGCGCTGATGGGGCTGGCGCTCCGTAGCTTCGTCATCATGCCGCGCAGCATCCCGTCCGAATCGATGATGCCGCGCCTGCTGGTCGGCGATTACCTGATGGTCGCGAAATGGCCCTACGGCTTCTCGCGCTTCAGCCTGCCCTGGGCACCGCCGGGACCGCATGGCCGGCTGTTGGGCTTCACGCCGCAGCGGGGCGATGTCGTCGTGTTCCGCGCGCCGCCGGACGACAAATCCGATTACATCAAGCGCCTGATCGGCCTGCCCGGCGACCGCATCCAGATGAAGGGCGGCGTGCTCTGGCTCAACGGCAAGGCCGTGCCCAAGGTGCGGGAGAGCGACTTCATCATCCCGATCGCGCCCAATACCGAGTGCAGCACGATCGCCAATGTCGAGACGCCCTACGGCCCCGGCGCGAATTTCGAGGGCAAGGAGACCTGCCGCTTCGCCCGCTATCGCGAGACGCTGCCCGATGGCGTCAGCTACGACGTGATCGACCAGGGCGACACGCCGCAGGACGACACGCCCGTCTTCACCGTGCCCGCCGGCCATTATTTCATGATGGGCGACAATCGCGACATGTCCGCCGACAGCCGTTTCCCGGCGCTGCCCGGCCAAGGCATCGGCTTCGTGCCGGCCGAGAATCTGGAAGGCCGCGCACTCTTCACCATCTGGTCGACCGACGGCTCCTCGCATTGGACCAATCCGGCGAGCTGGTGGCACGCGCTGAGACCGAGCCGGATCGGGCACGGCTTCCGGTGAGCGACACGCTGCCCCCGGAGATCGAACAAGCCCTCGGCCACGCGCCCCGCGATCCCACCCTCTTCCTCGCCGCGCTCACCCACTCCAGCCATGCCGGCGAGAGTTACCAGCGGCTGGAATTCCTCGGCGACCGCGTGCTCGGCCTGGTCATGGGCGAATGGCTGTTCGAGACCTTTCCGTCCGAACCGGAAGGCCAGCTCTCGCGCCGCCTCAACGCGCTCGTCTCGGGCGATGCCTGCGCGGAGATCGCGAAGGAACTGGGTCTCGGCCCGCATATCCGGCTCGGCAAGCAGGCGCGCGATGATGGGGCGCAATATTCCACCTACGTGCTGGGCGACGTGGTGGAGGCGCTGATCGGCGCGCTGTTCGTCGAAGCCGGGATCGAGGGCGCGCGCGCCTTCATCCACAAGGCGTGGGGCGATCGCGTCCACAGCCAGGGCAAGGCGCCCAAGCATCCCAAGGCCGAGCTGCAGGAACTCGCCGCCGCGAAGCAATGGCGGCCGCCGGTCTACGAAACCACCCATCGCGGCGGGCCGCACCATGCGCCCGTCTTCACCATCACCGTCTCGATCCCCGGCCGCTCCAGTGCCGAGGCCAAAGGCAGCTCCAAGCAGGAGGCCGAGACCGAGGCGGCGCGCAATCTGTTGAAGGAATTGAAGTCATGACCCAGCGCTGCGGCCTGGTCGCCATCGTCGGCGCGCCCAATGCGGGCAAGTCCACCCTCGTCAACGCGCTCGTCGGGCAGAAGGTGGCGATCGTCAGCCCCAAGGCGCAGACCACGCGCGTCCGCCTGATGGGCATCGCCATCGAAGGCGACAGCCAGATCCTGCTGGTCGATACGCCCGGCATCTTCGACCCGCGCCGCAGGCTCGATCGCGCGATGGTCGCGGCGGCGTGGGGCGGCGCCGAGGATGCCGACGTGATCGCTCTGGTCGTCGATGCGAAATCGGGCCTCACCAAGCGGATCGAGCCGCTGGTCGAGACGCTGGCCAAGCGGCCCGAGCCCAAGATCATCATCCTCAACAAGGTGGACGTGACGGCCAAGGAGCCGCTGCTGGTGCTCGCGCAGGCGCTGCAGGAACGTCTGGCACCGGAGGAAATCCTGTTCGTCTCCGCTGCCACCGGTGACGGCGTACCGCAGCTCAAGTCGCTGCTCGCCGCGCGCGTGCCCGAGGGACCGTGGCATTTCCCCGAGGATCAGGTTTCCGACGCCACCGACCGCATGCTCGCCGCCGAGGTGACGCGCGAGCAGCTCTATCTCCAGCTCCATGCCGAGCTGCCTTATGCCTGCGCGGTCGAGACCGAGAAGTACGAGGAGCGCGGCGACGGATCGGTCGCGATCCACCAGCAGATCCTCGTCGCGCGCGACAGCCAGAAGGCGATCATCCTCGGCGCGCGCGGCGCGCGGCTGAAGGAGATCGGCAGCCGGGCGCGCGGCGAACTCGCCACCCTGCTCGGCGCCAAGAAGGTCCACCTCTTCCTCCACGTCAAGGTGAAGCCGGACTGGGAGGAGGACCGCGCGCTCTACCGCGAGATCGGGCTGGACTGGGTCGACTGATGCCGATCGAGCTGATCTGCCTCGATGCCGACGACACGCTCTGGCACAATGAGAAGCATTTCGGCGCGACCTTCGCGGCGTTCGAGCAGATCGTCGCTCCGTTCGACGAGGCGGGTGTCGCGCGCGAGACGCTCGATGCGATCCAGATCCGCAACCTGAAGCTCTACGGCTATGGCGCCAAGAGCTTCACCCTCTCGATGATCGAGGCGGCGCTGGAGGTGGGCGGCGAGCGGATGCCGGGCGACGCGGTGGCGCGCATCCTCGCCGCGGGGCGCGAACTGCTGGCGCATCCGGTCGAATTGCTGCCCGGCATCGAGGATGCGCTCGACGCGCTGGCCGATCGCGCGCGGCTGGTGCTCGTCACCAAGGGCGATCTGCTGCATCAGGAGACCAAGCTGGCCGCCTCCGGCCTGGGCGATCGCTTCTCGGGCATCGAGATCGTCAGCGACAAGGACGAGGCGACCTTCCGCCGCGTGTTCGATCGCCATGCGGTGACGCCGGGGATTCGATGCGGTCCGACATCCTGCCCGCGCTCTCGGCCGGCGCCTTCGCGGCCCACATCCCGCACGCGGCGCCGTGGGCGCACGAAATGGCGGAGGAACCGGCCGACCACCCCCGTTTCCGCAAGCTCGGCCGGCTGGGCGAGGTCATCGACTGGATCGACAGCCTCTGACCGGTTCGGTTAGGCTGCGGCCATGATCCGCAGACTCGCCCTCCCCCTCGCCGCGCTGATCGCCGGTGCCGCCCTCACCCAGACGCCGCCGGCGGCGCCCCCCACGCCCCCCGCCGTCGCGCCACAGCCGGCCGCGACCGTACAGGTGACGCTCACCACCAGCGAGGGGCCGATCATCCTCGCGCTGGAAAAGGACAAGGCGCCGATCACCACCGCCAACTTCCTTCATTATGTCGATTCCAAGCGGTTCGACGGCACCACCTTCTACCGCCGGGTGAAGGTGGCGGACGGGTTCGGGCTGGTGCAGGGCGGCATCTCGCAGGATCCGAAGAAGGCGTTCCCTCCGATCAAGCACGAGCCGACCACCAAAACCGGCCTCAGCCACGTCGACGGCGCGATCTCGATGGCGATGAATGCGCCCAATACCGCGCAGGGCGATTTCTTCATCATGGTCGGCGCCTCGCCCTCGATGGACGCGACCGCGACCGAGCCGGGCTATGCGGTGTTCGGCAAGGTGGTGCAGGGCATGGATATCGCCCGCAAGATCCTCGACGCCCCGACCGACCCCGACAAGGGCAAGGCCAACGGCATGGGCGGCCAGATGATCGCCGCGCCGATCCGGATCATCTCGGCGCGCCGCACGAGCACGCCGATCGCCCCTACAGCGCCTGCCCCATCTCCGGCTGGCTCCTGATCCGATCGATGCATTGTTGCAACACATAATCATTATCGATAACGTTTCCACCACGTTTCCGGATGTCTTGCAGCGATGCAATCTTGCACCGTGCCGCGCGTGCTAGTCGCCGGTCGTTGTTGAGGGTGGGAAAGACTGTCAGTGAAAAAGGGGCACGTGCGCCTGTCGATGGCGCTTGGAATGTTGACGGCCTGCGGTCCGCTGTTCGCGCAGGATGCACCCGAGGCCGAAGAGGCGCCCGATATTGTCGTCAACGGCACGCATCAGGCGCTGCCCGGTGCGGTGGTCGGCGACATTCCGCCCGAGCTGCAATATAGCCCCGCCGATATCCGCGCCTATGGCGTGAATTCGGTCGCCGACCTGCTCAACGAGCTGGCGCCGGAAACGACATCGGCGCGCGGGCGCGGCGGCGAGGCGCCGGCGGTGCTGCTCAACGGGCGGCGCATCTCCAGCTTCTCCGAAATCCGCGATCTGCCGACCGAGGCGATCCTGCGCGTCGATATCCTGCCGGAAGAGGTCGCGCTCAAATACGGGTACTCTGCCGACCAGAAGGTGGTGAACATCGTGCTGCGCCGCCGCTTCCGCGCGCTGACCACCGAGGATAGCGGATCGACCAGCACCGATGGCGGCGGCGCGTCGGGTATCGGCGACTTCACGCTCACCCGCATCCATGGCGACGACCGGCTCAACATCGATGCCAAGGTGCAGGGCGCCGACAGCCTGCTGGAAAGCGATCGCGGGCTGACATCGCGCTCCACCGGCCGCGCTTATGATCGCGCGGGCAATGTCGTGGCGACCGATGGGAGCCTGAACGCGCTGGGCGACGCGAGCATCGCGGGCGTCGGCCCCGGCGCCGCCGGGGCGACACCGACCACCGGAGACTTCAATCCCAATGTCGCCAACGTCACCGACATCTCGCCCTATCGCACGCTGACGCCCGCGACCAAGGAGGCGACGCTCAACGCGGTGCTGGCGCATCCCTTCTCCCGAAAGGTGACGGGCACGCTCAACGCCACGTTCGACGCGAGCCAGAGCGACACGCTGCGCGGCCTCGCCGGATCGAACATCCTCGTCCCCTCGACCGACCCGTTCAATCCGTTCGGTGAGGATATCGCGCTCTACCGCTATCTTGGCAGCGATCCGCTGAGGCAGCGCACGCAGTCGGTCTCCGGCCATCTCGGCGGCACGCTCAATGCCGACGTCGCCAAGTGGCGGCTGAACTTCACCGCCAATTACGATTACGCCCAATCCGTGACGCGCACCCAGACCGGGGTCGATATCGACGACCTCAACGCGGCACTGGCAGCCGACGACGCGACGCTCAACCCGTTCGGCACCATTCCGGCCAGCCTGATCGGCGGCACGCTGACGACGCGGGCGCGCGGCGTCTCGAACAGCGGCAACGTCCAGTTCGTCGGCAACGGCCCGCTGGTCGATCTGCCGGCGGGCGCGCTCTCCACGACGGTGAAGGTCGGCCTGACGGCGAGCGGCTTCCATTCCACCTCGACCCGCTTTGGCACCACGCAGGAGACCAGCCTCTCGCGGCGCGACGGCAGCGCGCAGTTCAACTTCGACCTGCCGCTGACCAGCCGCAGGAAGCACGTACTCGGCGCCATTGGCGACCTGACGGCCAACGCCAATGTCGCGGTGGACCAGCTCTCCGATTTCGGCACGCTGTGGACGGTCGGCTACGGCGCCAACTGGACGCCGCGCGACGGCATCAGCTTCATCGCGTCCGCCACCCACGACCGCGGCGCGCCGACGATCCAGCAGCTCGGCAATCCGGTGATCGTGACGCCGGGCGCGCGGGTGTTCGACTATCGCACCGGCCAGACCGTCGACGTCACCCAGATCGCCGGCGGCAACCCGGATCTCAAGGCGGACAGCCGCCATGTCGAGAAATTCGGCACGACGCTGAAGCCGTTCAAGAAGACCGACATCACCTTCACCGCCAACTACATCCACTCGACGATCCGCAACGCGATCGCGGCCCTGCCCTCGCCCACTGCGGCGATCGAGGCAGCCTTTCCCGATCGCTTCACCCGCGACGACGATGGCGACCTGACGG